>Ga0209148_1000141_pt1 | contig 163821 bp, 130 predicted proteins | sample AraplaCol_mMF_r2_2_FD_184288 | JGI IMG/M metagenome (GOLD analysis project Ga0209148, IMG submission 184288) | Arabidopsis root microbial communities from North Carolina, USA - plate scrape CL_Col_mMF_r2 (SPAdes) (version 2) | ecosystem: Host-associated > Plants > Roots > Endosphere | place...
CGAACCTATCGGCTATATTCCACCAGCCGAGGCCGAAGCCAACTACTACCGACAACACGCCTCCAGCCTGGCACTGGCAGCATGATCACTTAAACCAAACAGCCTCCACCAAAGCCGGGGCGGTTCAGAGGGTTGGGGTGGGGTTGCTTGGGCTTTAGCGTGCAGACGAAGATCACGAAGATTTTGGCTGCAGTTTGCGGCGGTGTCAGATCTGCGAGGCTCGCTACGCTCGCACCCCACCCTAGCCCCGATGCTCCGAACTTAAGGTTTTTCAATTGCCGAAAACTTTTGCTCGTCATTCCAGCGAAAGCTGGACGTAGCGCGAAGCGCGGAGAACTTCCGAATGGACGGCCCGAAGGGTGAGCGAAGCGAATCATCCAGCGACTTTGGGGGCCGTAAAGGCACTGGATTCCAGCTTTCGCTGGAATGACGAGTATCGGATCTGAGGCGACTGAAAACCTTAAGTTCGGAACATTGACCCTAGCCCTCCCCTGCACGCAGGGGAGGGAACGTATCTTCGCAAGTTTCGAAATACGCGCTTCAGCTATTGCCATTGTCCTTAAGCAATATTGTGGGGACTGCACTAACTTCCCATCCCGGTGACGCGATGTTTGTTTGTCATCTCAACGATCAAGTCGCGTGCATGACAGCCGATAGCATCTTCTCGCCATCTTCACGATTGGGTTCGATGGAGGGATTTGCATGCGTTTGGCAAGTGGCTTAATTTGACTGCCCAAGTGGCTTGTTGCGACAAGGCACAAGAAATCGGCATCTGATCAGGGGTAGCGTTAGGTAGATGATGCATAGGGACGTTCACTGGATATCGCCGCGCTTTTGCGTGCTCGTGGCTGCCTTGCTGATGGCCACGCTGGTCGGCGGCTGCGCGAAGATCCTCAAGCCGAAGGCGGTCATCACGCCACATACGTCATCCACGACAGCCACTCCCGTGGAAAGCACGCCAAGCGAAGAAGCGGCCACGCCCAGGCTTTCCCTGTCGGCCATCGTCAGTCGGGATCTGCAGAACGGTCATTACGCCGAAGGCGAGAAGGCACTGCGGCGCTATCTGCAGGATCATTCCGGCGATCGTGCCGCGCAGTCCTACCTGCGGCAGCTGACCGACGATCCGAAGAAGCTATTGGGTGCATCGTCCACGCCGCACATCGTGCAGCCCGGTGAGTCGTACAGCACGCTGGCGGCCAAATACCTCGGTGATGCCAATCTGTTCCTGGCCCTGGCGCGCTACAACGGTTCGACCAACCCGGCCTTGATCCTGGTGGGCTCCACGGTGAAGCTGCCGATGAGTGCCTCGGTTGCAGCCGCCGCCGCGCCCGCTCAGCCCGAGGCTACCGCCGCGCCTGTTGCAACACCCACCATCGTCGCCACGCCGCCGCCCTCCGCCACGCCGCCGCCTGCGCAAAGTGCGCAGCAACTGGAAAGCCAGAGCCTTGCCTTGTACCGGCAGGGCCACAAGGACCAGGCCGTCGCCACCTTCGACAAGGCGCTGGCACTCAATCCGCAACTGAAATCTTCCGACCCCAATTTCGCGGCGCTCAGCCGGATCTGGGTGGCGAACACACACCAGCAGGCGATGGTGTTGTACCTGGACCAGCATCTGGATCAGGCGATTGCGTTGTGGAACCGCATCTTGGCGGTCGATCCGGGGTATGAACCTGCCGTGGTGTATCGCACGCGTGCGATGGAGCTTAAGCAGCGCTTGCAGCAGTATTAGTGAGCCACTACGTAGGTTGGGTTATGGATTACCCCGGACTTGATCCGGGGGTAACTCAACAGTTTCGGGGCGATTCGTTGGGTTACGCTGCGCTAACCCAGCCTACGTAGGCTGTCGTTCGTGCTTTCCGGCGACGGGAAGAATTTGCGTGGGCTGCAATGCCAGCTCCGGCTTGGGCACATCGGAGACGACAGCGACTTTTTCCGGTGGCGTACCCAGCGCTTCGCCCATCAGATTGAATGCGGCGAACAAGCGGCCCAATTCATCGCGGCGGACGATGCGGATGCGATGCTGATAATCGCCGCGCGCCACGCGCAACAGCGAGGCGACCATCAGATCGAGCGCGCCACGCAAACGGCGGAATAGCCAGTACGCCGTAAGCAGCACCGCGGCCAATGTCGTCAGCAGCACCAGGCCGATCACGCCCAGTGCGGTGTTTTGCGCGGTGTGCAAGGGCGCCTGGCTGACGCCAAGCCGCAAGCTTCCCACGGACTTGGTCTGGTAGTGGATCGGCACGTCGAACACGAGTGCGTTCTGCACACCGTGCGTGCCGGCCACGCGCGCGTGATAGCTCTGCGTGCCGTTGGACCAGTGCCGGGTGGCGACAGTCACTGGCGGCAAGGGTTGGTCGTTTTCGCCAGGTTGCGTGCTAGCCAGGATCTTGCCGTCGCGATCGGCAATCGCCAGGTAATCGAGTTGCTCGTTGCGCGCCATGTCCTGCACCAGTGCGCGCGTGGCGGCGTGATCGTCCATCACGATGTCTTCAGCGGCGCTGCGGGCGATCATCTGGCCCAGCGAGCCGCCGAAATCTTCCGCCAATCCAGTAACCGCCACGTGCTGTACACCGTAGATGGCCAGCATGCCGAGCAGCAGCACGGCCACCACCGCGGCGCCCAACGCCACCGCCCATTGCAGGCCCAGCGATTGCAGGCGAGGGTGGGGCAGTTCTTCGCGTGATCGTTCGTAGCTGCGGCGCGCCAGCCGCAGATCGTCCACTACTTCCGCGCCGGATTGATAACGTGCTTCCGGCGCCGGCGCCATCAACGTGCGGATGATGTCGATCAGGATCGGCGGAATGGCCGGATCGTGCGGCTTGATCGGCGGCTCAGGCAGGCGTTGCCGTTGACGCAGATAGCGCTGCACGTCACCGGAGAACGTCCAGGGCAGCCGTCCGGTGGCAAGCCAGAACAGCACCACGCCGAGGGAAAACAGATCGCTGCGCGCGTCTGCGCGCTCGCCGCGCAAGCGTTCTGGCGACATATAAGCCGGCGTGCCGCCGATCTTGCCCTGCGCGGCGGCGGAAGGCCTGCGTGTGGCATGACGTTCGGCAATGCCGAAGTCGGCGATCTTGGCGTGCCAGCCATCCAGCAACATGATGTTGTCGGGCTTGATGTCGTGGTGGATCACGCCTTGTGCGTGCGCGTAGTGCAGCGCGTTGGCCAATTGCGTGGCCAGTTCCAGCAATGCCGAGGCTGATGGCATGCCGTGCTTGGCGACATAGCCATTGAGCGTTTCACCTGACAGTCGCTCCATCGCGATGTACGGGCGGCCGTCTTCGGTTTCGCCGGTATCGAAAATCGTGACGATGTGCGGATGGGTAAGCCGTCCGGCTGCGCGTGCTTCCACCTGAAAGCGCCGGCGGTAGTCCGGATCTTCGGCGACGTGGCCATGCAGGCATTTGATTGCCACCTGGCGCTGGATTTCCGGATCGAAGCCGGCATAAACCACCGCCATCGCCCCTTCGCCAAGGATGCCGTCGATGCGGTAGCGACCAATCGTGGCGGGAACGGCCTGGCTCATGCCGGCGGCGCTACAACACCCACCATGCCACGCCGGCCAGCACCAGCAATGCCAGCACCGCGGCGACGGCATAGCCGATCATGCGCGGTTTGGACTTGCCTTGTTCGTGCGTCAAAAAGCTGAATTCGGCCTGGCCGAAGCGCAGCCGATCGCCATGCACCAGCACGCTTTCATGGATGCGCTTGTCGTTGACGAAGGTGCCGTTGGTGGAAAGCGTGTTCATCAGCGTGTAGTGACCGTGCTGGTTGACGATCCACGCATGCGTGGCGGACACGCTGGGATCGTTGATCACGATGTCGTTGTCGACGCGGCGACCGATGGTCTGACGGCCCTGGCGCAAGGTAAAGCGCTGCCCCTTGAGCGCGCCCTGCGTACCTTCCAGCACCGGTTCGCGCGAGGTGGCGCGGCCATCCGACGCGGGCGCATCTTCCAGCGCCAACCGTTGCATTTCCGCGGCGGACAGCAACTGCGTGCCCTGCGGACCCGCGCGAAGCTTGCCGGCCCCGGTAGGCTGCGGCTGGCCAGTATTCATAGACATTCAAAATCCCCTGTTGCAGGAGAAACTATAGCGAAATCGCCAAGGCTGGGACACCAGGGATGCTCTGATCTATTCCATGCACCCGTCACGCATACAGTGCGGCCCCAACCTTTTGAATTACATGATGGGGTGATGTCCAGGAAGGCCGGGTGCATGGAATAGATCAGAGCATCCCTAAGCAAGCCTGCATGCGTGCCGGTGAAGGATACGTTGCTGTTCGTCACAGCATGTGAGGAATGGCTGCGGACGGAATGGAAATCATCGGATGCCGCGCCTTGCTGGTTCCTAGGCAGCCCGATGCGGTATCCGATGACGGGCGAGAAAATACCCGATGGCAGGCGTTGCGCTTAAGAGCTGCAAGGGCCCAATGGCTGTCGCTTTGGGCCATGTCGCAGCCATAAAAATGTGCGCGGACGCACGATTCGGTAAGCAAGTCTTGCGTCTGGCTGACCTTTTTTGGGGCTGTTGCACAGCTTTGCCGCGCGCTTGGCGAGCATGAACATGCTGCCCTCATTTACTAAAAATAAACCTGCGCAGGACTGGTATATAAACGATGAAACGCGGTAAGTTTCTCTTCCTCCCGGGCGCCGTCCCGGGAGTTTCATCTGGTAATGGGAAACGCCTATGCCGCATCGCATCAAGCCCACCCTGACCGTCTATCCATGCCGCTTCCGCTCCCAGGCCATGTCCTCCGAGGAACCGCAGGTGTGGGTTACCTGGGAAGTCATCGAACGCGAGCACTTCAATCCCAATGGCTCGCTCGTCGCCGATTTCGCTCACCCGATCGAAGTCGATCCTTCGTTGGTGAAGAATCATCGCTACAAACCAGAATTGGACGTGGTGACCTGACGGTTGCGTGTTGGGGCGCATCTTGTGCCCTCATGCAAACGTAGATTGGGGTGAGGCGCAGCCGAACCTCAACGTTGCAGCAAGCATCCCGATGTTGGGGTTCGCGTTTCGCTCACCCCAACCTACGCGGTGAGAAGTGACTACGTGTTGCGTTAACGGTGATATTCGTTTCGCTGCAGGACACGAAAACCGAACCATCCCCAGTAAACGCAATGGCGCTGTATGAGCCCGTCGTCGTTGATGTCCATCACCTCGGTGAAATCCATCTGTTCGCCGTGGCCGGCATCGCGCGGGTATTCCCAGATCAGGCGCTTGCCATCGGTGAGATAAGGCGTGCGGTAATACTGCCGCACCGGCGGCTTGCGATCGGCGAGCATGGCAAACAGCGGGCGAAGCTCATCGTGTCCATGCAGCACGCCCTGGTCGCCGCCCAGCAGGTGCGGAACGAGCGGGCTCTCGAAGTGTGTGTCGCGTGCGTAAAGAGCGAGCAACGCTTCCGCATCGTTGCGCGACAGTGCATCGTTCCAGTTGAAATACATGCGTTCGATGGGGGTGGATCCGCTAGCCATGAGTGCGACTCCGGTCTGCTGGAGGTGTGCTGCAAGTTAGCGGGCGCGCTGTTTCGGCAGGGTGATCGGCAAGTGTGAGTTGCGGCAAAACCGTAGGTTGGGTGACCCCGGACTTGATCGGGGGAGGGCCCTCGACGATTGCTGATCGTTGCACGCCGATGGTGGGGTTCGGCTGCGCCTCAACTACATCCAATCAATAAGTCCCTTTTCAGGACGCTGGGTACTTGTAATCCCTTTCCGATTGTCTGTAAATTTCGCACCCTACGGTTGAGTGGGGTTTTCCGCGCTTCGTTACCAAGCATCAGTGATGGTGCTTTGTCGCCGCACGATCTGTGCAGGCCTTATCAGGGATGACCATAGTGACTAAAGAAGAAGCTGATGTCGCTGCGTTTTTGAAGCTTATTCGCTTCGCGGAACATCACACCGATAGCGACGACGTCTATTTCCTGCTGTACGGTGGCAAGCAGCGCTTTCTCGATACCAGCAAGCATCCGAACCAGCGCGTTAAAGCCTGGGGAAAAGAGTCCACGGCGGCTGGCGCGTATCAAATCCTTTATCCAACTTGGTACGAAGCCTGGAAAAAAGGCATCGTGACCGATTTTTCCAAGGCCTCCCAAGACAAGCTGGCCATTGAAAAGCTGCGCAGCCGCCATGCATTGGGCTACGTTCAACAGGGCGATATTGACCATGCCATTCCACTGTTGCGTAACGAATGGACGTCACTGCCAGGCGCTTCGCAATCGAAAATGACCATGGACGAAGCGCGTACGCTGTTTGCCAAATATCTCAGCGAAGTAACAGGCAAACCATGAAGTTGCCATTTTTGCCCATATTTCTTGCCGCCATCCTGGCTGTCGCCTGCGCGCAGGCGAGTCCTCAACGTGCAGCGCCCAAGCAAATAACGGCTACCGGCCACTTGATCTGTGGCGACGCACACGTTATGGCCGAAACGGTGTACCTCGATGTGCCGGACCAGGATCTCCAGCCGCTTTCGCAACGAATAACCTTGCAGACGCCGGCGGCGAATCATTCCGTGGTGTTGCACCACGACGGGCGCCCATTACGCCAGTCGTTTCTAAAAGACACTCCTGTTCTGGACGCGGCCGTAAGCAGTTGGACGTGCCTGACGGCTGCCGATGGCAAGGCATACATCTATCTGTTTTATGTGTGCACAGAAAGCGACTTGCGCCCTGATTGTGCGGGCACCTCGCGTGAGTGGGGGCGTGTGTTCGATCTGCAAGGCAAGGAGCTCAGCGCGGGATTTCCGCATGAAGGACCGCGCACGTCTGCGTTGATGAAACGGTTGGGTCTCGGGCGTTATGAGGACCAGCCCATGCCATTGCAAAGTATCGACGACTCGGCCAACTCACCATGACGATCATGTTGCAGCCGCGCGCACTCAGGAAGAACTTGCGCGCAATCAACAAGTTCGTTGCGGATGCCGATTACCGCCTAGCATTTTTTCACCAGATTTTCACATGTAAAATTGGCGTTGCGAGTCGGCTCAATTGAGCATAAATTTAGATGGGTAACAGGGACCTTTTCTTTCGCGTCGTAACCCGTGCTGTTGGCGGCGGTTGCCACGCGCTCGCTCCGCTACGTAGGCCCACGGGGGAGGGCCGTCGAGCCGCTTTGTTTCACCTTTGAAGCCGGTTGCAAAGTTTGCTCCGTCGGGTGACGCACGTCTGTCATATGGCTGTAAACCGCGCTACCCGGCGGACGTATTCGAATACAAGCAGTTCCACTGTAGTTGATCCTTATTCCAAGGAGACGTCGTATGGCCAAGCAGAGCAGTCAGAAATTCATCGCGCGAAATCGCGCACCTCGAGTGCAAATCGAATACGACGTCGAGGTCTATGGCGCACAGAAAAAAGTGCAGGTGCCGTTCGTGATGGGCGTGATGTCGGATCTCTCCGGCGCCAACAACGCCGAACTGCCGGCGATCGAAGAGCGCAAGGCGCTGGAAATCGACGTCGATAATTTCGACACCCGCCTGCAGGCGATGAAGCCGCGCGTGAGCTTTGCCGTGCCTAACACCTTGACCGGCGAAGGCAATCTCAGCGTCGACATCACCTTCGAAAGCATGGACGACTTCTCGCCCGCCGCCGTCGCGCGCAAAGTGGCGCCGATCGCCAAGCTGCTCGAAGCCCGTACCCAGCTGGCCAATCTCGGCACCTATCTGGATGGCAAAGCCGGCGCCGAAAAACTGATCGCCCAGGCCATCAACGATCCGGCCCTGCTGCAATCGCTGGCCTCCGCGCCCAAGCCGGAAGGGGAGTAATCGATCATGGCAACCGAAAAACTGGCCGAACAAGGTGGTGCAGTACAAACCGTCGACGCCGGCGATTTTGCTTCGCTGCTGACCAAGGAATTCAAGCCCAAGAGCGATCGTGCGCGCGAGGAAGTGGAATCGGCGGTGCGCACGCTGGCCGAGCAGGTGTTGAACAAGGCGGACATCGTCTCCGATGACGTCACCCAGACCATCAACGCCTATATCGCCGAGCTTGATCGCAAGATCAGCGAGCAGCTCAACCTGGTCATGCACCACGCGGATTTCCAGAAACTGGAAAGCGCCTGGCGCGGCCTGCATTACCTGGTCAACAACACCGAAACGGATCAGCTGTTGAAGATCCGCGTGTTCAACATCTCCAAGAAAGAACTGGGCAAGACGCTGAAGCGCTACAAAGGCACGGCGTGGGACCAGAGCCCGATCTTCAAGAAAGTCTACGAAGAAGAATACGGTCAGCTGGGTGGCGAGCCCTATGGCTGCCTGGTCGGCGACTACTACTTCGATCACAGCCCGCAAGATGTGGAAATGCTGGGCGGCATTGCGCAAGTTGCTGCGGCTGCGCACGCGCCGTTCATCAGCGCTGCCAACTCCACCCTGATGGGCATGGACAACTGGAACGAACTGGCCAATCCGCGCGATCTGGCGAAGATCTTCTCCACGCCCGATTACGCCTCCTGGCGTTCGCTCCGCGAATCGGATGATGCCAAGTATCTCGGCCTGACCATGCCGCGCACGCTGGCGCGCCTGCCGTACGGCGCCAAGACCAATCCGGTGGACGAGTTCGATTTCGAAGAAGACACCACCGGCGCCGATTCGTCCAAGTACACCTGGCAGAACGCGGCTTACGCCATGGCGGTGAACATCAACCGCTCATTCAAGGAATACGGCTGGTGCTCGCGCATTCGCGGTATTGAATCGGGCGGTGCGGTGGAAGGCTTGCCGGTGCATACCTTCCCGACCGACGACGGCGGCGTGGACATGAAGTGCCCCACCGAAATCGCCATCACCGACCGCCGTTCGGCGGAGCTGGACAAGATGGGCCTGATGCCGCTGGTCCACCGCAAGAATTCCGACATGGCCGCCTTTATCAGCGCACAATCGCTGGCCAAGCCGGAGGAATACGACAACCCCGACGCCACCGCCAACGCGGCGCTGGCGGCGCGCCTGCCGTACATGTTCGCCTGCTGCCGCTTCGCGCATTACTTGAAGTGCATCGTGCGCGACAAGATCGGTTCCTTCAGCAGCCGTGAATCGGTGGAGAAGTGGCTCACCAACTGGATCAGCCAGTACATCGACGGTGACCCCGAAAACTCCAGTGAAGAAACCAAGGCACGCAAGCCGCTTTCCGCCGCGGAAGTGGTGGTCGAGGAAGTCGAAGGCGCGCCTGGCTATTACAGCTCCAAGTTCTACCTCAAGCCGCATTACCAGCTTGAGGGTTTGACCGTGTCGTTGCGCCTGGTCTCGCGTCTGCCGTCGGCGGCGAAGGCTTGAATCAGGAAGTAGTGCAGTAAAAGGAGCCGCCGGGTGGCGGTAGCCCTCATCAATCAGACCATCATCAATCAGAGCAGCGAGGAGAGGATTTATGGCATTCGACATGCATATCAAGTTTGAAGGCGGCAGCGTTGCAGTCAAAGGCGCTTCCAACCACAAGAAGCACAAGGGTGAAGTGCCGATCCTGGCCTGGTCGTGGGGCGTGAGCAACACCGGCGACCTGCACAGCGGCGCGGGTTCCGCCAGCGGCGGCAAGGCGCACGTCCAGGACATTTCGGTGACCAAGTACGTGGACGGTTGCTCCAACGCGCTGCTGCAGGCTTGCGCCACCGGCGCGCGCATCGAAAAGGCCACGCTGTACGTGACCAACGCCACCGGCGAACAGACCGACTTCCTCACCATCGAACTGAGCGAAGGCGTGCTGGTCACCTCCGTGTCCACGGGCGGCAGCGGCGGCGAAGATCGCCTCACCGAGAACGTCACGCTGCACTTCGGCAAGTTCAAGTACTCCTTCCAGCCGCAGGACGACAAGGGCGGCAAGGACGGCGGTACCAAGGACTTCACCTTCGACATGCAGCAGGTCTCGAAGGCTTGATCCTGGCCTGAAGCCATACATGGTGTGCGGAGTTGCGCAAGCAACTCCGTCCCATGTGCCCAGGTGGCTTGATTCTGCGGGACGTCATTCCCGCGCAAGCGGGAATCCATTTTGCTCTGATGCCGCACGAAGATGGATTCCCGCTTGCGCGGGTAATGACGACCTCCAGATGAAACGGACATCGACGAGTGCGTGATCACGCATGCACGCAGGGGGAGGCATTGCTGCTTGCGGCAGCCATTACCCCTGGCCTTCCGCAACGCAGGGACTTAGGACATGACTCCCGAAAACATGCTCAAAGAAGGCCGCCTCGACGAGGCGTTGCAAGGTTTGACCGCCCAGGTGCGCGGCAATCCGGCCGATGCCAAGGCACGCGTATTTCTGTTTCAGCTGCTGTCACTGCTGGGGCAGTGGGAGCGGGCGCAAACGCAGCTGAAAGTAAGCGGTGAACTGGACCCTGGCAATACGCTGATGGTGGAAGCGTACAGCCGCGCCTTGCAGGGCGAGTTGAAACGCGCCCATGTCATGCGTGGCGAACAGCTGCCAACGGTGATCGGCGAACCTGCGCAATGGCTGGCCTTGCTGCTGCAATCGCTGAAGCTGATCGGCGAAGAACGCTATGCGCAAGCCTTGCCGCTGCGCGAGCAGGCTTTCGATGCGGCCGAAGCGGTAAGCGGAACGATCGACGGCCAGCGTTTTGAATGGCTCGCCGATGCCGATCCGCGTTTCGGGCCATGCCTGGAAGTGACCGTCAACGGCGGTTATGCGTGGGTGCCGTTCGCACGCATTCGCGAATTGAAGTTCGAAGCGCCGACCGACCTGCGCGACAAAGTGTGGGCGCCGGTACAGATCACCTGGACCAACGGCGGCGAAGCGATCGGCTTCGTGCCGTGCCGTTACCCCAATTCAGAACGCGCCGCCGACAGCGATGTGGTGCTGGCGCGCAAGACCGAGTGGATCGATCTCGGTGATGACTGCTTTATAGGTTCCGGCCAGCGCATGCTGGCGACAGACGCCGGCGAATATCCGCTGCTGGATGTCCGCACCATTACGTTTGACGTGTAACAGCTCATGGCCGAGCTCACCACCCAGGAACGCCTGCAGCCGTCGCTGCTGGATCGGCTGGCCGATGACGAACCGGCAAAAGCCGAGGAAAGCCGCGAAAAACGCGTGATTTCCGCCTCGCGCCTGCGCGATTGCGTGGCGCGCGATATTTCCTGGCTGCTCAATTGCGTGAACCTCGGCATCGACGATGAGCTGGCCGAGTATCCGGAAGTGGCTCGCTCGGTACTTAATTTCGGCATTCCCGATCTCACCGGCGTGGCCGTGTCGGGTGTCGACGCCAAGGTGCTGCAGCGGCAGATCCGCGAAGCCATTCTTACGTTTGAACCGCGGCTTACGTCCAACACCTTGCGCGTGATCGTCAATGCCGATCTCAAGCGCATGGATCGCCAATCGCTCACCTTCAACATCGAATCGGAAATGTGGGCACAGCCGATTCCGCTGAATCTTTATCTCAAGACCGAAGTGGACCTGGAAACAGGCAAGTTCAACGTTTCGGATAGCTAAGGCTAAGAAGACTTTTATGCAGGCATCCCGGTCGTCGCGAGAAACCGTCCCCTCCCCTGCTTGCAGGGGAGGGCTAGGGTGGGGTGCGAGCGTAGCGAGCAAGTTCAACCACGCGCTAAAGCCCAAGCAACCCCACCCCAAGCCTCCCCTGCGATCGCAGGGGAGGGCGTGCATCACAGTGAGCCAGGAGTTGCATCGGCTCGTCACGTTGTTAGACGAGCAACAGACGATTTACAGTAGCTCGGAACACTGACCCATGGACCCGCGACTGCTGCGCTACTACAACCGCGAGCTGCAACACGTCCGGGAAATGGGCGCGGAATTCGCACGCGAATATCCCAAGATCGCCGGCCGTCTCGGCATGGAAGGTTTCGAGTGCGCCGACCCGTACGTAGAACGCCTGCTGGAAGGCTTTGCCTTCCTGGCTGCACGCATCCAGCTCAAGCTCGACGCGCAATATCCGGTGTTCACGCAGCACCTGATGGAGATGATCTACCCGCACTACCTGTCGCCGATCCCGTCGATGGCCGTGGTGCAGTTGAATCCCGATATCAAAGAAAGCGCGCTGGCAACCGGCTATACCGTTGCGCGCCAAACCGCCTTGCGCAGCTTGATCGCCAACGACGACCGTACCGCGTGCGAATACCGCACCGCGCACGACGTCACCCTGTGGCCGCTGGAACTGATCGAAGCCAAGTACTTTGAAACACCGGCCGCCATTGCAGCCGCCAGCGTGCCGATTCCCGCCGGCAAGACTGTGCGCGCAGGCCTGCGCCTGAAATTCGTGATCACCGCCGGCGCGCAAGCCAACATGCTGGCGATGGACGAGCTGCCGATCTTTATTGCCGGCGCCGACGAACTGCCCAAGCGCCTGTACGAACAGCTGCTTGGCAATGCGCAGGGTTTCGTGGTGCGCATGCCCAGCCCCAGCGGCATGCTGGTCGAACACTTCGATGCATCGGCGATTCGCGACAAGGGCTTTGCCGATGACGAAGCCTTGCTGCCGTATTCGGATCGCTCCTTCAGTGGCTATCGCCTGCTGCAGGAATACTTCGCCTGCCCCGAGCGTTTCCTGTTCGCCGTGTTCACCGGCTTGAAACAGGTGCTGGCGCGTTCGCAGGCCACCGAATTCGACATCACCGTTTTCTTCGACCGCAGCGTCAGCCGGCTGCACAATGCCGTCGATACCAGCAATTTCCGGCTGTTCTGCACGCCGGCCATCAATCTGTTCCCGCGCCGCGCCGACCGCATCCATCTGCAACAGGGCAAAACCGAGTACCACGTGCTGGCCGACCGCACGCGGCCGATGGATTTCGAAGTGCACAGCACGAGCCAGGTGGAAGGATTCGGCGATCGCGCAGAGCCCGAGCAACGCTTTCAACCGTTCTACGGATGCGACGAGCGCGTGTGGCACAGCGGCAGCGCGGCTTTCTACACGTTGCGCCGCGAACCGCGACTGTTGTCCGCGCGGCAGAAATTGCATGGCGCGCGTTCGAGCTACGTCGGCAGCGAGGTATTTATTTCGCTGGTGGACGCCAACGACGCGCCGTATTCCACCAAGCTGCGTCAGATCGGCATGATGCTGATGTGCACCAACCGCGATCTGCCATTGCAGATGCCGGTGGGCAAGTCGCGGACCGATTTCACCTTGGAAACCGGTGCACCAATCACTTCCATTCGCTGCGTTGCCGGCCCCACCAAGCCGCGCGCACCGACGGCGAATGGCGAAACCGCGTGGCGCCTGCTTAGCCATTTGCAGCTCAACTACGTGTCGCTGCTCGGCGATAGCGGCGAGGAAGGCGCCGCCGCGCTGCGCGAAATGCTGACCTTGTATTGCGACGAATTCGACGCCAGCGCACGCCGCCAGATCGAAGGCGTGAAGGCCGTCGGTTGCCAACCGGTAGTGCGGCGTATTCCGGTGCCGGGACCGATCGCTTTCGGGCGTGGCCTGGAAATTACCTTGACCTGCGATGACGGTGCTTTCGAAGGCACGGGGGCCTTCCTGCTCGGCTCAGTGATGCGGCATTTCTTTGCGCGCTACGTTTCGGTGAACTCCTTTACCGAAACCGTGCTGCGCACCCTGGAACGTAACGAGGTGGCTCGATGGCCGGCCCGACTCGGCAAACGCCAGATCCTGTAGCGCTGGCAAACGCGCTGCGCGACCGGCCGGAAGTCTTCGAATTTTTCGAAGCGCTTCGTTGGCTCGAATGCGCGCATCCGGATCGTCCGCGTTTCGGCCGTTCCACCAAGCCGGCGGAAGATCCCGTGCGCCTGTGCCAGACGCCATCGCTGGCGTTCGCCCCGCGCACGGTCGATCGCTTCGAACCGCAAGCCGACGGCAAACCGCCGCGCATGTATGGCCTGTTCTTCGGCTTGTTCGGGCCGAACGCACCGTTGCCGCTGCATCTGACCGAATACGCGCTGGACCGCAAGCTCAATGCACGCGACAGTACCTTCATCGCGTTCGCGGACATTTTTCATCACCGCATGTTGAGCCTGTTCTATCGCGTATGGGCCGATGCGCAGCCAACCATCCAGCTCGATCGTCCTGGCGAAGATCGTTTCAGCCTTTACATGGGCGCGTTGGTGGGCTTGTCCACCGCCAACCTGCAAAGCCGCGATGCCTTGCCGGATCGCTACAAGCATTTCTTTGCCGGACGCTTGCTGGCGCAGGCGCGCAACGCGGAAGGTTTGAAGCATCTGCTGGAACACTTCTTTGGTATTCCGGTCAGCGTGATCGAGTTCACCACCGAGTGGATGCGTTTGCCAGCTTCCGCACATTTGTGCCTGGGCCAATCGCGCGACGTGGCGGGCTTGGGTTCCACCGCCGTGATCGGCGAGTACGTATGGGGCGCGCAACAACGTTTTCGTCTGCGGCTTGGCCCCTTGACACGATCGCAATTCAACAACTTCCTGCCGGGCGGCGAAGCGCTGCGCCAGTTGGTGGCCGCGGTGAAAACCTATGTCGGCGAGGAAAAAGCCTGGGACGTGCAACTCGTGCTCAAGCACGAGGAGCTACCGACTACGCGCATGGGGCAGAGCGGGCGCATGGGTTTGACCACCTGGCTGGGGCAACAGCAACGCAAGGCGGATAACGATGATGTGGTGTTGAGGCCGGTGGGATGAGGCAGCGATCACGCTCAATCTGGCGGAATGACGAATAAGGGTTTTCTGGTGATTTGGACGCTTATCTTAGACGGATGTCGCTGAGCTCAACATTACGTGCATAGATCGCTCAAGGAGATGTTTGGTGAGTTACGACTACGAGAAAACAAGCGTCGATCTGTACAGGGCTCTGTTCAAGAATAACTATTCGACCGATATCACTTGCTACCTGAAGCCGGATAAGGAGCTGGCTGAGGCGAAGCAAATTGCGCCCATCCTGCATCCGACCTTTGAAGATTCCACTCCCACGGCAGGTTTAAAAAAGAGGCCTCCCGATATCGTTCCGAACGCTAAGACAGGCATGTATGACCCTGACACAGGAGGTACGTCCGTTTTCAATCGTCCTGGTGTATTGCGTAGTGCCGACGGTGATTTTTTTCTGCCAGAGGGCACGGACATTCCCCCTGACTTGAAAGTAAAAAAGGACAACTTCAACGAACGCCTGAAGGCAATCCACTACACGATCATGCCCGCAAAGCCTTTGTATAAAGAGGTTCTCATGGGATATCTCGATAACTTCGCCCGAAACGCCATTCGGCGGCAGTGGGAAAAGGCGAGAGGGCTCTAGACATGCAGCTCAAACCACAAACGTTGATGGTTGCAATCCAATGCGTAGCAGCAGAAATCGCGGCTATGGACAGGCAGCTCAATGAGGAAAATCCAGGGCATGCGGCCGAGCTGGAGCAACTGCTGGTCAGTTTTGACTTGGCGGCGGACGATCTGAAAACCGCTTATCAGGCTGCTCAAGAGCAGTTTGGGGGCTTGCCGCCCTATGAAGAGCTGGTGAATCCACCTAATTCCACGCGATAGCTTATTTTTCAGGGGAACGACGTCATGGCAGAAATCAGTCGCAGTGCACTGTTCGGCAAGCTCAACAAACTGGCCTATCGCGGTATCGAAAGCGCCACGGTGTTCTGCAAGCTGCGGGGCAATCCATATGTCGAACTGGTGCACTGGATCCATCAGATCCTGCAACTGCAGGATTCCGACCTGCACCGCATCGTCAAGCAGTTCAACCTCAATCCTTCCAACCTGGCGCGCGACGTGACCGATGCATTGGATCGCCTGCCGCGCGGTTCCAGCAGCATTTCCGACTTGTCCAGCGACGTGGAAGAAACCGTCGAGCGCGCCTGGGTGTTCGCCACGCTGATGTTCGGTGAGGCTCAGGTGCGTACCGGCTATCTGATCTTTGGCGCCATGCGTACGCGCAATCTGCGCAACACGCTGCTCAACATTTCCAAGGAATTCGAGAAGATCAAGCCGGAAACCCTGGCGGAAAAATTCGCCGAAGTGGTGAGCGGTTCGCCGGAAGACGGCCAAAATGCCAACGACGGTTTTCGCCTTGGCAGCGCCGCTGTACCGGGCGAAGCCAGCGGCGCCATGCCGCCAGCGCAGATGGGCAAGCAGGAAGCGCTGCGCCAATTTACCGTGGACCTGACCGAGCAGGCGCGCAACGGCAAGATCGATCCCATCGTCGGACGTGACGAAGAAATCCGGCAAGTGGTCGATATCCTGATGCGCCGCCGCCAGAACAATCCCATGCTGGTGGGCGAGGCCGGCGTGGGAAAAACCGCGGTGGTGGAGGGTTTCGCGCTGCGCATCGCCGCCGGTGACGTACCGCCGCAATTGAAAGACGTGGAACTGCGCACGCTCGACGTTGGCCTGTTGCAAGCCGGCGCCAGCATGAAGGGCGAGTTCGAAAATCGCCTGCGCCAGGTGATCGAGGAGGTGCAGTCCTCGCCCAAGCCGATCATTCTATTTATCGACGAAGCGCACACCTTGGTCGGCGCAGGCGGCGCGGCAGGCACCGGCGATGCGGCCAACCTGCTCAAGCCCGCACTCGCGCGCGGCAACCTGCGCACCGTCGGCGCCACCACCTGGGCCGAATACAAAAAACACATCGAGAAAGATCCGGCGCTCACCCGCCGCTTCCAGACCGTGCAAGTGGACGAGCCCAGCGAAGAGAAGGGCATCCTGATGATGCGCGGCGTGGCCAGCGTGATGGAAAAGCATCATCGCGTGCAGATTCTCGATGAAGCACTGGAAGCCGCGGTGAAGCTCTCGCATCGCTACATCCCCGCGCGCCAATTACCAGATAAAGCCGTGAGCCTGCTCGATACTGCTTGCGCACGCGTCGCCATCAGCCAGCACGCCGTGCCGCCGGAAGTGGATGACACGCGCAAGCGCATCCAGGCATTGGAAACGGAACTCGCCATCATCGCCCGCGAAAAAACCGTCGGCGTGAATGTGGCCGAGCGCGAAGCCGCCGCCAACGAGAAACTCGCCGGGCAAAAAGCACGGCTGGAAAAACTCGAAGCCAACTGGCAGGCCGAGAAATCGTTGGTCGAAAAAATCCTCGCCATCCGCGCCAAACTGCGCGGCGATCATTCGCCCGTGGAAGGCACTGGCAGCAAGCTGGAAAAAGCGGCTGCAGCCGAAGCGGAAGCCGAGCATGTGCCACAAGAACTCAGTGATGCCGAGCGCGCCAGCTTGCTGGAAGAGTTACATGCTTTACAGGCGCAACTCGCCGACCTGCAAGGCGAACATCCGCTGATTCTGCCTACCGTCGACTACACCGCCGTCGGGTCCGTCGTAGCTGATTGGACGGGCATCCCCGTCGGCCGCATGGTGAAGAGCGAGCTGGAAACGGTGATGAACCTGGCCAAGCTTATGAGCCAGCGCGTGATAGGCCAGAACCACGCCATGGAAATGATCGCCAAGCGCATCCAGACCTCCCGCGCCGGCCTCGACAATCCCAACAAGCCTATCGGCGTCTTCATGCTCGCCGGCACCTCCGGCGTCGGCAAGACCGAAACCGCGCTGGCACTCGCCGAAGCACTGTACGGCGGCGAGCAAAACCTCATCACCATCAACATGAGCGAATTCCAGGAAGCGCATACTGTTTCCACGCTCAAAGGCGCACCCCCCGGCTATGTGGGTTACGGCGAAGGCGGCGTACTTACCGAAGCCGTGCGCCGCAAACCCTACAGCGTGGTGTTGCTGGATGAAGTCGAAAAAGCGCACCCCGACGTGCATGAAATCTTCTTCCAGGTGTTCGACAAAGGCGTGATGGAAGACGGCGAAGGCCGCCAGATCGATTTCAAGAACACCCTGATCCTGCTCACCACCAACGCCGGCACCGACCTGATCGCCAGCCTGTGCAAAGACCCGGACCTGATGCCCGACCCCGACGGCATGGCAAAGGCCCTGCGTGATCCACTGCTGAAAATCTTCCCGCCTGCATTGTTGGGTCGCCTGGTAACGATTCCGTACTACCCGCTGAGCGAGACGATGCTGGGTGAGATCGTGAAGCTGCAGCTTGGTCGTATCAAGAAGCGTATCGAGGCGCGCTACAAGATTCCGTTCGAGTACAACGACGACGTCGTGAAGCTGGTGGTGAGTCGTTGTACGGAGAGCGAATCGGGTGGGCGCATGATTGATGCGATTCTCACCAACACGATGTTGCCGGATATTAGCCGTGAGTTCTTGATGAGGATGATTGAAGGCAAACCTGTGGCTGGGGCACAGGTTGGAGTGCGAGACGGTGAATTTCTGTATGGGTTTGGTTGATGCAATGCCGATAAATGTGGTGCGGGTTTTAAGTTGGAATTGAGGCTACCGAAAAGGTGAGGGCATATGAGCGTTCCTGGCGCACAGCTGAAGGTACTGACAGCCATATCTAAACCGGATTGCGTGCATATAGCGGAACGACATGGCCCGGGTGGCAGCAGTGATGCATTGTTCGATCAAAACTTTCTGGATGCCAATGGTGGCTATGGCGGTATCGCGAAGTCTGTTTTCGAAACGGGTGACAGCTCAGTTGAGTACGACAATAGTCGGCGTCTTATCTATCGGTACTACAAGAATTTCAATACGAAAACGGGCATAGGAAAGGATAAGGACGGGCGTAACGTTGTTTTCAAGGGTGTTGAGATGGTTGGTACGTTGGGTACTTTCGTTTTCAATGTGGAGACGATGTTTCCGAAGGGCATTTTGAAAACTTGAGATCGCGAGCGATTTTGTTTGGCGAGAACGTCGCTTAAGGCGAAGCCGCACACGGGATTTGAAATTGGGTAGGAGTACACAGTTGTAAGTCGATTCTAGATACGCTGATGTCGTGTTTGCTTGTCATGCAAAGAATTCTTCGCCAACGGTTGTCACGAAGCTCAATCAACCAAGAAGGAGATTTCATATGTGTAGTATCTGCGAACAAGAGGCAACGCGCGCAGCAGACGAACACGCAGAGCATCTGTCATCTGCCTTGAAGGGGCACGGCCGAAAAGCCCACGGTCGCGACGCTGGCCGCAAGCAAAAGATGTCTGAGGACAATCGCGAGCGGGACGCTGACGAAGCTTGGCAAAGGATCTACGACCAAACCTACAACCGAGTCTCCAAGGTCCGCCACAAATGACAAAAAAATGGATGAAGGTGTCTTTGCTCGCTTTGTTGGATCAAAAGAAATCTGACGCGTTATTTTATGGCTTAGTGAAGCTAACCTGTTCTTGGTGATGGTGGACGACGAATCAGCAGAGGAGGCGGTATGGGAAGGTCATTGCGGGCGCGCAAGAAGGTGAACTACGCAGGAATTCTGCATAAATATGACAAGCACTCTTTCGTTTCCACCACGAAACCGAAGACCAAAGTCATAAAGGTTAACGCCGCGAATGGTCGGGCGCTGGCAGCGCCAACGCTCACGTCATGGCCCTTTCTCGGTATGCATCAGGACGTCACGTATCACCACGATCTGAACAATACGTTTGGCTGGAATTTGAGAACGACAAATGAAATCTTCCTGCCATTCGCCTGGTTGGATGTCCACGGTCAAGCTGTATGGCAGGGGCTGGAGCAGGAGGTCGCAGGGTTAGGTGGTGACCCAGTTGCGTGCCAGCACTTCGATCAGATCGCTACAGACATGCGTCAGTTGCTGGCCAATACGCGTATTACCGAATGCGTCGGAGAGGCGGCTGCTGCAATCTATGTGCTTGAGCGGCATCCAGGTCTGCAGATGATTTGGGGCTACCACGTGCATTCGGGCACGGGCATAGATCAGATCTGGCAGATTCCAAATAAGTCGGGAGGTACGGATTTCCTGATCGTTGAGGCGAAAGGTCCTGGCGCAAATCTGAATTTCTCGGTGTTCGTGCCGCCAGGTTATAGCCAGATGGAAGAAGGGTGGATAGCGAATCACTTGTACAGCATGAGTCAAAACAACCATGCTGCCGGTTTAAGGGTAGTCAATGCCTTGGGTCTGCAATTTGTGAATGCGTATCCCAATTATCAGGGTGCCACTAAAAGCTACTATGGCCTTGCGGCGACAAGCAAACATAAGCAGTCCGCTTCACGCGTATTTGGGACAGTGGTGCAAGCTCATTGGCTCTCGGACGGGCGCCTCGGTTACAGCTTTAGTCCCGTAGTCCAGTACTTCACCTGATGTGGGACACGGAGTCGAGGTGTTTAGCCATAACTTGAAATGCTAACGGCGAGGGGGAGTTATGAGACTGAGTGAAGGCCAGACGGGTGCATGTCATGTTGGCGGCGAAGATATCGTGTACCCGGAGATCAACACGTGCATGACCTTGACGGTGGTCTATAAGGATCCCGCGTATGTGATTGGCGGTCATTTTTCTCGGCCAGTGACAGGCATGCAGAGCGTTGCGCCGTTGCAGGTCGTCCAGAACATGCGCTCCAAGCAGGCACTGATCGGAACGGTCTCCTCGATATTCCTGATCGGAGCAAGGGGCGTTTGGGGCGCTACCGAGATGCAGCCGATTTACGCTTTTATCGGCGAGTTGGACGGAGAGTTCGACAAACTGCAGGAATTCGATACGACGAGCTGGAAAAGCGTCAACATCACGTTTGGCCACCTGGGGAACATCGTGGTAGCACCCACGGCAAGTGGACAAGTTGGTCAGGGACAGCCACCCACGCAGTGGCCGTAGTTTTTTGTGACATGGCGGGCGAAGTCATTTACAGAGGGCGGGATTTTTTTCATGAATGGCAATAACGCGAAATTCAAAGCCGATCCCGAAAAGTTTCTGAAGAACACGGGCATTCTGTGCTCGAAGATGGTCAGAAACTCGCAGGTCGATGGCTTCAAGGACATTCAGGGTCATGATGCAGTGGAGTTCGACCTGGTACCTAAAGGTCGATTTGTTGAATTGACCATCCTTGGTGCAGTGGGCAGCTACGCCAAGACCAAGCGCCGAGGCAGCCCAATCGTTGGGCATTTTCTGCATTGGAATGGGCAGACTGCCTCTTCCGGTGCCGGCAGCTTTGGAAGCATCGATCTGTCCAGCTGCACGGCTGATTACATATTCACCGCGCCGTTTACCGGTTGCCGCTTCGTGGTCACCCGCGATGGCGGCGTTCTCCGCGCATACCATGAGCCGACACAGGACAACGTGACCGTCAACTACAGCGGCAGCGTTGTCTTGACGCTTGGGCCGGATTACGACGCAGGTGACGGCGTATCTGGCAACGGTGTCATCGTGCGCCGCCCTGGGGGGTGGAAAGCGATCGTCAGCACCATGGTTTTCGGGGCGACATCGGCGACGGTTCAGAGCGGCGAGTTTTAGTTCAAACCAAAGGGAAAGTGAGGTCAGGATGACGACAGATGTGACCCTGGCGGAAAGTAAATTGCTCGAAGACACTATCGTTACCAGCGTTTGGAGTACCCCATGCAACCCGCAGCCCGCCTCACCGATATGCACACGTGCCCCATGACCACCGGCCCAGTGCCCCATGTGGGCGGTCCCATTGCTGGCCCGGGCGCGCCAACTGTATTGATCGGTGGCATGCCGGTGGCATGCGTCGGCGACATGGCAGTGTGCGTAGGCCCGCCGGACGCGATTGCCATGGGCTCGCCGAAGGTGCTGGCGGGTGGTCGGCCAGTCGCCCGCATGGGAGATAGCACGGTCCATGGCGGGGTGATCGTGCTGGGGTGCTTCAAAGTAATGATCGGCTGAGACGCGGGACGCGATGTGGAATCTGTCGCAGGACAACAAGCGGGGCAGGGGATGCACGTCAAGCCGTGGATGATTTATTTGGTGATCGCCTTTATCAGCGTGCTGCCGGTGCTGCTCGCCATGCTGGCCGGCGCGATTGCGGATTGGGCCAAGTGCGAGTTGAACGAGGGAAGCGTTGGTCCATGCGTGATCGCGGGTAGGGATGTAGGAAACGTGCTTTACACGATGTTCGTGTGTGGCTGGTTTTCGCTGATAACACTGCCCGCCGCGTTGCTCGCTGCGATCATTTATTCGGTCTGCCTGCTGGCAAGGCGTTAAAGGCCACTTGTCTGCGGGTGGATATCAAATAGGCTTCCCTGGATTCTTACTGTCATGATGGTGGTTGTAATGTTTGTATTCTCGGGTTCGGTGGAATCGTTTGTGACGAACGTATTCCGTAGGCTGGCCCCATGTTTCAAGACGTTGGCTGGCTGAAGGACGAGTGCGATGCACAAACAGCGGCGTATATCGCGTTCGATCTGCAGGGTTTTGCTTATCGTCCTGGTGTTTTTGTTGTCTGGCTTATCTGAGGGATGTGCGATGGGTGCGTTCGATCGTCTGGTTCTGATTTCCGAGGTACATGGCACCGTCTTGAAGGACGGCAAGCCAGTAGAAGGCGCAGAGCTGATTGAAAAGGTGGTGTGGTCGGACAACGAAAATGAAATTCCTCCGCAGCACGCCGTCACCGACGCCAAGGGCGCTTTTGCATTTCCCGCCATCGAGCGCAAGGCGGGCTTGCTGCGATTGGTGCCCGCGCAACCGACGATCCAGCAGACCATCACCATCAAGTATCAGGGCGTTGAGTACACCGCTTGGCTGCATGGCAAGACCTCTTACAACGCCAATACGGAACTCGACGGTAAACCCATCAATCTGGTTTGTGAGCTGACTCGCCAGCCGGATTACGAGGGCAAGCATTACGGCATTTGCAAGGCCGTGTAAGACACGGCTCCTTCATTCTTTCAGGGGATAACGATGGCCATGGAACTTTCTCCGATACAGGCGGCCGAGATTGCCGACAGCACTTACCAGGTGCGCCTGAGTTCGAACATGCGGTTTGCCGAGGCAGCGGCGCCGAGTGCGCGCGAGTCTTTCGACATCGGCGGTGGTACCCATGTGGTTGGCAGCACCGGCATGGGCGTGATCGAACAGCAAACGGGCTTCGGCTACGTGGCGTGGGGCAAGGCGGCCCGCCAGGGCGAATGTCTCGTCACCGTGCGCGGTACGCATCCCAAGAGCGGCTACGACTGGCTGAGCAACGTGCGCATGGGCGGCATCATCGGGCCCAGCGGCTATATCGTGCACACGGGTTTCTGGCGCGCGGCGCAATCGGTATTGCCGCAGATCATGCAACAGTTGCGCGGGCGAAATCCCTCTGCCTTGCATGTTGTCGGCCATAGCCTGGGTGGCGCGATGGCCACCTTGATTGCAGATAGCTTGAGCGGTATCGGTTGCGGCGTACGGCTGTATACGTTCGGTGCGCCGCGCAGCGGTTTGGAAGGGCATGCCGAATATCTCTCCGGCCGATTGGGCGAGGAGAACATTTACCGCTGCTATCACGATACCGATCCGGTACCGATGGTGCCGATCTTTCCGTATTTCCATGTGCCCTATGGCAGCAACGCCTATCGCCTGAAGGGGCCAGGCAAGTTGATCAGCATCGAAGCGCACTCCATGCCCGACGCCTATGAAAAATCCGTGGCGGGCTGCACCTGGTCTTCATTGCCTGTGATCCTGCCCAAGCACAGCAGCTTCGAGAAAGCGAGTGAATGGCTGGCGGATGCGGCGAAGGATAGCGGGCCCTTCATCATGCGCTCGGCCACGGCGCTGCAATTGATCTTGTCCGCCCTGGACTGGATCGTGAAGCAGGTGAGCAACACGCCACGCAACGTGCTGGGAGTGGGTTTGTTCGCAGGTACGACGGTCCTCGACACCCTGGCGCGGCTGCTCTATAGCGGCGTGTTGCAATCGATCCGCCTGGGAGAGGCCGTCCGCAACTTGATGTCGGCAATCATGCGGTTTATGGGCCGTGTTGTTGCTTCAACGGTCGAGATGACAGTGGGGTTCATTGAGTACGTACTTGGTTTGCTGTTCCGCTTCCTGTCGGCGATAGCGAGGCGCGCGCTAGACATGTTCTCCTAATAAAGGGCGATGGGTGTGAAGCGAGATAGTGCGCGTATGTCTGCTCGCCGGCCTGCGGTTATCGCAGCGGCGACGGGGTATCGCGCCGTACTCAGTCAGGCCATGCAATCCCATCAGGCTGGCGATCTGGATGCCGCCGAGGGCCTGTACCGCGAAGTCCTGGAGCACCGCGCCGGCCAGCCCGATGCCATGCATTACCTCGGCGTGCTCTACCATCAACGCGGCCGTAGTGACGAAGGCGTGCGCCTGATCGAGGCGGCACTCAAGATCACGCCCAAGCATCCGGACGCGCACAACAACCTTGGCAACATCCATAAAGAATGCGGCCGGCTGCGCGAGGCGGAACGAAGCTACCGCAAGGCGCTCGAATGCGGCCCGCAGCATTACAACGCCCAGAACAATCTGGCCGTGGTGCTGGAAGCGCAGGAGCGGCTGGAAGAAGCATTCGAGGCATACGCCAAGCTGCTGCAACAGGCGCCGAAGTTCGCGCAAGGGTATTACTTGATGGGCATGTTTCTGCGCAATCACGCGCAGAGCATGGAGCACGTCGAACAGTCGGTGGAATGTTTTCGCACGGCGTATCAATTGGACTCGCGTAACGTGCGTGCGCTGGAATCGCTGGGCATGTCCTTGTATGCGCTGCATCGCCTGGAAGAAGCGGCGCAGGTTTATCGCGACTGGCTGGTGCGCGAACCGGAGCATCCGGTACCGCGCCACATGCTGGCCGCGTGCGGCGCCGCGGAGGCACCGTCGCGCGCAGCGGATGACTATGTGCGCGAAGTGTTTGATGCATTTGCCGAGAGCTTCGACGAGCAGCTGTTGAAGAATCTGAACTATCGCGCGCCGCAAGTCCTTGCGGAGGCGTTAGCCAACGTGTTGCCGGGCGCCATAGGCGCTTTCGACATCCTGGACGCCGGTTGCGGCACCGGCCTTTGTGCGCCACTGCTGCGTCCCTATGCCAAGCAACTGGTGGGCGTGGACCTTTCCGGTGGCATGGTCGACAAGGCACGCGCGCGTGGCGGCTATGACGTGCTTGAGGTCGCCGAACTAACTGCGTATTTGCAGTCGCATCCCAATGCCTACGACATCGTGTTTTCCGCCGACACGCTGGTGTATTTCGGCGAGCTGCGGGACGTGCTGGATGCATCGCACGCCGCCTTGCGCCCAGGCGGCTGGTTGGCGTTTACGGTGGAAGCGGCACGGGGCGAGGACGACCGCGTCGATCTTTCGCCCAGTGGCCGTTATCAGCACACGCGTCGCTATGTGGAAAGCGTGTTGGCAGCAACGGGGTTTTCGCATACCAGCATTGGCACCGACACCTTGCGCAAAGAGGGCGGACAACCGGTGATGGGGTGGGTCGTATTGGCGCAGCGATCCGTAGGCTGGGTTAGCGCAGCGTAACCCAGCATTTTCGCCACGCCTTCCCCGGCAATCACCATCAAGTCTGCGTAATTGTTTACCATTCCATCCCTTGCGCACATGCTAAAGTTTCGCGTGCAGGAGCATGGGTTCTGACGTTTGATCCAGGTCATGCCCCTTGTTGAACGGCTGGGGCGTTTCACAGTGCAAAAAGGGGAAAGGGATGTCCGACGGGGGATTGGATAGCTTTTGGAGTTCGTTGCGGCGGGCAGAGCATCGTTTCGAAGCTGAAGCCGCAGAAACCGAGCGAGAACTTTATCGAACGGTCTATGGTTACAAGAGCCGTGTTATGCGCTTGCGTTCGGCTCTGGCCAAGTCCGGCCCGATCGCGTTTCAGACCGTAACCACGAAACTGCAAGGCATCAAGCTGGATGCCATCTGGGGCATTTTGTTCGCTGCTGTGCGAGACATGGCGCTCTATTACGGTGGAAGTGTCGTGCTCGGCACGGCCATCGGCGCGGGCTTGGGCTCGCTGGCCTTTGGGGTCGGTGCGATACCCGGGGCCGCCATTGGTGCCGAAGCAGGGAATGTGGTGGGGGAGTGGGTCTTGATGTACCTCGGCTTGAAGATGCTTGCCGAGGGATTGGTCAACACCATTCCGCCAGCACTACGTCTTTACGTGCAAGGTTTTCGCTTGGCCTGGGGGCCGGTGGAAAGCGACCGTCCCGATGCGCGCTATAGCGCGGACTATCATCACGGCGAAGACATGGCCGCGCATCGTTTCGCCGACGGCCATGTGCTGATGATCATGGCCATCTTGATGGCGATCGTGGCTTATCTCACGCGGGGCAAAAGCGAAGAGGCGCTGATGCAGGCGGTGCGCAAGAGTGAGCGCCTGGGGGCCAAGATGGCTGATTGGCTGGCGGATAACAGGGAGAGGTTGCTGAAGGCGGAGAGCCTGAAGCCGAAGGTGCAACCGCGGCCAGAGCCGGTGAAGGAGGAAGCGCCGCGATCTGTTAGAAGATCCAGTCCTGCGCCAAAGCCTAAAACTCCGGCTGTTCGGAGCAATGCAGCTCCACCAAAGTTTGATCCGACAACAGTCAAGGGTCCATTCTCTTTATTGAATCAAGAGTACCGGCCAGTCACGTACGACCAGTTCGTGCAGCATGTGAACGATACTGGGCTGAATAACGCCTTTTCCAAGCCGCTTTCCGATGTTTACACCGATGTTTATGCTGTTCCGAAGGACCTTCGTCCCCCTCCGTCAAGTTACTTGACCGATGAGTTTATGGCCTCACATACTGCGCAGTTCTTGCCAGGCGCAGCGCGGGTAGATGCAACGGCTTCCTTCAATGGCAGGTACCTTCGTGACATCGAAGCCGGCTTGCCATTTGGACGAACGGACGCTGTGTTTACTTCACCCGCTTCGTTGATAGACAACTTGTACGCAACGGGTGATCCGGCTGTGATGGAGAGTACGTTGGGTTTTCCGGCCGGTACATTTAGCGAAGCAGGTAGTATGACCAGAACCTATATTTCGAATCCGGAGGCACTGGGTCTGCGTTTTGCACAAGGCACAGAAGGAGGAGCCAATCCTTATTGGGTGCCCGGTGGCTACACGCTAAATACCAATGGTGGGGCGGGTTTGCCAGAGATGGTAACCGATCAGCTACCGTCGCCGCTTGTTAATCCGAATGTTACGGTGCTGCAATGAGCCAAGCTGAGCAGGACGTGCTGAACGCGATAAGGTCGAAGTCGCTTACGAAGGTGTTGAGAGGAGAGCAGTGTGTGTTCGTCACGCCTGCAAACATCAATGACGATATGCGTCCGACTGATCACGATGAGCTTTTGGAGCGGGGGCTGTACCCATTAGCACAAACATATGGGGTAAACCGCATCCAGGCGGAATTAGAGCAGGCACTGCGTGACATCTGCACCGATGCACTTGGGGTGTTTTGTGCGCATCAGTGTTTTTATATAGAGATGGTCAAGGAGCGTGAGGGCGCATCCCCCTTGTCGTTGGATCGCGAGCTTCTTCCCAAATTTTTGGCGTCAGCATTTTTGCAACAGGCGTCCGCGCTCCATTCCCTGGAGCTTCGTCCGGGTGATGTGGTTAAAGACCGTTCTTATAAGGTCACGGTTTCGGGTATGCGGATATTGGCCAGGGATTATGGTGTTGATTGGGGTATCGCCATTCCGGCACTTTAGTTCCAGCAATATCATCAGTTGGAGTGGCGGGGCTTAACTGAGTCGACGCCCCCAATGACCGATATGGATAAATCGAAACGAGATGCTGGGTTTCTGCTCAAGGCAGTTCCCGCCGCAAAGATCGGTATCGAGCCTGCTTTGATCAGGGGGCACGAAGATCTGGGCCTGATGTATTTCACATGGGCCGATAGCCCGGTCATCGGGGCTCAATGCGCCGCGTGCAATACCATTGTGTGGGTCAACCCACGCAGAGATCCCATATTGAGCGAAAGCAAGCCCGTTGAAGTGCCAGAGAGCGGTTCGAGTTATCGACCCTATGCGGAGGAGAAAACTCGTCGTTTCCTCGCTTCAATGCCAGCCTGCCCCCAATGTGGCCAGCATCATTTCGATCGCTTCGTGAACAACGTCAATTATCCAAGGTTCCCGAGTGGCCAGGAGCTTGGGGAGAATGTATCGAGCGCGGATGTTGTCAAAGTAGATGCCCAGAGTGTTGAAGTAGCGCTTCTGGACTACGCTTGACAGTGAGGACCTGAAAGACTGTTGGCTGCATTGGTTTGACCGCCAGGCTATTTAAAACGCCCCAAGTATTTCAATTTTCTTACCCCCTCCAGCTGCCCCCACATGCCCTCTCAAGCCCGCCGCCCCAAGTCGCACTTTTCGTTAAAAAAATCGCTGGATTAAGACGCGCCACTAAGCGAAACTTTACACCTCGGGGGGATTGGGGAGTCACGGTAGGTTCCACCCGCTGCGTGCCGGTTTCGGTGCGCGGGGCCCCTCGGACATGAGTGCACCATGGAAACGTATAGAGCCCAGTCGGCTCCGAGGAGATTCGCATCATGACCGCCCAGATCACCATTTCTTCCGCCAACGTCAGCGGCTTGCTGTTCCGCAGCATGACTGCCGACGAGCGTCTGGGGCGGCTGTTCTCCTACCACCTGCAGTTCGAAAGCCAGGACCCGAACATCGACCTCAGTGCCTTGCTGGGCACGCCGATGACGGTGAAGCTCGCCACCGAGGACGGCTTTCTACGCTACTTCAACGGTATCGTGTGCGAGGCGGCACAGACCGGTGTAGAGACGGTGGACAACCTGGTCTATGCACAATACGACGTGCGGCTGGTGCCCAAGCCTTGGTTGCTGGGGCAGAAGGTCGACTGCCGCATCTATACCGACATGACGGTGCCGGACATCGTGAAGTCGGTGCTGAGCGATGCCGGCTATACCGACGTGAAGGTGAGCCTCAGTGGCAACTACACCTCGCGCGAGTATTGTGTGCAGTACCGCGAGGATTGCCTCAACTTCATCAGCCGCCTGATGGAGCAGGAGGGCATCTATTACTTCTTTACGCACGACGACAGCAAACACACCATGGTGCTGGCCGATAGCGTCAGCGCGCATGCGGTGGGCAAGAACTTTGCGCGTGTGCCGTATCTGCACAATAGCGACAGCGTACTGCGCCGCGAGGCGACCATTACCACCTGGGCATCGTCGCGCGGCATGGACTCGGCCAAGTATCAGCTGACCGATTACGACCCGATGGCCCCCAAGACCTCGTTGCTGTCGACCGGCACCAGCGATGGTCACGGCTCGGCCGGCACCAACGGCGTGGTGGCCTTCGATTTTCCGGGGGCGCACAAAGTTGCGGACGTCGGCCAGCATTTCGCGCAGGTACGCGCCGAAGCGTTGACTGTGGCGCGCTCGCACTACACCGGTACGACGATGGCTCCCGGTGTGGAGCTTGGCGGGCTGTTCACGCTGAGCGATTACCCGCGCCAGGCGCTCAACCGCGAATACCTGATCATCGGGACCACCATCCACCTGGCTGGCGCCGCGGCGGCCTCAGGCAGTGGCGACAGCGAACCGTCATTCCAGTGCAGCTTTGAAGCCATCGAAAGCAGCCAGACCTTCCGTAGCTTGCCGACGGCGGTGAAACCCACCGTCGTGGGCCTGCAAACCGCCGTTGTCTGTGGCAGCAAGACGGACGAAGACATCGCCGTGGACCAGCATGGCCGCGTGCAGGTCACCTTCCATTGGAACAAGCCAGACAAACCCAATGCCAAGAGTTCCTGCCCGGTGCGCGTGGCCAGCTCATGGGCCGGCAAAAACTGGGGTGCCATCAGCATTCCGCGCGTAGGCCAGGAAGTGGTGGTGAGCTTCCTGGAAGGCGATCCGGATCGCCCGCTGATCATCGGCAGCGTCTACAACGGCGACAACACCGTTCCCTACAGCTTGCCGGACAACAAGACGCAAAGCGGCATCAAGAGCCGCAGCCTGCTGGGCGGCTCGGCGGATTTCAACGAGCTGCGTTTCGAAGACAAGAAAGGCAGCGAAGATTTCTTCATGCATGCGCAGAAAGACATGCACGAAGAGGTGGAAAACGATCACGTGGTGACCATCGACCACGATGAAACCGTCACCATCAAGAACGATCGCCATCACACCATCAACAACAACGATACGCAGGACGTGGGCAAGGTGTTCAAGCTCACGGCCGGGCAGGAGATCCAGCTGATCACGGGCTCGTCGAGTATCATCCTGAAGAGCACGGGCGAGATTCAGATCACAGGCATCAACGTCACCATCACCGGCAACTCGTCGGTAAAGGTGGAAGGACAGGTGCAGGTGGGCATCAAGGCGGGCGCCACCATGGACATCGGCGCCGGTGCAAGTTTGAAGGTGCATTCGGATGCGATGCTGGACGTGGAAGGCGCTGCATCCACCAGCATCAAGGGTGCAATGGTGAGTGCCGGCGGCGATGCGATGACGCAGGTGTCGGGCGGAATCATCATGATTGGGTGATAGCTTTGCAGGCCGTCATTCCCGCGAAAGCGGGAATGACGGCCAGGCAGGAAAGAGATCATGCAAGCGGACAGGGATGCCGAAAGGTAAACGGCGGCGCAGTAGCACGGATCGTTAAGGGGGAACTGGATGTCGGTCGTTACGCAGGCTTCGATGCAAATGGGCTTGTCAGCCCTGGCGAGCGCCAGGCTGCGCCCGGAGATGACGCCGGAGCTGGCGGTGCAGACGCTGCTCGATGCCGGGGATACGCAGGATGCGCTCAAGCTGCTCGCACGCTTGTTGCCCAAGCGCTACGCCGTGGCGTGGCTGCTGCAATGCGCGCGTGAACAACCGCTCGGCCTGGAAGACAAGGCCGGCGCATCGCTGGCCGAAAAGTGGGTGCGCGAACCGAACGAAGACAATCGCCGCGCCGCGTATGAATTCGCCAACGCCGGCGGCTATCGCTCGCTGGGTGCATGGCTGGCCGCGGCGGCGGGCTGGTCCAGCGGCAGTTTGGCGCCGGCCTCGCAAGAACAAGCCGTACCGCCACCGGAACATCTCACCGCGCGCGCCACCGTGGCCGCCATCAACCTGATGGCCGCGCTGGTGAGCGAGCAATTCGAAGGTCGCCGTACCGCTTTCATCGAGCGCGCCATGAGCCTGCTCAATGCGAGCGCCAACGGCGGTAATCGCTAAAGCAGGGGATTTACGTGTCGACGCCACAGACATTGACGCTTGTCGTGCAAGGCCCACAGGCAGCGCAATTCGGCAGTCGCAGCCAGAAGAGTTTTCATGCGAAGGACGGCAGCATCGGGCGCTCCGAGGATTGCGATTGGGTGCTGAGCGCGTCCGGCGTATCGCGCGTGCACGCCATGGTGCGCTATCTCAACGGTATCTATTTCATTGAGGATCGCAGCACCAACGGCATGCTGCTCAATGGTTCGCCGCTGATCAAAGGCGATCCGGCCGCGCTGAAGAACGGCGACCGTTTGCAGATCGACACCTTCGAAGTGGTCGTGCGCATGGAAGCCGATAGCGAAACCATCGTGCAGATCGGCCCGCCCGTGGCGCATCCCATGCCTGCGCCCGCGCCGCCGCCGGTATCGGCGGCGTTCAACAACGATCCGCTGGATTTCGATTTTCTCAATCCCCTTCCGGCCGTCTCCGCGCCCACGCCTTCGCGCGACTCATCCATCGATAGCCTGATTCCCGGCATGCAGCAGTCAGCGCCGGCCAGCTCCGATCTCGATCCGCTCAGTTTTCTCGACGAACCGTTCGGCGCGCCCGCCCCGGAACCGGCGCCGGCGCCAAGCTGGAATCATGCACCCAGCGTCAATGATCACTTCCGCCCGCCAACCACGGATGTGCGCAAGCAAGCGAACACGCTGCCGGAAAACTGGGACCTGACCACTGGCGATTTCGCACCCGCACCCGTTGCACCTGCACCGCCTCCCGCACCGGAACCGATCGTGGCATCGCCTCCGCCACCACCGCCACAGGTTGCCGTGCCGATTCCATCACCCGCACCGGTCGGCGCGTTGCCGCAAGACGTGGATCAGATTTTCCGCATCGTGGTGGACGGCGTCATGGACGTGCTGCGTGCGCGTGCGGAGATCAAGAACACCTTCCGCTTGCCGGTCACCATCATCCAGCGTTCGGAAAACAATCCGCTGAAATTCGCGCTGGGTACCGACGAGGCGATGCAGAAAATCCTTGGTCCCGCCAATCCCGGTTTTCTTTCCGGCACGGCGGCGTTCCAGGATGCGTTCGAAGATATTCGCCTGCACCAGATGGCCATGCTGGCTGGTGTGCGCGCCGGCTTCGAAGCCTTGCTGATGCATTTCAATCCGGATCGCTTCGAACACGAAGTGGATGGCGGCAAGCGCGGCGGTGTGGCGTTTGGCGTCAAAGGCAAGTACTGGGACAAATATCGCGACAACTTCGAAGGCCTGGTGAAGAACCCGGACGATACGTTTCGGCGCTTGTTCGGGGATGAGTTTGCGCGGGCGTATGAGGAGCAGTTGGCGCGGTTGAAGGGGAGTCGGCGTAAATGAATGCAAGTTTGTTGTGTGCAGATGCTGGACGTGTGCAAGGAACAGACTCCTCCCCCTGCTTGCAGGGGGAGGTTGGGAGGGGGTGAAGCCTTGCGGGAAAGCTACCGGCAAGTGCTCACCCCACCCCAACCCTCCCCTGCAAGCAGGGGAGGGAGCAAAAGAATAAGCCGCAAGATTGACGGACCCGATACATGACGCAAAACAACAAAGTGGTATGGAGCGAAGGCCTGTTCCTGCGGCCCCAGCACCTGCAGCAGCAAGAGCGTTACCTGGAGCGCTTCGTGGAAGTGCGCGCCGGTGCGCTGCGCCCTTATGCGTGGGGTTTCCACGAGCTGGAGCTTGAAACCGACCTGCTGGCGATCGGCAAGATCGGCATCAAGCGTGCACGCGGCGTATTTCCCGATGGCACGCCGTTCTCCATGCCCAACGACGATCCGCTGCCGCCCGCGCTGGACGTCGATCCAAACTGGCGCGACCAGACGGTATATCTCACTTTGCCGTTGCGTTCGCCCACGCAGCCCGATAGCGGCCGTCCGGAAGCCGCGCCGGAAAAGCTGTTCCGTTACCGCGTGCGCGAAGCCGAAGTGCGCGATGCGTCCGGCAGCATGGACGGCCTTACCGTATTGGAAGTCGGCGGCATGAGCAGCCGCCTGCTGCCGCAATCGCAGCCGATGGAAGGTTTGTCGCAAATCCCGTTGGCGCGCATCGTCGAATGCCGCGCCGACCGTCGCGTGGTGTTGGACGACACTTTCATGCCGACCGGGCAAAGCTGCCAGGCAGTACCGCGGCTGGTGACGTTCCTTACCGAATTGCTAGGCCTGCTGCATCAACGCGGCGAAGCACTGGCTAGCCGTGTAGCAGTGACCGATCGCGGTGGCGCAGCTGAAATTGCTGACTTCCTGCTGCTGCAGGTGGTCAATCGTTATCAGCCGTTGATTGCACATCTGGCTTCCGCGCCGATCGCGCACCCGGAAGATCTCTATCGCATCGCCGTCGCTATGGCCGGCGAATTGGCTACTTTCACCGCGCCAAGCAAGCGCGCGCAGGCGTTCCCGCCGTATCGCCATGAATTGCTGCGCGAGAGTTTCGATCCGGTGATCATGGCCTTGCGCAACAGCCTGAGCGCCGTGATGGAACAGACCGCGACGCCCATTCCGCTGCAACAGCGCAAGTTTGGCGTGTGGGTGGCGGTGGTGCCGGACCTTACCTTGCTCGATACCGCCGCTTTCGTGCTCGCCGCCAAGGCGGATATGAAGTCGGAAGATCTGCGGCGTCAATTGCCGGCGCAATCGAAGATCGGGCCGGTGGAAAAGATTCGTGATCTGGTGAATCTGCAGTTGCCCGGCATCGTCGTCGCACCGATGCCGGTGGCGCCGCGGCAGATTCCGTACAACGCCGGTTTTCTGTATTTCGAATTCGACAAGAACTCGCAGATGTGGCGGATGTTGAAGACGTCCGGTGGTATTGCGTTCCACTTTGGCGAGGAATTTGCCGGGTTGGACTTGCAGCTGTGGGCGATTCGGGGTGGGACATGAGCCTGGCGCTTATCGCAATCAGCGCGAGAGACCGCTCCCTCCCCTGCGGCAGTACGGGAGGGCTGGGGTGGGGTGGCTTGTGCTTTAGCACGCAGCCGAATTTCCGGCAGACACACATTGTGGCGACGTCTGCTTCCCGCCGCTCGCTTCGCTCGCACCCCACCCTAACCCTCCCCTGCAAGCAGGGGAGGGGATGGTCTTTCGAGAGTTCGGGAGCATCGATCTCATGAGCCAGAACAACGGCCCCAACGACGACATGCGCGACGTCACCATCGTGCGTCCGCACGGTTCCGCGCCAGCGCCCGCACCGGCAGCGCCGCCGCCTTCCGCAACGCGCGCACCTGCGCCCTACGCGCCGTCCGCGGAAATCAACCAGTTCCTGGAGGGTGGGCCCAACCCGCTGGTGCAAGCGGCCAGCCCGTTGCTGCTGCTGGCCGTGCAGTTGCGTCACAGCGTTGCGCCGCCCGATCCTATGCATCTGCGCGAACAGGCCATTGCACAGATGCGGCGTTTCGAAACCCTCGCGCAGGCAGCGAATATTCCACAGCAGACCATTCTCGCCGCGCGCTACGTGCTGTGCACGATGCTGGACGAAGCCGTGCTCAATTCGCCTTGGGGCGAACACAGCGGCTGGGCACAGAAAACGCTGCTGGTCACGTTCCACAGCGAATCCTACGGCGGCGCCAAGTTCTTCCAGATTCTCGAACGCCTGTGTTCGGATTTCGCCAAGCACATCGACCTGATCGAGATGATGTACATCTGCCTGGCACTGGGTTTTGCCGGGCGCTACCAGATCGAAGCGGGCGGACGCGCCAAGCTGGCCGACATCCAGGAAGACCTGTACCGGCGCATCCAGTCGCAGCGCGCCAAGCCAGCGGATGAGCTGGCGCCACATTGGCGCGGTATTGAAGACCGTCGCAATCCGCTGATCCGCTACGTGCCGCTGTGGGTGGTCGCAGCGTTTGCCGCGGTCATCCTGCTCGGTGCGTTTCTGTTTTTCTACTCGCGCCTCAACGGTCTTTCTTCGCCGATCAGCGCGCAGCTGGCGCAAATCGGCCTGGAAAACGGCACCCCGCCGGATACCTCGCGTCAGCCGCACCCGGCGCGCAAGAGCCTCAAGCAATTGCTTTCGCCGGAAGAGCAGGCAGGTCAACTTACCGTCGATGAAAAAGCCGATGGCGAAGCGATGGTGCGTCTCGCCGCCACTGGCATGTTCCCCTCCGGCGGCGTCGACGTGGGCGCGGATGAAATTCCGCTGCTGCACAAGATCACTGCCGCCCTCAATCAGGTGCAGGGCAGGGTGATCGTCGTGGGGCACACGGACGATCAGCCGATCCGCTCGCTGAAATACAAGGACAACTTCGAGCTGTCCAGTGCGCGTGCGCATAGCGTGGCGCAGATCCTGAGCGACGGCCTGGATAACGCCGCGCGTATCGAATCCAGCGGCGCCGGTTCTTCGCAACCGATCGCGCTGCCGCCCGATACGCCCGACAACCGCACGCGTAACCGGCGCGTGGAAATCAAGTTCATTCCGGAGGATTGAACCCTGTGAAGATTTTTGCGCTGTTCAAATCCGGTTGGTTCATTGCGCTGATCGGCATCATCCTGCTGTCGATCCTGATCTGGCTGGGCGGCCCGTATCTGGGCATAGGCGATTCGCAACCGCTGGCCAGCGCGGTGGCGCGCCTGGTCACCATCATCGTGATTATTGCGATCTGGGCCATCTGGCTGCAGGTACAACAGCTGCGTGCGCGCAAGAAGGCGCAGCAGATGTCCGGCGACATGGTTTCGCAAGATGCCAAGCCCGCTGGCAACGATAGCGACCAACGCAGCACGGCGGAACGCACGCAACTGCAAGGGCGTTTCCAGGAAGCGGTCGATACGCTGCGCAAGACCAAGCGCGGCGGCAATCTCTACACGCTGCCGTGGTACGTGGTGATCGGCCCGCCGGGTTCCGGCAAGACCACGTTACTGCAAAATTCGGGCCTGAATTTCCCGCTCTCCGATCGCTTCGGCAAGCAGGCACTGCGCGGCGTCGGCGGCACGCGTAATTGCGATTGGTGGTTTACGGACGAAGCGGTGTTTCTCGACACCGCCGGACGCTACACCATGCAGCAATCCGACCAGGCGGCGGATTCTTCCGCGTGGGGCGAATTCCTTAAATTGCTGCGCAAATACCGCAAGCGCCGGCCGATCAACGGCGTGCTGATCGCCATGAGCATGTCCGATCTGCTTACACTGGATCAGAACGGCATGCAGGAACACGTGCAGGCGATTCGTCGCCGCCTGGACGAATTGTCCACGCAACTGCGCATCGGTGTGCCGGTGTATCTGGTGCTGACCAAGTGCGACTTGATCGCCGGTTTTACTGAGTTTTTCGATGACCTCAGCCCGGAATTGCGCAGCCAGGTATGGGGCGCGTCGTTCCCGGTCGATCAGACCATGAACGGCAGTGCGGCCAAGCAATTCAGCAGCGAATTCGAATTGCTGTTGAACCGCTTGCACACGCGCATCCTGAGCCGCCTGCATGCGGAGCGCGATCCCAATCGTCGCGGCGCGATCCTGTCGTTCCCGCAACAACTGGGTGCCTTGCGCGAAACGCTGCGTCAGTTCGTCGAAGGCGTGTTTACTGGCTACGCCTATGGCACGCCACCGTTGTTGCGTGGCGTGTATCTCACCTCCGGCACGCAGGAAGGCACGCCGATCGATCGCATGATGGCGGCGGTGGCACGCACCTTCGGTCTCGACGCCGCGCAAGTGCACGCCCCCGGCGCGCAGCAGCGTACGTTCTTCGTCGAGCGTTTGCTGAAGGATGTGTTGTTCCGCGAATCCGGTTTTGCCGGCACCAACCCGAAGCTGGAGCGGCAGAAGATCCTGCTGCAAGCGGCGGCGTATCTGGGCGTGCTGGTCGTGACCGTGCTGTTGCTGGCCGGTTTTATCGAGAGCTATGGGCGCAACAGTGCCTATCTGACGCAGGTTGAGGACGCGCTGAAGAACTATCCGGCGACCAGCGACGTATCCGGCGCCACCACGCAAAAGGATTATTTCGCACGCGTGCTGGAACGACTGGAAGGTCTGTCCGGCGTGCAGGACGTGGCGCAGCAATACAAGGACAACGTGCCGCTGTCGATGCGTTTTGGCCTGTTCCAGGGCCATGCGGTGGGCGATGAAGTGCATGGCGCATACATCCGCGAACTCAACGGCCTGCTGTTGCCCGGTGTGGCGTCGCAGTTCCGCACCGGCTTGACCACCAGCGCGAGCGATCCACAGGCGTTGTATTACTACCTCAAGGGTTATCTGATGCTGGGCGAGCCCAAGCATCAGAATGCCGACGAGCTGACGGCGCTTACCGATATCGAATGGCGCAAGATCTTCCCCAGTGATGCCGTGCTGCAAAAGGCGCTGGCCAAACACTTCCATGCATTGGTTGAGCAGCCGGGACAACTGCGCCCGCTGCATCTGGACGATCAACTGGTCGAACAGGCGCGCAGTACGCTGCGCACGGCCGATCTTTCCACGCTGATCTACGGCAGCCTGAAGCTCAGCATGGACAGTTCCGATCACGCGCCGCTACAACTGGACAAGGAGCTTGGCCTGCTCGGCAATGTGTTCCGCCGCAGCAGTGGCGCGTCGTTGTCCGAGCCGATTCCGGCGTTGTACACGCAGCCGGTATTCGCGACGGAAGTGAACAAAGGCATCGAAGAAGCCGTGAAGCAATTCACCCAGGACGACTGGGTCTTCGGCACCGGCAAGATCGATGCGATCCAGCAGGCCAAGCTCGCGCAACAGGTGCTGGCGCTGTATCAGCAGGATTACATCAAGGTGTGGGATGCGCTGCTCAATGATCTGCAACTGCAGCCCATCACCAATATCCAGGATGCCAGTGCCACCGCCGCAAAACTTTCTGGCCCCAGTTCGCCACTGAAATCGCTGCTGATGGTGGTGCGCGACAATACGCACGACCTGATGCGCGCGCCGCCGGAAAGCAGTGCCGACAAGGCGGAAGGCGCCTTGAAGAAAGCCGCGGAAAAACGCGCCGAACAGCGTGCCGAGCAAACCGCAGTGATGCGTGCGCTGGCCGGCGCCGGCATCAATGGCAACAAGGGTGAAGGCGGGCAGAGTAGTGAAGCCAAGCCCGGCGATGCGATCAGCGCGCACTTCGACACGCTCAACAAGCTCACCGATGGCGGGCCCGGCGCCACGCCGATCGATCACACACTCAGTGTGCTCGACCAGCTCAGCAAAACCTTGCTCACCATGACCGACTTCAGCAGCGCGGCGGGCCAACCCAATCCGCAATTGCTGATGGCGCAACAGGAAGCCTCGCAACTGCCACCGCCGGTGTCCGGTTGGGTTGCTGCGTTGACCGGCAAAAGCCAGGCATTGGTCGCCACCGGCACCAGCGGTGCGCTCGGCGATGCCTTCCAGCAGACCGCCGGCAAGGATTGCGCGGACTTCACGCGTGGCCGCTATCCGTTCTCGCCGAACAGCGTCACGGATATTCCATTGCAGAACTTCGGTGAGTTGTTCGGCTACGGCGGCCGTTTCGACAGCTTCTACAAACAGACGCTGGACAAGCTGGTAGATGCCAGTGGCCCCACCTGGAAATGGAAAAGCGGCCCTGGCGCGGTGAGCGGTTCGCCCGGCATGCTCGCGCAGATGCAACTGGCCGATGCCATCAAGCAGATGTACTTCCGCAACAACGGCGCCACGCCGGAGGTGGATTTCACCTTGGCGGCGCCATCGCTTGATTCTGGGATTGGCAAGCTGGCCATCACCATCGACGGGCAGAAGTTTGAATACCAGCCCGGCAGCACCAGCAGCATGGGCATGAAGTGGCCTGGTCCGCAGCCTGGGCACGTGACCATTTCCGCGTGGGATGGCAGCGGCAATCTGCTCAGCACGTTCGATTATCAAGGCGATTGGGCGTTCTTCCATGCGATGCAGGCCGCGAACCTGCAAAAGCAGTCCGACCTGCGTTATCTCGCCAGCTTCAACTTTGGCGGACATGTCGCCAAGGTCATGGTGCAGGCGGATAACCTGAAGAACCCATTCTTGAATACCGTCGTGCAACGTTTTCGGTGTGGAGGTTGAGCTGGACATGAATCAGTGTTGCGAACGCTCAATGCTCCGTCGCCCCGGCACAGGCCGGGGCCCAGCGACTTTTCAGGTGCCGAAAGACACTGGGTCCCGGCCTTCGCCGGGACGACGATTCTGGCGCCACTACGGCAAGTTGGCATTGCCCCCAAGTTCGGAGCCGTAAGCGATGAATCCGGCAGGGGCAGGATTCTTCGGCAAACTCCCTAGTGCGGGGGACTTCGTGCAGCGTCGGTTGCCGTCGTCGTTCGTGGATACGTGGGATCAGCATTTCGAGCGCGCAGTGGATGCAAGCCGCCAGGTGCTGGGCAATAGCTGGCAGCATGCATATCGCAGCAGTCCCGCGTGGCGCTTCCTCCTGTCGCCGGGTGTGTGCGGCGCATCGGCGTGGACGGGCGTGATGGGCGCGGCCGGTGATCGCGTAGGCCGTAGTTTTCCGATGGTGATCGCGGTACCGCTGGATGATGCCTCGATGGCCACACAAGCCTTGCGCGATGGCGAGCGTTGGTTCGCGGCCATGGAGCATGTGCACACGGCCGCGCAATCCGATCCCACGACAAGTGTCGAAACCTTCGACGCGCAATTGCTTGCCCTCGCCGGCATGCCGCTGGCGGCGCCGGCATCCTGGATGGTGGACGGCCTGGAGCACGTCGCGTTCCATAACGCCGGCCAGTGGCGCATGCCATTGCCGCGCGCACGCGCCGATGGCGATTTTCTCGCGCGCCTGTGGACACGGGTCAGCGAAAGCGGCAGTGGCTGGTGCCTATGGTGGACGCAAGGCGGCGGCCATGTTCCCGCGAGCGTACTGGTGACGCGCGGCTTGCCGGAGCCTTCGAGCTATGCCGGTTTTCTCGATGCCAAGTATGCGGACGAAGGTTGGCAGACGCTGGGCACGTTCGAAGACACGCCGCATCAGCATCATCACGCACCGCATGTTTCCGTTACAGCGCCCGTGGTAACGCAGCCCTCGCGCACGTTGCTGCCGGATGACCTGAGCGAATTGTTCGCCGATCTCGTGTCGCCGGTGTCGATGTCGGTGGCGACCGGCATGACAGCGGAAGAGGGCGCACTGCCGGTACAAACCAACGGCGCCACCACGACCTATCGCAGCGATATTGCGCTGGCCTTGCTCGCCGCCGATGAAGGCCCAGCCGACGAGCGCCGGCAAGCTGCCACGGCCGCGAATCAAATCGCCAACGAGCTGCGTGCGGACGAGCTGGCTGGCGATCTGAAGGTACTGAGCCAACGCCTGCTCGCCTTGCATCCGCGCCTGCGCGAACGCAGCGAGGACCTGATCAATCCGGTGCCGGAAGACGGCTCGGTGATCGCCGTACACATCACTCGGCGCTGGGCCAATCTGTTGCGCATCGGTACCGCCGCGGCGTGGCATTGGCACAAAGGTTCGCTGCAATCCCTGTTCGCCACCGCTGCAGCACCCGGCGAAGACAACGCGCTTGGCGGCGACTTCGACGATCTGCTGTTCACGCGCGCCGCACCGGTTGCCTCCGGTTTGGGTGGACCTACCGAACCGCTGTGCGATGAAGTGGTATGCGCGGTGGAAGCGGGCGATCGCTTGCTGTTGGTCGTTACGCAAAACCTGGTGCAGCTTGCACCGGATGTGTATGCGCGTGCGCTGGCCATGCCTTCCTGCGACGAAGCGCGTGCGCGCATCGCCGCCGCCGCCGGACTTGGCAGCGAACCAGCCCGTTGGCCGCTGGCCGTGATCGAGGTGACTTCATGACGCTACGCTACGAATCCGTCGGCCACACCGATACCGGCAAAGTCCGCGCGCACAACGAGGATGCGATCCTGGTGCGCGACGATGTCGGCCTGTGGGTGGTGGCGGATGGTTTGGGCGGCCATACCGCCGGCGACGTCGCCAGCGGCATGATCGTGGACCGCCTGCGCGCATTGCCGCGGCAGGGTGATGTGTTCGACTTCGTCGAAGCGATCGAAGACACGCTGTCGCAAGTCAACGCCGATCTGCGCCGCGTGGCGCGGGAGCAGAACGTCGACGTGATCGGTTCCACTGTGGTGGTGCTGGTGCACGACAAGGATTTCATGCTGTGCGGCTGGGTCGGCGACAGCCGCGGTTACTGTTTTGAGGATGGCCATCTGCGGCAGATCACGCGCGATCACGTACATGGTGCGAAGAGTGATGTCACGCAACTGGGCCAGGCGCAACCTGCCGGTGCAGGGGTGCTGACGCGTGCGATTGGCGCGGAGGAGCAGTTGTTCGTGGATTGGGTGGTGACGGGTAGCCGGCCTGGCATGGCGTTCTTGTTGTGCAGCGATGGCATCAACAAGGAGCTGTCCGATTCGGAACTCGATCAGGAATACCGCGCGCATAGCGATCCGCAGATGGTGTTGGCGAGGTTGTTCGAGGTGTCGCTGAATCGGGCGGGACGGGACAATATTTCTGCGGTTGTCGTGCGGCTGCGGGACTAGGGGCGTCTATCTATGCCAATGCTCCAAACGTCTTATGACCATCATGCCTGCGAGAGCGCACTGCTGTGTGCTGGAATACTCCAATACCCGTCGTCCCGGCGAAAGCCGGGACCCAGCGACTTGACGATCACCAAAGTCACTGGGCCCCGGCCTTCGCCGGGGCGACGAATCTTTGGCGTTGATATCAAGAAAAATAAGCACACCTCATGACCTCCCTCGCCGAACTCATCGACGATCTCATCGCCCACCGGCGCAAACTGCCGGAGCTGTTCGACGCGCTCGGTGAACGCGGCCCGCAGCCGGAAGAAGTTCATCGCGATGACATCGCCTTGCTCGAGCGCATGGGCGAAGAAGGCACGCTGCCGACGGCCATTGCGCGCGCATTGCTCGCCAAGCTCAAGGCCGTGCAACAGGCCGCACCCGTCACAGCCGACGATGCCACCGTCGTCAAACCACCGTCACCGGCGGAAGCCGACATCACGCAGGTCAAGCCTGCCGTGGCGATGGCAACGGGCGACGCCGAAGCCACGGTGGTAAAGCCCGCTTCCAGCCCTTCCACCAATACCCAGAACACCGGCCACAACACCAGCAGCCATTCCGGCAGCTCCAATCGCGATACCTGGGCGCGCGTTGCGCAGGCCGAAGGCGGCGAGTACGCCACCGTCGGCATGCTGCTGAAAGGCCGCTTTCTGCTCGAACGCGAAATCGGCCGCGGCGGCATGGGTGTGGTGTACCTGGCGCGCGACGAACGCAAGGTGGAGGCACGCGATCGCGACCCCTACGTCGCGGTCAAAGTGTTGAACGACGAATTCCGCCGCCATCCCGATTCGCTGATTGCGCTGCAGCGCGAAGCGCGCCGTTCGCAGTTGCTGGCGCACGACAACATCGTGCGCGTGTTCGACTTCGACAAAGACGGCACCATCGTGTTCATGACGATGGAGTACGTCGACGGCCAGGATCTGAAAGCCCTGATCCGCGATCGCTACAACGGCATGCCGTTGGCCGAAGCACGCCAGTTGATCGAAGGCATGGCGTGGGCATTGAAGCGCGCGCACAGCGCCGGCGTGGTCCACTCGGACTTCAAGCCCGGCAACGTGATGGTGACGCGCGACGGCATCCCGAAAGTGTTCGACTTCGGTATCGCACGCGCGGGTAAGCATGCGGGCGATGCTTCGGGCGAGCAGACTTTGTTCGATGCGGGCACGCTGGGCGCGCTCACGCCGGCCTATGCCAGCCTGGAAATGATCCAGGGCAAGGAGCCCACGCCCAGTGACGATATCTATGCGCTGGGCTGCGTTGCATTCGAGCTGCTCACCGGCAAGCATCCGTTCGACAAAGTCAGCGCCGAAGTCGCGCAGCGCGAAGGACGCAAGCCACCGCAAGTGCCGGGCCTGACCAAGCGCCAGTACAAGGCGCTGTGCGATGCCGTGGCCTTCCACGGCGAGCAGCGCCTGAAAGCAGCCGTCGATCTTGTGGAAGGCTTGCGCGACATCAGTCTGCGCGAGCGCATTGGGCCGCAGCTTGCCTATGGCGGTGGCGCACTGGTGCTGATGGTCGGCGCAGGTTGGGGCCTTACCCACTACCTGCATGCAAGGAACGTGCAGCATATCGTTGCACGTTTCGCCGCCACCGCACCCGATCACTACACCAACGAAGACCAGGCGGTGCAGGCCCTGGATACCTTGAGCGACAACGAGCGCAAGGGCATCGTGCTCGACAACAGTGATGCGATCCAGAACTACCTGTTGAGCCGCATCAATGGTTATTGGGACCCGGCGCAGAAGCACTACGACTACGCCGCCACGCAGCACGTGTTCCGGTTGCGCGATCAATTGAAGCTGTATTCGCCGACCCTGGACGCCAAGCGCAGCGCGATCGACGAACAGAAAAACGAACTGCTCAACGCGCTGGATACGCAGCTCACGCAGCGCATCGATGCCGGTGCGATTTTCGAGAATCAGCTCAACAACGCGGTGGAAACCCTGGCGCAAATCCGCGCCATCGATCCGCATAGCGACCTGCTCAACAACGCCGAGCTGGAGCTGAAATACGACATCGCCATCGGCCAGGCCATTGGCGCGAACCACGCGGACCAGGCCAAGGCGGACCTTGCCACGGCGATGCGCCTGTTCCCCAACTCGGCGCGCTTGAAGCAACGCGAAGCACAGCTGGCCGCCCTCGGTGGCACGGCAGTGGCGGTGGCGCAGAATGCGGCGCCGGCTCAAAGCCTGCCGGACGCGCGCAAGTCGCTGGCCACCTTGATAGCAAAACCATCCGTGAGCGCGGAGTGGCAGCAACAGGTGGCCAATGCGATGAGTGCATTGCGCAGCGACAACACGCCCGATACGCGCAAGCTGGTCAACGATCTGGCCAATGTGATCGCCGCGCAAGCCGGCCAGCAGAACGATCCATTGCAATTGCAGCAGGCCAGCAATGTGGTCAATCTGGGTTTGCAGTACGCGCCGCAATCGAATGCGCTGCGTGCGCAGCGCAGTCGCCTGGATGGCTTGCTGCAGCAACAGCAGGCGCAGCTCAACCAGGAAAGCATCGCGGCGGAAGTCACCTCGCGCATCGAATCGGTCAAGCGTGCCGCCGCGGCCAACGACATCGGCAAGGCCGAGGAATCGCTGGCGCGTATTCGTACCTTGCAGCCGGATAATGCATTTCTATCCCAGGACGGCCCGCAGTTGGTGGCAGCGGCCTACCTTGAGCAGGCACAGACGGCGGCACAGCGCGGCCGTTATCAAGGCGCCGTCGAGCTGCTGGCCAAAGGCATGAAGTCGCTGGGTGCACGCCCGGATTTGCGCAACGCCAAGGCGCGTTACGACCTGCTCGCCGCCGTGATGAACGCCCGCGGCAAATCGGTGAGCGCCAGCGATCTGGATCGCATGCAGAGGCAATTGGCCGATGCACGCAAGGCGGATTCAGATGGCTTGAAACAATTGGAAGCTGACCTGAAACAGCGCGGCCAATTGCAAGGCACGTTCGCCGATGTGCTCGACAGCATGAAGGCGAGCGAAGCCGTCGCAGCCACTCCCACCGCCACACCGTCGCCGACCAACCCTGCGCAGCCGGCCGCGACGCCTAATCAACCGACGTCGACGTCAGGCAACAACCCCGCAAAAAATGCAGCCAACGGCAAGCCTGCGCCGGCTGCCAACGGTGCCACGGCAACCGCCAACATCGCCACGCCGAACACGCCCACTACGCCCAGCAGCGATCCTTGCAATCAGCCGGATTTGATCGGCAAGGGCAAGGTCTGCTTCGACACGCTAGGCCAGCATCGCGGCCCGTCGCTCGTGGTCGTGCCGGGTGTATCGGGCGGCAAGCCGTATGCGTTGTCGCGCGCTGAAATCACGGTCGCCGAATTCAACCGTTTCTGCAGCGCTACCGGCCAGTGTTCGGCGAAGACGTCGGATGATCCGGAAGGCGGCAGCTTGCCCATCAGCAACATTACGCTGGCGCAAGCCAAGGCCTATGCCGCATGGCTAAGCTCGGCGAGCGGTGGCTACGTATATCGCCTGCCCACCGATGCGGAATGGACGCATGCCGCCAAAGGCGGCGGCAGCTGGTCGCAAGCCTCCGACAGCAACTGCATTCCGCCCACGGCGGGCAATGGTGACGACAACACCGGCGCACCTATCTCTGCACGCGGACGCGAAGCCAATCCATGGGGCCTGGTGAACATGACCGGCAATGTGTGGGAGTGGGTGACGAGCGGCGGCGGCGCAAGCGTGCGCGGCGGCAGCTTCACCAGTTATTGGTCGGATTGCACCGTCAATGCGCGCCGCGACGACACGGGCGCCGCACAAAAAGATGTGGGGTTCCGAGTGTTGAGGGAACTGAAATGAGCGACCGCGAGCATCACGTCAACCAAAGCCTGCGCGCCCTTGACGAAGCGCATCGCCTTGGCCGGCTGACACGCGAGGAATACCGCTCGCGGCGCCGCCATTTGCTGGGTGCGTTGCGCGATAGCCACGTGGTGACGGCGCGCAATGCGATCGTGCGTGCGGCAACCACGGAGCGACGGGAAGCCATGCCTGTTGCGGGTAACGAAGTGGTGGCCGACCTGCTGGCACCGCGTCGCGCAATGTGGAAATGGATCGTCGCGTTGGTGCTGCTCGCCATTGCATGCACCAGCTTGGCGTACTGGCTATTGAGTCTTCGCAGGCTGGGATGAAATCCCGGCATAAAGATGCTGCACAAGCTGGGATTTCAACCCAGCCTACCGAACTGCAAAGGAAGAAGGAACTGTAATGCAAACCGAAGACCTATACCTTGCACCGGAAGATCTATATCGATTCGGTAACGCCAATGATCCCCGCTTGACACATATTCGCCAACCAAAGGATATGGACACTGTCGAACTCAACGGCATTGTCGTCGCCGTAGCCAACGGCAAGGGTGTTTCGCTTTCAACAAAAACACGTTTGGATAGCTCACCGCTGGGCGGATGGGTGTGGCTGATTGCCAAAGGAACTACCATGCCGCCGGGGTTGAAGCTGATCAACGACAGGCCTGGGCATTATAGTTTATGTCCCGAGCGGAACATGCCGCTCGATGAGTTCAAGGGATTGCTTGCCAAGCTGGCCATGAAATGCCAGAGAGTATTAAAGAAGGTCGCATCAAATGGCTAATCTGAGAGAACTTACCGTCTCGCTGCTTGATTGGGAAACTCGCGCCGTGCTTGAGGCGCTGAGCAGGGAAATGCAGCGTCTGAAGGCTTTGGCTGAAACATCCGATGACGATGACGAAGCGGCCGATGCCGGAAACGATTTTCTGGAAATTGCCGGCTTATTGGAGCGCTTGCAAGCGCAAGCCAAGTCAATCTTTGGTGATCAAATTATCAACTTCGATAGCAAGGCGGTATAGGCGCAAGAAAGCTGGAATCCAGCTCGCGTAGCCTGGAATGAAATCCCAGCATCGCCATGCATGGTCATGCTGGGATTTCATCCCAGCCTACGAAGGCGGAAAGCGGTTGAATCCGGCGGTTGCGCAAAGCAAGAGTAATGCCGTCATCACATTCGCCATATAAATTTTGAGGCTTGGAACACGACAGGGAACAGAGGCATCATATGCACTCCCGTCGCGCCCAATGAGGCGCAGCAGGGGGAATCCAACGTTGCATCGAGCAACACCGGGCGCAGCCGCATGAAACTGCGTCCCGGCAGCGAGGGGTTTTACCGAGCAGTTGATTGAAAGAGAGCGCATGGGGCGCTCTCTCACCCACAAGCACCACCGCGTTTCGATACAGGGGATAAGCATCGTGCGGATTGCATGCATGGCAGCAGCATTGGCTTTGGCCGGAGTTTCTTTGGCATGGGGTAACAGTTCCGTCTGGGCGCAAGGTACTGCGCCCGCGCCGGGGCAAATCCTGATCAGCGGCGTCCCGGCATCGGCGCCGGACATTCAAAAGATCATCGATGGGGAATACCAGAAGGCTGCGGGAGCAGGGGCGCCGGATCACGCGCAACTGCAGGCGCTGGCCGAGCGGATTACCGCGGCATTGCACAAGGCGGGTTATCCGCAAGCGCATGCCTATCTGGCCGACCAGTTCGCCGCTTACAGCCTGGGGCCAGCGCCCAAAACCACAGCGCCCGCCCCCGCCAATGCACAGGCGGCCAGCGCGGTGGCATCGGCAAGCGAAGAGGGCAATGCCTCGCTCGCGTCGGCGCCCAGTGCAGCGGGCGTGGTACCGCCGGTAAGCCAGCGCGAGAGCAGCGGCGGCCAGAAGATTGCGGTGCGTGGCTTCCGCATCGACGGCGTGGGCGATCACCCCGATACCGGCATCACCTTCGACAGCATCCAGGCGCTGGTCAACGATCAGTACCGCAAGCTGGGCGGCACGGCGACGGAACCGGCGATGCTCAGCTTTGCGCAGATGCAGGGCGTGGCGGACAAGATCACCGAGCGCTATCGCAAGGCCGGCTTTATCGTGGCCGATGCCTTCCTGCCGGCGCAGACCATCGGCAGCGACCAGATGGTGCAGATCCAGATTCTGGAAGGCCGCGTGGGACGCATCATCGTCAAGGGCAACAAACGTTATTACGCGGACGTCATCGCCGCGCCTGCGCAGCAATTGAAAGACAAGCCGCTGCAAAAGAGCACGGTGGATTCCGCGCTGTTGTACGTGCGCGATCTGCCGGGCGTGACGGTTGCTTCCACGTTCCAGCCGGGCCGCCAGACCGGCGATACCGACCTGATCATGGTCGCGCACGAGGCGAAGAATCCCTTCACCTTTACGCTGGGCGCGGACGATTACGGCACCTCGCTTACCGGCCGTTATCGCGCACTGGCTGGCGTGACGTGGAACAGTCCGCTGGGCATCGGCGATAGCCTGTCTGCCAACGTCGATTACGCGCTGGATCCCAACCAGAACGCCTACGGCTCGCTGGCTTATACCGCGCCGCTGGTGGTGGTGCCGGGGCTGAGCATGACGGGCGGCGTGACGCGCAGCGAATTGCAGATCAGTTCCGATGGCTTTGCTGCACTGAAGGTGCGCGGCCCGACGATGACGCAGTTCGCCGGCAGCGATTGGAAGTTCCTCAATACCGATGACATGAAGATGCAGGCCACGCTGCACGTCATGCGCGAACAATCCAAGCTCAGCACGCAAGGCATGCAGCTGTCGGACGAGCGCTTCAACGTGCTGGAACTTGGCTATGCCATGAACCACACCGACCGGCGTTTCCACGGCGTGGACCTGTTGCAGGTGGATGTGCGCAAGTCACTCAGCGACCAGTCGAAGGAACCTGACCTGGTTGCCCCCAACCACGCGCATGATTTCACCGTGGCGAAGGTGTCGTACACGCGCCTGCAGTTCCTGACGCCATCGCAGCGCCTGTACTTCAAATTCACGGGCCAGTGGACGCCGGATGCGCTGGTGCCCATGGAGCAGTTCGTGATCGGCGGCCCGGACAGCGTGCGCTCGTATCCGATTGCCGATGGCTTGAGCGATCGCGGTTATTACAGCTCGCTGGAATACCACGTGGACGCGCCGTTCATCGGCAACAAGCCGTCGCCGTTCTATGCGCGCCCCTGGCGCGAAGTGCTGGAACTGGAAACCTTCCTCGATTACGCACGCGGCTTCACCGCGGGTGCCGATCACAGCAGAACGGTTCCGCCGCTGAATTTCAGCGGTTTCGGCGCCGGCTTCATCTTCCGCATTCCGCAATTCCATCACTTCGAATTCCATCTCGACGGTGCGATTCCCCTGGGCAGCCAGGTGGCAACGGATCGTCACGGTTACCACGTATATGGACGTATGGGCTTGACGTTCTAAGGAGGCCATCATGAATACGAGCATTGGCAAACAGCAGCACACGTCACGTCACTCGCACGGAATGCCAGCCTTGCGACGCAAGTTATTACCGGCCAGCCTGATCTCCCTGCTGGGGCTTTTTGCCTGCGGCGGCGAAGCGTTTGCAGCTGGCCATGTGGCGGCGAACATCACGCCGACCGGCGGTTCGATCGTCGGTGGCAACGGTTCGATCGCACAGAACGGCGCCAACACCACCGTCGTGCAGAAATCGCAGATGCTGGCGTTGAACTGGCAGACCTTCAACGTCGGCGAAAACGCCTCGGTGATCTTCAAGCAGCCGTCGTTCACCTCGGTGGCGCTCAATCGCATTCTCGACCAGAACGCCAGCCAGATCTTCGGCCACGTCAGTGCGAACGGCCAGATCTTCCTGATCAACACGCACGGCATCATTTTCGGCCGCAATTCGCAGGTCAACGTCGGCGGCCTGGTGGCGAGCACGCTGGACCTCACGCCCAACGATTTTCTCTCCAACCATTTCAACCTGGATGCACACGGCGGCAGCGCCGGCATCGTCAATCACGGCACCATCGAAGCGGCCAGCGGCGGCTCGGTAAACCTGGTCGGCGGACAAGTCGCCAACGATGGTCTGATCATCGCCAACTACGGCCACATCAATCTCGACGGTGCCGACCGCGCCGTGCTCGATTTCGACGGCGACGGCTTGATCAACGTGCAGGTGACCGGTGCACTGCAAAAGCGCTTGAATGCCGATGAAGCCGCCGTCACCAACAAAGGCACGCTGAAAGCAGACAACGGCACCGTGGTGTTGCAGGCATCTGCAGCGAAGGATCTGTTCACCGATCTGGTGAACAACAGCGGCGTGATCCAGGCCGGCGGCATTAACACCAGCGGCGGCAAGGTGCAGCTGATTGCCAGCGGCGGCAATGCGGTGACCAGCGGCACCATCGATGTTTCGGGTGAGCAGGGCGGCAGCGTGCAGGTGTTGGCGGATCAGAACGTCGACGTCAGCGGCAACATCAACGCGTCCGGCACGAATGGTGGCGGCAGTATCCGCGTGGGTGGCGGTGCGCACGGCGGTGAAGGCTTGATGCAAGCGGCCAACACCACAGTCGAAGCAGGCGCCACGTTGAATGCCGATGCCACGGTGCAGGGTTCCGGTGGTTCCATCGCGACGTGGGGTGGCCAGAGCAACATCGCCGGCAGCTTCAGTGCGCGCGGTGGTGTGAATGGCGGCAATGGCGGCAGCATTGAAACGTCCGGCGAACAGGTTCATATCGCCGATGGCACGAACGTCAACACCTTGGCGCCGCGCGGGCAGAGTGGCAGCTGGCTGATCGATCCGGTCGATTTCACCATTGCAGCCAGTGGCGGGGACATGACGGGCAGTGCGCTGAGCTCGAGCCTGTCCACCAGTAACGTCGCCATCCAGTCCAGCAGTGGTTCGACGGGAACGGCCGGCAACATCAACGTCAATGATGCGGTGAGCTGGAGCAGCCACACGCTCACGTTGACCGCGGCCAACAACGTCAACATCAATGCGGCCATGACGGCCACCGGCACGGCCGGTCTTGTGCTGGAGCCGTCGACTACCAATGGAACCAGCACTGCCGTAGCAGGCGGCACGACCGTTATTGGCAGTACCGGTATTCTGTCGCTTGCAAACAGCGGTGCGTTGACGTTGGGCGATCTGACGAACAACGGGTCTTTGGTATTCGGCCAAAGCGGCAACGTGAGCTATGGCGGGGTGATTTCTGGCACGGGAACGCTGACTCAAGCAGGCACTGGCACGCTGACGCTGACCGGTGCGAACACCTATACCGGTGGCACCACGATCTCGAGCGGTACGCTGGCGCTCTCGGGCAGCGGCAGTGTGTCAAGTTCCAGCGGGATAACCGACAACGCTACGTTCGACATATCCGGCACGCCCAGCGGGGCAAGCATCGTCAGCCTGGCAGGCAACGGAACGGTGAAGCTGGGCGGAAACGCGCTGACCTTGAGCAACGCGTCTGGCACCTTCAGCGGCGCTATTGTCGACGGCAGCAGCAGCGGCGGCAGTCTCGAGGTATTCCATGGCCAAGAGATTCTCTCCGGCACGAATACATACACAGGCACCACGACGATCGACAGTGGCGCCACGCTTGCATTGTCGGGCACTGGCAACATTACAAGCTCCGCTGGTGTAAGCGATGCGGGTACGTTCGACATCACCAACGCAACCGGCGGCGCCATCATCGCCAGCCTCTCGGGCAACGGGGCGGTAACCCTGGGCGGCAACACGCTGACGCTCAGCAATGCGGCGGATACCTTCAGTGGCGCGATCAGCGGCAATCTGGGTGCACTGACTGTATCGGGTGGCACGGAAATACTGAGCGGCGCCAATACCTACACAGGTGCTACGACGATCGACAGCACCGGCACGCTCACGCTCTCGGGAACGGGCACCGTGGCAAGCTCCAGCAAGATCGTCGACAACGGTACCTTCGGCATTTCGACCACGACTAGCGGAGCGAACATCACCAGCTTGTCCGGCAACGGCGCAGTGCTACTCGGCAGCAAGACTCTTACGTTGAGCAATGCCGCGGATACCTTCGGTGGCGTCATCAGCGGCAGCAATGGCGGGCTTACGCTGGCGAGCGGTAACGAAACCCTGGGGGGCACGAATACCTATACCGGCAACACCACGCTAAATGGCGGTACGCTGACCATATCCAACAGCAACAATGTCGGGTCGACCAACCATTTGGTTTTTGGCGGCGGTACGTTGGAGACGACAGCAACGCTCACGCTGAACAAGGCGGTGACGTTGAACGGCGGCGGCACGGTGCAAACCGACGGTGCCAATACGCTGACATTGAGCGGCACCATCAGCGGCAGCGGCGGCCTCACCAAGACAGGCGCCGGTACGCTAGCGCTGACACATTCCAACTCCTACAGCGGCGGCACGACGTTCAATGGCGGCACGCTGGTAGTCTCCAGCAGCAATAACCTGGGGGGGAGCGGCGGCAACCTGGCCTTTGGTGGCGGCACGCTGGAAACCTCCGCTTCGATGACGCTGAGTGGTGGCGTCACCTTGAATAGTGGCGGCGGCACCCTGCAAACCGACGGTAGCGGCACCCTGACCTTGAGCGGTGTCATCGGCGGCAGCGGCGGCTTGAGCAAGACCGGTTCCGGCACGTTGTTGCTGACCAATGCGAACACGTACACCGGTGACACGACGATCAACGCCGGCACCTTGCAGTTGGGCAACGGCTTCAGCACCGGCTCGGTCGCCGGCAACATCATCGACAACGGCGCCCTGATCTTCGACGAGCCCCTTTTTAGCGCGACTTACGCAGGCGTGATTTCCGGCACTGGCTCGCTGGAACAAAAAAGCGGCACGTTGATAATGACGGGCGCGAACACCTACGGTGGCAGCACCACGATCGACAGCGGCACGACGCTTGCGTTGTCCGGCAGCGGCAGTGTGGCCGGTTCCAATGGTGTAACCGTCAATGGCACCTTCGACATCTCCGGCACCACCAGCGGCACCAGCATCGCCAGCTTGAGCGGTGGCGGCCAGGTCAACCTGGGCAGTAAGGCGCTTACCTTGACGGCAGCTGCCGGCACGTTCAACGGTGGCATCGACGACAATGGCATGGTCAGCGGTACCGGCGGCAGCCTGGTATTGGCGGGCGGCTCGGAAACACTGATCGGTGCGAAAGGCTATACCGGCAGCACCACGATCGATGTGGGCAGCACCCTGCAACTGGGTGATGGAACGACCGGCAGCACCATCAACGGCAACGTGCTGAACAACGGTACGCTGGTGTTCGACGAGCCCGGCAACCTGAGCTTCACTGGCGCAATTTCCGGCAATGGCGCGCTGACCCAGCAAGGCACCGGCACATTGACGCTGACGACCGCGAGCTACACCGGGATCACTACGATTGCCACGGGCAGCACCTTGCAATTAGGCAATGGCGGCACCGGTGTTTCGCTCAGCGGCAATGTGCTTAACAGCGGTGCGCTGGTGTTCGACCAGAACACTGCCATGAGCTACGGCGGCGTGATTTCAGGCAACGGTTCGTTGGAACAGCAAGGCACGGGCGCGCTGACGCTGACCGGGGTGAATACGTATTCTGGGCTGACGACCATCGACAGCGGCGCCACACTGGCGTTGTCGGGTAGCGGCAGCCTGGCCCATTCCAGCGTCAGCGACGCGGGCACGTTCGATATCTCGGGCACGACCAGCGGCGCAAGCATCGGCAGCCTGAGCGGTGCGGGCAACGTCAACCTGGGCAGTCAGACACTCACCTTGACTCAGGCCGCTGACACGTTCAGTGGTGTGATCGCCGATAACGGCATCGTTGCGGGTACCGGTGGCAGCCTCAAATTGTCGGGCGGCAGCGAAATACTGGCGGGCACCAACAGCTACACCGGCAGCACCACGATCGCCGCAGGTAGCACCTTGCAGCTGGGCAATGGGGGCAGCACGGGTTCCCTCGCCGGACCGATCGCGAACGATGGCACGCTCATATTCGATTTGAGCAGCAACCTCACTTACGGCGGCGTGGTTTCCGGCGCCGGCTCGTTGACTCAATCGGGCTCCGGCACGTTGACGCTGACCGGCGCGAATGCCTACAGCGGAACCACTACCATCAGCAGCGGCAGCACGCTGGCCTTGTCGGGCGCTGGCAGCGTGGGCAGCTCCAGCGTAAGCGATGCCGGCACGCTCGACATTTCCGGCGCGGCCGGCGGCGTAAACATCGCCAGCCTGAGTGGTACCGGCACGGTGGATCTGGGCAGCCGTGCACTGACGTTGACCAACGCCTCCGGCAGCTTCAGCGGCGCCATCAACGATGGCGGTATCGCTGGCGGCGCTGGTGGCAGCCTCACGTTGACGAGCGGTACGGAAACCTTGGCCGGTTCGAACGGATACACCGGCGCCACCACCATCACTGGCGGCACGCTTGCGCTTTCGGGCAGCGGCAGCATCGCCCATTCCAGCGGCGTCCTCGACAACGGCACGTTCGACATCTCGGGCACCAGCAGCGGTGCGAGCATCGTCAGTTTGTCCGGCAGCGGGACGGTGAAGCTGGGCCGCAGGGCGCTCACCTTGAGCAATGCTTCCGGGAGTTTCAGCGGACCTATCAGCGACGGCGGCATGGCCGGTGGTACGGGCGGCAGCCTGGTGCTGACCAGCGGCGCGGAAACGCTTTCCGGTGCCAACACGTACACCGGCGGCACCAAGATCAACGCAGGCACCTTGACGCTGGGCACGGGCGTTTCGTTCACCGGCAACGTGCAGAACAACGGTGCCCTGGTCTTCGACCAGGCCGGCACCGTGACTTACGGCGGCCTGATTTCCGGTAGCGGCACGCTTACCCAAGCGGGCACGGGCACGCTGATACTGACCAACGACAATACTTTTACGGGTAGCACGACGATCAGCGCCGGCACGTTGCAGCTTGGCAATGGTGGAACGACCGGTTCCGTCGTCAGCATTACCACGGACAACGGTGCGCTCGTATTCGACCATAGCGGCAACGTGAACTATGGCGCGGTCATTTCCGGCAGTGGATCGGTCACGCAAATGGGCAGCGGCACGCTGACCCTGGGCGGTGCGAACACCTACGGCGGTGGCACCACCGTCAGTGGCGGCACGTTAGCGATCTCAAGCGACGGCAACCTTGGTGCGAGCGGCACCGGCATCACGCTCAACGGCGGCACGCTGGAAAACACCGCCAGCTTTACGCTGGGCCGCACGATAACGCTGGGTAGTAGCGGTGGCACGCTGCAAACCGATAGCGGTACCAACCTCACCGTAACCCATGCGATCAGCGGTGGCGGCAGCTTCACCCAGAACGGTACCGGCACGCTGACGCTGGACAACAACGTCACCACCGTCGGCAACCAGACTTACAACGGTGCCGTGGTGTTTGGCGGTAGCCCAACGCTTACCAGCAGCGGCAACGGCAATATCGATTTTGCTTCCACGGTGAACGGTTCCGGCGCGCTTTCAGTTACCACTGGCGGCACGCTCACCTTCGGCAATGCCGTTTCGCTGGGCGGCCTTACCACGCAAAGCAGCACGTTCACGGCGAACGCGCTCACCATCAACGGCAACTTGTCGGTGACGACCGGCGCGGGCGACATCAAGCAGACAAGTGCGTTCAGCGTAACGGGTACGTCTTACTTCAATGCCGGTCATCACGCGATCGATCTTACGAACGGCGGCAACAACTTTGTCGGCGCGGTGACGGCCATTGGCGATGGCGTATCCATTACCGATGCGAACCTGACCATGGCCGGTCTGACCGACAACGACAATGGCGACGTGAACCTGACGGCCACGCAGTCGCTGAACCTGACCGGCGCCATCAACACCGGCACCGGCAATCTCACGCTGGTTTCCAGCAACGGCACGCTCAGCACGGCGGGCGTGCTGAGCGGCAACAACGTGAGCCTAAGCGGCGCCAACGGCATCACGCTCGGCAATAACGTCACTGCCACGGGTGCGCTCAACCTGGTCAGCAGCGCAGGCGGCATTTCGCAGAGCAGCGGGGTGCTTGCGGCAGGCACGCTGACCGGCAGCTCGGCCGGCGGCACCACGCTGGCTGGCGCGAATGCCATCTCGACGCTGGGCAATTTCACCGCGAACGGATTCGGCCTCAACAGCACGCAGGCACTGACTGTCGCAGGCACAGTGAACGGTGGCGCTTCAAGCGTCAGCTTGACTACCACCGGCGGCGCTTTGGCCGTGAACGGTGCAGTCAGCGGTGCCACGGTAGCGCTGAGCAGCAGTGGCGATCTTGCCATCAATGCTGGCGTGAACAGTGGCACGGGGGCCTCCACGCTAAGCTCGGGCGGTGCCATCAACGAAGGTACCAACGGCGTCATCACCGCTGGCAGCCTGTCTGGCAGTTCGGCCGGTGCAACCACGCTGAGCGGCGCGAACGTGATCGGCACGCTGGGCAACTTTACGTCCAACGGCTTCACGCTATCGGATGCGCAAGCGTTGACCCTTGCCGGCGTGCTCAACGCCGGCGGCGGGACCGCGACAGTCACCTCGACGGGCGCCATCGACGAAAGTAGCGGTGGCGCGATCGTGGCTGGCGGGCTTGCTGGTAGCGCTGGCGGTGCCGCAACGCTGCAGGGCGCGAACCAGATCGGCACCCTCGGCAATTTCGTGGCCAACGGCTTCAGCTTGAACAACACGCAGGCATTGAGCGTGGGCGGCACGGTGAATGGCGGCGGCGGCGCCACGTCCATCGCCACCACCGCAGGTGCGCTGACCGTCAATGCGGGTATTAGCGGTAGCTCCGTTGCGCTGACGGGCCAAGCTGGCCTCGCCGTAAACAACGCCATCAACAGCGGTGCAGGCACGACGGCGCTCAGCTCCGGCGGCACGATCAGCGAGGGCAACAACGGCGTGATCACGGCCGGTGTGTTGACAGGCAGTTCCAGCGGCGCGACGACGTTGAATGGCGCCAATGCCATTATCAGCCTGGGCAGTTTCACAGCGAACGGCTTCAGCCTGACAAATGCAAACGCGTTGACCGTGGATGGCGTTTTGAATGGCGGAACCGGTACGGCGAGCGTCGCCACCACCACGGGCGAGCTGACCTTGAACGGCAGCGTTGCCGGCAGCGCGGTAAGCCTGGGCGGCGGCAGCGGCCTTGCCATCAATGGCGGCGTGAACAGCGGCAACGGCACCACCACGCTGACCTCCGGCGGTGCCGTCGACGAAGGCGGCAGCGGCAGCATTACTGCCGGTACGTTGACGGGCAGTTCCTTTGCGGCGACCACGTTGGGTGGCACGAATCAAATCGCCAATCTGGGTGACTACGCGGCCAACGGCTTCAACCTGAGCAACGCCCAAGCGTTGACGGTGGCGGGAATGGTAAGCGCCGGCAACGGCGCCGCAACGATTGCCACCAAATCAGGGGCCATGACGGTCAACGGCAATGTCACCGGCAGTGCGGTGAAGCTTACCGGCGGTAGCGGCCTGGCCATCAACGGCGGCGTGAACAGCGGCAGCGGCACGGCCACGTTGACCACGAATGCCGGCAATATCGACATCACCGGTCCCGTCACTGGTAATACCGTGGCCTTGTATTCGGCTGGCGCCATCGGTGAGGGCGCAGATGGCATCAATGCCGGAACGCTGACCGGCAGTTCGGCTGGCGTCACCACGCTCAACGGCGTCAACCAGATCGATACCCTGGGCAGCTTCACCGCCAACGGCTTCAGCTTGATCAACGCGCGCAGCTTGTCGATCAACGGCCCGCTCAATGCAGGCAGCAGTCTTGCGTTGACCACCAGCAGCGGCAACCTCGGTATCAACGGTGCCGTGAGCGGAGCAAGCACCAGCCTCAACAGTGCCGGCACGCTCAATGAAGGCGCCGGCGGCGTCATCACGGCCGATACGCTGAGCGGTACCGCGAATGGCGTGACCACGCTCACCGGCAAGAACAAGGTCAATACGCTGGGCGATTTCCGTTCGCTGTTGGGCTTCAGCTTCGCCAACGACCAAACGCTCAGCTTGAGCTCCATCAACGGCAGCGGTTACGTGGTGAACGCTGGCACGTCGCCTGTGTCGATCGTGGTGACCAACGGCAATCTGTATCAGACCGATCACACGTGGACCTATGACGGCACTGGTTCATGGTCTTCGACCGGCGCCATCGGCACCCAGGCCAACCCGATCTACGTGACCGGAACCACCACGCAATACGTGCCACTGGTCGGCAACCCGCCCGCGTATTTCTACGCGGTGGATCCGGCCGGCGCGATTCTGCCCATCGTCGGCGACAGCGTGAACATTCCCACCTCGCTGTTCTCCAGCCGCGCGCAGAACGTGAACAATCACCTGGATTCGTATATCGATGCCAGCGTGATCACGGCGAACTACCGCTCGTTCGGCATCGTGCCATCCGGCATTCTGTTGCCGCCGGATCAGCAGGCTTGCCAGGCGGGCAGTGCGAATTGCCCGGACGAGTGAGTGAGAGAGGAAGATCGATGCGCAACGCACGTCGGGCTGTTTCGCTATGTTGCTGTTTGTTGCTGAGCAGTGCGGCAAACCAGGCGTGGGCGCAAATCGCGCCGCGCCTGACCGGCGAAGCGGTGATTGCTCGACTGGACACGGCCAAGCAAGATTTGGCAGCGCGCGCCGGCTCTGCGCACGACGATCGGCTTGCCGCAGTGAGCGCGCAGTTGGGCGAGATGGCCGATGCCTTGCGCAAAACACTGGGCGACAAAGCGAGCCAGCCGGCAGACATCATGGACGATGGACGCCGCGCCGCCGTATTGCGTGGCGACGCGGCCGTGCAACGCACGCGTGCCTATCTTGATCAGGCACCCAGTTGTCCGGGCAACGATGCCAAGGCGCTGACGGACGCCTTGGCGAGCACCATCGACAATCTCGCCAAGACGACGAGCTCGTCGAAAGCCACGCCGGTGATCAATAGCGTGGAAACGATCGATCATCGACCGGTGTTTGTGCTGCATCCGGGCAATACGCCGATCGCGTTGGCTTTGGCAGGCACCAATCTGTCCGATCCGCAATGCGCCGATCCGCAGCTCACCGCGACTGACGAGAAAGGCAAGCTGCTCGATACGCAACCTGTCATCACCGGCGTACTGCCCGCGCGTGTCGAATTGAAATTCCCGGACGGGGCAGGGAGCAAACCAGGTACGGTGATGTTGCACGTTGTGCCCCAGCACAAGGTGTTTCTGCGCGGCTGCACGTCGCAGCCGGAAGCGGTGACGGCCGTGCAAATGACCTCGCCCATGCGTGTCTCGATCAGTTACGACTTGATCACCACGTGCAGCAATGGGCAGCGCGTACCTAGTTCCGGCACCTTGCCGGATATCACGGCGTACGGCACGACATCGTCGCGGCAGGTGGAAGCTGCTGCGTGCCCGGATCCCTCGCGTTACGCGATCAGCGCCAAGGTGACCTTCGGTGATGGAAGCAGTGCTTCGGCAGGGCCGGTTGAGCAGACTGCTGCGGCGGATATCACGATGGGATTGCCCGCGGGGTTTACGTTGAGCTGGAGCCCGTCGACGCGAACGGTGTTTGTGCGCTCGGCGGCGAATGTGTGCAAGGGTGTGTATTAACCCCAGCGATTAAGGCATGCCGATTTCTCGTAAGCTGGGATGGCATCCCATAGCGTAGGTTGGGTTAGCGCAGCGTAACCCAACAAATCTGCGGTGGCGTTGTTGGGTTACGCTGCGCTAACCCAACCTACGCGTGGCGCGAGGGGTTATTCGCTCTCGCCGGAAATCACCTGCAACTCGCTCATGCCGCCCGGCGCGAGATCTTTCATCAAATCCACGAAGCTCAAGCCCACCAGCCGTTGTGCACGGCGCAGCAGCAACGGAATGGGGCTGGAAGGTTCACAGCGTGCGTAATAATCGCAGATATCGTCCAGGCGGCGAATCACATCCTGCGGCCCTTCGATACGGCCGCTATGCACCTGCTGCGTGGATCCGGATGAACCACCTGAAGCAACTTCACCCTCTGCGCCACCGTCAGCCTCGGCGGCTTGCGGTGAGCGCTTCGCCAATTGCGGTTCCAGAAACTTCTTCACTTCATAGACGTCGCTAAGCAACGGCTTCAATTCCGGCCCGGCCGTGCCGACCTGCTCGTTGAAAATGGCATCGATCGCCTTGACGTGGTCAAGCGCCGCGCTGATTGCCGCCACGTTCGCGGCGAGCTGTTCCTCCGGGCAATCCATGCAGCAGGCTTCGATCTGCGTGAGGCCGGGGCGTTCGGCATTTTCATCATCGCCATCGCCCACTTTCAGCGTGCCATTGGCAATGCGCAGATCGCGCAAGGTAAAGCGGCCCATGCGTGGCGATTGCACAAACGGCGTAATGCGGAAAAAACGCAGCATGCCCTGCAGATCGGCAATCGCCGCCACGGCGTTCACGCGCGCGGTGGGGTCGTTGTCGTCCTCGGCATCCAGCTGGGGATGCACGCCATCCCAATACTGTTCCAGCAGGCTGCGGATCAACTGCAGGCCGGCAGTCCAGCCGGGCAGGCCGGTGGTGCGCATCCAGGCGGTGGTCAAATGCACGGCCACGCGCAGGTCCTTGGAACGCGCCAGCAGCGCCTCGGCCTGGCTGGATACCTTGTCCCAGTCCGGCTCTTCCGCCGCGATCACTTCCTCGCCGATACCCCGCTCCGCCTTGGGCGCGGCCAGGCGCTCCAGGGCCATGAAATCAGGGTCATATTCAAGGTTTGCCCCCGTGGGCGAATCACCATCGAGAGGCAACAACAACGACTCCAGGGCAGGGCTGGTCATAGGTGCGTAGTGGTCCTTGAGGTGGTGGAAATCCTACCGCAATTGGCGGGGCGTGATCGGGGTTTTTTAAGCCAAGGCCGAGTGTTTTTGTTGATGGTCCGAATGCAACCTCGAAGGCGTCGTCACACCAGCCGCGCACGCGCCACCAGAGCAAGGTTTTCGTGCGCAAAGCCGATGTAACAGTCGCGCTGCATCCTGTCCGGATTTCATCGTGGATGCGGACATGCTTTTGAAGGACATCGTGTCTGGAGTACGCAAGCAGCGCGTGTGGCGACTTGCATCGACTAGGGACGGATCATGAAGAACGCCACGCGCATCGAGATCAAAGCCTACGCCAACGCCGACAGCACCACAGTGATATGGCGCTTCGACAAGCCCATCGCCGATTGCCTTGGCTTTGCCTTGCATCGCCGTGCTGCCGGTGGCGGCAATGGAGTCGTGATCGAGAATCGCATCGGCTTCCAGGGCGATCCACAAGCAGCGCCAGGGGCGCACAAGTCCAGCGACGAATGGCCGATCCAACGGATGATCTGGAGCGATTACACCGCCGCCGGCGCCGGGCTAGTGCAGTACCGCGTGGTGGCGAAGCTCGGCAAACCGGGCGCCTTGAAGGATGGCGTGGCCAGCGATTGGTGCGATGCGGTGGAAGTCGGGACCGGCAAGTCGGATGGGTTCAAGGCATATTTCAATCGCGGCATTGTGCCGGCGCAGTACATGGCGCGCACGGGGCAGGCGGTGGCGCGTGGCAAGCCCGCGGACATCGAGCAACCGGGCAATCCCGTACGCGAGGAACTGGGCGGAACCTTACTGTCCGCGTTGACGAGTTTGCTGAAAACGTCGAATGCAAACGGCGAAACCATCTATGCCGCGCTGTATGAATTGAATGACGTCGAGCTGATCGATGAGTTGAAAGCCTTCGGCAAACGCGGCCATCTGCTGCTTGGTTCCGGTGCGTACGGCACGAAGCAAGGGAAGAAGGTTACCGACGAGAACGCCGACGTTCGCAAAGCGCTGAAGGCCTCCCACACGATCGCCGTTTACGATCGCCTGGTGGGCAGTCCGCATTTCGCGCACAACAAGTTCGTGGTGTTCTGCGATACGCAGCAACGGCCGGTGCGAGTGTGGACGGGTAGCACCAACTGGACCGTCAGCGGCCTGTGTACGCAAGTGAACAACGGCTTGTTAGTGGAAAGCCTGGAACTGGCGCAGGCGTATCTGTCGCGTTGGCAGGCACTGATGCAGGCCAAGCATGCTTATCCGCCGTCGCTGGCGCAGCAAGGCAGCGTGCCGGCACATGCGACAGTGGGTGCCGGCAAAGCGCCGGTGACAGCGTGGAACGTGCCGTGCGAACAGCTGGTGGATCTGGCCGATGCACGGCGTTTGATTCAAGGCGCCCGGCAAGGTGTGTTGTTTCTCTTCTTCAACCCCGGGCCAAAGGGCACCTTGCTTAGCGACATCCTGGCGCTGGACCAGGACAACCTCTACATCCACGGTGTGGTCAATGCCGACCCGGGCGGCAACAAGGCGCCGATACTTACGCTGCATGAGCACGGCAACCGTATCGACGCGGAGCCGGAGGTGAGCCTGCCGGCCAATATCAATGGATACCTCAGCCCATGGTTTCAGAACGAGCCGGCAGGTCCGATGGTGATGATTCACTCCAAGGTCGTGGTGATCGATCCGTTCGGTTCGCATCCGGTGGTAATGACCGGCTCGCACAACCTGGGGCCGAAAGCCAGCAAAGAGAACGACGACAACTTGCTGATCATCGAAAATGCGCCGGGCTTGGCGCAGGAATACGCGGTGAACATCATGGGCGTATTCGATCACTACAAATTCCGCCAGCTGCATCACGTCAACGCCAAAGCGGCCAAATCTGGGAGCGGTGCGGCCAAGCCGGCGAAGTGGGGTGGCTTGCGGAGCGATGACTCCTGGCAGGAGGGGTATTTCCAGGCGGCGCATCAGCGCGAGCTGGCGTTCTGGCTGGGCGAAGAGGCAGCAACGAAATAGCGAGCATGGGCACCAGGCCTCATTCGCGTAGGTTGCCATGAAAAAAGTGCATGCCCCTCCCTGACCCGTCGCCCCGGCGTTCGCCGGGGGTGACGGCCACAAGGGGAGGACGTGTTCCATGGCAACCGACGCGCCACCACGTAAAAGAGAACCCACTTGTGCAATGCGCTGATCAAAATCGTAAAGGCACTTGTATGGAAATCATTGCCTGATCTTTGTTCGACTGCGTGGGTTATGGCATGCACGGGGAGAGTCATGAGCGCGTGGAAAAGCAGTCTTGTCGCCGCATTTTTGCTGGCATCCAGCTCCGGTTATGCCGCCACGGAGGTGCAGGTCACCGTGCATGGCGACCGGCCAGGCCCGGTCATTCACCGCGAGATCTACGGCCAGTTCGCTGAAATGCTGGGGCGAGGCATCTACGACGGCATCTGGGTCGGCGAGAACTCCGCCATTCCCAATATCCACGGCTATCGCAAGGACGTGGTCGATGCCCTGAAAGAGATCCAGGTGCCGGTGGTCCGCTGGCCGGGCGGCTGCTTCGCCGATCAATACGACTGGCGCGACGGCATCGGTCCGCGCGACAAGCGGCCGGCACGTTTGAATGCCTCCTGGGGCGGTGAGGAAAGCAACGCGTTCGGCACGCACGAGTTCATGGATTTTGCCGAACTGATCGGCGCCAAGGCGTATCTCAGCATCAACGTCGGCACCGGCTCGCCGCGCGAAATGAGCCAGTGGATCGAATACGTCACGGCGGGAGGCCATACGGCGTTGGCGCAGGAGCGGCGCGCGAATGGCCGCGATAAGCCCTGGAAACTCGATTACGTCGGCATCGGCAACGAGATGTGGGGGTGCGGCGGCGCGATGCGGCCGGAGTTTTATGCAGACGTGTACCGCCAGTATGCGACCTTCGTCCATGCACCCGGTGGCGTGCCTATCGAGCGGATTGCCAGCGGCTCCAATGCGGACGACATCGCCTGGACCGACAAAGTGATGTCGCTCGCCGGCAAGCAGATCGATGGCATCAGCCTGCATTACTACACTATCCCCACCGGGGTGTGGTCGCACAAGGGTTCGGCGACGAATTTCGATGAATCGCAATGGATGTCCACGCTGAAAGGCGCCATGCACATGGATGAGCTGATCGCCAAGCACAGCGCGGTGATGGATAAATACGATCCGAAGAAGCGCGTAGCGTTGGTGGTGGACGAATGGGGCAATTGGGAAGATCAGGAGGGCAGTGACGCGCTCTACCAGCAGAACAGCCTGCGCGATGCGATTTCCGCGGCGATCACGCTGGACATCTTCCACGCGCATGCCGACCGCGTGCGCATGGCCAACATCGCGCAGATGGTGAACGTGCTGCAGGCGATGATTCTTACCGACAAGTCGAAGATGGTGTTGACGCCCACGTATTACGTGTTCGACATGTACAAAGTGTTTCAGGACGCCACCTCGTTGCCGGTGAACGTGCAAGGCCCGGTATATCACTACGGCGATGCGTCCGTGCCGGGTGTGCATGCGACCGCAGGGCGAGACAAGGCGGGCGTGGTCCATGTCGCCCTGGTGAATCTGAATCCACATCAGGCGGATACGGTTCGCGTGCAGTTGGCCGGCATCAAGGGCGCAAGCGTCCAGGGGAAAGTACTGACGGCGCCGGCGATGAATTCGATCAATACCTTCGATCAGCCGCATGTGGTGCAGCCGCAGGCGTTTGATGGGGCGAAGCTTGGCGATGGCGTGCTGACGGTGGCGCTGCCGGCGAAGTCGGTGGTGGTGGTGGATATCCGTTGATTTTTGGGTACATAACCCTATGGCCGTCATTCCCGCTTTCGCGGGAATGACGGCCATGAGGGTACGTGGGGCGACTTCATATTTGGCGGCATAGGCATGAAAACTTCAAACGCAATGGTTGTCCGTTCCTCTCCTCGATGGCTTGCGCGATGCAGCCTGGCCTGCCTGCTGGCTTGCGCCACATTCGCGGCTAACGCGGAGCAGGGCGCGCGCCAGATCGCCATCGACGTAAACGGCCCCGCCGCACCGCTCGACCGCTTCTTCAATCTCTCCGTCGGTTCGGATTACCCCGGCACGCTGGAGCGCGATGACAGCATGGCGCAACTCAAGACCATGCGCGACGAACTCGGGTTTCGCTACATCCGCTTCCATGCCATTTTTCATGACGTGCTCGGTACGTATAAAGAAGTCGACGGCAAGCCGGTGTACGACTGGACCAAGATCGACGCGCTCTACGACAAGTTGCTGGCGATGGGTATCCGCCCGTTCGTGGAACTGGGCTTTACGCCCGAAGCGATGAAAACTTCCGATCAGCACATCTTTTACTGGAAGGGCAACACCTCGCATCCGGTGATGTCGAAATGGACCGCGCTGGTCGATGCCTTCGTGCGTCATCTGGAACAGCGCTACGGCCAACAGGAAGTGCGCAGCTGGTATTTCGAAGTGTGGAACGAACCCAACCTGGCGGGCTTCTGGGAAGGTGCCGACCAAAAGGCTTATTTTCAGCTGTTTGATGCGACGGCGCGCACCCTCAAGCAGATCGATCCCGCCTTGAAAGTAGGTGGCCCGGCTACCGCGGGCGCGGCGTGGGTGCCGGACCTTATTGCACACGTCACGCAGGCGCACGTACCGCTGGATTTCATCAGCACACACACCTATGGCGTGGACGGCGGCTTTCTCGACGAGCATGGCCAGAGCGATACCAAGCTCTCTCCATCGCCGGATGCCATCATCGGCGACGTGCGGCGCGTGCGCGAGCAGATCAGCCATTCGGCGCTGCCGCATCTGCCGCTGTATTTCACCGAGTGGAGCACCAGCTACACGCCGCGCGACGTGGTGCACGATTCGTACGTGAGTGCGGCCTACGTGCTCAGCAAGCTCAAGGCCAGCGAGGGGCTGGCGCAAGGCATGAGCTATTGGACCTTCAGCGATCTTTTCGAAGAACCCGGCCCGCCCACCGCTCCGTTCCAGGGCGGTTTTGGCCTGATGAATCCGCAAGGCATCCGCAAGCCGGTGTACTTCGCCTACAAGTACCTCAATGAACTCGGCAATACCGAACTGAAAACGTCGGACACGCAAAGCTACGTGACGTGGAACGACGGCGTGCTCAAGGTATTGGCGTGGGATTTCAAGCAGCCCAAGCAAGACAAGAGCAACCGTTCGTTCTATACCAAGCCGTTGCCTGCTCAACCGGAAGGCGACGTTCGCCTTGATCTCAAGCATCTGGCGCCGGGTAAATACCAGGTTGCCATTCATCGCACCGGCTTCGACGCCAACGATGCGTATACGGCGTACTTGCGCATGGGATCGCCCGCGTCGCTGAGTGCTGCACAGGTGCAGCAATTACAGGCGGTGACGACGGATCGTGCAGAGAAGCGTTCGCTAGTTGTCGGAGCAAATGGAAGTGCGCGCTTGTCCGTGCCGATGCGTTCGAATGATGTGGTGTTGGTGGAGATTGTGCGGGATCGTTGAAGGAAGATTGCTTTTCTATACGTCATTCAGCGTTGGCCCACCGCTGGGCGTGGAACTAGCTCCTCCCCCTGCTTGCAGGGGGAGGCTGGGAGGGGGTGAGTACTTGCGGGAGAGCTTCCGGCAAGTACTCATCCCACCCCAGTCCTCCCCTGCAAGCAGGGAAGGGAGCCGGTCACGCTACGGTTCCTTCCAGGCGCCCGCATTCGCAGTCCAACCATCCGCCACCGTACTAATCGCCTGCGTATTCACATCCAGCATATTCACCGAGATATAAACCCCTTTATTCGGCCCCGAAACAATGTGGTGCGTGCGATTTAGCAAAATATGCGAATCGTCGCGGGACCAGTCGACGGGATAGTAAGCATCGAAAGGCACCAGCTTGTTGGTGATCTGGCGGACGTCGCCACTGACCGAGCACATCACAAAGACAGCGCCAAACGGAAAGGGTGAGCCCGGAACGGCCACGTCACGCGTAAATGCGAAGTGCTTGCTGTCGTGCGACCAGCTTGGCGAGGTGCCGTAAAGATTGCCGAACTCTCCGCCGCGTGTCTTGCCGGTCGTGAAATCGACGATTTCCATCGCCGTGGTGGTATCCCATGCGTAAACGCCCCGCCTGCCGTCTGGAGAAATCACCAGGTGGCCTTGGTCGGCGCTTTCCAGATGCGAGATGCGCGTGGCTTTGCCGGTCGCGACGTCGACTTTATAAACGTCGGAATAAACCGGCGGGCTCAGGCCAGTACCATCAAAATAATGAATCTCGACGAACAGCTGCTTGCCGTTGGGTGACCATTGCGGTGGCTGAAATGCGCCATCGGCCGGCCCCGGGCAGAACAAGGTGTGCTGATCGTCGCCATTGGGCCTCACGACAGCCAGGCACTGGTTGTTGTCCACGCCACCGTCGATAAAGGCAATCCACGAGCCAGGTCCCCATACCGGATATTGATGCCTGCTTTTGCCGATGGTGATTTGCTGGAGTCTGCCGTTGTCGCGGTTCAAGCGATAAATCTGTGATTCGGTAAACCAGTTTGCGGTCGCGACGCGTTCAAAGACAATGGCGTGGCCGTGCGGTGACCAACGTGCGCCCAGGTCCAGCGTGCCTATGGTCAACGGCGTCAGCTGCCTCGTTATGCCCCCAGCCGCATGGGTGACGCCGATCGCGGTGGCATCCGTGATGTCGCCAGGGGCAACGTGGCTTTGCGAGAAAAGCACCGAACCGTCCGGCGCCTGTTCGGTTGCTTTGATGCCTGGCGCGAATACCACCGCCGACGAAGCGGCGACGACAAACGAGAACGTCGCCGTCCAGCGACGCGCGAACTGCATACATTTCATAAAGGATGTTCCTCTGTGACGTCCTATCGCCCCCATTTGGACGATGTTACGGCCGAGGATGTGAAGCCACGAAAAAAATGTGATGTCCGCGCGCACTTGGCGTGACGCCGAAGCGTGCCGATTTTTGCTTTGACGAATTTTTATTCATTCGTGCTACACACTCGCGGCTCCCATAAATTCGTCAAGGCAACGTCATGACTCAGCGATTCGATGCGGTCGTAGTAGGCGCAGGGCAGGCGGGGCCGTCGTTGGCCGAACGCCTCGGCAAATCTGGCCGTAAGGTTGCCGTCATCGAGCGCAAGCTGGTGGGCGGTACCTGCGTCAATACCGGCTGCATTCCCACCAAGGCGATGGTGGCGAGTGCCTATGTAGCGCAGCAGGCACGGCGCGCGGCGAGTTATGGCGTGAATACCGGCGATGTGCACGTGGATATGCAAGCCGTGTGGCAACGCACGCAAGGCATATCGGGGCAATCGCGCAGCAGCGTGGAAAAGTGGCTGGCCGGCATGCAGAACGTTTCCCTGCTGCGCGGGCACGCCGCCTTTGAATCGGCGCATATATTGCGCGTCGGCGACACGGCGATTGAAGCCGACGAAATCTTTCTCAACGTAGGCGGCCGCGCCGCGGTGCCTGATTTTCCGGGTATCGACAGCGTGCCTTACCTCACCAACACCAGCGTGCTGCAATTGCGCGAGTTGCCAAAGCATTTGGTGATTGTCGGCGGCAGCTATATCGGACTCGAATTCGGGCAGATGTTCCGGCGCTTCGGCGCCGAGGTCACCATTGTCGAGCGCAGCGATCGCCTGTTGCCGAAGGAAGATCCCGATGTGTCGGCGGCGGTGGTCGATATCCTGGAAAAGGAAGGCATCCAGCTGCATCTTGCCGCGGAATGCATCGAGCTGCGCGGTAAAGCTGGCGAGATCAGCGTGGTAGCCAAATGCGCCAAGCCAAGTTTGGACGTGCATGGCACGCATCTGCTACTTGCCGTTGGCCGCCGGCCGAATACCGATGCGCTGGGTCTGGATAAAGCCGGCGTGACCACGGACGCGCATGGTTACATCACGGTGGACGATCAATGCCGCACGAATGTCCCTGGCATTTGGGCCATGGGCGAATGCAATGGCAAGGGCGCGTTTACCCATACCGCGTATAACGATTACGAAATCGTCGCGGCCAACGTGCTGGACGGCGAAACGCGCCGAATTTCCGATCGCATTCTCGCGTATGCGCTGTTTATCGATCCGCCGCTGGGGCGTATCGGACTCACCGAGCAAGAGGCATTAAAGCAAGGCCATGACGTGCGCGTTGGCGTACGCCCGATGACGCGCGTGGGGCGTGCGGTCGAGCGGGGTGAAACGCAGGGTTTCATGAAGGTGATTGTGGATGGGGAGAGCGAGCAGTTGCTGGGCGCGGCGATCCTGGGCGTCAGCGGCGACGAGGCCATTCATAGCTTGCTGGATGTGATGTATGCCAAGGCCCGATATCAGACGGTGACGCACGCGGTGCATATTCATCCGACGGTGTCGGAGTTGTTGCCGACGGTGTTGCAGAGTCTTTCGCCGGCAAAGTGAATGGCTTCTCAAACAAGTAGGTTCAATGCACTGAACTCAAGATTCTCAGTTGCCGAAGAACCCGCGCCGTCATTCCAGCGAAAGCTGGAATCCAGTGCCTTTTAGCCTCAAAGTCGCTGGATTCCAGCTTTCGCTGGAATGACGAGCAAGAGTTTCAGGCGATGGAAAAATCTTAAGTTCGAAGTATTACAAGTAGATTAGGGTGAGGCGCAGCCGAACCCCAACATGGCCTGCAACACCGGGGGTGTTGGGGTTCGCGTTCTCTCACCCCAGCCTACGCTCACGCCACGTGCTTCGCCTTCACCCACTGCTGTCGGACCGGCAACGCACGAATCCTTTCACCCGTCGCGGCAAAAATCGCATTGGTCAATGCCGGTGCAATCGGCGGTAAGCCCGGTTCGCCCACGCCGCTGAGCGGCACCGAGAAATCATCCGCGCCCACCATATGCACGTGAATCTCGCGCGGCGCTTCGTTCATGCGCAACACCAGGAAGTCGTTGAAGTTGGATTGCTCGGCACGGCCATTCTTGAAACTGATTTCGCCATGCAATGCCAATCCCAAGCCCATGATCACCGCGCCTTCCAATTGTGAGCGCACGCGTTCCGGATTCACCTGTGGGCCGCAATCGATGGCGATATCCACGCGCGGAATGCTCAACTTGCCGTCGGGGCTAGTGGCTACCTCAATGACCGCAGCCGTATACGAGACGAAACTGCGATGTGCCGCCAAGCCAAGACCTTGTCCTTTGGGCCGCTTGCGATCCCAATCCGCCGCAGTCGTCACCGTTTCGATCACGCGTTTCAAGCGTTTGGTGTCGATGGGAAAAAGCGCGGGATCTTCGCCATAGTTGGTAAATGGCAATAGCGTATTGGGATCGAACTGGCGGTCCGGGCCGATCAATTCCAGCAGAAAATCGCGATGATCGCGGCCTGCAGCGTGCGCCAGTTCCGCCACGAAACTCTGGATGCCGTAGGCATGCGGAATGTTGTACACCGAGCGGAACCAGCCGATGCGCGTATGCGCGTCGATCGCGGGATTTTCGATGCGCACGTTGAGGATGGCGAACGGCAAATCGACAATGCCCTGGTTCAATTCGCCCGCTTGTTCGTGATCGACGCCCGGCTTGAAAGTGGAAGAAATGGAAGGCGCCACCGTGCGATGCAGCCAGCCGGTGACCTTGCCGGAACCATCCAGTGCCGCCTCGAAATGTTCGGCCGATACCGCGTGGAAATAATCGTTGACGATGTCGTCTTCGCGCGTCCATAGCACTTTTACCGGCTTGCCGATGGCACGCGAGAGCAGGGCGGCTTCCACCACGTAATCTGGTTTGGATTTGCGTCCGAAGCCGCCGCCAAGCAGTGTGACATTTACCGTGATGTTGGCATCTGGAATGCCCAGTGCTTTCACCAATTCGTTGCGGACGTCCTGCGGCGATTGCGTCGGTGCCCACACTTCGCACTTACCATCGTCAAAGCGCGCGACCGCGCATGGCGGCTCCATGGTGGCGTGGGCGAGATGCGGAATGTAGTAGTCCGCGGTGATGCGTTTGGCGGCGCCATGCAATGCCTGATCGATGTTGCCGTCGTTGCGTATCAACTTACCTGGCTTGCGGTTGGCGGCATCGAGCTGCGCATGGTAGGCGACCGAGTCGTAGCTGGCGTTCGGACCGCTGCTCCAGTTGAGCTTCAATTGCTCGCGCGCCTTGATCGCCGTCCAGCTGTTCTGGGCGATCACCGCTACGCCGCCCAGCGGTTGGAAACCGGATGGCAATGGCGTGGATTCCAGCGTCATCACTTTCACCACGCCGAGCATTTTCTCCGCGGCGCTGCCATCGAACGAGGCGAGCTTGTCGCCGTAGACCGGCGGGCGTGCAATCACCGCGTACAGCATGCCGTCCAGGCGCACGTCGATGCCGTAAGGCGCGCGGCCGGTGACGATGTCGTGGTTGTCGATCAGCGGCGTCTTGCCTTTGCCGATGTAACGGAATTCAGTCGGCGATTTCAGTGCCAGCGTGCTGGGATTGGGTGCAGGCAGGGCGGCAGCCTTGCTGGCGAGTTCGCCAAAGCCCAGCTTGCGCCCGCTCTTGGTGTCGACCACTTCGTGGATGCCGGCCTTCACCTGGCTCACCGGCACGCCCCATTGCGCCGCGGCGGCCTGCTCCAGCATCGTGCGCGCGGCTGCACCGGCACGGCGCAAGGCGGCAAAACTCTGGCGCAGGCTGCGCGATCCATCGGTGTCCTGGTCGCCGTATGTCACTTCATCGCCCGGCGCCTGGCGGACCTTCACGCGCGACCAATCGGCACCGAGTTCATCGGCCACCACCAATGCCACGCTGGTGCGCACGCCCTGGCCCATTTCCGAGCGGATGCATACCACCGTCACCGTACCGTCTGGTGCGATCTCGACGAACAAGTGCGGATCGTCGCGTAACCCGTGTTCGTTCGCTTCGCCGCCGTATTTCTTCTTGGGCGTTTCCGCTGCACGCGCGAGCGCAGGAAGGCCGAATGCCAGCAGCAGGCTGCCGGCGCCGAAACCCAGCAGGAACGAGCGGCGGCTTTCGTTGCAGATGTGCAGATTGTCGTTGCTCATGCCGCACTCTCTTCGCCGGCGGCGAGCTTGATCGCATCGCGAATACGCGTGTACGTGCCGCAGCGGCAGATATTGCCGGACATGGCCGCGTCGATATCGGCATCGCTGGGGTGCGGGTTGCTTTTGAGCAACGACGACGCCTGCATGATCTGCCCGGCCTGGCAGTAGCCGCATTGCGCCACGTTGAGTTTCATCCACGCCTGCTGCACGGGATGGCTGCCATCCGGCGACAGACCTTCGATGGTGGTGACGTGCTTGTTCGCAGCGGCGACGACAGGCGTGACGCAGGCGCGCACGGCGGTGCCTTCCAGATGCACGGTGCAGGCGCCACACAAGGCCATGCCGCAACCGTATTTGGTGCCGGTGTAACCGAGGGTGTCGCGCAGGTACCAGAGCAGGGGCATGTCGGGTGGGCCGTCGAAGGAGTGCTCTTGGCCGTTGATGGTCAACGTAAGCATGGGGGCCTCTTCATGGGTTGTGGGGGGCGGCAGTTGGCAAAGGTACTGCTGATGTGGGGTGTTGAGGAATGCCATAAGTTGGCGGGTTTTTGCCTGATGCTGTTTCTATATGCCGTTGTTCCCGTGCAGGCGGGAATCCACGCCGTAATGCTGCATTTCGCGCGTTGATACATTGCCTGCGGCGCTTTCGGTCGCCGTAGGCGACCGAGTCACTTTCTCTTGCGTGCCCAAGAGAAAGTAACCAAAGAGAAGGGCACCCCCGAGCGGGCGCTTGGCGGGCGTCCTGCCCGCCAAGTGCGTGAAGGGCGGGCGGGGTTTTTCGACAGCCCATCCATGGGCTGACGAAAAACAAGCCGGCCTCCATGCCGGCTTCCCTGCGGGCTGATCCGCCCACCCTTCACCGCCCCCAAGGGGCCCCGGAAAAGCAGGCGCGCATCCATGCGCGACCCACCGGCATACGCCGGTGTCGCTGGGTTTTCGCGGTAAAGAGCTGTTCTGTATGTGCATCCATCGGCGCACATCTCCATGTATGGCGACGTAGGCTGGGATGAAATCCCAGCATGAATAGGCATGGCTCTGTAAATACCGCGCACCCAGCGACACCGGCGTACGCCGGTGGGTCGCGCAGGGATGCGCGCCTGCTTTTCCGGGGCCCCTTGGGGGCGGTGAAGGGTGGGCGGATAAGGCCCCGTCAGGGGGCATGGGCATGGATGCCCATGCCTTTTCGCCAGCACAGGATGTGCTGTCGAAAAGCCCCGACCACCCTTCACGGACTTGGCGGGCAGGACGCCCGCCAAGCGCCCGCTCGGGGGTGCCCTTCTCTTTGGTTACTTTCTCTTGGGCACGCAAGAGAAAGTGACTCGGTCGCTTCGCGACCGAAAGCGCCGCAGGCAATCCATCAATCTGCGACACCCCCAAACTCCACGCGAGATTCAACATGGATTCCGGCCTGCGCCGGAATGACGGCAAGCAAGTACCGAAAACGCTACAAACAATGCATCAATCGCATGAAATGCGAATGCACACCCCCTTAAACAATCGACCTCACCACCCCTCCATCCACCCGCACCGCCGCCCCCGTCGTCGCCGACGCCTGCTCCGACGCCAGGTACACACAAAGATTCGCCACTTCCTCCACCGTAGCCAACCGCTTGATCAACGAAGACGGCCGATGCGTCGCAATGAAATCGCGCTCCACCGCATCCTGCGACACACCTTGCTCACTCGCGATCTTGCCGAAGAAATCACCCACGCCTTCCGACCGCGTCGGCCCCGGCAACACCGCATTTACCGTTACGCCGGTGCCGGCGAGCGTTTCCGCCAAGCCGCGCGAGATGGCGAGCTGCGCAGTCTTGGTGGTGCCGTAATGCACCATTTCGGCGGGAATCTGCACGCCGGATTCGCTGGAGATGAACTGGATGCGACCCCAGCCACGCTTGGCCATGCCTTGCGCGTAATGGCGCGACAGGCGCACGCCGCTCATCACGTTCACTTCGAAAAAGCGTTGCCAGTCCTCATCGGGAATGTCGAAGAAGGCCTTCGGTTCGAAAATGCCTAAGTTGTTCACCAGGATGTCCGTGTCCGGTTCCTGACGAATCAGTTGCTCGGCGCCTTCGCGCGTGCCCAGATCACCGGCTATGCCGCTGACGTTCGCATTCGGTACATGCTTGCGAATCGTCGCGAGTGCTTCGTCCACGCGTGCCTGCGTGCGACCAGTTACCACCACGTGCGCACCGGCGGCTGCCAGGCCCTGGGCAATGGCCAGGCCGATGCCTGCGGTGGAGCCGGTGACGATGGCGCGGCGATTCTTAAGCTGGATTTGCATGAAGTACCTCAAAGGCCGGTTGTTTGCGATGGCGCCCAAATTGGGGCGCGCCAGATGGGGTCACAATGTCGGAAGCTGTAGGGAGATTGTCTGATCCTGCAGGTTCAGGCGGGATGAATAGGGGGCCGCGGCAGCATGTGCCATCTTTGGCAGGCACATGATCCGCCAGTCACCCTGTTCACCGCCGCCCGAAACCGGCCTCTTACAGAAACAAGCTTCAGAACCGATATCCGACGCTCAATCCATATACCCACGGATCCACCGTGGCTTTGCCTACCTTGGTGCCATTCACATGCACGTCGCCGCGGATTTCGATCCAGCGTACGTCGGCAGTGATCAACCATTTGGGCGACAGGTTGACGTCGACACCGGCGTGCGCGGCTGCGCCAAAGCTGTTGTCGATCTTCACGCTCGCGCCTTGCAAGATGCCCGCACCTCGTGTGCTGAAAAAGCGTGTGTAGTTGAAACCCACTCCCACGAACGGCGAGATTTCCCGATCGACCAGGAAGTGATAATTGAGTCCGAACGTCGGCGGCAATTGTTTGGTGGTCGCCGTTTTCTGGCCATCAAGCCGTATCTCATGATTGAACGGAATGGCAGCCAAGGCATCGACGCCGAGGTTGGGCGTGAGCATGTATTCGATGCTGACGGTTGGCCTGGCGTTGTTGCTGATCGTGGTCTTCATGCCGGCGAGATGGCCGCTGTCGGATTTGGGATCCACCACGTGTGCACCGAAGCGCAAGACCCAGTTGTCGTTACCTGTATCGGTATCGGCAGCGTATGCGGAGGGTGCTAAAGACAATGCAAGAACAAGGGAAAGGGCGAGTAGATTCTTCATGGCGTTGTTCCTTCGTTGGGCAACGCGCACATGGTTCTCGCCACGTCTATGGCGGCTGTTGATCCAGATCACTTCGATCTGGTGTGAAAAAACAGCTGCGTCATTTTGTCATGTGCCGTTCTTTGCAGCGGTCACGTGGTGGCCGTCTTCGTAAAAGCGGATGCGCCTTATTTCCCGAAATAAAACGCCACGCCAAATCCCGCCATCCACGCCGGTGCCGTGCCGACAAACCCGCGGTCGAAGGAAAGATCCCATTGCAGGTGAGCGTTCGGCAGATAGGTTACGCCGGCGCCGATCAACCCGCCGGTGCGCGCTTGTTGATGCAACGCCACCATCTCGCCGTACACACCCCACGCTTTGCTCAAGTTGTAGCCATAGTTGCCGGCCAGCTGATACGTGCCGTGCGTACCCATGCGTTGCCATTGCGCGAAATAACCCAGTGTGCGGCGCTCATCCAACTGCTGCGCCAGCGTTACGCCCAGCGTGTATTGGCGTTGCGGCAGGCGCAGGGCGTCGGCGCCATCGGGCAATTCCACGGTGGCCAGCAGCGCGCCGGTCCACTGTGCGTTGAAAGGCGGTGGTGCGATTTTCAGGCTGAGCAGGGTATCGCCGCGCCCGGTTACGCGTTGCGATGCATGGCCTTCGCTGGTCGTGAGCCAATTGAAGGGCGTGCTGCCGACCTGAAATTCCAGGCCGTTACCCAAGCCGATGCGAAGCAGGCTGTCGGTCATGAACTGGCTGGTGCGCACACCGTCCTGATGCGTGAGGTTCCAATCCGGCAGGCCTTGTTCGATCGCAAAGCTACCCAAGGAGAGGGCAGTGGTGCCGAAGCCGAAGGCAGGCCGATCGTAGGCCGGCGGTGTGTCACTGGTGCTATCTGCGCTATCCGCTTGGGCTTGCGCAGAGATCATCATCAGTGTGCATGCAAGCATCTGCGCAAGCGGCCACGCTTGTGTGTGTTTCATATTCCCCTTCAAGCTCTTGCGACCCGTAATCCCGGTCTGGCGGATGATGCCATAGGGCCCGCGTTGCGCGGGTGTGGGCTGCCATGAGCAGGTTACTCAGAGGGGAGCACCTCGAGATTTGTTGTGAATCTTGATGCTGGAATGTCATCCCAGCCTGCGCTGTGCTGACGATCAACGCGTCGATTTGTTCGCCTCATGCAATGCCGCCACGGCGGCGGCGGCGTTGACTTCCATCACGCCGTTGGCGCTTTTGCTGCTCTGTACCAGCAGGTTGCGCACGGCGTGCGCGTCGAGGTGCGGCGAGAGCGATAGCAGCAACGCAACGATGCCGCTCACGTGAGCGGCAGCCATGGATGATCCGGAGGTGAAGTCGTAGCCGCCGCCGGGTTGGGTGGTAAGGATGTCTTTGCCGGGTGCGCTCACGACACCCGATGGTGCGGTCGATGGGCCGCTGGAGCGTACGACGATCACGCCGGGTGCGTTGTCGGGAAATCCTTCGATGCTTCCGCTCGGCGGCAACGCCGCCACCACGATGCGGCCCTGGCTGAGCAGTTGCGCGAGCAGTTTGTCCAGCAGTGGATCGGCTGGGCCGCCCAGGCTCAGGTTGACGATGCGTGCATCGGTATCGATCACCGCCGCCAGTGCCTTGGCCAGCGTGAATGAATTGCAGCGTGCGCCGCTATGCGATTCGGGCGCATACCAGCATGCCTTGTACACGCTGAGCACGGCTTTGGGTGCGATGCCGACGATGCCTTGGTGATTGTCCGCATCCGCAGCGATCACGCCGGCGACTTCGGTGCCGTGGTTGTCGCGATCGAACGCGGCGGCATCGCTGACCATGTCGCCGACCATGTCATGCACGTCATGGATGCGGCCTTGCAGATCGGGATGTTTGGTGTCCGCGCCGGTATCGACCACCGCGATGTGCACGCCATCGCCCTGGCTGAACGTTTGCGCGAGCGCGGCGTCGGTTTCTTCGAAGCCGCGTTGCAATCCCACGTACGGATCGTTGTAGCGATGATGCGTACTCGCGTCGACCGTTGCGTAGACCGAATAATCCTGCAGTGGCTGCGCGAGCTTGACGCGTTCATCCTTGGCTAGCGTTTTGATCAGATCATCGCGGCGGATGCCTGCGGGTGTTTCCACCACCACGCAATACACGCCCAGCGCCTTGATCGGCCAGCCGGTGACTTCGTGCAGGTTGTAATGGCGTTTCAGATCGCCGAGCGCGGAAGCCGCGCGCTGTCCGGCGCCGTAATAACCAGTGGGTGCGTAGCCCAGCATGCTGGAGCCGGCATGCAAGGCAGGGGGATCGATCGGGTTGGCAACCGCCAGCACGATGTCGCGCTGGCTGTTCATGGCGGACGCGGGCGAAGCCTTGCTGGATGAATCAGTAGCCGCTGCAGTGGCAACCTGCATGCCCAGGCATGCCACCGCTACGGTGAACACGAATGCAGCGATTCTCATGGCGTGTCGGTCACCGGCTCCGCCAGGCGAACGCCGTGCGCGGCACGCAATTGCTGCAAGGTGTTCTGCTGGCTTGCCGTAGCAGCCATAGGCGCCACCGTGTAGGCGCCCACATCGTTAGGGCCACCCACCACTTGCAACTGCAGCGAATGCAGCAAGGCATTCCAGTCGGACAGCGTCATGCTGGCATCGGGTACGACGCGGATGGCGCCGGCAGTGACTGGCGTTGCGGGTTCCTGGCTCAGCGTGCGATAGCTGGCGTCGTTGCCGCTCGACCACGTCTTCAAACCCAGCGCACCGATGCCGATGGCCTGGATCAGCACAGCGGCCGCCAGCGCGCGCGTCAACCAGCCACCGCGGCGTGCGCGTTGCGGTTCTTCCACCGCCGGTGCATCCAGGCGGCCAAGCAGGCGCTGCAGTCCGGCTTCCATATCCACTTCGACGTTCGAAGGGAGTGACAGGGCATGTTGCAGGCGTTTCTGTTGCTCGAATTCCGCGCGGCAGGCTTCGCAATGCGCCAGGTGGTGCGTCAGCCATTCGCCTTGCTGCTGCGTGGCGCTGTCTTGCAGCACCCACGGCATCATTTCCCACGCGCGTGGGCAATCCTGGCTGGAGTAGTTCGGTAACATCGTCATGGCGCTTGCTCTTTGAAAGTGGCAGTGCGTTCGGCCAAGGCTGGCAGCACGTTGCGCAGCTTGACGCGCGCATGAAACAAGCGTGCCTTCACCGTACCCACCGGGCATTGCATGATCGCGGCGACGTCGTCCAGGGTATGGCCTTCGCCGTACACCAGTTCGACCACCACACGCTGGTCGTGCGAAAGGCGTTCCAGCCCTTTGCTCAGCCAGTCGCGCAGGACGCGATCTTCATCGGGGTCGTCCGCGGGAATGCGGTCTTCGGGAATGTTGTCTTCAACCGGTTCTTCGCCGTGCTGGCGCAGTGCCTTGAGGCCGCAGCGGTAGGCAATGCCCATGATCCAGGTGGATACGCGCGAGTCGCCGCGGAAATCGCCGGCCTTTTGCCAGGCGATCCAGAAGCAATCGTTGATCACTTCTTCGATGACTTCCGGCCGGCGGGTCTGCCGCGACAGAAAGCGGCACAGCCGGCCGTGATAGTTGCGGTAGAGGATGGCCAGCGCGGCACGGTCGCCCGCTGCCATGCGCTGCAGCAGTTGGCGATCAGTGGCGTCAGTGTTGAGGTCGGCGTCGTTCATGGGGTTCGATGGCGTCGGTTGACGACATAAGTGCCGGTTGGGCGCCGAAAGGTTGCGTTAGAAAGTTGCGTTAGAAAGACCAGGAAATCGTGGCGACCCACGGCGCCGCCGCCATCTGGCGCTGGGATGGGGCGGTGGCGATCCGGTCCAGTTCCACCCGCCATGACTCGTAGGTCCAGGCCAGGCCCAGCTGGCCGTAGCCGTAGTATGAACTCGGGCGCCGGCGGTTGTATGTGTAGTAGGGCGGCGGGTAGTAGTTCCGCCTGTCATCGGTGTTGCCGTAGCGGCCCCAGGCAGGCAGCGGCTGGGCCACGCCTACACCGGCGGTGAGCGAGAAATGCGCGGGCAAGGGCCAGTGGAAATCCACGTCGGCCGCGCCGCGCGGCTGATGGTTGGTGCCGCGGGTAAGGCTGACGGCCGAGAGCCCGAAATTGAGCACATCGCGGTAGATCCAGCTCACGCTGGCTTCGGCGCGATCGAAGGCTTGGGCGCTCGCGTTGCCAGGATAGGTGTAATAGGCAAGTCCCGCCTGCATGCGCCAGTCGCCGGACAGCAACCAGTAGTGATCGACCTGGGCCAGCACGTCGGAGCCATGTCTTGGCGTGCGCGTCTGGACACCTGCGGACAGGCCAAATACCCAGCCGCTGGCGGTGGCCCACGATGCCGCGCCCTGCAACACCGGCGTGACGGGTGTGACCGCCACGCCGCGATCGACCAGCTGCGAACTGAGCGCGACGGTACCGCTGAAGGTGTTGGTTTGCGCGTGCAGGGGGGTGATGGCGACAGTGGCCGAGAAGGCGGCGAGGGGAAGGCGGAGGCGCCGGGCGCAGGACGGTGCATTCATATGCTTACGCGTTCGCGCCATTCGCCATGAGGGTTACAGTTACCTCATGGCCGTCATCCCCGCGAAAGCGGGGATCCATCTGGCTCTGATGAATGCTTGAAAATGGATTCCCGCTTTCGCGGGAATGACGGCCTTCTAGGCGGCCTTCGGTATTGACGTCAAACCTAGTGCTCCGCCCCACAAACACCCAACCGCCACCCCCACGCAAGCAAGGACGACGGTAGCGAAAGACTGGCAAACAGGCAGGTGAATGCGTATACGGCATCACCGGCTTATAGCCGATCCCTCCGGACAAGGGAATGTCATCAGTGAAGCGTGTTGAGATACGTAATCAGATCTTCCAATTGCTTCGCATCATCCAGCCCGTCGTATTTCATCTTGGTGCCGGGGTTGGCTTTCTTGGCCGGCTGCGACAGATAGTCGTGCAGCTTGTCGGCGGTCCAGGTCCAATGCGCCTGTTTGAGCGCATCCGAATAGTTGTAATCGGTGATGGAACCGGCGGGACGCCCCACGATGCCGAACAGGCTCGGGCCTTTCTTGTTCTTGCCCTCCTTGGGGCTATGGCATTCGGCGCATTCGGATTTGAATACGTCGGCACCGGCACTGGCGTCGCCGGCCTTGGCGAGGGGAGAGGCCACGATCCATCCGATCAAAAGTGCTGCTACCGCCGAACCACGCAACAACCGTCCAAATACTGACTCACTCACTACATCGACTCCTGTTCGTGTTTCTTGGAAACGCGTTCGGTAGGCTGGGATGACATCCCAGCATTCCCATTCGCAAGAAAAGCCGGAATGTTCATCCCGGCCACGTGCTTAGAACGCCACGCTGGCAAAAAGCAGGAAGGCGTTGAGATCCTTCGCATTGGTCACCGCCGGGCTGCCGGGTGGTGCGCCGAATACGTTGTCGCTGCTGCCGTTGAATTTGTTGAAGCGGAACCACTCGGCAGCCAGCTTCAGATTGGCAATGGACGTGAAGGAATCGTCCTTGCCGAACGGTGTCCAGAACACGGTGAACGAATTGCTGGACGTATCCGGTTCGCCATACGGCACGAAGCGCACGATGTCGTGCGTGCCGGTGCTCACCAGATGGGAAATCGAAATGCCGTAGCTCTGCTTGAAGGTGTAAGTGAGCGTGGCGGTTTGATCGTGCACCACGCCATTGGACAAGGCGACCAGGCCGGGCACGGGGCCGAACGGCGTCGTCGCATAGCGGCGGCGTTCCATGATGTTGACGTACGCAAACTGGATGATGTTCTCGTGATTGCCCAGGTATTGGTAGGTGACGTCATAACCGAGATCGGTCACGTGCTCGCTCGGGCCGCTGCGTGGCAACTGGCGTTCGGTGGTCAAACCCACCAATCCCGCAGAAACGAACTGATGCTTGAAATCGCGCATGTACGCAAAGCGCGCATACACCGTATCGCTGAGCCGGCCGGGGTCGCCGCCGAGCGAATAACCCAGGTTGTATTGCATGGATGTCGGCAGTGAGCTGTAGGTGCCCAATTCGCCGTACCAGTTGTCGTCATACAGTGCATAGAGACTCGCACCAATCACGCGATGCGCCAGCGTGTTCGAACTGGACGGATTGAGCAGCGTGCCCGATACCGTCGGCGGTCCGTTGTTGGTGGCGGCCGGCAGTGCGCTGATCGGATCGTTGAAACCCGGGTTGTTGTTGACGCTGATGCCAACCAAAGCCTGCTTGCCGCCGAGCTTCAGATCCTTTGCCACGAAGCGCAGATCCACGTCGCTCAATTGCGTGTGGAACTTGTCCTGACCGTTGTTGTTGTCCTGGATCTTGACGTAGCCGCCGATCTGATCCGTCACGCGGCCAGCCAGATAGATGTCGGCCTCGCTCAGGAGATTGCTGCTTTGGCCCTTGGCAGGAACGGTGCGCGTGCCGGTGAGCTGGATGGCGGCGGGAATCTTGGTGCCCTGGCCATCCGTATCGGTATACCCGCCCATCTTGAAGCGCATGCCATAAGGCGTCAGTGCAGGTCCGTAAGCGCCGGCATGGCAATCCGCGCAGGCATTGCCCGTCTGGCGCGCATAGGCGGGTACCGCGTGTGCCGTCTGCACGGCGAATAGCGGCAGTGCGGCCAGCCCACACCAAAGATGCAGCTTCGTGCGTCGGTGCAGCGAAGTATGCATGGAATCTCCTTGTCTTGATGGATGCGGAAAATCGTTCATGACTGGCGCTGCCACCACATCGCGCGCAGCAAGCCATCGCGCCGGACGAAGTGATGCCAGAGCGCGGCCAAGATGTGCAGCACGATCAACGCCAGCAGCAGCCATGCAACGTTGGTGTGCCAGGTCTGCAAGGTGTCGGCGCGGTCTTCGTCGGCGGCGACCAGCGCCGGCAGCGTCATCCCGAACAGATGCACCGGTTTGTCCTCCGCATTGCTGAGCGCCCAGCCGAGCAAGGGCTGGACCAATAGCAATACATATAAAGCGGTGTGCACGACGGCAGCCGCCACGCGCGTGAGGAGGGAACCATTCGGCGATGGCAGCGCGCCGATACGCGCGCGTACCAGCAGGCGAATAAAGAACAAAGCAAGCACGATCAAGCCGAAGTGGCGATGGATTTCCAGCAGCCATTGCCTGGCGGCACGGGCGGATAATTCATCGCGCATCAGTATCGCGGTGGCTGCGCCGAGCAGGCACAACACGGTAAGCCAGTGCACCAGCACAAGCCTGCGCGGTCGCGCTGGTGCGATGGTGTTGCCGGCAATGTCACTGGATGTCGCCATGGTTCTCCCCGCGGCCTGAAATGACTCCATGCTTCAGCCACATGCCGGTGCCTGAAGGAGGTCTGTGCGGGTGAGTGCGGAATAAAGCGGGAAAGGTTGTGGTCTTCTTTTTTCTTCGCGGCGTAGGTTGGGGTGCGCGGAACGCGAATCCCAACATCTGAGCGCTGCATGCTTGCGAGATCCACCCCCTCCCCTGCAAGCAGGGGAGGGAGCAGTCTCTCGCAGCGTGCTGTATCAACCATCCCTTCGTGCCCACGCAACCTTTCCCAACACAGCCGGCACTCAACTGCGTAGATCACCCAACCGCAGCCGGCCCACCACATGCAAATCCAGCGAGTCCAGTTGCAGCAGCATGGCGATGAGCGCGGCATGCTCGTTGCCTTGGAAAAAGACCGCAACGTGCCGTTCGAGATCCGGCGCGTGTATTACCTGTTCGCCACCAAGAACCGCGTACACCGCGGCCAGCATGCGCATCGCCATCTCAATCAGCTGGCGGTAACGGTGCGTGGTTCGGTGACATTCCTGCTGGACGATGGCACGGGCCCGGTGGAAGTGGTGCTGGACGACCCATCGCAGGGTCTGTTGCTGGGAAGCATGGTGTGGCGCGAGATGTACGACTTCAGCGAAGACTGCGTGCTGATGGTGCTCGCCGACCAGCTGTACGACCCCGCCGACTACATCACCAACTACGACGAGTTCCTGCGCGAGGTAAACAACCCGATGTTGCTTGGGGATATGGCCGCATGCCAAAGCCGCTAGTGCTTATTGGTGCCGGCGAGTTTGCGCAAATCGCCTGCGAATATTTCCAGCACGACAGCGACTACGAGGTCGTTGCCTTCAGTGTGGAGCGTGAATACCTCGCGCAATCGAGCCTGGCCGAGCGTCCCGTGGTGGCGTTCGAGGATCTGGAAACAACGTATCCGCCGTCAGACGTCGAGACCTTCGTGGCGGTGCCGGCCAGCCAGCTCAATCGCTTGCGCGCGCGTCTGTATCAAGATGCCAAGCGCAAAGGCTACCGTTGCGCCACGTATGTGAGTTCGCGCGCGTTCGTGTGGCGGAATGCCGAGGTCGGCGAAAACAGCTTCATCTTCGAGAACAACGTGATCCAGCCCTTCGTACGCATCGGCAACAACTGCGTGCTGTGGAGCGGCAATCACGTGGGGCATCGCACCGTGATGCGCGACAACGTGTTCGTCGCCTCGCATGCGGTGATTTCCGGCTATTGCGAGATCGGCGAGCACAGCTTCGTCGGCGTCAACGCTACCTTCAACGATGGTGTGAAAATCGCCGCCGATTGTGTGATCGGCTCCGGCGCTCTGGTGGTGAAGGATACCGAGCCGGGCATGGTCTACGTCGGCTCGCCGGCGCGTGCGTTGCCCGGGCGGTCCAGCTTCGACGTAAGGCTCTGACTGCCATGTTCACCTGGATCAAGCGTGGACTGGTATTCGAGCCTGCGCGGCAAGGCGTGGGCGGCTGGATGCAGCATTCGGCGCTCACGCCCACGCCCTATCGGCTGGACGAGGAGACCATCCGCGTCTATGCGGGTTTTCGCGATGCGCAAGGTGTCAGCCGCATTGGCTATGTCGACGTATGGGCGAGTGATCCCACGGTGGTGTTGCGCGTCAGCGCCGAGCCGGTGCTGGATATCGGCCGCGATGGTTGTTTTGACGACAACGGCATGATCCTCGGTGACTTGGTCGACGCGCCGGGTGGCTTGCATATGTTCTACGTGGGTTTTCAGCGCGTGGCGAAGGCCAAGTTTTTGGCGTTTACCGGCCTGGCGGTTTCCACCGACGGCGGCGAAAGTTTTCAGCGCGTGCAGGAAACACCCATCCTCGATCGCGCGCCGAGCCGCAGCACCATCGCCGCCGTGCATTCGGCGATGTGGGAGAACGGCCGTTGGCGCCTGTGGTATGCGGTGGGCGATGATTGGGAAACGATCGGCGGACAGCTGTATCCGCGTTACCACATCCGTTATGCCGAGACCGCTTCGCTGCAGGGCATGCCGCGTGCGGACCGCGTCTGCCTGCTTCCACAGGGCAGCGAATATCGCATCGGCCGCCCGCGCGTTTATCGCATCAACGATCGCTATGCGATGTACTTCACGCGCGGCAATATCACTGGCGAATATTTTCCCGGCGTAGCCTTCAGTGACGATGGCACGCGCTGGGAACGCCATGACGAAGCGCTGGGCGTGAGTTTGTCGGCCAGTGGCTGGGATTCGCGCACGTTGTGCTATCCCGCATTGATTCGCCGGGATGACACCTGGCTGATGTTCTACAACGGCAACGACATGGGCATGGATGGTTTCGGCGTGGCCGAGGCCGTGATGGTGCATGCAAAGGATGAAGCCCATGTTCACGCTTAAAGCCTACACGTCAGACTATGCAATACGCTGGGATGCCGTGGTCGAACAATCGCGTAATGGCAATTTTATGCATCGGCGCGGCTACATGGATTATCACGCCGATCGTTTCACTGATTGTTCGTTGATGGTGGAGCGCAACGGCGAGGTGCTGGCGGTACTGCCGGCCAGTCGCACAGATGACGTGATAAGCAGTCATGGCGGCCTTACTTACGCCGGCTTGATCATGACCCGCGCCATGCGCACCGAATGGACGCTGGAAGTATTCGAGCGCATCGCTGAGCACTATCACGCTTCAGGCGTGAAACGTCTTGTCTACAAAGCCGTTCCGCATGTTTTTCATGCGTATCCGGCGGACGAGGATCTGTATGCCTTGCATCGCCTCGGGGCGCGGCTGAAACGACGCGACGTGTCGTCAGTGATCGCGCTGCGCGAGCCGTTCGCGTTTGCCGATGGGCGCCGGAGGGCTGTGAACAAGGCGCGGCGATCGGCGATTCGCTTGCAACCGGCTAATGATTTTACGGACTTCCACGCCTTGCTGACGGATGTGCTGCGCAGCCGCTACGACGTAGCACCGACGCATAGCCTGGCGGAGTTGCGTTTGCTGCAGAGCCGGTTTCCGCGACAGATCGTGCTGCATGAGGCGCGCGAAGGCGACGCCTTGCTTGCCGGCGTGCTGATTTATGACTTTGGCCGCGGGGTGCATACGCAGTACCTGGCCGCGTCGGAAGCAGGGCGGGAGTGCAACGCACTCAATCTGCTGCTGGCTGAGTTGATCGAACACACCTATGCGGACCGGCATTACTTCTCCTTCGGGATTTCGACGGAGCAGGAAGGGCAGGTGCTCAACGGTGGCTTGATGACACAGAAGGAGCATTTCGGTGCGCGGGCTGTGGTGCATGATTTTTATGAGTGGGTGTTGTGATGAGCGGGTATCGACTTGCTTGCGCTGCTCTGCTCCCTCCCCTGCGTGCAGGGGAGGGCTGGGGTGGGGTAAGCCCAACTTCGCGGCAAGCTCAAACAACCCCACCCCAACCCTCCCCTGCTTGGCAGGGGAGGGAGCAACAACCTAGAGCGGTGTGATATGGACATCCCCTTCCTCAACCTCCAAGCCATCAACGCCCGCCACGCCGACGAGCTGAAAGCCGCCGCCGCGCGCGTGATCGATTCGGGTTGGTACATCCTTGGCCAGGAGCTGACCGCGTTCGAACAGGAATTCGCACGCTACTGCGGCGTGCGCCATGCCATCGGCGTAGGCAACGGACTGGATGCGCTATCGCTGATCCTGCGTGCCTATAAAGAACTCGGCGCGTTGCATGATGGCGACGAAGTGATCGTCCCCGCCAACACCTTTATCGCCAGCTTTCTCGCCATCACCGAAAACCGCCTCGTGCCGGTGCCGGTGGAACCCGATCCCGCCAGCTTCAACATCGATCCGCTGCGTGTGGCGGCGGCGATCGGTCCGCGCACGCGCGCGATCATGGCGGTGCATCTGTACGGACAGTTGGCCGATATGCATGCGCTGGCTGATCTCGCCGAACGCCATCATCTGCTGTTGATCGAAGACGCCGCGCAAGCGCATGGCGCGGCCAGCGATGGCCGCAGGGCAGGGGCGTTCGGGCACGCGGCGGGCTTCAGTTTTTTCCCTGCGAAAAATCTCGGCGCGCTGGGCGATGGCGGCGCAGTCGTCACGAACGACACCGTACTGGCCGAGCACGTGGCGGCGCTGCGCAATTACGGCTCGGAGGCGAAGTACCACCATCTCTACCAGGGCATCAATTCGCGCCTGGATGAATTGCAGGCAGCCTTGCTGCGCGTAAAGCTGAATTATCTCGACGACGACATCGCCCGTCGCCGCCATATCGCGCTGCGCTATCGCGAGGGCATCCATCATCCGCACATCCAGTTGCCGATCGTGCAGAGCGAAGAGCAGCACGTATGGCACCTGTTCGTGGTCCGCTGTGCGCAACGCGATGCCTTGCAGCGGCATTTGCAGGCGCATGGCATCCACAGCCAGGTGCATTACCCGATACCGCCGCATCGTCAATCGGCCTATCCGACGTTGCGCGATTTACAACTGCCGTTGACGGACCGGCTGCACCAGGAAGTGTTGAGCCTGCCGATTGGGCCGACCTTGCGCGACGAAGATGTCGATCGCGTTATCGCCGCCTGCCAATCCTTCGAGTACCGCGCATGAATATCGTGCGCGCCGGCTTCTATTCCAGCATCGCCACCGCCGCGCGGTTGTTGACCGGCCTGGTGGTGATCAAGCTGGTGGCGTGGCTGGCCGGGCCGGAAGGCGTGGGCAAGCTGGGGCAGTTCATGAGCCTGATGTCGCTGCTGGCGGTGCTGGCTGGCGGCGGCATCAGCGCGGGTGTCGTGAAATACGTGGCGGAATACCGCCACGATGCGCAGAAGCTTTCGCGCCTGTTGGCGGCAGCCCTGTGGTACGCGCTGATCGCCTCCTGCCTGATGGGTTGTGCGGCGTTGTTGCTGAGCAAGCAGTTGTCGTTGTGGTTGCTGGGCGATGTGCGTTACGAAAATCTGATCCGCCTGCTGGCAATCGCGCAGTTGGGCATTGCACTGGCCAATTACATCCTGGCGGTGATCAACGGTTTCATGGACGTGCGCCGGCTGGCGTTTATCCAGGTGCTGGGTTCGGCGCTCAGCGTGGTGACGGCGGTGGGGTTGTCGCATTGGCTGCATCTGTACGGCGTGTTGCTGGCGCTGGTGGTTGGGCAGTTGCTGTTGCTGGTGGTTGGGCTACCCGTGTGGCGGCGCAGTCCGTACTTTCAGCGCAGCATGCTGCGCATGCATTTCGACCGCGAGATGGGCGCGAAGCTGGCGGCGTTCTCGGTGATGACGCTCACTTCGGCCTTGCTGCCGCCGCTGATCAATATCGCCGTACGCAATCACTTGGCGCTGCAGTTCGGCTGGGAGCAGGTCGGCTATTGGCAGGCGGTGAGCAAGGTATCGGATGCCTACCTGCTGTTTCTCACCACCGCCATCAACATTTACTACTTGCCAAAGCTTGCTTCCACGCATGAACGCGCCTCACTGGCGGCCGAGCTGCGTAATGCCTATCGCATTCTGCTGCCTGCTGTGGTCCTGTTGGCAGCATTGGTATACGCGCTGCGCGACTGGGTAACACGCATGTTGTTCAGCGCGGATTTCTCGGCGGCCAATGGCTTGTACGGGCCGCAATTGCTCGGCGACGTGATCAAGATCGCCTCGTTCATGCTCTCGTATCTGATGCTGGCCAAGGCCATGACGCGGTTGTTCGTGATTTCCGAATGCGTGTTTGCGCTGAGCTACCTCGCGCTGGTCTACGTGTTCACTGCATCGTTCGGCGTGATCGGCGCGATGTACGCCTTCGCGGTCAATTACCTGTTCTATCTCGTGTTCAACGTGGTCGTTGCGCGACGTTATCTGGGGGCCTTATGACGACGGCAGCCGCGCCGCTGGTATCCGTGCTGATTCCGGCCTACAACCACGAGCGCTTCGTGGAACGCTGCCTGGACAGCGTGCTGGAAGATACGTATCCGGCCAAGGAAATCGTGATCATCGACGATGGCTCCTCCGACCGCACCGGCGAGCGCATCGCCGAATGGGCCGCCCGGTACCGCCATCAGCTGCGCGTGGAATACGTGCGGCACGAAGAAAACCGTGGTATCGCGGCGACGTTGAACGAACTGGCAGCACGCGCGCATGGCGAATTCCTGCGCCTTGGCGCCAGTGACGATTATTTGCTGCCGGGCGGCTTGGCGGCGCAAGTGAATTACCTGCAGGCGCATCCGCGCAAACGCGCGGTGATCGGCGATTCCATCGTGGTGGACCAATACGGCAACAAGCTGCACGACAGCGGCATGCGCGATCTGCACGGCGCCGATAAAGGCCTGTACCGCACGGACGAGGGCATTCGCCGGGCGGTGATCAGCCAATGGGCGATCGGCGGTCCGGTTGCCTTGCTGCGGAAAAGCGCGCTGGAAACGGTGGATCGCTGGACCGAAGGGCTGCGCATCGACGATTGGGATTTCTTCCTGCGCCTGGCGGCGCGCGACGCGTTGGGTTTTATCGACATGCCGGTCTGTGCCTATCGCCTGCATGGCAACAATGTCAGCAAGACGCGGCACACCGCCACGCGCATCGTGAATCTCACCGAATCGTGGCAGGTTGCACGGCGCCGCGCGGAGATGTTCGACGAGCCTTACCGCAGTTTGCTCAAGGCGCAGTCGCACTACATCAGCGCCAAGGTCGCCTTTCTGCAAAAGCGCTCCATCCTGCTGGGTTGTCATCTGCTGGCGTATCTGTCGCTGTTGCTTGCCTCGAAAGTGCGTCTGCCACCCGCGGGCAGGCTGGTGGAAAAAACATGAGCAAGCTGCTGCGGCTGCCGTCGACCTATCTGGCTGTGCCGATCCTGCTGGCATGCGCCTGCACATTGCTCAGCTACGACCTGCCGGGTGATTACCTGGAAGGCATGCTGCTGCTGGTGGTCACGGCGTTGGGCATTGTGCTGTTCGATGTGTTCGCCGGTCCACGCGTGCCGCCGGTGCGGACGTTTCGCGCGCGGCACTATGCAGGCACGCGTGAGTCCTTCGTAGCCATGGCGTATGCGGCGGGCATCATCGTCTTCTGCTTGCTGGATCTGGTGCTGTTTCCGATTCCCTTGCTGGTCGACCCGTCGTCGTATGCCACGATGGAAGGCGGCCACGAACATATTCGGCATATCTCCGACATGTGCTGGACCTTGCTGCCGATCGGCATGCTGTGCGCGCGCCGCAAATGGCTGCGCAATCTGCTGGTGTTTATCGGCGTGGCGTTTCCGGTGCTGGTGATCGATCGCAATCGCCTGTTTGCATCGCTGTTTTCGCTGGCTTTTGTGGTGGTGTTGCGCCGTGATGCGAGCAAGCCATTGCCGTGGAAAGCGGTGATGTTTATTGGTGTGCTGGGCGCCAGCGTGTTCTCGGTGCTCGGCATCCTGCGTTCGGGCACGCTGGATACGGTGGCCTTGCCGTTCAGCGATGCGTATCGCGCGATGCCGCCGGGCATCAAATGGCTGCTGCTGTATATCAGCGCCGGTCCGTACAACTTCGGCGCGATTCTCGCCAAGCATTACGTCAACGCGACGTTCCTGATCAATCAGTTGATCCCTGGAGCGGGTTCGATTGCCACGGCCGGCACGGATATCCCGCTGGATGCGCCGAACATCAACGTCGGTACCGAGTTTCTGCCATTCCTGATGGCGTGGGGACCGGCCGGCGCGGTGCTGTCGATGGTGGGCATGTACGCCTTATTGGCGTGGAGTGTTCGCCGCGTGCAACCGGCCGCATCGCTGTTTCCGCTGCTGATTTTCCTGCGCGTTTCCTACTGCTGTGTCATGTCACCGTTCGCCCCGCAGGCTTACACCTGGAGCAGCGCCGGCTTTATCGGCGTATGCCTGGTGTTGCAGCTGTTGGCAGCATGGCTGCCGAGCAGGGCGCATGTCTTGCATCTCCACTCTTGAGCCAGAACCCCATGCAAAAAGAAGACATCTACCTGATCGACATGTGGCGGCTGCTACGCCGCGAATGGCTATGGTTTCTGGCCGTGTTCGTAGCGGTGTTGCTGGCTACGTTCGCGTACATGCGCAGCGCCAAGCCGCAATGGCAGGCGGATGCGTGGATTCGCATCGGCCAGGTTGGCACGGCGCCGACCGGGCAGGATCCAAAAATCGAACCGCTGCAACGGGTGCTCGAACGGCTGCAATTGATTCCATTCCAGAATCAGGTGTTGCAAAGCATCGGCATTGTGCCGGATGCGCCGGACGCAAAGCTTTACCGCAAAAGCCTGAAGGTAGAGCCGTTGCCGTATGCCGGTCCGTTGGTGAAGCTCAGCGTGCGTGCTTATTCGCCACAACAGGCACGCAAGCTGGCCGAGGCGACGGTGGCTGCGCTGCAAGTGATCCACCGGGAGATAGCGGCGCCGCAATTGCGCCTGGCCCATCAGCGCCTGGACGAAGCGCAGCGCGACCTGCAGAACGCGCTGACCGGGCGGGACCATCTACAGCAGACCCTCACACAGAGCAAAGACAACTTCGCGAGTCTATTGCTGATGAGCAAGAGCGACGAACTCAGCGATTTGCGGCAGACGCGCGATGACCTGCTCAACCGCCTCGGCGATGCCTACACCTACGACACCGCGCTGATGTGGCCGGTGTACGTGCCGGACCACACGGCGTTTCCCAACCCGGTGTTGATCTGGGGCATGGGCTTGGTGGGCGGTTTGTTCCTGGGCGTGGTCGCCGCGGTGGGCAGGAATGCGTTGCGGCGCGGAGCGGCTGTGCAGTCCGTAGGTTGGGTTACCCCGGACTTGATCCGGGGGTAACCCAACAATGTTGATTGGGAACGTACAGCACGTAGGCTGGGATGAAATCCCAGCATAGATAGGCATGGCGTGCTGGGATTTCATCCCAGCCTACAAAAGCGCATTCAACCAAATCCGCCCGCACCCGCACTCACGATGTGCCCCATGCCAACCCGGCGGAGACCGAAGTGAGTCGTACCTATCAGCTAGAAGCAGCAAGCCCCGCCACCACGCTCAACGAAGCGCAGCTGCTCGACACCCAGCGCGCTTTCGACAGCGTGGCCTCCGATTACGACGGACCCCGCGGCAACAACGATCTGATCCAGCGCATGCGCCTCACCTTGTGGGATACCGTGCGCCGTGAAGTACCGGCTGGTTCGCGTCTGCTTGATCTCGGCTGCGGCACCGGCATCGATGCCGTGGAATTTGGCTCGCGCGGTTATCACGTCGTGGCCAGTGACTGGTCGCCGCGCATGGTGGAACGCACGCAGGCGCGTGCCGCCGCAGCAGGCGTGGATGCGCAGGTGTCGGCGGTGCACGTTGGCGTGCATCAGCTCGATCGGCTGGAAGGCGGGTTCGACGGGATCTATTCCAACTTCGGTCCGTTGAACTGCGCGCCGGACATGGTCGAAGTGGCCGATCAATGCGCACGCCTGCTGCGGCCCGGGGGCAAGCTGGTGTTTTCGGTGATCGGCCGGATCTGCCCGTGGGAAGTGGGCTATTACTTTTTCAAGGGACGCTTCAAGCGCGCAGGCATTCGCGCCACGCGCGGCGTCACCGCCGTGGGAATGAATCGCCACACGATCTGGACGCAATACTACTTGCCGCGCGAGTTCTATCGCGCCTTTGCGCCGCACTTCGATTTGAACAGCTATCGTGCGCTGAGTTTGTTCATGCCGCCGCCGTACCTGGTGGATGTCTATCAGCGCCATCGCAAATTCGGCGAATGGCTCGGCCGGCTGGACGATCGCTTCGGCGCATGGCCCGTGCTGCGCGACATGGGTGATCACTTTCTGATCGTGATGCAGCGGCGCTGAGGCGATGGAAACGCTGCCGGCCAGCACCCACGTCACCTTGTGCCATGCGGCCACGGTAACGCCACGGGGCGTGACGCGGGAACCGTTGCCGATCAGGGCAGGGCATGTCGATGCTGTCGTGGCGACCTCGGCGTATCGCGTCGATTTGCGCGATCACCTCATCTTTCCCTGCCTGATCAACGCGCACGATCACTTGCAGGTCAACACGGTGCCGCCGCTGCCGGCGCATGCACCGTTTCCCAACAGTTACGCCTGGATCGAGGCGTTTCAGTCGCATTTTCAGCATCCCGACGTGGTTGCCGCACTGCAGACGCCCAAGACGCTGCGCATGCGCCACGGTGCACTGAAGAACCTGCTGGCCGGCACCACTTGCGTGGCGCATCACGATCCGTGGCATCCGGTATTGGATGCGGATGATTTTCCGGTAGCGCTGTTGCGCGATTACGGCTGGAGCTACGCGCTTGGTTGGCCCGGTTACGGGCCCTTGCTGCGGGAGAGTTTCGCGGCGACACCCGCCGATCGGCCGTGGCTGATCCATCTGGCCGAAGGCACCGATGCCGTAGCCGGCGCTGAGCTTATGCAACTGGATCAACTCGGTTACCTGGCCGCCAACAGCGTGCTGATTCATGGCGTGGGCTTGAGCGAGCAGGATATCGATCGCGTGATCGCACAAGACGCTGCGGTGGTGTGGTGCCCGCGCAGCAATCTCAATCTGCTGGGATGCACGCTCGATCCGCGCCGCCTGTGTGCGGCAGGCCGGCTTGCGTTGGGCAGCGATTCGCGGTTGAGCGGCGCGCGTGATCTGCTGCAGGAGTTGGCTGGCGTTGTCGATGGCTACGATCTCGATGCAGCTCAGCTGCTCGCATTGGTGACGACGCAGGCTGCGCGTATTCTGCGCATGCCATCGCGCGGACATCTTTTGCCAGGTGCAGCGGCTGATGTGGTGATCGTTGAAGACCTTGGCGGCGATCCGGTGCGCAGCCTGGTCGGTATCGAACGCAGCCGCATCCGCGCTGTCGTGCGCGATGGCCTGCCGCGCATTGCCGATCCCGATTTCGCCGATTGGTTTGCCGCCGCCGGCGTGGAAACCGTGCCGGTGATGCTGGATGGCCAGCCGAAACTGCTGGCCAAGCCGTTGGCGGAACCTGCCTTGCTTGCGTTGGAACCCGGACTCGGATTCGCAACGGGGCATATCGAACGTGAGTTTGCGACAGCAAGCGGGAGTTGCCCATGATGACCCGCGCACCTGTGCTTTCGCCGAGCGAAGCCTATGCCATGTGGGCGCCGAGCTATCCCGCGCAGGCGCACAACCCGGTGATGCAGGCCGAAGAGCGCGCCATGCTCGCGCTGATGCCGTCGGATCTGCACGGGCTGAACGTGCTCGATGTGGGCTGCGGCAGCGGACGCTACATGCTGCACGCCTTGCGTCGCGGCGCATCACGCAGCATCGGCGTGGATCTCTCTGCCGCGATGTTGCGGCGTGCGTATACCGAGTTGAAGGCATGTCGTTTCAATGCGGGCATTGGCTTGGCGCAGGGCGGCATGCATGCGCTGCCAGTGCTCGATGCATGGGCCGACCTCACTGTCAGCGGCCTGGTCATCGGCCATCTGGAACATCTGCACGATGCATTGCGCGAACTGCGTCGCGTTACGCGTCCGGGCGGCGTCATGCTGTGCAGCGACGTGCATCCGATCGGGCCCGCGCTGGGTTGGCAGCGTGATTTCAAGCATGACGGGCAGCGTTATGCGGTACGTCATACGCAGCATTTTTACAGCCACTGGCATGCGGCGTGTAAGGCGCTTGGGCTAGTGATCGAGGAGGTGCTGGAGCCGATGCTGGATCCGGCGGATATTCCGGCGGAGGCGAATTTTGATCGCACGGCGTTGGACGTGCCGGTGGCGTTGGTGTTTCGGTTGCGGCGAGCAAAGGACTGACGGATGCACGCTTATTGCATCGATGCGAGAAATAGTTCTCTGTCCTGCGTGCAGAGGCTGTTTTCAATCGCCAGAAATTTTTGTTCGTCATTCCAGCGAAAGCTGGAATCCAGTGCCTTTCAGCCTCGAAGTCGCTGGATTCCAGCTTTCGCTGGAATGACAGGTTGGGATCTACGGTGGCGGAAGAAATTTTGAGCCTATGACGCGCACACTACTCATCAACCCCACCATCACCTCGCGCAACAGCGCGCGTTTCCCGCTGTCATTACTCAACCTTGCCGCCGCCCTCGACAAACACGGCAGCAGCGAGGTCATCGACGGCAACCTCGACCGCGACCTGCTCACCGCCACCTTGCACAAGATGGAGCAGGGCGACGTCGATGCGGTCGGTATCAGCGTGATGGGTGGCCCGCAGATCGCGCCCGCTATCGACGTATCCAAAATCATCCGCGAACGTTTTCCGCACGTGCCCATTATCTGGGGCGGTTATTTCCCCACGCTCTACACGGACACCGCGCTCGCTGCACCCTACGTCGATTACGCCATCCGCGGCCAGGCTGAAGAGAGCCTGCCGGAACTGGTGCAGGCGCTGGCTCAGCCGGAACCGAAGCTCGCCAATATCGGGGGCCTGTCGTGGAAGCACCAGGGCAGCATCGTGCACAACCCGAACCGCCGTTTTTCGCTGCCCGATACCGGCGTGGTGCTGCCCTACGAGAAGCTGGGCGATCCGCGACGCTATCTCGCACGCACGTTTCTGGGCCGGCGCACGGCGGCGCACCAGGCGGCGATCGGTTGCCGTTTCCGTTGCACGTTTTGCGGTGTGGCGGCGATGTTCGGCGGCACCACCATGCTGCCCACGGCGACGCGGCTGGAGCGTGAACTCAGTTATCTCAAATACGAACTCGGCGCCGATTCCATCCAGTTTTTCGACCACAACTTCTTCGATCGCGAAGAAGACATGATCCCGCTGCTCGAAGTGATGGCGAAACTGGAACTGCCCTGGTGGTGCTATGCCCGCGCCGATGCCTTGCTGAAATTGTCAGAAAGCTCGTGGAAACTGGTGCGCAAGAGCCGCCTGAAAATGGCCTATATCGGCGCGGAATCCCCCAGCGGCCAGATGCTGAAGGAAATCCGCAAGGGCACGCGGCCGGATCAGACGCTGGAAGTGGCCGAATTGTGCCGGCGCAACGGCGTGATTCCGGAGCTCTCCTTCATGGTCGCGCCGCCGGAAAACACCGAAGAAGAAACCGAACACACCTTCGAGTTCATCCGCGAGTTGAAGCGCATCAATCCCATGTCGGAAATCATCGTCTACATCTACACGCCGCTGCCGGAAAGCAGCCGGCATGAAAAAGATCGCGGCAAACGGCCGGGCATGGCATTGCGCGATTTGAGTGGCGAGCCGGTGGTGTTTCCGAAAACGCCAGAAGAATGGACGCAGCGCCAGTGGGTGGACTACGCCTGCCATGCCGACGCGCCGTGGCTCACCGACAAGCTGCGCCAGCGCATCCACGATTTCGTCACCGTGCTGCGTTGCCGTTATCCCACCGTGCAGGACATGCGCTCGCCGCCGTGGGCCAAGCGCAGCCTGAGCGCGATGGCGACGTGGCGTTATCGCTACCGGCGTTATGACCGGCCGTGGGAGTTGAATCTGGCCAACCGGTTGGTGAAGTTGCGGATGCCGCAGGTGTCGGGGTTGTAGTTTGATTGTTTTTTTGCCGTCATTCCCGCGAAAGCGGGAATCCATCTTCGCTCTCGCATCAAAGGAAAATGGATTCCCGCTTTCGCGGGAATGACGGCCTGCTAAAGAGAGGAACCGGTGCACGTCGCACACATCAATTTCCTGCCACCGCCCAAGGAGCTTGCGGCTGCCGACGTGTTCGCACACTGGCCTTCGCTGGCGGATATTCCGGAAGCTGCTGCCAGTTCCGGTATCAAGGTATCGGTGATCCAGGCCGCGTCGCGTCGCGAGCGGGTGGCGCGCAACGATGTCGAGTATCACTTTCTGGATGTCGGCCAAGCCAAACCCCTGATCGACCGCGGTTACCAATTCGCCAGCCAGCTGGATCAGATCAAGGCAGACGTGCTGCACGTGCATGGCTTGAACTTCGGCGAAGAGGCGTTTGCTATTTCGCATTACCTGCCGCGCCTACCGGTGCTGTTCCAGGATCACGCCGATCGCCCGCCGCGCTGGTGGCGGCGTCCGCTATGGCGGCGCTGGTATGCCAACGCGGCGGGCATGGCGTTTACCGCCGATGAGCTGGCGCATCCGTTTACCTCGGCGGGTGTGTTGAACGCGCGCACCAAGCTGTTTGCGATACCCGAATCGAGTTGCCGCTTTGTGCTGGGCGATTGCGCCATGGCGCGCGCCGAAACCGGCTTCCATGGCAATCCATGCATTGCCTGGGTGGGGCATCTGAATGAGGGCAAGGATCCGCTGACCGTGCTCGACGGCATCGCCGAAGCCAGCTCCGAGCTGCCTGATCTGCAACTGTGGTGCGCGTTTGGCAACGCGCCGTTGCTCGCGCAGGTGCAGCAGCGCATGGCAGGTGATCCACGCCTCGCCGGGCGCGTGCATCTGCTGGGCAAGCTGCCGCACGCCCGTGTTGAACGCTTGATGCAGGCAGCTGATCTGTTTGTTTCCGGCAGCCATGCGGAAAGCTGTGGTTATGCGTTGCTCGAAGCGATGGCGTGTGGTGCGTTTCCGGTGGTGACCAACATCCCATCGTTTCGCGCATTGACCAGTGAAGGCGCGATGGGTGAGCTGTGGCCGCGTGGCGATGCTGCGCAATTGGCTGCTGCATTGGTGCGTGCAGCCGGCAGCCGGCCATCGCGCGAGCATGTGCGCTGTTATTTCGACGACAACCTTTCGTTCGCCGCCGTCGGCCGCAAGTGGGCTGGCGCCTATGCGCACGTGCTCGGCAGGAGCGCTCCATGAAGCTTGCACTGGTGCTGCCGGGTGGCGTGGACCGCAGTGGCGAGGTCCGTGTGATTCCGGCTTTCCTCGCCTTGATCGAACGCCTGGCGCGCATGCACGACGTGCACGTGTTCGTGCTGCATCAGGAGCCCACGCCAGCGCGCTGGGAGCTGGGCGGCGCGCACATCCACAATATCGGCGACCGCTGGACGCGCCTGCGCGCGATCATGGCGATCCGCAACGAGCATGGCCGCGCGCCGTTCGATCTCGTGCATGCCATTTTTTCCGGCTCCTGCAGCTTTATCGCCGTGGCTGCCGCCAAGCTGTTGCATTTGCCGAGCCTGGTGCACATTGCCGGCGGTGAACTCATAGCATTGGACGCCATCGACTACGGCGGCCGGCGCACCTGGAAAGCACGCGCGCGTGAAGCACTGGTGTTGCGCGCCGCCGATGCCATCACTGCGGCGAGCATGCCGATTCTCGATTCATTGAACAGCCTTGGCCTGGATGCGCTGCGCGTTCCATTGGGCGTGGATCTGCGCCGCTGGCCCGCATTGGCACCGCGCCGGCGCAAATCGGCGTGCGCGCAACTGATTCACGTCGCCAGCATCAATCGCGTCAAGGACCAGGCCACCTTGCTGCGTGCGTTGGCGCTGCTTGCCAAAGAGGGCGTCGAGTTTCGGCTCGACCTTGTCGGCGTCGATACCTTGAACGGCGAATTGCAGGCATTGGCGAGCGAACTGGGTTTGCAGCGGCGTGTGCGCTTTCTCGGCTTCAAGACGCAACGCGAATTGCGACCGATCATGGAAGCGGCGGATTTGCTGGTGATGTCATCCCTGCATGAAGCCGGCCCGCTGGTGTTGCTCGAAGCCGCCGTAGCCGGCGTGCCAGCGGTAGGCACGGCGGTGGGACATGTCGCGGAATGGTCGCCGACGGCAGCACGGGCGGTGCCAGTAGGCGATTGGGAAGAACTGGCCGAAGCAATTCGCAGCGTGCTCGACAACGAATCGTTGCGGTTGCGCATGGCGATGGAAGCGCAGCGTCGTGCGTTGCTGGAAGATGCCGATTGCACGGCACGGATGTTCGAGGCGCTGTATCGGCAGCTATTGCATCGCCGCGATGAGGTTGCCGCGATCAACTCGTAGGTTGCCATGAAACACATCTCCGCCTCATGGCCGTCATTCCCGCGAAAGCGGGAATCCATTTTCAGGATGCATCAGAGCAAATGGATTCCCGCTTTCGCGGGAATGACGGCTCTTTGGCGAGTTTCATCATGGCGGGTGTGGCGAAGCCACATGACTGTTGGGGTGAGGCGTAGCCGAACCCCAACATGATCTGCAGGCGCCAGGATGTTGGGGTTCGCCTCCGCTCACCCCAACCTACGCGGAGGGTGGCGATTGTCATCAATGTCGCGCGCCGATCTCTCCTGACAAATCCGCTGCACGTACGAGACATTCTGCGTGACTGCATTCACAACCACGCCATGTCACGCCAACTATCCGCGTGCAATGTGGTACTTACGCGTGCAGGCGAGGTCATCGCAATCATTGAGCAAGTATCTGTCGCAAACGGCAGTGACTGGTCTTACATGACAGGGTCACGACGTTCGTTGCGCTTCAACAGGGGACAATGCGTGAACAAAAAAATCGACGCGTCGAGCATCGAGTTGTGGCGCTATTACCGCAGGCAGCCGTACCTGTTCGCACAGCTTCCCGAAGACTGGCAGGCTTCGATCGAAGCGAACTATGCCGCGGCCATGCAACGTATCCGCATGCGTCAGCGGCGCCGGGCGATACCGATTTCCATCATGGCGACGTTTGCCGCATTGACGGCAGTGAAGGCGAAGGCGGCGCCGGCCACCACGTACACGGCGACGCTGACGGGCACATCGGCGGATACGGCGTACAACACCGCCACGGATGCCAACGGCAATCTTGTCTACCACTTCGCCGATGGCGACAGCATCAGCACCACCGGCACCGGCGCGAATGTCTACGGCGTGGATCTTGAGAACGCCAGCCCCAAGGTCATCCTGCAGGCAGGGCCGAATGGAACGGGGCAGCTGAGTTTTTCCACCGTGCGGCCCGCGGCGGGTTCCAACGGCGAAGCCGACGCGATCAACGTGAACAACGGCGCCAACCTTACCGTTAACGGCAACAGCACCATCTATGCGCAGACCGCGGACGTGTGGAACAGCACGGCGATCGGCCTGCACGTCACCAATTCCACCGCCACATTCAACGGCACCACGACTGTCAACACGTACACGCCCGGCTATTCGCAAGCGGTGTCGCTCAACCACAGCTTCGTCACGTTCAACGGCGATGTGTCCTTTACTGCGCAGGCGCGCGGCTCGATGGCCGCCGGCCTCTACGTCTCGGGTGGTGGTTACGGCGATGTGGTGATCAACGGCAATGCCACCATACAAGGGCTTGGCATCTGGCCGAACGACAACGTGCATGGCATCTACAACGACAACGTCAACACCCGCTTGACCATCACCGGCAACCTTAATTTGACGGCCAAGTCGTACGGCTCCACGGTGATGGGTATCCGCAACCAGGGCAATCTGCGGATCGACGGCAACGCCACCATTACGGCCACCGGTCCACGCTCCGCCTACGGCATCGACAATCGGCATCGCACGGCGCGCACGTACGTGGGTGGCGATCTCACCGTGTCGGTGGTCAATACCACTGGCTACACGCCGTTCGGCAATCCCGTGGGGGTGAGCAATACCTACGGCATCAACGATTACCTGACCGTAGGCGGCGCGGCAAACATCAGCGTTTCCGCCGCGACGGCGGACTATGCCATCACCAACAATGGCGTGATGTCGTTCACGAATGCCGCCAGGACGGTGACGCTGCGCACCAGCGCCAATTGTCCCGCGTGCGACGTGGTCAGCGTGCAGAACACCGGCGGTCCCCTCACGTTTGCGGGCGGCCTGGATGCCAATGAATCCACCACCGGAACGGGGCACCGCTACGCGATCTGGAATGTGGCAGCGAACGGCATCGACGCATCGGTCAAGGTCAATCAAGGCAACAATCAGCCGGTCACCATCAACGGCGATGTACTGACCGGCAACGTGCAGGACGCCACTACCGGCACGATCTACAAGGGCAGCACCACGCTCAACCTAGACACCGCCAGCTCGTACCTGAAAGGCCTGGTGCTCGGCTATACGCTAAGCGGCAGTGCGACATTGTCGTTCACGAACGGCGCAAGCTGGATGCCCACCGGCGCTGGCACGCTCGCGACGGATTTTGGTGCCGGCAGCCTGGCTATCGGCGCCGGCAGTGCGATCGACATGGCGGCAAGCTGGGGCGCGTTTTCGCCGAGCAGCGTGCCTTCCTACAGCTTGCGCAGCTTGCAGATCGACAGCAGCACCGGTAACGCGGCGGTCAATCTTGCCGATGGCGCGGTGTTCACCTTGTTGAGCGACGTGCGCAACGGGCAGGCGGACAAGGTGGTGTTCGGCAGCGGCATCAGTTCTTTCACGGCGCAAGGCACGCAGGCAGTGCGCATTGCTTACGACCCGGTGTTGAACAGCACGTCGTGGGTGAATGCGACGACCTTGCAGAACGGCACCACCATTGCCGCTTCCAGCCCGATCGTGATCGTCGATGCCAGGGCCGCCGCGAATGGCACGGCGAGTTTCCTCGGCGTAAAAGGCTTGACCGGCCAGTGGGGCGCCACGTACCAGAACGCGCTCGTGCGTTTTTCCTATGTGCCGGACGTGAGCCTGAGTTCGGATGGCAAGCAGATCGTGCTGACCGGTATCGACATACTAGGCAGCGGGTCGAGCAGTAACCCGGGCGGTGGCACATCGCCGTCCAGCGGCAGCACAGGCGGCAGTACCGGCACTTCCGGGACCGGCACCGCAACAGGCACTGCCTCGGCCGGCACGGGTACGTCAAACAACACCGGCACCAGTACCGGCGTGGCGAGCGCCAACACGGGCACCACCATGCCCAACAGCGATCCAACCATCACGCCTTCGACCGGCGTACTCGCCGCCGCCGATGCCACGCTTGCACTGGCCAACCTCTGGCCGGTTGAAGAACAGGCGGTCTCGCGCCATAGCGAAGCGCTGCGCACGGACGATGCATCCATGACCTCCGGGGTATGGACCGACGTGGATGGCGGCGACTTTATCGGCAACAGCATCGATGGGCGCACGTATCGTCAGAGCGAAACCAGCGCATCGTTCGGCGCAGAGCATCGCAACGATTTCGATGGCGGCCGCAATATCGCAGGCCTGGTTTATACGCATACGCAATCACATGCCAGCCTGCAGAACGGCAGGGCCGACCTGCGCGGCGATTCCCTCGGCGCCTACGGTACGTGGGTATCGAACAGCGGGGTCTTTGCGGATGTGGTGGCGCGCGTCGGGCAGTTGCGTAACGGCTATTCGTCAACGGATGCATTCGATACGGCGTCCGGCCGCTATCACACGACCGCAGCCAGCGCATCGGTGCGCGTAGGCCGGCGCTTTGAAGGCGCGCGTGGCGGTTATATCGAGCCGCAGCTGCAGGCGGCGTACGGCTCGATCGGCGGGCATAGCTATACCGCGAGCGACCAGGTTCGTTTCGACGTCAAGCAGAACCATAGCTTTCTCACCCGTGCCGGGGTGTTGCTCGGCAAGACGTTTGTGCTGTCACCGGGTGTAATCGGCGATGCGTACACGCGCGTGTCGGTGATCCACACCGTAGGCGGCGCGGCGAACATCACCGCATCGCTCGATGGCGGTTCCGTGCCGGTCGATCTGCCCACGCATTCGGGCACGGCCGGTGAAGCGGTAGCGGGTATGCACGTGGGCTTGGGCCGCAAATGGAGTGCGTTTGCCGAAGCGGGCGATACATCCAGGAATGGCGCCATTGCCGGCGGATGGCATGTGGCGGCAGGCGTGCGGATGAGCCTGTAGTTGGGATGGAATCGTAGGCAGGGATTTCATCCCGGCCTAAATCACCAAAACCGGCCTTATCCACTCCCTCCCCTGCGACAGTAGGGGAGGGCTGGGGTGGGGTTGCTTGTGCTTTAGCGTGCAGATGATTGTCGCTTCGCGGCTCGCTGCGCTCGCACCCCACCCTAACCCTCCCCTGCAGGCAGGGGAGGGAACAGATTCTCGCGACAAACTACGTCGCCGACGCAAACTCATCCAACGCCGCGCGCACCACATACAACGTATCCATGCGCGGCACCGGCCGCGTCAGCCACGTCAGCAGACGCCGCGCGTGTTTCTGCCGCACCCAATCCTGTCCGCGCAACCAGACCTGCGTGCGCAGCATGTCCGCGCGTTCCTGGCGCGCCTCCTCGGTTGGCCGCAGGCGATTCAATACGCAACGTGCGGCCTCGCCGAACGAGCGCGACCATTCGATACCCGGCAACGGGCTCAGCCATAGCGCCGAGCAAGACACCTGCGTGAGCGTCTGGCGGCGTGACAAGCTGCGCAGCAGCGGCGTGCATGCCGGCTCCAGTTGCGCCAGCACGCTGCGCGGTACCGCATTGGCGTAATAGCGGGCTACCAAACGCAATGGCGGCACCGCCCACCAGGCAGGTTCGGGCTGATCCCACAGCAGTTCCCAATCGCTGATGTGCATACGCGTGGCGAGCAATGAGATGTCATTGAGATGCACCAGGCGCAAGCTACGGCCGCAGATGTTGCCGGCGGCGTGCAGCAGCAGATGGGCCATCAACGCGCCGTTGGAAGGGTAGGGATTCAATCCCGGCAGTGCATGGCGCGGAAACACCCAGTGCGTGATGTCCACCGTGCGTATCGGCAGACGCTCCTGGATGCGCGTGTGCAACTCGATATTGATCGGCGTATCGCGATGCTCGCCCAGGCCCATCACCGGCTCGCCATGGGCAGGCTTGAACGTGCGATGTTTCCATTGCGTAAAGGATGCAACGTAACCCAGCGATTGCAGCAGCTTGCTGGCTTGCTCCATGTCTTCTGTGCGCACCAGCAGATCGATATCGGCCATCGGCCGTTCGCCCGGCGCGTAAAGGCCGATGGCGTGCAAGGCCGAGCCTTTCAGCGCGACCATCGCCACGCCGGCGGAACGTGCTTCGGCATCAATGCGCTTGAGCAAGGCGGCGATGCGCTGATGGCGTTGCTCGACATGCTCGTATTGCGTTTCCAGGAATCGTCGCCACGCCAGGTTTTGCCAGGGCGAATAGCGGTGCAGCAACGGCGAGATGCCGTGCGCTGCGGCAGCGGCCGAGGCCAGGCGCCATTCCAGTTCGTTCCACGCTGGCATGGCATGACCGGGATGCGCCAATTCCGCCGCCAGCGTTTCCGTGGTGCGGCGCAGGCCTTCTTTAACAGTTTTGAGCGGCGGCAGCATGGCGGACCGTAACGATGGGTGAGGTGGCGTGTTCAGTGCGGTGTGCGTATTCGTTCGCGATCAAGACATCCCATTGCGCATTCAGCGCGGCGCATGCTTGCGCATCGAATGCTTCACTCGATTGCTGCAGCGTCACTTGTGCGTGGAGCAGATCGCGGAAACGGCGATAGAACTCCGAGTCATAGGCGCCGCGGAACATCATGGCGAGATCCGCACTGTCGTCCCAATGGGTTTTCTTGCCCAGCTGCGCCTTCACTTGCTCATAGAACTTGGTGCCGGGCAGGGGATAGGAAACGCTCACGCCGATATCGTCCGGCGCGGCGCGCGCTACCAGTTCGCGCGTGGCGAGCAGATCGTCCAGCTGCTCGCCCAGGTAACCCAGCTGAATAAAAAAGCCGACGCGAACGCCGCGGGTTCCTAACCGTTCGCGTGCGGCAATCAGTTCCGGCACGTGCGTGCCTTTGTTCATCGCATCCAGCACGCGCTGGCTGCCGCTTTCCGCACCGATCCATGCTTCGGCGCAGCCTGCCTGCGCCAGTGCATCGGCCATGCGTTCGCTGATCAGGTCGGCGCGGGTTTGAATGGTGAACGGCACCGAGCCATCCGCTTCGCGCAGGTGTTCGGCGAATTCGGTGACCCAGTCGATGTGGAAGCCGAAGATGTCGTCGGCCATCCAGATATGGTCGGGCTGGAAGGTCTGCTTCAGATACGTCATTTCCGCAGCCATGTCCTGCGCGCTGCGCTGTTTGTAGTGATTGCCCCAGATCGGCTTGGCGCACCAGGTGCAGCGGAACGGACACCCGCGCGACGCGGCCATGTTGAGGCTGAAGTAACCGTGCCGCTCGCGCCACATGGTGCGATAGCGGCTGATGTCCAGCAGATCCCACGCGGGACGCAACGTGAGCCGCGGATCGGGCGGCACCACGCCGATGCGCGTCACGTGCGTCTTTTCGCTGACCACGGTAGCGACGCCGGTGATGTTGGACGTCCAGCTTGCGTTGTCGATGTCCGGATCGCGCGCCAGCCGGCTTATGAGCTCATTCAAGGCGGCAATGCCTTCGCCGATCAGCACGGCATGCGCGCCGGCAGCAAGGAATGCTTCGGGCTGATCGGAGGCATCGGAGCCGGCCACGATCACACGCACGCCACGCGCACGCGCTTCGCCGATCATGCGGCAGGCCGCGTCGCGCATCACGCTCAGGCACATCTTGGTGAGGTAGTTGAAGTTGTCTTCGTAGAAAACAACGACATCCGGCTGCGCGGCCTGCAGGGCGGCGGCGTAGTCTTCTACGCCATCGGCAAGCATGGCGTCGAACAGGCTGATCTCGTGTCCCATCTGCCGCAGGAAAGCGGCAATCTGGATCGTCGCCAGCGGGGGATAGGGCTTGCCGCGCTCCCATTGTTTTCGGTCGTACCGCAGGAAATAGGAGTGGCCGACCTGTATTTTCAGCATGTTGTTTAGCGCCTCATGATCCTGGGAAACGCGGCGGGTGCAGTGCTGCGTGCCAGTGAGTGCGCCGTGGCAGGTATTCGGTTGCGGCAACCTTTGCCAGTCGTGCGCGCACTCACGTCGGACCCCATTGGCTGCCACGGATGCGTTCGATCAGCATGGCCTTATCTCCCCAGTCTGCCGCCTGCGAGCTTTGCGCCGATCCGTTCGGTGAGCGCTGGCCGCAGCCGCTATCGGTACACAAGCAACTGTTGGGCGGGCGCTTCCATTTCGAAAGCAACAGCCAAGCACTGCTGGATCTGGTCGAAGCCGCCTATGGCAACGTGCCCCCGCACCGCCTGCCACGGGTAACCCCCGAATTGCGTATCGAATTGCGACTGGTGCCGGGCCGGTGTTTACCCGATGCGCACGAACCCCCACCGGTGCAGATGCAATCGGGCATGGACCTGCTGTTTGGCGTGATCAACGGCGCGAACTACGTGGCGATTTCGCCCAGCCAGCGGCAGGCGCTGATCGTGGCCTCTGAGGACATGCTCGCGTTTCCCTATCACCTGCGTTACGAGCTGATCGAATTTGCCGTGTACGTGCTGGCCACGCGCTGCCTCGGGCTGGTGCCTCTGCACGGCGCGTGCGTGGGCAAAGAAGGCCGCGGCGTGCTGTTGCTGGGCGACAGCGGCGCCGGCAAGACGACCTTGGCCTTGCATGGCTTGCTGCACGGTTTGGATTTTCTTGCCGAAGACGCCGTATTTGTGCATCCGGAAAACATGCTGGCGACTGCCGTGACCAATTACGTGCATGTAAAGAGCGAGGCGCTGCGCTTGATCGATGATGAAGGTGCGCTGCGCTGGATTATGGATTCACCGGTCATACGGCGGCGCAGCGGAGTGGAGAAGTACGAGGCGGATGTGCGCCTGGGACATGGAAGGGTTGCCGCGTCGCCATTGACATTGATCGGCGTGGTGTTTGTGTCGTCGGCGATGGCGGACGATCCGACGACACTGTTGCGGCCTGTTTCCAGTCACGAGCTGGCTGCGCGATTGGAGGCGGACCAGGCGTATGCGGCGGGACAGCCGGGATGGTTGTCGTTTCAGCGCAAATTGATGGACATGGGAATGTATGAGCTGCGGCGCGGGGTGCATCCGCGTGCGTCGGTTGAGGCGGTGGGCGAGTTGGTTGATCGCACGATGGGCCTCTAGCCATGGAAACCAACATCTTTGGCAACCCATTCAAAGCTACGATTCGTCGCCCCGGCGAAGGCCGGGGCCTAGTGACTTTGGCGATCTTCAAGTCGCTGGATCCCGGCTTTCGCCGGGACGACGTTTCTCAGAAAATGACCCTGTGGCAAGTTTTACGTTCATCCGCCCAAAGAGATGGAGCAGGTGAGCGGCATGGATAAACAGGTTCGCAATGGCCACACACCACTGAGTGTTTTCTTTGACACGCTCACCCGCACAGACCTGGCGGAAATCACCCTCTACGTCCTCCTCTCCCTCGCCTGCGCCCTCGCCGGCAGTGCCGCCGCCGTTGTGCTGGTGCCCATGGTCCAACCCGGCCATCCGCTGATACTCGGCGGCCACACCATCGACATCCACGGCAACATCGAAACGCACGCACTGCTGTTCGCCGCCATCACGGCTTGTTTCGCCGTGCTGCGTTGGCAAGCGGCACGTATCGCCGCGCACCTGGCCAGCCGTTACGGCATGCATCTGCGCCGCGCTGTGCATGCGCGCCTGATCGATGCATCCTTGCCATCGCTGGCGGATGCGACGTCGGCGGAAATCGCCAATGTGCTCACCTACAACGTCGAAATCATCACGCAGGGTTTCAACGCCTTGCTGCAGCTGCTGGTGGCCGGCATGACCGCGCTCGTCAGCCTGGCGCTGGCGTTCTGGGTGTCGCCGCCGCTGGCGTTGGCGGCGCCCTTGCTCGGCATGCTTGCGCTGGCCACATCGCGCATCAGCAGCCGCAAGCAAGTTGCCGTCAGCCGCCAATACATTGCCGATCTCACGCGCCTGTTCTGGCTCAGCGAGGATTTTCCGCGCCGCCTGCGCCACGTGCGTTCGTTCGAGCGCGAAGATGCGGAAAAAGCTACCCATGGCGATATATCCCGCAAGCTTGGGCAGGGTTATCGCCATCAGCTCAACTTGATTGCATCCGGGCGCTTGATGCTGGAGTTGCTGGCGGCAGCGGGCGTTGCCGTGATCTTTGTGCTGGCCTATCGCCTGCAGGGCGTGGATCAGGCGTCGTTGATTGCGGTGTGCCTGTTACTTGGCCGTTTGCTGCCTTATCTGGTATCCACGCGGCAAAGCCTGCAGCAACTGCATTCGGCCGTGCCGGCGTTTGAATTGTGGCAACGCTACATGCAATTGCCGCCCGCCCGCACCTCCCACGTACCTTTGCACGGTGCGCAGATTGCCGGCACCTTGCATATCGAACGCGTGCAACTGGCGCCGCCGCTGGCAGCGCTGGAAGTGCGGGATATGTCGTTGAGTCCTGGCACGCTGACCTTGCTATCCGGCGATTCCGGCATCGGCAAAACCAGTCTGGTCGATGTGCTGGCGGGCATGATGCGGCCGGGTGCTTTTGTCGCGCGTGCGGGCCAGCGGGCCATCAGTTTCGATGACTACCGCGAGCTGGTGCGCAACAGCGCCTACGTGAGCCAGAGCGTGCGCCCATGGCAACGCACGGTGCGCGAATGCCTGCAATGGGCGGCACCGGATGCCACCGACGACATGCTGCGCCGCGTGTTGGTCGACGTCGGCCTCGACAAGCGATTGGCCGGATCGGAACACGGATTGGATACCGCGCTGAGCAGCTCATCCAGCCGGCTTTCCGGTGGTGAATTGCAGCGTTTGCTGCTGGCGCAGGTGATTCTGCGGCAGCCTTTGCTGGCCTTGCTGGACGAAGCCACCAGCGCGCTCGATGCCGCCGCGGAAATCGCCGTGCTGTCCACGCTCAAGCGACGCCTGCCGCGCACGATCATGCTGGTGGTATCGCACCGCAGCAGCGTCGTGGCGGTGGCGGATCAATGCCTCGCCGTCGGTGCGGATTTCAGTGCCACGGTGAGCACGCCAGCGCATGCGCACGCATGATCGGCCGGGTGTAACTCCCGCCATGCATGCATCGAAGTAGCCATGTTGGGGCCGGCGCCCCGACCTAGTGAACGGTGGAGTAGGATGCGCCGTGCCATGCTCCACATCCCCACGTATCGACACCAAAGAGGAAGGCCGGAATGAAAAAGCATCTCGCCACATCCATCGCCGCCAGCGCGATGATCACCATGCTGTTTGCCATTCCGGCTTCCGCCGCGCTGGCGCCGGGCGCCGCAGCGCCTGACTTCACTGCCGAGGCCAGCCTGGCCGGCAAGGATTTCAGCTTCTCGCTCAAGGATGCACTGAAGAAAGGTCCGGTGGTGGTGTATTTCTATCCATCCGCCTATACCGGCGGCTGCGATATCGAAGCGCATACCTTCGCCACCGACAAGGACAAGTTTGACGCCGCCGGCGCCACCATCATTGGCGTGTCGGCCGATAGCATCGATCGCCTCAACACCTTCTCGTCCGATCCGAAATACTGCGCAGGCAAGTTCCCGGTGGCTTCGGATGCCACTGGCAAGATCGCCGCCTCGTATGCATTGAAAACCGAAGCCGCGCAGGCCGGTTTGACCGACGTGCGTGGTGTTGCCATCAATCACGGTTTCATCGAGCGCACCACGTTCGTGATCAATCGCGATGGCAAGATCGTCGCCACGCTGTCTTCCGAGGCGGATCATCTGCATCCGGAAGATCACGTCAAGAAGTCGCTGGCGATTGTGCAGCAGTTGCAGGCGGGTAAGACGCCATAAGGGTTGTACTGGCGCGGTGTGGGCTGCCGTGAAACACATCGTCGCCTCATGGCCGTCATTCCCGCTTTCGCGGGAATGACGGCTTTTAGGGAAGTTTCATCATGAAAGGTGCCTCGGAGCCGCATGACTGTTGGGTTCGCGTTCGGCTTACCCCGATCTACACAGCGTTGTGATGAAAGCGTGAAGAAACGCCGCAATTAAAGGATTATCCGCCGTCCGTCGATAACCTCATCGAATCCTGCATGAGGCACTTTTCATGGACACGCCAGACGGTACGGCCCTCTCTCCCATGATGGGGGCATGCGTTTCTGAGCCCGTGGCCAACGGGAGCGAAGGGGCGCCCAGAAAGCCGGCGATTCTTATCGTCGACGACGAGCCAAGTGTGCTTTCCGCGCTTCGTCGCATGTTGCACGCCTTGCCCTATCACGTGCTTACGGCCGAAAACGGCGCGGCTGCGTTGGACATGCTTGCCGCACAAGCGGTGGACCTGGTCATCTCGGATATGCGCATGCCGGGCATGTCGGGTGCGGAGCTGCTGTCGCGCGTGCAGGCGCTTTATCCGGACATCATGCGCATCCTGCTTACCGGTTACTCGGAAATCGAGGCGGTGGTGCAGGCGGTCAACGAAGGCGGCATCTACCGCTATTTGAACAAGCCCTGGGATGAGCACGATCTGCTGCTCACTATCAGGCAGGCGCTGGAGCAGCAGCGCCTGCATAAGGAAACGGCGCGGCTATTGGCGTTGACGCAACGGCAGAACGAAGAACTCGCCGCGTTCAATACCGCACTGGAAGCGAAAGTAAAATCCAGGACCGAGGAAATCCGGCAAACCGTGATGTTCCTGGAAGACGCCCAGCGCGATCTGCGCCGCAACTTCATGACCATGGTGCAGGTCGGCGCCAGCATGATCGAGCTGCGCTGCGGCGCGATGGGTGGCGAAGCGCACCGCGTGGGGCAATTGGCCAAGCACCTTGCTCTTGCGCTCGGACTGGATGGGCTTGATGCGCAGGATCTCTATTTCGCAGGGCTTTTGCATGGCATCGGCAAGCTGTCATTGCCGGACGAGATCCTGCACAAATCCATCGACCGCATGACACCGGCCGAAGCGCACTCCTATTACCGCCATCCGCTGCGTGCGCAAATGTTGCTGACGCCAGTGGCCCAGCTTGCCCAGGTGGCGCACATCATTCGCCATCAATACGAACGCTTCAATGGTCGCGGCACGCCGGATGGATTGGCCGAAGGAAACATTCCCTTGGGTTCGCGCATCCTGGCCGTCGCGCGGGACTACGAAGGCCTGCAAAGCGGCGCGATCGCACGCGAGCGCTTGCTTCCCGAGCAAGCGGCAGAGCTGATCAAGATGCAAGCGGGCCTGCGCTACGATCCCCAGGTGGTGGAGCAATTCCTGCTGCTTTTGAGCGATCCCGCCATGCTCGGCGGCTCCACGCCTTATCGCCAGATTGCCAGCGGCGATCTGGTCACTGGCATGCGCCTCGCCGACGATCTGCGTACCAGCCGCGGGGTACTGCTGATGACGAAAGGCACCGTCGTCTCGGAATATCAGGCGTCGATCGTTCGGCGTTACGAAGCGCAGGAAGGCGCGCCGTTCACCATCCTTGTCGCGACTGCCGATGCCGAACCTGTGCTTCAGGCGGAGCCTGCTTAGCCGGCGGCTTAGGCGCGGGGGGACGTCATGAATGCCAGTTACCCTATCGCGCTTTTTGCCATTGCCGTGCTTGCCGTCGCACTGGCGATCTGGCGCTTCGATCCTCGCACGGCCTTTCTACGCGGCAGAAACAACGCCCTCGAAGCGCAGGTGACACGTCGTACCAGCGAGTTGGAAGGCGTGCTGCGCCAATACGAGCGTACCGTGCTCGCACTTGAGCAGGCACGCGCGATGATGGAAGAGGAGATCGAGCAGCGCAAAGCCGTGCAGCAGCGCCTGGAAATCGAAAAAGATGAACAGCGCCGCTTGATCCATGAACTGGAAGAGACCCACCTGCAGCTACTGCAGACTGAAAAACTTGCATCGATTGGCCAGCTTGCTGCCGGCGTCGCGCACGAGATCAACAACCCCATCAGCTTCGTGCATGCCAATCTCAACACGCTGAAAAGCTGGGTGAGGCAATTGCTGGAAGTGATCGTTGCGCAAGAGGCCGTCACCGGCGCGCCCGCTGCGAGCATGCTGGCGCCGGTTGCGCAGATGGCGGGTGATCTTGATCTCGATTACGTGCGCAACGACATCATGATGCTGATCGAGGAATCACTCGAAGGCGCCATGCGCGTGCGACATATCGTGCGCGACCTGCGCGATTTTTCCCGCCCCAGCGGTGACGAGCGCGCCTTGGCCGATCTGCACGCGGGCCTGGAAAGCACCTTGAACGTGGTGCACAACGAGATCAAATACAAAGCGGACGTGGTGCGGGAATACGGCGAGCTGCCGCTGGTGGAATGCAATGCGGCGCAGTTGAACCAAGTCTTCATGAACCTGCTGGTGAATGCGGCGCATGCCATTCGCGAGCACGGTACCATTACGATCCGCACGGCATGCCATGGCGACAGCGTGTCGATTGCCATTGCGGATACCGGCAATGGCATACCTGAGCATGTGTTGGGACGGATCTTCGATCCTTTTTTTACTACCAAGCCGATTGGGCAGGGGACGGGGTTGGGGTTGTCGATCTCGCATGGGATTGTGGAGCACCATCGGGGGCGTATCGATGTGCACAGTCGCGTGGGGGAGGGGAGTACGTTTGTTGTGACGGTTCCGGTTAGGCGGGTGGCGTAGTGGGTGGATTGCCTGCGGCGCTCTCGGTTTTTTTATTGTCATTCTGGGGAAGGCCGGAATCTATTTTGAATCTTGCGTGGAGCATCGCATTTACGCAGATGTATGCATTGCCTGCTGCGCTTTCGGTCGCCGTGGGCCATCGCGAGCCCTGGCTCAAGCAACTCAAGCCCAACCATATCGGCGGCACCATGCGGCCGGCGCAGGCAGCGCCGGGTTTCAGTCCGTACTACATCGAGTTCGAGGAATACTTCGGCGGCTACAACTTTGGTAGCGGTAACGCGCAGCTCGATTTTCGCGATATGAAGTTTGATTGGGCTTGCGGCTGAGGCGCTTTCCTGTCGCCCGGCGAACGCGCTGGCTATCGCCACGCCACACGGCAAGTTGCGGCGCTGCAGGCTGGGAATGAAATCCCAGCATTCGTCCTGAGCCATCCTGCCCGGTCGCCATTCGGGCGAGGACCGAGGCGCCATACAACAGCGAAGCAGGTCAATTCATTCGCTCAGCCCAGGGCCAGGCCCATCTGCAAGTCAACAACACCGCTGGGCACACATGTACCAAGCGCGGCACCTTTGCCTGCGTGGGTAAAACGCCAGGCGCCCAGATGGCCCCTTAGCGCTTGGCACGCGGATTGCTACATATCTATCGAGCAAGCCATGCACTTAGTGCGAGCTTGCCGAGGATTCAACGTATCCGGCCGCTTGTGAACGATCGGACATGGAGGAACGGATGCCCCGCCATGACGGGGCTTTTTTGGGTTTGCGGTTCGCCGTGGGTTTCTGACGCCAGTGGTGGTGCCGTTTGGAAACCATGGTCCGGCGAAAAATATAAATCAGGGGGCCCAGAGCCAAGCCATGAACACCATCAAGCGCCAGATTCGGAGCTTGCTACCGCCGCTGGCAGCGGTTGTCGCGGTGACGTTGTTGTCGTTGTGGTTGTATCGGATCGAGGGCGGCAAATCGTTGCCGGCCTTGTGGCTGGCCAACGGCATCTGCCTGGCGGTGCTCATGCATCGCGGACGTCATGGTGCGGTGGCACTGGTGAGCGGTGCTTGTTGCACCATCTGGTTCACCAACGTGGCGATGGGGTTGTCGGTTGGCGAAGGGCTTGTTGGCGCATTGGGCAATGCGCTTGAAATGAGCGTTGCGCTTTCGGCGCTCTCAAGAAAAGATCGTGCGACCTATCTGGAAACTCCTTACAGCACCAAGCGCTTCATTATCTGGGCGCTGTTGGTGGCGCCCTTGGTGTCGACGCTCGCGATAATGCCCTGGCTGGTACTGAGCGGGCATCCCCATGCCTGGCAGGTCGGCAGCCTTCGCTTTGTTTCCCACGCCCTGGGAACCGCGCTTGCCGTGCCGCTTACCATGGAAGTGCTGCGCTGGCACCATGAGCCAGCCTTGTCGCGGCGCCGCACGCATCGTTGTGCGCAAGCCCTGCTGGGGCTGATCGGCGCTTCCGCGCTCGCTTTCTGCCAGCCTACGCTGCCCGTGTTGTTCATTGTTTTTCCGCCGCTGGTGCTACTGGCGTTGACGGGAAACCGTCGCTGGGTGATTGCCGGCATTATCGCCGTGGCGGCGGTCGGTGCTGTCGCAACCTCGGTAGGTTACGGGCCGATCCATCACCAGGCAGCATTCCCTGCGTGGAGCGCTATGTTGCTGCAGTTGTTTGTGCTGTCCTGCATGGCTGTCGTGTTGCCGCTGACCGCTTCCATGGAGCAACGCCGCCGGCTTGGCCGCACGCTGCGCGGTAGTGAGTCGCGCTATCGCATGCTGGCGGAGCATTCGCATGACATCGTGTTGCTGCTTGGTGCGGATGGCTATTGCAAATACGTATCGCCGGCGATTCAGGACATGCTGGGCTACCCCGCCGCCAAGATGGTGGAAAGTTCGTTGGAGAGCTTGATCGAAGACAGCAGCCAGGCGGTTGCCCGCGAGCTGTGGATGCAGTTGCTGCAGGGCGTCCCTCCCTCCACGGCATTGCTGCGCATGCGCCATGCCGACGGATCTTTCCGCAACGTGGAAGTCACCGGCGGCCTCATTAATGAGGAGCCCGATCGCGTCGTGCTTACCCTGCGCGACGTGACTGCGCGTGTCGCGGCTGAAGATGCCTTGCGCCAGGAACGGCTGATGACGGACGTGACCTTGCAAGTGATCGGCGATGCGGTTTTTACGCTGGATCGCGACGGCAGGCTCGAGTTCGCCAACCCCGCCGGCAGGGCGCTGCTTGATCGTTCGGTTGCGCCGGATGAGGCGATCTTGGAGCAACGGCTGCCGCTGTGGCGCGAAGGCGAGCGATTGACGCAAGCGCACCCGGCATCGACGGCACTGCAGACCGGCGTGCCGGAGGGTCCCTTCCTGTGTGCGCTCGAATTGAAGGATGAAACGCGTCACGCCATCGAGTGCTCGGCAACGCCAATCCGCTCTGATACCGGCGCGGTGATGGGCGCGGTGCTGGTGTTGCGCGATGTCAGCGCCGTGCTGGAGCTGTCCGAGCGCATGGCGCATCTTGCGCACTTCGATGCGCTGACCGGGCTGCCCAATCGGGCGTTGTTGCTTGAACGGCTGGATATCGCCTTGGCCAGGGCAAAGCAGACGGCGCATCACTTGGCGGTGCTGTTCATCGACCTGGATCGCTTCAAGCAAATCAACGACACGCTCGGCCATGGCCCGGGTGATGAGCTGCTGCGGCACGTGGCGGATCGTTTGTTGTCAGTGGTGAAAAGCGTCGATACCGTCGCCCGCCTTGGTGGTGATGAATTCGTCGTACTGCTGCCGGAGTTGTCCGGCAAGTCGGAAGCGGCCATCGCCGCCACCAAGGCATTGGAAATACTCAGCAAGCCGATCCGGGTGGGGCGCCGGGAATTGCAGCTGTCGGCAAGCATCGGTGTGAGCATGTTTCCGGATGATGGCGACGATGCCGACGTGTTGATCCGCCATGCCGATATCGCCATGTACGCCGCCAAGCGCCACGGACGCAATGACTACCATTTCTACACCGCGGCGATGGAGGCGAATGCGCAGAAGGAGTTCGACCTGGAAAACGCGTTGCGTTTCGCCATCACGCGCACGGAGCTGTTCCTGGAATTCCAGCCGCGCGTCGATACCGGCACGCGCAAGATCATTTCGAGCGAAGCGCTGATGCGCTGGCGCCGGCCGGATGGCGAAGTCTGCCTGCCGGATGAATTCATTCCGATTGCCGAAGCCAGCGGCTTGATTCTCTCCATGGGCAACTGGGTGTTGAAAGAAGCTTGCCGCGCGTGCAAGGCGTGGCAGCACGGTTCGCTGCTGGGCGTGAGTGTGAGCGTCAACATCTCGCAAGTGCAGTTTTCGCGCGACAGCTTCTTGAGCTTCGTTATGGAATCGCTACGCGAGACCGGCCTGCCGCCGCATTTGCTCGAGCTGGAGTTGACCGAGAGCATGCTGATGGAACCGAGCGAATCGATCCAGCAGCGCATCGCTGGGCTCAGCGCGCTTGGCGTGAAGCTTTCCATCGACGATTTCGGCACCGGTTTTTCCAGCCTGGCTTATTTGCGGCGCTTCGCCATCGATACGTTGAAGATCGACCGCAGCTTTGTGATGCATATGACGGATGACCCGGAGGATGCCTCGGTGATCCACGCGATCATTGCCTTGGCGATCAGCCTGGGTAAGCGCGTGGTGGCCGAAGGCGTGGAGACCATGCAGCAGGCATCGCAGCTGGCAGCGTTGGGTTGCCACGAAATGCAGGGCCATTGGCTTGGCCGGCCAGGGAATGTCGCGCAACTGGCGGAGCTTGCCGGGTGCGGCACGCATTCCGTAGCGGCTCGCGCGGCGCGGCATTAGCCGTATACCCGCTTTCGCGGAATGACGGGCACGGCCGCGCAGGTTGGGGTGAGCGAAACGCGAACCCCACTGCTGCGTTGCATGCCGCCGAACAGGTGACCATGGGGAAAACCCTAGCTAGGGAACGGCCTAGTTGGCCCGAGGGGCGGCGGTTTTCATACTTCGTCCAGGTCTTGGAACCCCGGACCGCGGCATTGCCGAAGTTCGCTCGCGTTGTATATGCACCACGGATGCAAGGCACTGGCGAACGAAGCAACGATTGGCTGATTTGCGACCCCATCCTGACGAGGGCAAAACCATGAGTCTCGTATCTCCCACCCATATTTCCGCGGTCAACCCGCTCAACAGCAGCATCTACCTCACCCGCGCGGAAGCCACCGAAATCGTGCGCAATGCGCTGAATGAATTCCAGCACCAGGCTTCCGAGCCGCTGATCTCGATGCTGTTGAACAGCGCCAACAGTGGTTCGGGCGGCGGTTGGCTGGAGGCTTTGGCCAAGGCGCTGGGCGACAAGCTCGATCAGGCTGCCAATACCCTCAAGAACAATGCCGGTGCGGTGAATGCGGATAGTCCAGGCCAGACCACGCAGCTGAGTGCAGAGGCGGAAGAGTTCTCGCAGATGATGGATGCGTTCAACAACGTCATCAAGACGCTTGGCCAGTCGCTCGACACGATGGTCCAGAAGCAGTAATAGCTGCGTCGACATCAGGGGCCGGGATACCTTGGGTGTCCCGGCTTTCGTTTTTGCGATTATGGGTTTCCATCTCATGCTTAATTTCCGTTGGCGTGGCTTTACGTTGTTGCTGGCCATGGCGCTTGTCTTGCATGCGGTACCCGCACGCTCTGCGGGTCTGGATGCTGGTGACATGGAAAGTGTCTGTTTGGTGAAGACGTTCCGGACGGGCGTGGGCGGTATGCGTCTACCGGTGTGGCGGCCCTATCTTTTATTGAAGGATGGCACGGCGTATGAGAATCCCAAGCTGGCGCCTGAGACGCTTGATGTGGCGTCATCGCGCCAGGGCGAGTCTCAGCGCTGGGGAACGTGGGCACAGCAGGGCGGCGAGAAAACATTTGCCATGCCTGGTCATGGGCCGCTCTCCAGTGCGCGGTGCTTGCCGCCGGCCACAGCGGGCACGCCGATACAAGGCAGCTACAAGCACGTCGGCGGCGGTGGCAATACCGTCAGCGGCGGGCATGCATCGTTCATGCGCAGCGACAGTTATCGGTTCTCTACCGATGGTCGTTTCAGTAGTGCAGGCAGTAGCGGATTGATATCGCCGGGCGCTTCAACCACCGCTTCCGGTACGGCGCGGACAGGGCGCTACCGCGTTCACGACTACACGATCGACCTGCACTACGACGATGGCAGCGAAGCGCATTTATTCTTTTATGCCGATGGCGACAAACTTTTGCACATCGGTGATAAGGACTATGTGCCGGCAACGGATTGAACGCCCTAGGGAAACTCCCAGCTTGGCAAGCTCTTGCATTGGAGGGCTAATGCACATGAGGGCAGGGGCTCAAAAAGTGATGCGCGCATCGTTTGCGGTACGTCGAAAGCGTCGCTCTTTCCACCGTGAGGGGCTTGATACCTGCCATGCCGAAGGAGAAAGGGCTTATGGCACCAGATCCGACCCAAACCGAATCGCCTTTAGAGCCTGTGGCTCGCTCATCTGCACGCAGTCGGGCTTTATCTGGCGATCGGCCCGACAACCGCGCACGCTGCGCCTTGCTGTCGTCGCGAAGAATGCGGCTGTCGGAGCTTGGATATGAAGACATACCGCATCTGAGCTGTCTGTTTGAGCAGACCAAAATGTATCCGTTGTTGATGGATAGCCCCACGCGTTTCATCGACGTGGCGGCGATCGTGGCTTGTGCCACTCGGCTCTATGCGACATCGGGCGGTCTGGGCGCGTGGCAAGCGCGCACGCTGGATGGCGCTTTCATCGGTCTGTTTTCCTTGCTGCCGATCTATCGCAGCGCCGACGTGGAAATCCACGTGCGACTGAAGCCCGAGGCATGGGGGCGCTGGTACGCCATCGAGGGAACGCATCTGTTATGCCGGCAGGCGTTCGAAGTCGTTGGCTTGCCGCGCTTGTTCGGTTTTTGCCATCCGGAACATCAGCGGGTACGGCGGATTTTGGCGCGTTTCGGGTTTCGCGACTTAGGTCCGTGCGAACACCGTCGCCAAATTGCGCATCGCTACGAATTGGATGCTGCAACCTGGCACGAACGCAACGCCGCACTCACGCACTGAAATAGTCGTCTAGGCTGGAGCGAAATCCCAGCATCCCGGCCCAGCCTACGTTTTCCCCTTAGAGTTGATGTACCACCCAGCCAGGCGGCATGGGTGCGATCGGTGCAACGCCGCGAATGGCTGCCTGCACGACGTCTTCCGATGTGCTGCCCGCTTGTTGCCAACGTTGCGCGAGGCGGCTGAGAACGTTGCGCGTATCGCGGTTATACGTACCTTCCAGTTCGGTCCCCACTTCGGCGCCAAGCTTGCCGGCGTACAGCGCACGTAGTTGCGGATTGAGTTCGAACAAGGCCAGCAGCTTGCCTATCGCATCGGCATAGAGCGTTTGATCCAGCATGGGACGCTGCGTCTGTTGGCAATACCACACAGTGAGATATTCGATCGGCCCGAGCAGGCGGCGGCGATTCATCGAGCCCGCGGTGTAAGCCGTGTCTTCGTTGGTGCTGCCGTAAGAGCTGCCCCATGCACTCAGCTGCCCGGAAGGAAGATCCATGCGCTGCGCGGCTGCGGCGAGCAGGTCGGCGACACATTGCTTGGCCGCGGTGTCTTCGCTCTCGGCGACGATCAGCAACATTTTCAAGAAGACCGGATACGCATCGTCGCCCAGCTGGCGCACGATGCGCTTGGCCAGCGCAAGACGAAGGTCGATGGACGGTTCTTGCTGAAGCGCACCCACCAGCCGACGGGTTGTTTCCAGCAACGGTTCGGCCAGCGCTTGCAGATCGGTGGCCATGCGTGGTCTACGGTCCGCCCCGGCCGAGTGGCGCCAAGATATGGTTGACCAGCTGATCGAGCTGCATGGGTGCTGACGCGCGAGCCTCGTTGCGCGTACTCAGCAGACGCTCGGCGGCGCCGGCGCCGGCCCATGCATCGAGCGCCAGCAATTGATTGCCGCTGGCGGCATGGAGTTGCGCGGAAACACTCAAGCCATCCGGTGCCCGGATCGCATCGGCCCCGACTAGCGAAAGGCGTGATGAAAACTCGGTAAGGTTCATGGCGACGGGTTCGATTCAACGCATGGCCCAAGTCTAGGCCCGCTGCCCGGGCACGACAGCTGGGGGATTCCCTAGGTGGTGGCCGTGGGCAGGGCAGCGCACACTGCCATCCATGGGCTTGCAGGAACAGGCAAATCCTCTGCAGGCGGATCGTGGCATCCATGCGGGTGAAACATGGCGGGACAGAACAAAGACAGCGGCGATCGCACCGAAAAGCCGACTGCCAAGCGGCTGCGCGACGCGCGCAAGGACGGCGACGTCCATAAAAGCCGCGAGCTGACCAGCACCGTGCTGGTGCTTGCCTGGTTGCTGATGGTGATGATGGGCATGCCCTTGATCAATGGGCGTCTCAACAGTTTGTTCGACACCGTCTTGCAGGGCGTGCATCAACCGTTTGATCAGGCATTGCACAACGTCGGCTGGGCGGCAGGCATCGTGTTTCTTTGGCTCACCGTGCCTTTGTTGTTGAGTGCGGCATTGGTCGGTGTGGTGGTGGAGTTTTTGCAGGTTGGCCCGGTCTTCGCCCCAAAGAAAATCAAACCGGATGCCAGCCGGATGAATCCCGTCGAGGGCATCAAGCGGCTGTTTTCGCAAGAAAACCTGGTGGAGGTCATCAAGGCCGTCGTCAAAAGCAGCTTGCTGATCGGCCTGTTCGTGTGGGTGCTGTTTGCATTGCTTGGTCAGTTCGTCAAATTGCCTTACGTGCCGGCGGAGGCAACGGGCGAGGCGATATGGACGGCTGTGAAACGATTCACGACAGGCGTGATCTTTGTGTTCTTTTTTGTATCCGCGCTGGATGTTTTTTATCAGCGCTATGCATTCAACAAAAAAATGAAGATGAGCCGCCGTGAGATCAAGCAGGAGCTGAAGGAGAACGAAGGCGACCCGATGATCAAATCCCGCCGCCGCCAGTTGCATCAGGAATGGTCGCAACAGAACACCTTGGCGGCCGTGCGCAAGGCCAGCGTGGTAGTGACCAATCCCACCCATCTGGCGATTGCCATTCGCTACGAACAGGGCGAAGACGATCTGCCGGTAATCGTCGCAAAAGGGGAAGACCACGAGGCGGCATTGATTCGCCAGGCGGCGGAAGAGGCCGGCGTGCCGATCATGCGCAACGTGACATTGGCGCGTGGTTTATATGAGAAGGTGGAGGTGGATGAATACCTGCCCGGTGATTTCTTCGAGGCGGTGGCGGAGTTGTTGCGGTGGGCGGAATCGATTCGGGAGTCGCGCGACGGTAAATAGGCTTCATTCGGTCGACGCGGCGCTGACGTCAGTTCCCTCCCCTGCGTGCAGGGGAGGGTTAGGATGGGGGCGAGCGAAGCGAGCGGCGGAAGCCACACGTTGCCGTACGGCGTATGTCGCCGCATGATTCATGCTGCCAAAATTCATCGCGACGTTCGGCTGCACGCTAAAGCCCAAGCAACCCCACCCCAACCCTCCCCTACTGTCGCAGGGGAGGGAGCGATCCTCGCAAAGATGGACTTTCAAGCTGCATTGGATTTGTGATCAAGAGCCGGGACGACGATGGATTAGGTGTGGATTTCTTGGAGACAGAAGTGGAAGTTGCAATGAGAGCCTTGCGTCCCATGACTTTCCTCAAACTACAAAATCCGTTTGAGCATCGCGAGCAAATCCCTATTCTCATACAACTTGCGCATTACCACTTCCACCATGGCGCCAAGCGCCAGCAGCAACACCCAGCTCGACAGCCACGATTTGATCGGCATCGCCAGGGAAAATACGTTCAACTGTTGCGCGTAACGGTTGACCAGGCCCAGGGCGATATCGACCAGCGTCAGCACCACCAGAGCTGGCGCGGAGAACACCAACACCGCCGTCATCAGGTAATTGAATTGCCCGACGAAGAATTCCATGCCGCCGGGCTGCAAAGGTGGCAGCACGCTTGCCACCGGCCAGATCGCATAGCTCGACATCAACAGATCGAGAAACACCATGAACGCGCCGCTGACCATGAACAGCCAAGTCGCCACCTGCATCAGGAAGACGCCGGTAATCGTGGTCTGTTGACCGGCAATCGGGTCCATTTCCGTCGACATGGAAAGGCCGGTCTTCGTATCGATGACACTGCCTGCCGCGCCCAGTGCCCAGAACGCCGTGCCGAAGCAGAAGCCGATCAGCAAACCGAGAAAGACTTCCTTGCCCAATACCAGCGCCCACGTCGTGCCGTGCATGATGGTGGTGCTTGGGCTGACCGCTGCCGCCAGCGGATAGACCAGAATCGCCAGGCTTACGTAAAAACTGTTGCGCACCAGCGCCGGCATCGTTTCCGACGTCATCAACGGCAGCACCGCAAAGGCCGAAACGATGCGCGGCAAGGTCAGCGCAATGCCATTGAGTTGATTGCCGACCTCATCGACCGAGAACGCAGCCATGGGTGACGCCTTCAGCTCAGCATGCGCGGGAAGTCGCTAAACAACCGGTCGGCGAATTTGAACAACGTGCCGCCGAGCATCGCGGCCGTCGCCAGCAAGGCCAGCACCACGACCAGGAATTTCACGGCATAAGGCAGCGTCTGCTCCTGGATCTGCGTGGCGGCTTGCAGGAATGCGACGACAAGACCCGCGATGGCCGCAGCAAGAATGGGCGGCGCCGACAACACCAGCACCAACCATAGGGCTTCGCGTGCGAGCTGGATTTCCTGATCGTACATGCGCTGCCTCTATTGGTAGGTAAGCACCAAGCCATGGATCAGCTTGGCCCAGCCGCTGAGCAGAATGAAAAGCAGCAGCTTGAACGGCAGCGACACCATGGTGGGCGAGAGCATGATCATGCCCATGGCCAACAAAATGTTGGACACCACCAGGTCGATCACCAGGAACGGAAGAAACAGCAGGAAACCGATCTGGAACGCCTGCGTCAACTCGCTTACGGTGAACGCGGGCATGATCACGATGTAATCGTTGGCGGTCAGTTCTTTCTGTCGATCGGGTGGGAGCAGCCGCTTCGCACTTTGCAGGAAAAAGTTGCGTTCGGCTTCATGGCTATGCTTGATCAAAAATTGCCGCAACGGCTCCTTGCCCGATTGCACCACCATGCCCAGTTTTTCCATGGTCATCGGTCCAGGCGCTTGCGAGTTCATCTGCGTCTGTACGCTTTGGTAGGTGTCCATGATCACCGGGTTCATCACATAGACCGAAAGAATGATCGCCAGCCCATTGAGCACCACATTGGGCGGCACCTGCTGCAGACCCAACGCGTTGCGCAAAAGACTCAGCACCACCACGATCTTGGTGAACGAGGTGACCATCACCGCCACGAACGGCGCCAGCGCCAGCGCGACGACGACAGTGATGATGAGGGCAGGCGAGAAGCTACTAAAGTCCACTCGACGTTTCCTTCTGCGCGATGCCTTGGTGGGTGATGCGCACGCCCAGCCATTCGCCGAGTGCCACGATCACACCCTCGCCGAACTGTTGCTCGCCGAACAGAATCTCGACGGCATTGCCCAGCAGGGATGCGTCGTAACTCAGCACGCTTCCCGGTTGCAGCGCTCCAACTTGTTCGGGGTTGAGGCTGAGGCGGGTCAGGCGAAACCGCGGACGGTTAGGATCGATGACGGTCGATGCCATGGCTTTGGCGGCAATCGTCCATTGCCGTTGCCGCCGCTGCACCGCCCAGCCGGCGGGAAGGCCGAACATGCTGCGCAAGCTGTCACGGTCGGGCTGCAACTGTGCATCGCAATCGGGCTCAATGCCGATCAGCAGCACGTCGCCGAGCGCCAGGCTTGCCGCGGTGGCCGGCGCGAGGACGCGCCCTTGCAGCATCAAATCGAACGTCAGTACCGATGCATCGCCAAGCATCGACAGCGTCGATGGGTCGCGCCTCCAGTCAGGGTGGCCGGTCAGCAGGCGCGTTTCGGTAACGCCCAGGCCGAGCCAGCCTTGCAGTAATTGGTCATTCTCGCCGCGCCAGGTGAGCGCCAACCATAAGCATTCCGACTCGTTGCCGCTCGCCAGGAAATGGGTAGGTACGAAACCGCCGCCAAACACGCGGCTGAGTGCGGCGAGTAACGGTTCATGCGCAAGCGACCAGGCGAGCAGGCGTGCATCGCCGGCATAATCCTGCCAACGTGCATCACCGAGTGGATTGCCGATTTGTTCCTGCTCCAGTGCGATCAGCAGCCGTCCTTGCACACTGTCCAGCGCCACGCAGGCCAAGGTTCCGGCGTGGCGCTGCCCGACACCGGCACGCAGCTGAAGTGATCCGTGCTCCTTTTGCAGCAGTGCATTGCCACGCGTCAACAACGCGCGCGCCGCTTCATACAATGCTTCGCCGGCGCGGTCCGCCGCCGGGTCATGTGTCATTACCAAGGACGTATCGCGCAGCATCTAGTTTTGGCCCAGCACGACGCGGGTAAGCTCCACCACGTTGTGGGCTCCCAGCTTGGCCATCATGTTCGCGCGATGCAGCTCCACCGTCTTGGGGCTGATATTCAGTTCGTCGGCAATCACTTTATTGAGCTTCCCGCTCATGATGCCGTCCAGCACTTGCCGTTCGCGGCGGGTGAGGGTGGCCAGCGCGGGGGAGGCGGCCTGTGGCGCATGGTTGGCCAATGCAGTGTGGATGGCGTCGATCAATAGCGGCGCATCAAACGGTTTCTCGATGAAATTGGCGGCGCCATGACGCATGGCATCCACCGCCAGCGGCACGTCGCCATGGCCGGTCACGAATATCAGCGGCATCGACAAGCTGCGCAAAGACAGTTCGCTCTGTAATTCCAGACCGCTCATGCCCGGCATGCGGATGTCGCTGACAATGCAGCTTCTCGATGGCGGCGTTTCGCGCGCCAGGTCTTTCAGCAGCGCCGGCGCGCTCGCGAAATCACGCACCTGGAAATTGGCCTGCTCGAGAATCCATATGCACGATTCCCGAAACTCCTGATGGTCGTCGACCAGATAGATGCGGGTGTCGAGAGCGGCTGTCATCACACCAACCCTCGCGGCACGGTGAACACCAATGCGGCGCCTTGACCGTTCTCGTGGTTTGGCTCGGCAAACAGGCGGCCTTCGTGGTATTCGATGATGGAGCGGCAGATCGCCAATCCAATGCCCAGACCATCCGGCTTGGTGGTGTACATCGGCGTGAACAGCTGGCGCATGCCATTTTCGTCGAGGCCACAGCCTTGGTCGATGACGCGTATCTCGACCATGTCGTCATAGTCCACGCGTGCGGACAAACGGATGCGCCGGTGTGCAGGCGGCGTTTCATGCATCGCCTCGATGGCGTTCTTGATCAAGTTCAGCAGTACCTGCTCGATCATTACGCGATCGGCGAAAATAGGCGGCAGGTCATTCGGAATCGTGCTGATGATCTGTACTTGATATTGCTCGGCTTCCAGGCGCAGCAGTTCGATGACGTCCTGAATCAGCGCGCGTGCATCCAGATTGCGCCGATGGGGTTCGCGGCTGCGCACGAATTCGCGGATGCTGCCGATGATCTGCGCGGCGCGTTCGGCTTGGCGCTTGGCAAGATGGATGCCCTGGCGAAGACGGCTGTTTTCCGGTTCGCCATTGACGATCTGTTCACAACTGGAAAGATAATTCACCGCCGCCGACAGTGGCTGGTTGAGTTCGTGCGCCAGCGTGGTGGCCATCTCGCCCACACTCATCATGCGCGAGGTGGAGAGCAGTTGTTCGTGCTGCTCACGATGACGGCGCAGCACTTCGATGCATTCGCTGATGTTGGTCAGGAACAGCGCATCGGCGCGAACGCCAAGCACCAGCTCGCGGCGCTCCATGCGGTACCAGCGGCGCGTATCCGGGGCGAAATAGATCGGCGTGCCACTCTGTCCGCCGGTTGCCTCGAAGGTGCTTTCAAACGCTTCGCGCGTCGGCATCGGTGCAAGTTTGGGAAATTCAGCGCGGAATGCGGCATTGCATGTCAGCGCGATGCCGAGTTCACGTCGAAATACGATGCAAGGCCACGGCAGCGCATCGATCAGCGCATGTCCTTGTCCTTCGATGCAGGGGACTTGCCCTGCATGATCTTCTTTGCGGTCGATTCGCGCCACAGGCATAGTCACCTATCCTTGAATAACCGGATGAACACTCCGGTTGTAGCCAGCTATTTGACGTATGCAGCATCCCCTCAATCGTCGATGGCGTCGTGCGCTTGCACGCACGCAAGAGAGATCATCGACGGACCAGCAAAAAAACTAGGTCATATAAATGTGAGAGTGCAAGTACCAATACGAACTGAATGCGCAACAGCCATAACCGTCATGCCTCGCCACCTTCGTCATCGTTTTGCCAAAGTAATCCGACTACCCACAGTGATATGTTTCATACAAACGACTTATCGAGCTGTATTCATCAAGGGGCGGATAATGCCATGAAGAAATTACGATGCAACGTGCTTGTTGGCCTACTTTTTCCAAGCGTGGCATTCGCGGCGGATACAACCGAACGGGGCGGTTTGCTATTGGGTCTGCTCGTTCCGTTGATCGCGGTGACATTGGCGATGCTCGCCATGCTCTGGTGGCTTCGGCGTGGAAGGGCGCTGAGCGGCAACGGTCCGCTCAAGGTCATTCAAGCCGTTGCAGTCGGTGCGCGAGAGCGTGTGGTGGTGCTTGATGCACAAGGTCGGCGGCTGTTGATCGGCGTGACGCCGAGCAAAATCGAACTGCTGGCTGAATTGCATGCAACGGAGACCGGCGCAAAAGACGTCGTGAATTTTACGTGATGATTTGCAAATGCGATGAAAATCACGAGAACCCTGCGATGCGATAAACACTTAGCGAAAGTTTCTTTGGATACTTTTTTTGAGTTTTATTTGTGGCGTAAAAAACCTAGGGTCGCCCCTAGGTATCGTTTTTTGGAATAACGCTGGTAGGTTCGCAACGCTGATGCCGACAGGGGGCGTCGGCCACGCGTTGCAGTGAAGGTGCGTTGGCGACGGCAAGAATGATGTTGAGTGGCGCATGCCGCTCGACGTTTGCTTGTTACCGCCCCCCCGGAGCTGTACGTGTTGGATATACGCGTTCCACTTCGCATTGCTGCCCATGCGTCGTTGCGTCGGCGAGCCCGCCGTTCGCCTGGCGCGAACGGAGGTGCGCCGTAATGGCGCTGGCGTCGATCCTTTCGCGGCTTGGCCCCAGCGGGGGCGGCTCGCGCAGCTATAGCGACCTGGTGCTGGTCGCCGGCGTGGTCGCGATCATTGGCCTGATGATCATGCCGTTGCCGATGGTTGGCATCGACGCCTTGGTGGCATTGAACATGCTGATCGGCGTGGGCTTGCTGCTGATCGCCATCTACATTCCGGCGCCGGTGGCGTTCTCCAGTTTTCCCAGCGTCCTTCTGCTCACTACGTTGTTCCGTCTTGCATTGTCGATTGCGATCACGCGCTCGATTCTTCTCAATGCCGATGGCGGCCACATCATCGACACGTTCGGCAACATGGTCGTGGGCGGCAACCTGATTGTCGGCCTGGTGGTGTTCCTGATCATCACCGTGGTTCAGTTCATCGTCGTCGCCAAAGGCGCGGAACGCGTCGCCGAAGTGGCCGCTCGCTTCTCGCTGGACGCCATGCCCGGCAAGCAGTTGTCGATCGATTCGGACCTGCGCTCCGGTTTGCTGGAGAAAGACGAGGCGCGCCGGCGCCGCCGCCTGCTGGAAATCGAAAGCCAATTGCACGGCTCGCTCGATGGCGCCATGAAATTCGTCAAGGGCGACGCGATCGCCGGCATGGTGATCATCATCATCAACTTGCTCGGTGGCCTTGGCGTAGGCGTGCTGATGCACGACATGAGCCTGGACGATGCCATGCACACCTACAGCGTGCTCACCATCGGCGATGGCCTCGTCGCGCAGATTCCCGCGTTGCTTGCCTCGATTTCCGCCGGCCTGATCGTGACGCGCACCGCCGGTGACGAAGAAGAACGCAATCTCGGCGCGATCATTGCGCGCCAGATTTCCGGCGAACCGCGCGTGATGATGATCGTCGGCTGCATCGCGCTGGGCATGATGCTGGTACCGGGCTTTCCGGCGCTGGTGTTCCTGCCGATCGGCGTGACCCTGGTGGGCCTGGCGTCGTGGCGCATGCGCGAACGTGTCGGCTTCCTGCGCAAGCTGTTCAAGGTGCCGGAGAGCCAGGCCGAGTTGTTGCCGCCGGATGTGGCCGATACCGATGCACTGATGCCGCCGCCCGCCTTGCTGCTGGAAGTGAACATGTCGGCGCTGCAGACACTAGGCAGCACGCAGGTGCGTAACCTGTTTCGCCAGGTCGTCGGCAGTCTGCGGGAAGAATACGGCGTGCCGTTGCCCAAGCCGGCGCTGCGCGCAGGCTTGAACCTGCCCGAGCAAGGCTATGCGCTGTACGCCTATGGCGTGCGCATCGGCCATGGCGTGCTGCAATCGGAAGCGTTGTTTCTGCCTGGCCGCGTGGCATTGCCGGCACAGAGCCAGGGCGACGGTACGTTGATCAAGGAAGGTGTGACTGGCTTTCCAGGGCGCTGGGTGGCGCGCGATAGCAGCCACGGCGGACGCGCGCTCGAGCCAGCGCAGATGTTGCGTGAGCATATTCGGCTTGCCTTGGAGCGGCACTTGTCGCTGTTCGTCGGGATCCAGGAAACCTCCAATCTCTCCAATGGCTTGAGCCGCGATTATCCGGATCTGGTGCGCGAGATGCTGCGCGTGGTGTCGCCGCAGCGCGTGGCCGACGTGCTCAAGCGACTGGTGGAAGAACGCGTGTCGATCCGCCAGTTGCGCGACGTGTTCGAAGCCATCACCGATGCCGCCAGCCGCGAGAAAGACATCGTGCTGGTTGCCGAGCACGTGCGCATGTCGCTGCGCCGCCATATCAGTTACCGCTATGCCGACAACGATCACGTGCTGCGCGTGCTGGTGACGCGCCCCGAGCTGGAAGAGCGCCTGCGTCGCTCCGTGCATAACGGACCGGCCGGTGCGCAACTGGCGGTGGAGCCGGAGCTTGCCGCACGGCTGCTCGCGCAGATCGGCGATTACGCCGGCGGCGAGCAAGGTGCGTCACTGGTGATGCTGAGTTCGACCGACGTGCGCCGCCATCTGCGTAAGCTGACCGAGGCGGAATACGCCGACATACCCGTGCTTTCTTATCAGGAGCTGGTGCCCGACTTGCGTCTGGTGCCGGTTGGACAACTCGTGGCGTGACGCCGCGGACTTCCTTGGAGTGGAAAACGTTTCATGGCGAAAAAAAACAGGGGTTGGACAGTGAGCCTGGGCTTGCGAATCGGAGGTGTGTGGTTGCTGATGGGGTTGATGCTAGGCGCGACCAACGTGTCGGCGGCACCGATTCCCTTCAAGAAAGGCGTTGTTGAAATTCAGGCCGACAAGACCCTGCATGAATTCTTGCCCGATTTCTTTCATGACCAGGGGCTGGAGGTAGTGATGAGTCCGCAGGTGGCGTCGCGATCCGGCACGCTCAATGGCGATTTCAAAGGCACCTATGCGCAAGTGTGGCGCAAGGTGGCCGACAGCAACGGGCTGTTCGCCTATTGGGACGGCTCGGCCGTTTACGTCTACCTCAACACCGAGCGCCAGACCGACTACACCAGCGTGCCGTTGCCGGCCGAACAGCAGTTTCTCGCCGCCATGGCCAGCGTGAACTGGTCGGATGCAGCCAGTGGCGATATCTGGCGATTGGAGCCGACCACTGGCCTGGTGATGATCACCGGCAGCAAGCGCTTCATCGATCAGGTGAAGCAGATGGCGCAGACCATTTCCGGTCTAGGCCTGAACCCCACCGCGCGCTTCAAGTTCTACCCGCTGAAGTACGCCTGGGCGTCGGATACGACGATGACCATCGGCAATCGCCAGGTCACCGTTCCCGGCGTCGCCACGGTGCTGCGAGAACTGGTGGGCGAGGCGAGCAACGATGCGTTTGCCGGCGCGCACGAGCGATTGATGTCGGCACGCCAAGCGGGCTTGCGTGGACAAGGCCTGGCCGGTACGGGTGAACAGCCGCCACCGCCGCTGGGCAATTACACGGTGCCGGCGCAGAACCAAAGCGGCGACGACAACGGCACAGCATCGGCGCCACCGAACACCGTGCAGGCCATCAGCGGCCAGGGCGACAGCCGCATCGTCGCCGACAGTTTCCGCAACGCGATCATCGTGCGCGATACCGCCGATCGCATGCCGATGTATGACGAGCTGATTCGCCAGTTGGACGTCGCGCCGCAAATGGTGGAGATCGAAGCGACCATCATCGACGTGGACAAGCAGAAGGCGCGTTCGCTGGGTGTCAACTGGCTCTATCGCCATCATGGCATCTCGGCGGGGTTTACCAGTACAGGCCCCAACGGTGTGCCAACGGGTGATCAGAGCAAGTTGGCCCTGGCCGGTGCCTTGCTCGGCGGAAAGGATGGGCAGGCCTTGTCGCAATTGGCCAGCCTGTTCGGTGGTGGCGGCCAGATTGGCGCCATCCTGGGCAATCCGGCGAACTTCATCGCCAATGTGGATGCCCTGGAAGCGGATAACGTGACGCACGTGGTGACGCATCCGCAGGTGATCACCATGAACGATACGGAGGCGGTCATCCAAAGCAACCAGACCGTCTACGTGCCGGTGTCGGGTGCTTACAACTCCGATCTGTACAACGTCGTGGCCGGCACCACGTTGCGCGTCACCCCGCATCTGGTGTGGGAGAACGGCCAGGTGCGCATTCGCATGATGGTGCAGATCGACGACGGCAACATCACTTATTCGCGCGCCGATTCGCAGAACGTGCAGTATCCGATCGTCAACAACAATGCGGTGAACACGCAGGCAGTCATCCAGGATGGGCAAGGTCTTTTGCTGGGAGGCCTGATCCAGGACACGGGCAGCAACAATACGCAGAAGATTCCGGTGCTCGGCGACATTCCGTTGCTGGGTTATCTGTTCAAGACGGTGCAAAAACAGCGCGAGCATATCGAGCGTCTCTTCCTCATCACGCCGCGTTTGATAGCACTCAACCGCATCGCTGGACAGGAGACGCCGAGTTCGTCGGGCGTGACGATCGAGTCGCAGCAGCAGATCGATGACCAGGATGCGAAGCGGATCGGCATATGGCATTTCGACAATCCCGCGCCGACCTCGCAACCGCAGCCGTCACCGTCGCCGATTCCGCCACAACCGCCGGTAATCACGACGCCGACCGCCGTGCCCAAAGTACGTTGATGCAAGGGATACCCGCCAAGCCATGAGCAGCCAGGTCGCCAAACGAACGCAAAGCGTGGAACGCCCATCGCCGCGCGTGCAGTTGCGCTTGCGCGTGTTCAGTGGTGTGCATGCCGGCGCGGAATTCCGTTTGCCCGAGCGCGGCATCTTGATGATCGGCCAGGCTGACGATTGCGATTTGATTCTTGGCGATGACGATATCCGTGAGCACCATTGCGTGCTCACGGTAGTGGGCGATCAAGTGTTGCTGCGCGCACTGGACGGTGAGGTGGAAGCGCAGGAACGCCGTGTGGCGAACGGCGAAAACGTCGCCCTCGATCATTTCGCCATGGTGCGCCTTGGCAAGGTGCAGTTCGCCGTGGGCCCGCATTGGAGCGAGCGCTGGTCAAGCCTGGATGACGCGCTCGATCAGGGCGCGGCAGCCGTGGCGGAAAAGCAGCTTGCCAGCCGGCGGCGTGGCGTGCTGGCGATAGCCGGCTTGCTGCTCGCGTTCGCGGTGCTCGTGCTGGTGGGCAGCTGGAAGGTAAGCCATCCTTCGATCGTCCATCCGCGCAGCGCCAGTGAACAGTTGGATGCGACGCGCGCCATCCTTCATCAGATGTCGCTGCAGCATGTCGTGGCCAACGTCGACGCGAGCGATCGCCTGGTCGTGCGTGGCGTTGTCGGTAACGCCGCGCAGCTGCCGCAGCTGAAGCAAAAGCTGTCGCAGGCCGGCCTGACCACCGAACTGGAAGTGCGTGATTGGCCGAGCGTCGCCAAACAGGTGACGGATATCTTCGGCATGCATGGCTACACGGTGGAAACGCAACTGCTGGATCAGGGCCTGATTGAGGTCGATGGCCATTTCGGCGACACCAGCAACGCCGAGCGCGTGAAGAAAGAAGTGCTCGGCTCAGCCGACATGCAGAACCTCAACAGCGATGTCGGTTTGAACCTGGCATTGCGCAATTACGACGAGCGCAAGCCCGAAGCCCCCAAGCTCGACCAAGGCAAGCTCATCGAGCACGTCAGCAGCGGCGAAGACAGCTACGTGGTAACGCGCGACCAGTCGCGCTACTACCCCGGCAGCGCCTTGCCGCAGGGTGGCGTTTTTGTCGGCGTTACCGCGGACCAGAACATCCTGGTGCGCATGCCCGACAACACATACATGCAATTGAACAAGGACGACAAATACATGACGCCGCATCCGCTCGGCGACATGAATTCCGTCGACATGGCGCACTTGCTGCCGGCAGCATCAAGCAGTGCTGCCGCGACGGCTACGGCGCAAGCGCCTGCAAAACCCGACTCAACGAAGGAGGCCGCGGCGCCGAACCATCGTTGAACGTTGTGTCATACCGAAGCAGCTAGCCGGCTGTTTCGTTTCCCCGGAGCCCGCCCACCCGTGAGCCCCACTTCACCAGGCAGGAGACGACCATGAGCAGTAACCCGATCAGTTCCACCGACAACAGCCAGTTCCTCAACACCATGATCGCCAATGGCGCTGCGTCCGCTGGCCAGACCGTCAGCAGCGATCAATCCAAGAGCTGGTTCGAAGCCTTGGCCAAGGCATGGGGTAACGCACTCGACCAGCAAGCCAACAAAGTAACCGTCTTGTCCGACCAGGTCAGCGCCGGTTCCGACGCCAACGTCAATGCCCAGCCGGGCAGCACCAGCAATGTCGGTTCCGACAATCCGTCGGTGCTGACCCAGCTCACCGCCGAGAGTTTGAAGATGCAGTTCCTGTCGACCAGTGCATCGTCATCGACCAATGCGGTAGGCCAGGCGCTCAACACGCTGGGTCAAAAGCAGGGGTGATCGGTTAGTTGCCAGGAGGTCTTTACATGAACGTACTTCCGACCCAGATGGTCAACGTCGCCGATTTCGCGGCGACAAAAACCGCTGCCACCGCGCCGGCGCATATCGACGATATTGCCCGGTTCCGCCAGACCTTCGCTGATGCGGCGCCCACCAGCGTCACGCCAGCGGAATCGGTCGCCGCGGTGCCGCAGGAGCTTTCGGCCGGCATCAAGGCGGTGCTGAACCAGTTCGATTCGCTCAACAGCCAGGCCAGCCAGCTTGGGCAGATGGCCAACACCATGGGCAGCAGCGGAAAAGACCTGAAACCCAGCCAGGTGATCGACCTGACGATGCGCTGCCAGGAAATGGTGTTCCAGGCGGAGTTGACATCCAACGTTGCCAATCGCAGTTCCGACGGCGTGCAGCAATTGTTCCGCCAGCAATCCTGAGGTGGCGTGATGCCGAAACGGACGATCCACACATTCTGGCGCATGGCAGTCCTGATGCTTGCATTGGGACTACTGGTCGGTTGCTCGCGCGAAGTCTTGTACAACAAGCTCGACGAGCAGCAGGCCAACGAAGTGGTCGCCGCGTTGTTGAACAACGGCATCAATGCAGACAAACGACAGGGCGAACGCGGCGAGGGCTGGCAGGTGGTGCTGGATCGCCGCGACATGCCCGCCGCCGTGGCGGTGCTGCGCGATCAGGGCTTGCCGCACCAGAGCATCGACAACATCAGCCAGATCTTCAAAAAGGATGGTTTCGTTTCCTCGCCGCAGGAAGACAAGCAGCGTTTCATCTACGCCCGCGAGCAGCAACTCGGCCATACCCTGCGGCAATTCGATGGCGTGGTCGACGCCTATGTGTACTTGTCGATTCCGGACAAGAATCCGATCGACGACAAACCGCCGAGCGGCTCGGCATCGGTGGTCATCATCACGCGCCCGAATGCCGGCATCGAAAGCCGTGCTCCCGATATCAAGGCGGCGGTGATGAATGGCACCGAAGGGCTGACCGATCCAAGCCGTGTCACCGTGCAATTCTTCCAGCGCACACCCACCGAGGTGGCGACTGGCGCCGTCAGCAGCGGCTTTGTGCGCAGCGATGTGATGTCGTTGGCGATGATGGGCGCGGCCGTGCTGGTGTTGTTGTTGGCCATAGTGCTGCTGTGGCGCAACCGCGGCGCCTTGCTGAGCGGGCGGCCGCGTCCGTTGGTTCGTTCGAGCGTGTCGCATGAACGTTGAGTGCAGCGTGCGCCAGCAACATGCACGTGCGCTGCTTGATGCGGTGCATCCGGTGCGTTGCGGCGATTTCCCGGAGCCACTGTTGCAGCAGGCACGACGTTCACCCATCGGGCGCCGGCAGCTGGCTCGAATCGCCTTGCGCCACGCACCTGGCGTGTTTGCGCCGGATCACGAACGATGGCAGCCATGGCAGGACGACGAACCTTGGCTGCAATGGCCGCACGCGCGTTTGCATGCCTTCACGCAGGAATTGGGTGTGATCGCCCTTGGTCCCGCACTGCGCATGATCGTCGAGCGCAATGCCGTGCTCTTTATGCGCAGCACGCTCGGACTCGACAACTGGCGCCGCGCGCAGAGCGCCAATCCGTGGCCCGGCCCGGCCCCGGAAGCGGTGCGGCAGATGGGCAGCGCCGTGCTGCAACGCTGCGGACAGCATGCGCAGGCATTGAGCGATGCCGTCTACGAGCGCGGCAAGATCGAATTTCTCGGCCATGCCGAACGCCGGCACGCCGCCTTGGCGGAGCGGCTGGCGCTTGCCTATGCCCAAACGCCAGCGCGCCCATGCAAGGGCGAATGCTGGTTGCCGACATCGGCGGTGCCCGCGCTGCTTGCCGAGCAACAAGCGTTGGACGAGGCGTCGGCTGCGCTGGCGATGGCTGAGGAGCACCACGCATGAACGCCTTGGTCGCCGACCGCGAGCGCTTTCAGATGTACGTCACCGACGGCGTGATTCCCGCCGCCGCCTGGACGCCGTTGTCCGAAGCGCAGCGCATCGTCGAACAGGCCAATGCCTTGCTGCGCGCGGCCGAAGCCGAACGCGAAGCCATATTTGAGCAGGCCAGGCGCGAGGGCCTGGTCGAAGGGCGCGAAGCTGGTTTGCAGCATTGCGCCGAAGCGTTGCATGCCCTGGCCGAAGCGCGCGCGGCCGCCACCGCGGAGCTGCGCAAGCGCGCGGGAGATATCGCCATCGGCGTGGTCAAGCACATCGCGCCGGCCATCGGCGCGGAACGGCTGGTGGCGTCGCTGGTGGCCGAAGCCATGCAGAAGCTGGTGTTCGAACCGCAACTGCTGGTGCGTATTCATCCTGACATCGTCGCGCAGGCGCGCAGCGAAGTTGCCGCGTTGGGCGCCGCCGCCGCACCGGATATCGAGATCATTGGCGATCCGAATCTTGATCGCTTCGATTGCATCATCGAGTCGGCCGGCGGCATCGTGCGCGCGGGCTTCAACGAACAGCTCGAGCAGGCGAGGGTGATTCTCGCCGCCGCCGAAAAGACCACGGGAGGGCGCCGTGAACGCACGGACGTCTGACGAACGCCTCCCGGATCGATTGCTGTCGACGGATAGCGATGATCCCCTGCTGCGCGCGCTCAGCCGACGCGACACCTTGCAGCATGTGGGACGCGTCGCGGAAGCCTATGGCACCTTGGTGCGCGCGACCGGTGTGCGCGCGGCCATCGGTGAACTGTGTTTGCTGGAGCAGGGCGATACCGGCTTTTGCATGCCGGCCGAAGTGGTCGGTGTTTCGCAGCAACAAACCTTGCTGACGCCGTTGGGGCCGCTCGAAGGTATCTCCACCGCCACCACCGTTACGGCTACCGGCAAGCAGGCCACGGCGCCTGCCGGCAAAAGTTTGCTCGGCCGGGTGATCGATGCGCATGGCGATCCGCTGGATGGCCTTGGCCCATTGGTGGATGTGGAACGCGTACCGCTGTATGCCGACTCGCCCAATCCGTTCACCCGACAAGCCATCGACGAACCGCTACCCACCGGCGTGCGTGCGATCGACGCAACGCTGACCATAGGCCGCGGCCAGCGCACCGGCATCTTTGCGGTGGCCGGTGGCGGCAAGAGCACCTTGCTCGGCATGCTGGCGCGCAATGCGCAGTCGGACGTCAACGTGATCGTGCTGGTGGGTGAGCGTGGCCGCGAAGTAGGCGAGTTTCTGCACGACAGCCTTGGCGAAGAGGGCCTGAAACGCAGCGTGCTGGTCGTGGCGACATCGGATCGGCCGGCATTGGAGCGCAGCCGCGTGGCGTGGCTGGGCACCGCCATTGCCGAATACTTTCGCGATGCCGGCATGAACGTGTTGCTGATGATGGATTCGGTCACGCGTTTTGCGCGCGCACTGCGCGACGTCGGCCTGGCCATGGGCGAGCCGCCTGCACGGCGCGGCTTTACACCATCGGTATTTTCCGCCTTGCCGCGCCTGTTCGAGCGCGCCGGCACCAACGACAAGGGATCGATCACCGCGTTCTACACCGTGCTGATGGAAGACGAAGACGGCAGCGATCCGATTGCCGAAGAAGTCCGCTCCATCCTGGACGGCCATATCTATCTGTCGCGGCGCCTGGCACAGGCCAGCCATTATCCGGCGATCGATGTATTGGCCAGCGCCAGCCGCCTGATGCCGCGCGTGACGCCACCGACCCATCAACGTGCAGCCGGTCTGCTGCGTCGCTACGTGGCCAAGTACCGCGAGATCGAAATGTTGCTGCAGCTGGGCGAATACAAACCTGGCGGCGACGCCGATGCGGATACCGCCATCGCGCGCATCGACGCCATCAATCAACTATTGCGGCAGGACACCCACGAGCATGCGGAATTCACCGCCACGCGCAATCGGCTGCTAGGTGTCTGCACATGAGCACCAGTGCTGGCCAGTTTCCGTTGGAGCCGTTGTGCACGGTAAGAGCGATGCGCCTGCGCAAGCTGGAGGCCGACCTGAAAGCCAGCCGCGAACGGTGGCGCGCCGCCGAGCAACGGCGTGTCGAGGCCAACGGGCATTGGGAGCAATCGGTGCAGGCGCGCCAGGATTTCGCCGATGCATCGTGGCGCAAGCTGTTCGACAAAAGCCTGCCTACCGGCGAGGCCATGAGCCGGCATGAGCGCCGTCTGGCATGGCTCGACCAGGTCATCGCGCAAACGCACGCGGAGCTGGAACAGCGCTCGCGCGAATGCGCCGAAGCCACCGCCGCCATGGAACTCGCCGCCACGGCCTGGCGGCGTGCGCACAGCAAGCTCGATGCTCTGGGCGAAATGAAACAGGAATGGCTGCAGCAGGCGCGCAACCAGCAGGCGTTGCGCGAGGAACACGGCTTGGAAGAACTGATGCTGCGCCGGACAACGTCACGCTGAGGTCGATATGCATATGCCGCCTTCAACGCCCCCCTCATCCACGTCACACACTTTGGCCAGCCGGCATGGCGAAGCCCGTGCAAAAAACGCGCACGCCGGCAATCAGGAAAGCGTGCAGCGCTTTCGCACCCTGATGCATGGCAAGCCAGCATCGAAGAACAATGCCGGCAACCACACGCTGGACGAGGATGCCTCGATCGACATCGAACAGGCCGCGAGCGCGGATGCGGATGAAAACGCAAGCGCCAGTGCGGACGCCCATGAACTGCCCCCCGATCAGGAGCAGGCTTTGCGCGATTTGCTGCAGCGTCAGCTGGGTGAGGGCGCGGCGCAGTTGCCCGTGCTGGCCCGGCGTGGCGATGACAGCGGCAACGATCAACCAGACCAGCATCGCGACAACGATCAATCCGCGGCGGCTACCGGCATGCAGGCACAGCATGTAGCGCCATTGGCCACGCAGCCGAATCCGGAACAAACCGTCGCCAGTCAGGCAGGCATGGCGCCCGCGCTGGCCGAATTGATCGAACGGCACGTCAAGCAGTTGCTGGTGCCGGACATGGCCAGCCGCAGCGCGGCGCAAGCGCGCGAAATCATGATCACGCTCAAGGATGGTTTGCTGCCCGGCACCGAACTTTGGCTGAGCCGCACCAGCAGCGGCTGGAAGCTGCGTGCCGATACCCGTTCCAGCACGGCCTACCGCAGCTTGATCGAAGGCGCGCCGCAACTGATCGAACGCTTTGCGCAGAGCAGGCTCGGTGACCTGGAAGTGACTCCCACTTTGCTCGACTGATTTTTGCCATGTCCGACGCACTACTGCAGGCCATCGTCAGCGGCAATCCCCTGGACCTGCCTGGCCTGGGCTCAAACGACAATGGCCTGACCATTCTGTTTCCGCTGTCACTGGGCGGCACGGTGAATGACCTGGCGAATGCGCTGAATCTTCCTGTCGATTCGATTCTCGCCGTGAATCCCGGCCTGCGTGCGGACAGCTTGCTCAATGTCAGTCAAGTGGTCGGCCTGCCCGATAGTCACGTCGACCGCATCATGCAAAACGTGACGTTTGCCGGCCACCACGCGTATGTCTCGACGCCGTCGGCAGCATCGCCACCGCATGGGCCGCCGCCGCTGCAGGCTCCACCTGCCGTCACGAATGGACACGGCGTTGGGCCGGCGCTACGCACGGTGCTGGATGTTTTCAATACGCTCAATCATCCGCCACAGACGGCACTGCTTCCTCTTCCGGTGGATGAGCACACGGATCGCTGGATGGTGAGCATTGACCTGACCATCTCCGTGAAAGGCGCTGATGAACCACTGCCTGCACGGCCTGTCGTTGCGCCGTTGACGGAACCTGAGCCGGTGTCTGGCTCGTCGCGCGTGACGGAACCCGCCACCACTGTGCCGCTCAACACCGCCGCGGTGAATGTCGATCCGGGCAAGGTGGTGGCCGCATCATCCAGCCAACGTGCGGAGGACCGCGAAGGCGCTTTCAGCTTCATGCAGACGGGCAACGTCGTGGTGCCGACGGGACTGGATCGGCAGCGCACGCGCAGTGCCGACGTGCCGCCGCCGATCCCGATGGATGATCGTCGCTTTGCATGGCCGCCCGTGGCGATGGCGGCCTCGTCATCAAGCAACGGCGTCAACATCATGGCGCCGCCGGTGGCCATGCACGCGGCGGATCTTCACGCCGACAGCCGCCCGCTGACGTCACAGCTGATGGCGTTGCTGCTGGCGCAAACGGGTGGCTCCATCATGGCGGGGGCCACCGCGCCGGTGTCATCGCAAACTTCTCCATCGGTCGATCCACAAGCGCTGGCCGCGCTTGTATCAAGCATGCGCGCCAGCAAAGTGATCGATCTTGGGGCAGGGCTAAGCCTGCAGTTTTCGCTGGTGGATGACCGCTTGCGGCGCATCGATGCGATTGGACAGGAGCGCACGCCCGCGCGACGTACCGGCGATGGGCTGGAAGAAGTGCGCATCAGCCGGCCGAACAGTGAAGACGTGGAGCAAACCGATGAGCAACGCGAGCAGGGACGCCGCCGTCGCGCCGCCATTGCCGCCATGCGCCGCCGACGCCGACCGCGCACTCGCCGCTGCCGTTACTGGCGTGGCATGCGGCGTGACTTGCACGTCCCACGCACGATGCGTTATCCGAAGAGCGTGGACCTGGCCGAGTTCCGGCGCCGTTTACCGCCGCGGTACATGTGGAATGTCGGCACGTGATGCTATGTAGGTTGGAGTGAGGCATGGCCGAACTCCAACGCGGCATGCGAGCGCGGGATGTTGGGGTTCGCGTTCCGCTCACCCCAACCTACGCTTGCAGAGCCATCACCGCGATGACTTATCCAAGCTCACCCACATATTGCTGCGCCTGATCCGCCGGCAGCACGCCGGCGCTCTGCGCATTGCGTAGCGCGCCGATCGCCGCCTGGGACAATCCGACATACGCGTAATCGCTGCTCATCTGCTGCACCCAGGTGCTCAGCGTGCCGCTGTCTTTCATGACGTTGATGATTTCCGCCTGATACGCGGCGTTGTGATTGCTGTTGAGCAGGTTGGCGATTTGCACGGGTTGCATGGTGGCGGTGGAAAGCGCTACCTCGTAATCGCAATCGGCTTGGCGGCGTGCATTGCCATCGGGGCTGAATACGTCGGGCGCGTGGCTTTCCACATACGCTTTGGTGTTGGCGAAAGTGCTGCTGTCGATCAGGCTTGCCAGATGCGCGCTGTTGCTGAGCGGCGTACTCGGACTGTTGGCGGCCACCGTAAGCTGGTTATAGAACGTGGTGACGTAGTTCGGATCGTCCTTGGCCATGGCCGAGAGAAAGCCGTTAACGTCATCTGGCTTGATCTGGCAGGCCTTCACCGCATTGATGACACCTTGCGTGTAATTGCCGCCCTGATCGAACGCCTCCGGGTGAGCCGCCAATATCTGCTGTGCCTGGTCTGGGCTCAAACCCAACTTCTCTGCAAAAGTGCTGGCCGCGGTACCGTCTTTTGCCAACCGTTCGGCCTGGTCCTTCTCAATGCCGGCGGCTTCCAGGTATTTGGTTTGTTCCTCCTGGAATTCCTGCTGCTCCTTGTTGCCTTCGATCGCGTGGGCGACCAGTTCAAACGGTGCTGAAATCAATGTGCCAATGCCGGTTACGATTTCGCCGGCCACGGCAATCGGCGGAATGTTTTCCATGAAGCTGCCGATCACCGAAATCACGTCGCCAGCCATCGCCAGCGCGGAAAAAGCGCCGAGCGCGCTGCCCGGATTGTTCTTGGCCGCTTCGAAATCCGACGCAAATGCCGAGGTGCTGGCGATCACCGACAAGCCCGGTACAAACTTTGCGCCGAGCTTGGCCATGACATCGGCCGTTGCATTGAAGGCGCCAAACTTGCCGGCATCGGCCATCACTTCCAGCGCGCCCGCGCCGAGCTCGGAGACATCGCTGCCGGCGAGCGAAAACGCGTTGATCATTTCGTTGACCTTATCGGCGTTGGCGCCGTTGAGGCTGTCGACGGCAATGCCGGCGACGGCCCACGCCTTGCCGGCGGCGCCCATTTCCTTGTAGCCCTCGGCGAACTGGGCTGCGTTGAACGCTTTGGTATCACCGTTGGAAAGGGCTTCGATGCCTTCCTTGACCAGTTTCCATCCCGAGCGATCCTTGAACACCGGGTCGGCGAGCTTCAGCAATTGGCTGCCGGCCATCTTGGTGTCGCCGCCGTTTTCGACCAGCAGCTGTCCTTCCGCGGATTTCACGGCGTCGGGCAGGAATTTGCTTTCGTAATCGGAAAATTTGCTGAAGGCTTTGGAAGCCGCCGCATCGTTTTGCACATAGCCGGCGAATTGCAGCGCGGTCTTGCCTTGGCCCGATTGCGCCATGTCCTGCATCATGGTGTAAAGCTGTTGCGCGGCGCCCTGGTTGTGGCCGGCCGCAAACAGCAAACTCGCCTGGTTGTTCTGCATATAGGCGGCGAGCGTCTTCGCTGTATCGGCGTCTGCCTGGTACACCTTGGCGTTGTCTGGATCGTCGCGATACGCCTTGATGAAAGCCTGGCTTTGCGTTGCCGTCAGCGGGCCGGACTGTGCCAGCAGTTGTTGCAGTTTCTTGTCTTTTTCTTCGGCTGCGCTGTGCGCGGCTTGATAGGCTTGCAGCGGGCTGCCGCCGTTATGGGCGAGATAATCCTGCACGCCTTGCGCGCCAGCTGCGAAGGCGTCATTGGCCGCCTGCGTCCGGCCGCGTTCCTGCAAGGCATTGCCAAGCGCAATCGCGAAATTCGGACTGCCCGCGGAGCCGTAGCCGGGGCTGGCGAGAATGCTGGTTTCCAATTCACTGGTGGCGCCGCCACGGGTGAGGAAACCCACCGCGCCGGGATTGTCCGCATACGCTTGGGCGACTTGCTGGATCACCGAGTTGCTTTGGCTGCCGCCCAGATTGGCCAGCATGCTCTGCACGTTGTCAAACGGCACCATGCTGCCGGCGTAGCCAAGCTGCAGCTGTGCAATCTTCTGGATGGTCGGCATGCTGGCCTGGGTGACTGCCGTGGCGAGCTCAGGCGACAAGCCAGTGGTCGCCGTCTGCAATTGGCCGGCCGCCTGCGTTGCCTGGCCTTGCGCGTAATACACGTCATCCGCATGCACCTTGGCGTAAGGCTGCGCCACCTGGTTGGCCTCAGCCTGGACCCAGCTTTGTACCTGTGGATCGGCCAACGCCTTATCGATCACGCTCTGCGGCTGTCCTTGCAGCTGAGTGCTCAGGCTTTGCAGTTTGTCATGCGCATTGGCATCGCTCGGTACCGCTGAAATCAGCGTAATTGCCTGATAGCCGTTGACGGCATCGTTGACGGCGGACTGCGTATCCGGATCGTTTGCGTAGCGCTGTGCGATGGCCTGGCCGAAGCTGCTGATCAGTTGATTGGTAGGCGTGCGAAATTGAGCGGGCACGCCGTTGTTGCGGTTGGCGATGTCGCCGGCGATTTCGTTCTGGATGGCGGACTCCATCGCTTGCCGTGCCTGGTTGACGGTGTCGGCTTCCGATTGCGCTATGTCAGAGCGAATGCCCGCATTGCGCGGAGCGTTCTGGATTGCTTGCTTGGCTTGCGCTTGCGCCGTCTGATACGCGCTGACCGCCGTGTTGGTTTGTTGCTGCAGCGTCTGCGCCGAGGGCGGTTGTTCGTTGGGGCCCGGTGGCACCGCGTTGGCCGGCAAGGTCAGCGTCTGGCCTTCCGTCAGCGCGGTCATGGTGGTGATGCCATTGGCGCGCGCCAGTTCTTCCGGTGTTACGCCATAGGTTTGCGCAATGCTCTGCACCGTATCGTGCGCCTGCACTTTATAAGGCGGCGGCGGGGGAGGGGACGGCGGAACATAACGCGTGGAAGCATCGGCGGAGACGGGGAGCATGGGGGATTTACCTCGGTTTTAATGGGGAAGCCTGCGAATGCCGATGACGCGCTTGGTGCCAATGCGAGCGCACTTCACGCCGTCGTTACCAATTCCACGGCAGAACATCTTTGGCGTGGCTGCCTAGCCAGCTGGCAGCACTCTTGGTGGCGTTGATGCCGGTCTTGATTGCGCCGCCGCCAAATTCGATCACGCCTTGCTGCACGTGGCCCATCACTTCGATGGTGCCTTCGGCCAAGCCACCTGTGATGCTGATCGCCTTGCTGCCGACGGTGCCTGCCACGCGCATCACGTTGCCGGCCCAATGACCTGGCGTGCCCAGATGATCCAGTGCGCTGCCTGCCTTGTCGAAGGCAGTCGATGTAACGTCACTGGCCTTGTTGGCGATGGTGCCGACCGCATTGGCGGCGGTGTTGCTGGCCGCCCCGTAGAAATCGGCAACGCGTGAGGTAAGGCTGTTGTCACGCAGATAGTTGCCGTTGTGATTCCATGGCTGATCGTTCTGCAGCGCCTGCAGCACCGAATTCATCATGTGGTCGCGCACGCCGCTGACGGTGTCGGTAATCAGATTCAAACCGGGTGCCTGCAGATACCAGGCCGGCTTGTTGGGATCGCGCAACTGGATTTCATGCCCTATTGCGGGCGGTATCAGACCGCGTGCAAAGCCGGTTTGCTGCTCGCCGGTCAATACGTCGCCTTGCACGGCATAGCGGCGCACCAGGCCATCGCTCGCAGCCTGCTTCATCGCACCGACATTGCCTTCGGGAGCGAGGCGCTGCAGGGTGGCGTCGTTGACGCCCGCCGCGTTGAACGTCACGGCAGGAATGTCGTCGACGACCGCGGCCGTTGAAGCCAGGCCGCCGCCCAGCGAATGGCCCGTCAGCACCAGGTTGTCGCCGAACGCCACCTTGGCCTTGGTGGCCAGCGCGACGGCTTGATCGTACTGCGCGGTGTTCAAGCCAAGCGCCTGCGTGGCGTCGGCTTTCCAGTCGTTCAAGCCTGACGTGCCTTTGAAGGCGAGCACGACATCGCCTTTGCCATCCTGATAGATCGCCGCGCGAAAACCGGTGGACGTGTCATTCAACGACGCCGGATCAATATCGGCCGCTTCCAGTTGCGCATCGCTCAGGCGCGTCCAGCCATCGATGTTTTTGTTGTCCAGGTCGTAGGAATCCTGCGCAAGTTTGGCCAGGTCCAGATCGATCGGCTTGGCATCCTGGCCTTGAACCTGCTGCGCGAATCCCGGTGGCGGTGGCTGCGTGTGGGCGCTGACGAGCTTGGCGATCTGCGGGTTGTAGGCGAGCTGTGGTGTTGACGTGTGGTTGGCGGCGCTCGCCGTGGCGTTGGCAGAGGCTGTGGCGCTGGTGTCATCGGCGATGTCGAGAGCCGTATCGGCGAACGGGCGTCGACTGATGCTGGCGTCCAGAAACATGGCAAGTCTCCCATACGATGACGGGAACCATAGCGAGCGGGAGTAGGGGTGACAGCTAGGGCTTTCCCTTGACTAGGGATAGCCCTAGGAATGCGTGTCATCGAATGATCTCGGTTATGGGGACCACCGCTAGCAGCTACTACACTAGGGATGCCCTGATCTATTCCACGTACCCGTCACCCCATCGATTTAATTCAACCTGTGGGCTGACGGGTACGTGGAATAGATCAGAGCATCCCTAGGCCGTTATCGCTGATCGAGGAACCAAGCTGCCATGCACGAGCAGGACACTCCGACACCGCACGCGGTTTCCGTTCGTGGCGTCAGCAAAACCTATAAGGGAGGTTTCCAGGCACTGAAGTCGGTCGATCTCGACATCCGGCGGGGCGAGATCTTTGCGCTGCTGGGACCCAACGGGGCGGGCAAGACCACGCTGATCAGCATCATCTGCGGCATCGTCACACCTAGCAGCGGCACGATCACGGCGGATGGCTACGACGTGCTGCGCGATTATCGAATCACGCGCTCGAAGATCGGCCTGGTACCGCAGGAGTTGTCGACCGACGCGTTCGAAACCGTGTGGGCGTCGGTACGCTTCAGCCGCGGCCTGTTCGGGCGCACGCGCAATGACAAGCACATCGAAAAGGTGCTGCGCGATCTGTCGCTGTGGGACAAGAAGGATTCCAAGATCATGACCTTGTCCGGCGGCATGAAGCGTCGCGTGCTGATCGCCAAGGCCTTGGCGCACGAGCCAAGCATTCTGTTTCTGGACGAGCCCACGGCGGGCGTGGACGTCGAGCTTCGGCACGATATGTGGCGGATGGTGCGAGGACTGCGTGAAAACGGCGTGACGGTGATCCTCACCACGCACTACATCGACGAGGCCGAAGAGATGGCCGATCGCGTCGGTGTGATTACCGGCGGCGAACTGATTCTGGTCGAAGAGAAGCAGGCGCTGATGCGCAAGCTTGGCAAGAAACAACTTGCCATCACGCTTCAATGGCCCATGCAGGCCGTACCGGGGGATCTGGGCGAGTTCGCCCTGGAGCTTTCCGGCGACGGCACCACGCTTACGTATACGTTTGATGCCAAGAGCGACGGCACCGGCATCGCGACGCTGTTGCGCAAGCTGGGCGACCGTGGCATCGACTTCAAGGACCTGCACACCGAAGAGAGTTCACTGGAAGACATTTTCGTCAGCCTGGTACGGAGGGACTCATGAACATTCCTGCCATACGCGCCATCTACCGCTTCGAGATGGCCCGCACGTTCCGCACGCTGACGCAAAGCATCGTTTCGCCGGTGCTGTCGACGTCGCTGTACTTCATCGTGTTCGGCGCAGCCATCGGCTCGCGCATGGGGCATATCGGCGGCACCAGCTATGGCGCCTTCATCATCCCCGGGCTGATCATGCTGTCACTGCTCAACGAGAGCGTTTCGAACGCCTCATTCGGCATTTATCTGCCCAAATGGTCCGGCACCATCTATGAGCTGCTTTCCGCGCCGGTGTCGCCGCTGGAGGCGGTGCTGGGTTACGTGGGTGCTGCGGCGACCAAGTCGGTGATGCTCGGTTTGCTTATTTTGATTACCGCGCGCTTCTTCGTGCCTTACAGCATTCTGCATCCGGTATGGATGATCACCTTTTTGCTGCTGATGGCGGTCACCTTCTGTTCGTTCGGTTTCATCATCGGGCTGTGGGCTGACGATTTCCAGAAACTCCAGGTGATCCCGCTGATGATCGTCACGCCGTTGACGTTTCTCGGTGGCGCGTTCTATTCGATCGGCATGCTCCCGCCGTTCTGGCAGAAGGTGGCGCTGTTCAATCCCGTGGTGTATCTCATCAGCGGATTTCGCTGGAGTTTCTACGGGCAGTCGGACGTCAACGTTGTGCTCAGCGCGGGGATGACGACGGCGTTCCTGGTGCTGTGCGCGGTGGCGATTGCGTGGATTTTCAGGAGCGGCTACAAGCTGCGCGCTTAAGTAGGTGAGCCGCAGGCTGGGATGAAATCCCAGTTTTTTGCAGCCTGCCATGCTGGGATTTCATCCCAGCCTACGCGGACAGGCGCCCGTTCAATGCACTGCCGCTTGATGCTCGCGCAACCATTGATGCACGGCTTCATGCTCCGCCTTGGCGGTTGGATTGAGGCCGCCCGCGGGTTGGACATCGAAATACACCTGGAACGTATCGCCGCGCTTGTTGCGCACGCTTGGATCGGCGCCGGCTTTCAGCAAGGCCAGCACGCACTGCGGCTTGTGTACCTGCGCGGCGACATGCAGCGGCGTATCACCCAGGCGATCGGCTCGGTTGGGATCGGCGTGGTGAGCGAGCAGCAAGTCGAACGCGGCGCTGCTCGGATTCATCAATGCGGCATCGATCGGCGGGGCCTTCGTCAGGCCATGCGGTGCGTTGGGATCGGCGCCATGGTCGAGCAGCAATTTCAAGTAATCAGGATCATTGGCCTTGGCTGCCATATGCAGCACGGTGTCGCCGCCGAGGCCTGGCAGGGAAGGGTTGGCGCCCGCATCCAGTAACGCCGTCATGGCCGGTTTGCTTTGCCGTAGCAGCGCCCATTCCAGCAGGGTGACATCCTCCTTGCCCTGCGCATTGGGGTTGGCGCCTTCGGCAACCAGCGCTCGTACGCGTGCGCTGTCGCCAGTCAACGCGGCATTGGCGAGCGCGACGGTTTTGGCATCGGTAAAAACGTTACTTGCATCGGCGTTGCTCATGGAATCTCTCCCGGCCGTGCTTGTCGCCATCAACACACCCGCCAATAGCATACATAGGCCATAACCGTATGTTCGTATCACTCGCATCGTGTCTGTTCCACACCTGATCGATGAGCGGTGCCACGCCATGGGCGATGCGCACAAGCACCCGAACCTTACGATAACCATGATTACTCTCCGCACCATCTAGGGACGACCCTAGCTGGGGCACGCCCGGATGGGATGGCACGGCGCGAGATGTTGCAATCGCCATGTTGCAATCGCCGTACTGTCATTCCCTGCACCGAGGCTGCGCCATGACTGCGATAACGGCCGCAAGGACTTCGCCATCGTTTGCGACGAGCGATGCGTCTTCCCACACCTACACTGTCCAGTTTGGAGACACGCTCTCAGGTATCGCCCAGCGCTTTGGCGTTTCGCTGGCCGCGCTGGAGGCGGCCAATCCGCGCATTGCCAACCCGAACCTGATCTATCCGGGCCAGCAACTGGCCATTCCCGGCGGCGCGGCGGTTTCAAGCCCACCGCCCGGCCACGGCGGCCCGGCCTCGAACTTCAGCATCAGTGAGAACGGCGTGAAGATGATCGAGGGCTTCGAGGGATATAGCGCAACGGCTTATCCCGATCCCGGTACCGGCGGAGCACCTTGGACGATCGGCTATGGCCATACGGGCGGGGTGGTACCCGGCGAGACGATCACGCGCGCGCAGGCCGAAGCGTATCTGAAGCAGGACCTGAGTTCGGCCGAGAGTGCCGTGCGCGAAAACGTGCACGTGCCGCTGACGCAGAATCAATTCGACGCGCTGGTCAGTCTTACCTATAACGTCGGCCCGAACGGTTATCCCAGCCTGCTGGCAACGCTCAATCGCGGTGACTACGCGGGTGCGCAGCGCATGTTCGGCGATTACGTCCACGCCGGCGGCCGCGTGTTGCCGGGGTTGGTGAGCCGGCGTGCGCAGGAGGCAGCCTTGTTTGGAAGCTCGGCGCCCTCCGGCAGCAACTCCGGCGCACCTTCGCCCACACCGGCACCGCCCGCGGGTGGCAGTCATGCAAGCAGCTACACCGTGCAACCGGGCGATATGCTTTCTGCCATCGCGCAGCGGCAAGGCGTATCGCTGGCCGCGCTTGAAGCGGCCAATCCGCAACTGAGCAATCCCAATTACATCTATCCGGGCGAAACGATCCACCTGCCTGATAGCCAGCATGGCGACCGTAGCAACTACTCGGTAAAACGCGGCGATACCTTGTCGGGTATTGCCAGTAGCCATGGTGTATCGCTGGCGGCGCTGGAAGCGGCCAACCCGCAGATTCGCAATCCCAATTGGATTGTCGTGGGGCAGGTCATCCACATGCCATGACTTAAGGGCAATGGCACTAACTTAAGCCGAGAAGCTTGATGCTTGCCGAGATCAGCTACCTCCCCTGCGACAGTAGGGGAGGGTTGGGGTGGGGTTGCTTGGGCTTTAGCGTGCAGACAAATACTGCCGCAGGGGAGGGAGCAGATCATGGCAAGCGTCAAGTCATAGGAAGCTCTTGAGGGACGCTGCGAGTTCATCCCAGCCTGCGTGTTGTGTTGTGTGTCTTTTATATTTCAACGCCCCGCTTGAAATTTAGACGTCTAAATGTGTAGTCCATCGCAATACGCGAACAATTGGACGAATGGGCCGGTAAAAAACTTCTTTTGTGCATTGCGATGTTCCTGAACAGCGCGGATGATTCCGCCACCTTGCCCGGGTCGCTCCGGACAAGTTCTTGGGACAGCTTTCATCGTGACCAGGATTGCTATCGGTGGGCGAAAAAACATGCGCCATAGCGCGTGTTTTTTTGCGTAAGAGGGGCATGTTCGCGCCTCTCTTTTGAAACGTGTCACGCAGCAATGGCTTTCATCGTAACCCTTCCATATGGAGGGAGGGTGGCGTGTTGTCGTACGCCGGCATGGGCCGGTTACGGCGGCTTTCATTTCAAAGCGCTAGTTGTCTACAGGGGGCGACAGTGGAACGAGATCGTTACGGTAGTTGGAAAAGCACGGCACGGGAGCGCACGGCGCGAACGTTGATCGGCATGTTGCTGGTGCTGCTGGCCTCGCTGAGTGCGGGTTACGCAACTGCCCAGCAAGTGGAGCCGACACTGCCCAGTTCGCAGCGGCAAACGATCAACCTTGCGGCGGGCATTCCGCAGTACATCGGGAATGCCAGCTCGACATCGAATGCGCCGCAAAGCAACTGGTGGTTCGAGAACTCGAACAATTCCACGGCCTATTCCACGCCGGGATTCAACGAGAGCACCGACACCACCGGCAACTGGATGCAAGTGGGCTTGCCCTATGACGCAAACGTTCCGCGCACCTTCATCAACCAGGCGTCCGGTGGCGGCCAGGGTTCGCTGACCGGCAACTTCAACTGGTATCGCCTGCATTTCAAGGTGGATCCCAAATACGCCGGCCAGAAATTCCTGTTGAGGCTGGAAGGTTCGCATACCGGCGTGCAGGTCTTTATCAATGGCACGCTGCTGCAAGGTATCAGTGCGGTCGCTGCCGATGCGCAGGCGACGCACGTGGTGGGCTTCGTGCCGGTGATCGTCGACCTGACGCCATACATCACGGCGGATGGCAAGACGGATAACGTCATCGCCATCGACGTGTCGCGCGGCGCGCCATGGTATGAGCAGCCCAACTTCTCGGGCGCGTTCCGCTTCGGCCAGGCGATGGCGGGCTTGTTCCGCAACGTGAAGCTGTACGTCACCAATCCCATCCATATTCCGCCGAACGTTTATTCCAACCAGAAAACCTGGGGTACTTACGTCGGCACGGTTTCCGAGGTTCCTGCCGCGCAAGGTACTGCTACTGCCGCGTCGGCGGTTGTCGACGTGCAAACCAACGTGGTGAACGAGACATCCACGGCGCAGCAAGTCACGCTGACCACGCAGATCGTGGATGCCAAGGGCAACGTGGTGGTGACCGCACCGCCGGTGACGCAGACCGTGCCGGCGATGACCGCTAGCACGTTCCCGTCCGGCGCGACGCCGATGTTCGACCAGAAGATCACGATACCCAATCCCACCTTGTGGTATCCGAACAACGCGACCTGCGGCACACCCGCCGTGCTGTGCGGTTCGCCGTATCTGTACAAGGTCTATCACATCGTCAGCGTCAACGGCGTGGTGGTGGATTCCACGCAGGACACACTCGGCATTCGCACGATCACGTGGGATGCGAACTTTCCGTATTTCAACGGCCATGCTGTTTACATGTGGGGCGGCTCGGGCCGTTACGACTACCCGGGGCTAGGCTCGTCGGTGCCGGACGAACAAGTGTGGCGCGACATGGCGCAGCTTGCGGCGCAGGGCGGCAATGTCTATCGCCCCGGCCATTCGACCAGCAGTGAAGAACTGGTGGCTGCCGCCGATGCTTACGGCGTCATGATCGACCAACCCAGTGGCGATGGCGAAGGCTACTGGAACGCCACGTCCAACCCGAGCGCCGACGATCAGCAGCTGAAGCAGGAACTGCATCGCGACATGATCATCCGCGATCGCAGCCATCCGTCGATTCTCGATTGGGAACGCGACAACGGCGGCATGAACACCACGCTCGCCACGCAGCTGGGCACCATCGAGACGACGTGGGACAACATCAATCCGCGCGAGAGTGCCGACCGTACTTTCGGCCCGTCGTTTGGCTACATCGATGAGTGCGATGGTGCCGGTTGCGAAGCCGGCAACAAGCAGCAGAATCCGGCCAACCCGGCGTTTGGCGCCGAGTATTGGGACAACATGGGTACCGGCCGTGGCCTGGCTTATGACTATGAGCTGGCCTTTGCCGCGCCGTATCTGGATGACTGGCGCAAGGGCAGGGCTGCCAACACCTTCGGGATGGCGCAGTGGTATTTCGCCGAATCGCCGGGTGAAGTGAGTTTGTGGGCGGAGTATCAGAACCAGCCCAACATGGTGAACTTCGTGCGCTCGCTCGGTTATTCCGATACCGATGCGAACCGCTTCCCGCGCCTGCTTTACTACATCTATCAAGCCAACTGGATTCCCTACACCGTGCAGCCGGTGGTGCATCTGGCGCATCACTGGAATCGCGCCTACGAATACACCGCAGGCACGCCGATTCAAGAGAATGCTTTCAGCAACTGCCCGTCGGTGCGCTTGCTGATCAATGGCCAGCCGAACGACCCGGTTACGGGCGCGTTGCTGGCGGATCAGGTGCCCAATCCGTGGAACATCAACTCCAGCGCCAACCTGTCGCAGAACACCACGGTGATGCCGGGCCAGGTGCACTGGATGGTGAACTGGGCGCCGGGCACGGTGACGGCGCAGTGTCTGGATGCCAACGGCAATCCGGTAGCCGGTGCAAGCGATACGCGCACCACCGCGGGCGCGGAAGCGAAGATCGTGCTGAGCGTGGTGCCGAATCTGACCAAGCCGGATGGTTCGGCGTTCCAGTGGACGGCGAATGGTTCGGATGCCGCGTTCGTCGTTGCCCAAGTGGAAGATGCCAACGGCAACCTGGTGCCGACCGCGGCGGACAACGTGACGTTCTCGGTAACGGGGCCGGCCTCGTACATGGGCGGCACGCAGCAGCTGGTGGCCGATCCGTCATGGACCAACTATTACCAGGATGCGTATTCGCAAGCACACAGCACGGTGATCCAGGGCGTGCCATATGCCTTCTTCCATTCGCCCGGCGATCCGGAACTGAACTTCGAAGGCGGCTTGCAAAAGATCGCACTGCGCAGCACGTTTACGCCCGGCACGGTGTCAGTGACGGCGAGCGCGCCGGGACTGCAAAGCGGCAGCGTAACATTGGCTTCGGTCGCACCGGTTGCGCCCACGCAAACGCAGGCCCCGGTGATCATCGTGCCGCCGGTGGATGAAGCAACCACCTCCGGTTTCCCGGCGACCTTCACCGTCGTGGCTTCCGGCTCGGGCACGCTGAGTTATCAATGGTCCGACAAGAACGGCCCGATCAAGGGTGCTACCAGTGCGACGTACACCACGCCCGCGACAACCGCGGCCGACAACGGCGACACGTTTACGGTAACGATTGCCAGCAGCAATGGCACGGTGACGTCGACGCCGGTAACACTCAGCGTCGATGCGCCGGCCAACGTGGTGATTACCACGCAGCCGACGTCGCAAGCGGTGGTGGATGGCCAGTCGGCCACGTTGACGGTGGCGGCCACAGGTTCGCCTGCGCTTACTTATCAGTGGTACCAGGTGGGTTCCGGCGCGATTGCCGGTGCCACCAGCGCGTCGTACACCACGCCGGTGTTTACCACGGCGGGCAGCGAAACGTTCTACGTGGTGGTCACCAACGATCTCGGTTCGGTGCAATCGAACAACGCGGTGGTAACGATCGATGCGGCCACGCCGGTGTCCTTCAGCACGCAGCCGGCCAGCACCATCGTGCCGGTAAATGAGCCGGTGCAGTTCACGGCCGTGGTGGCCGGTTCGGCGCCGTTTACGTATCAATGGCAGTTCACGCCGCCGGGCGGTTCGCCGACCATTCTTACCAGCGGCACGCAGCAGTCGAACACGCTCAGCTATACGATCCCCGCGGTAAGCGTCGCGAATGTGGGCGCGTACACCGTGACCGTGACCAATGCTGCGGGCACGCCAGTGATGAGCAACGCGGCGAACATCACGCTGGCGCCGCCGGGCGTCAACCTGGCCCTGGATGCACTTGCCACCAGCAGCAGTTCGCAGAACCCGTGCAACGATGCCACCACGTCGCCGCCTTACTCGGGCACCAATTGCCTGGGTGCGGAGAATGCGGTTGATGGCAGCCTTGCTTCACGCTGGGGTTCGGCCACCGCCGGTGCGCCGCCGACACCGGCCGTGCCGGGTGTCGATCCGTCGTGGTTGCAGGTCGACCTGGGTTCCACGCAACCGTTCAATACCGTGGTGATCAACTGGGAAAACGCGTACGCCACGCAGTATCAGATTCTCTACAGCAATGGCGATCCGAACGATCCGACCTCCTGGAAGACCGCATACAGCACCACCAGTGGCGCGGGTGGTACGGAAACGCTCAGCTTCCCGACCGTGGCCGCACGCTATGTGCGTTTGAACGGCACGCAGCGCGCTACGCAATACGGTTATTCGGTGTATGAGTTCCAGGTGTACAACGTGCCGCAATGCGGTGGCGCGTCGGAGCGCTATACCGTCAATGCCTCCAACGCCAGCCTGGTGAAGGACAACCTCACCGGCCTCACCTGGACGCGCACCGTAAAGACCGATAACACGCCCGGCGCACAGTTCACCGGCGTGAGTGCGCAGAACTATTGCGCGGGCATCAACATGCGCGTGCCGACGCAATCGGAAGCGCAGACCATCAGCGGCGTGAACAATGCCACCTGTGCGTTCTCCGGCACGTGGAGCACGTGGACGTCGACGGTCGATCCGAACGATTCGAGCAAGACCGCCGTGGTGAATTTCGACGGCACCTCGGCGTATCAGGTCACCAACAACTATCCGGGTGCCACGCTGTGCGCTTCCGGTACCGATGCCGGTGCAGCGCCCACGATTGCCACGCAGCCAGCCAATCAAGCCGTGACACTGGGACAGCCGGCCACCTTCAGCGTGACGGCGACCGGCCTTGGCACCTTGAGTTATCAATGGTCCAAGAACGGCACTGCCATCCCCGGTGCAACCGCGGCCAGCTACACCACACCTGCGACGGTGGCTGCCGACAACGGTGCAGTGTTCAGCGTGGCGGTGGGCGACGTGTTCGGCACCATCAACAGCAACACCGCCACGCTTGCCGTGCAGCAGAACAGTTGTACCGCCGCACCGAGCGTGCCGGGAGCATTGGCCGCCACGGCGAACGGTTCCAGCCAGGTGAATCTGGCGTGGGGTGCGAGCACGGCGGGTGGTGCCTGCACGGTCAGCTACAACGTGTATCGCAGTGCCACCGCGGGCTTTACGCCATCGGCGGCCAACCAGATCGCCACGACCTCCGGCACCACTTATGCGGATGGCAGCGTGGCTGCGGCCGCCACGTACTACTACATCGTGGAAGCCACGGATGCGGCAGGTGCATCGGCAGCCTCCAATACGGCTACCGCAACCACATCCGTCTCCACCTGCACCAGCAACTGCACCAGCCCGGATGCGATTGCGATCAGCGCAGGCGGCCCCGGCGCCGGCTATTTTGCTGCCGATGAAGATTTCACCGGCGGTACGGCTTCCGGCGGCAATGCGGCGGTCAACATCAACGGCGTGAGCAACCCCGCGCCGCAGTCGGTGTACCAGCATCAGCGTTTCGGCAACTTCAGCTATACGCTGCCGGGCCTCACGGCGGGTACCAACTACGTGGTGCGCCTGCATTTTGCCGAGACGTACTGGACGCAGCCAGGGCAGCGCGTGTTCAACGTGAGCATCAACGGCACGCAGGTGTTGACCAACTTCGACGTGCTGGCAGCAGCCGGCGGGCAGGACATTGCTGTGGTCGAGCAATTCGCGGCGACTGCGAATGCGCAAGGCCAGATCGTGATCCAGTTCAGCACCGTCAAGGACAACGCCGAAGTCAGCGGCATCGAAGTCGCAAACGCAACGGCCACCAACACGCCGCCGAATGCACCGTCAAACCTGTCGGCAACGGTGGCTTCGTCCAGCCAGATCAACTTGAGCTGGACGCCGTCGCAGACTTCAGGGGTGACGTACTCGGTGTTCCGCAACGGCACGGCGGTGGCGCAGAACCTGTCTGCCAGCACCTATAACGACAGCGGTTTGACGTCGTCGACCACGTACTCCTACACAGTCGTTGCGGTGGATTCGGCCGGTACGTCGATGTCTTCCAACACCGCTACCGCCACCACGTTCGATGTGGATTGCGTGACCGGTTGCGGTTCGGATGTGCTGGCGATCAGCGCTGGCGGTACGGCCTCCGGTGATTACGTTGCCGATGAAGATTTCAACGGCGGCGCGGCATCCGGCACGGGTTCCACCATCAACATCGCCGGTGTGACCAATCCTGCGCCGCAGTCGGTGTATCAGCACCAGCGCGTCGGCAACAACTTCAGCTACACCTTGCCGGGTTTGACCGCTGGCGCCAGCTACACGGTGCGCCTGCACTTCGCCGAGTTCTACTGGACCAAGGCCGGGCAGCGCGTGTTCAACGTGAGCATCAACGGCACGCAGGTGTTGAGCAACTTCGACATCGTCGCGACCGCGGGCGGGCAGGACATTGCGGTGGTCGAACCGTTCACGGCAACGGCGAATGCGCAAGGGCAGATCGTCTTGCAGTTCACCACTGTCACCGACAATGCCGAGATCAACGGTATCGAAGTGATCGCTCCGCCGCCCGGCGCACCGGGTAGCGTCACGGCGACGGCCGTGTCCACCAGCCAGATCAATCTCAGCTGGGCGGCATCGGCAGCGCCGGGTGTGGTGTACGACGTGTTCCGCAGTACGACGGCAGGTTTCACGCCTTCCAGCGCCAACCTGATCGCCACGGCAACCGGCACCAGCTATTCGGATACTGGCCTTGCGAACAACACCACGTACTACTACGTGGTGGAGGCATCCAACGCGACCGGCACTTCCGCGCCGGCTGCGCAAACCAGTGCCGTGACGCAGGCGATTCCGTCAGCGCCGACCAATCTGACGGCCACGTCGGCATCGTCCAGCGAAATCGATTTGAGCTGGACGGCATCGGCAACATCCGGCGTTACCTACACGGTGAGTCGCAACGGTACGATCGTCGCGAGTGGCGTGACGGCCAGCACGTACAACGACACGGGCTTGGCGGCATCGACGGCGTATAGCTACGCCGTCGCCGCGGTCAACACAGCGGGCGCTTCACCGGCGGATTCCGCCACGGCAACCACCTTAGCCTCGGTCACGGCATCCGCACCGGCCATCAACACGTCGCCCGTCAATCAAACCGTCACGATCGGGCGCACGACCACGTTCTCGGTATCGGCAAGCGGTGGTTCGCTGGCTTACCAGTGGTACAAGAACAACACCGCCATCCCGGGCGCTACTGGCGCGAGCTACACCACGCCCGGCACCACGTATGCGGACAACACTGCCAGCTTCACGGTGAAGGTGAGCAATGCTGCCGGTTCGGCGACATCGTCGGCGGCGACCTTGAACGTGAACCTTGCGCCCAGCTACACCGTGGTGCCGGGCTATATCGTCACCGACCTCAACAACAACACCAACGGCGTGTGGGCTGACAACCAGATCTATGTCGAGATTCTCGGCAACGATCCGGCAACCGGTGCGCTGTCGTGGGTCAACTACGACGGCACCATCACAGCGGCGAAGGTCGCGGATAACACCGCTGCCAATGCACTGGTGGGGCCGAACGGGCAGACGTATCCCAACTACGCCTTCACGTTGGCGCAAGCCAACCATCAGCTCAAGCTGCCGCCGATTACCTCCGGCCGCATCTACATCTCCGAAGGCAGCCCGCTGTTCATGCCGATCATGGCCGGTGCGAACGGCGGCAATAACGGCTACGCCGGACCGAATCCGCAGAACGGCACCGATCCGAACATCAACGTTCACTACGATTGGTATGAGTTCAACTACGCGGCAAACGGTGGCATTTTCATCAACACCACCCAGGTGAACCAGTTCGGCCTGCCGTTGTTGCTGGATGTGTGGGGCGCTAACGAGACCTACCACATGCAGGTGGGCATCAACGAATCGATTGCCAACATCGACCAGGAATACGCCAGCCAGACGCCGGCCGCGTTCCACACGCCGGCGCCGAACAGCTTGCGCATCCTGTCGCCGGCGGAAACCACATTCAATGCGGGTGGCGTCAACGGCAATTACTTCGACAGCACCATCGCCAGCGCGTGGTCGCAGTACGCCAGCTCGCCGGTGATCATCACCGTCAACGGACGCCAGTTCAGCGGCAAGGCCTCCGGCTCGACCTTGAGCTTTACCGAGATCAATCCGTCGTCGGAACACGTGGGCGAGAGCTTTGTGGTGCAACAACCCTCCACCCAGGATGTATTGCTATGCGCAGGCACCATGGCTTCTGGCGTCGCGGGCAGTTCCCCGCAACAGCAGGATGAAAACGCCATCCAGTTGCAGCTGGAAAACCAGATCTGCTCGGCCACCAATCGCGGTGTGCTGTTGTTGAATACGGCGAACTGGGCGAATGCCTCGGCGTATTACCCCTCTTCGTCGCCGGCCAACTTCTATTCGTGGTTCTGGCATCAGCACTCGGTGAGCGGGTTGGCTTATGGCTTCTCGTATGACGACAACAACAACCAGAGCACGACGGTGACCACGCAGCAGCCGGAGCATATGGCGTTTGGTATTGGTTGGTAATCTGCACGCCGTCCTCTTCTTCGCGGAGAGGACGGGGCAGGGCGGAATCGTAGGCTGGGATGAAATCCCAGCTTTGTTATGCATGGCGATGCTGGGATTCCATCCCAGCCTACGTGGCCGGCGTACAATTCGCTCCCTTGTGGCTAAAACGTCGAGCAGCATGAAACGCGTGCTTTTTGTCTGTGTCGAAAATTCCAACCGCAGCCAGATGGCCCAGGCGTTCGCCCATATCTACGGCGGCAACGCGGTGGAGGCATTCAGCGCCGGCTCGCGCCCGTCGGGCGTGATCAACCCAAAGGCCATCCGCTTCATGGACGAGCTGGGCTATGACCTCAGCAAGCACGCCTCCAAATCCCTCGACGACGTCAGCGGCGAGTTCGACGCCGTGATCACCATGGGCTGCGGCGACCAATGCCCCTGGGTACCCGCCAAGCGACGCGAGGATTGGGGCCTGCCCGACCCCAAGCACATGGACGATGAAGCTTATCGTCAGGTTCGCGACGACATTGCCCAACGCGTCCGCAGCCTGCTTGCCACCCTGTAGGTCGGGGTGAGCGAAGCGAACCCCGACGTCCCCATGCATACCGCCATTTCCACCCCCGTCGCCCCGGCGAACGCCGGGGCCCAGTGCCTTTGCTTTTGAGGTACCCCAAAAGTCGCTGGACCCGGCGTTCGCCGGGGCGACGGATCAAACGCTTTCATGACAACCCAGGGACGTCCAGCATGGCCGTACAGCCGTACGAATCCGCCGGACCGGACGAACGAAAGGCCCGCACCTCGCATCCTGCGGCCTTCGTTCCCTGGAGCCCAAACCCATGAAGCCCGCCCGCTACGCACTCTTGAGCCTGTTCGTACTGCTGTTCGCCGGTGCCGTGTTCGTCTGGCTCAATCGCGATGCGTTGCACGTCGGCGCCGCCTCGGTCAGCCAGTCGCTGTGTGCTGCCACCTTCGTCTCACATGTCGATCCCGACCGCGTCTTTGAAGAGGAGCAGCGGCCACTGCTGGGCGGTATCGCCTGGGCGGTGCGCTACACCATTGATCATTCGCAGCACGAGGTGAATAGCCGCATCCTGGGTGTGTTCCGCGCCCGCTCCGTCTATCGCGAAGGGCTGGGTTGTACGCTGGTGCTTGGCGACGATCCGCTCCCGGCGTCAACGCTCAGCGAGCAGGCTGTACCGGATGCCTTTGGCCCAACCATCGTCACGCCCACCGACCCCGCTCTGCGCGCCGCGCTCGATCAGGCGTTTGCCGAGCCGGATGCGGCGCACCCTCGCCAGACCAAGGCCATCGTGGTGTTGCATAACGGCCAGTTGATCGCCGAGCGTTACGCCAACGGCTACGGCCCGGAAACGCCGATCTGGGCGCACTCGGTAACCAAGTCCGTGATGCAGGCGCTGATCGGCATTCTTGTGCGCCAGGGCAAGCTGCGTATGGACCAACCCGCGCCGATCGCCGCCTGGGCGTCGCCATCCGATCCGCATCATGCGAGCACGGTGGACCAATTGGTTCGCATGGATGGCGGATTGCCCTTTGACGAAACCAATGGCCCGGTCAGCCTCGCCACCCGCATGTGGTTTCGCGAAACCGACACGGCAGCCTACGCAGCCAGCGTGCCGCTTGCGCATGCACCGGGCACCACGTGGGCATACGGCAATCTGAGCTATGCATTGCTGTCGAAACTGATCGGCAACGCCACGGGTAATACAGCCGCGAGCACCGAAACCTTCGTGCGCCATGAATTGTTCGCGCCGCTGGGCATGAACCATTCGGTGATCGAGACGGACCAAAGCGGCACCTTGCTCGGTTCCGGTTTCATGTACGCCTCCGCGCGCGATCTCGCACGTTTCGGCCAGCTGTATCTGGATGATGGCGTGGCGAACGGCAGGCGCATTCTGCCGGAAGGCTGGGCCGGTTATGCGCATTCGCAGACACTGGATACCGGCTACGGCGCCGGCTTCTGGACCAACCTGGTGAACAAGGGCAGCGTGCCAGTGTGGGATGCGCCATGGGGTATCCCGCAGTTGCCGAAAGACATGTATTACGCACGCGGCGCGTTCGGCCAATACGTGATCATCGTGCCATCCGAGCACTTGGTGGTGGTGCGAATGGGCTTGAGCGTGCACAACGTTGGCACCGGTATTGGCGATGCCACCGCCGCCATCATCGCCGCGTTACATCGCTCGGCATCCAGCGGGCTTGCGATCAGGTAACCGGCGTGGCCGCCGTGTGTTGCCGGCGATAGTTGCTCGGCGTATCGCCCACCTCGCGTTTGAAGGCGGCATTGAAAGTGGATTTGGACGTGAAGCCGCAGGCATAGGCCAGATCGAGGATGGTGCGCGACTCGGCAGGATCCGCCAGCCGCGCGCGCACCGCCTCCACGCGCAAGCGATTGACGTAATCGCAGAAGCTGACGCCCATGCGTCGGTTGATCACCGCCGAGACGAGGTATTCCGGATAACCGCTGCGCTTGGCCACCTGGCCGATGGTCAACGCTGGCTCGAAATAGAGCGGGGCGTCGCCACTCATCAGTTGCCACAGGCGCGCTTCCACGTCGCTGAAGCGTGCGGTATCTATCGTGGTGATGGCTTCCGGTTCGCCCTGCGTGTGTTGCTCCGCCAAAGAAGGCATTACCGGTGCCGCCTGCACCGGCGGCTGCCCCAGGCTGAACCAGCCGACCATCCACACCCACGCCGCCACCAGGCCGAACAGTAATCCGTAATTGAGCACCGGCATATAAACCAGCGCCTGAAAAATTGCCAAGCTCCAGATGGCGATTTGAAAACCAGCCATCGCATCGATCCAGCGCAACGACAACCGATCCGCATCCGACCGCTGCTCGCGCAGCCGACGGCGATAGCGATGCAATAGACGCAGCGCCGCCATCACATAAGAAAGGCTATAGAGAAACAGCGGCCCATCGAACCAGGGCCCCACGGCGCGCTCACCGGCAATCCACCGCGTCGACAACTCTTGCAGCCGATCGTGGCTCGCGACCAGCACATAAGCGTTGAGCACCAACATGATAAGAAAGCCGGCCAAGTGCACGACATCGCGCGGCTTGAATCCACGCCCCTCCACCAGCGCCCGCACGTAGAGATAGAACAGACTGCCGTAAAGAAACGGAAACAACGCCACAAAGCGATAAGCGCGAAACCACTCCGGCGACAGCAAATGCCAGTACAACGCCTTCACCGCCAGATCGATACCCGTAAGCGCCACCCAGATGGCCAACAGATGATTCGCAGCATGGTTCGCCGGCCGCCGCCAAAGCGCCGTGGCGAGCAACGCCGCCTGCACGGCACCGGCGATGTAGATAAAGGTCCAGAATGTCATGGGAAAGCCAACGAACAAGGGCATCACCAAAGAGGCAGCGTGGGTTGGGTTGGCGAAGCGTAACCCAACGGACTTTGCTGGAAGCACCGTTGCCCGCTTTCGCTGCACAAAGCAGGCTTGCCAGGCAAAAGCGTGACCCACGGGTCGTATCGATGCGTCTTCAAGCGACCTGAGTTATATACTTCGCCAGCGGTGCGGCCAGGCACCTATATTCAAACAGTCGAGGCTTGATCCCATGCGGTCAATTCGCTTCCCCAAGAAAACCGTGCGTCGCTGGTTCCGGCGTCTGTTCCAAATCGTACTGGCCATTTTCACCGTCATATTGCTTTGCCATCCCACGCTTCATGTGCTGGCATCACTGCTCGATTTGATTGGATCAGTGGGCCTGGACGGGTTGCTGTTGATCCTGGAAGTGCAACTGCTGGCCTGGTCCATCCCGATACTTCGTCACCGCATCGTTCCTGTAGTTACGCAGTTCTGGAACCGCCACGTCGCGTCGCGCCTCGGTTTACAGCCAAGTGAAAACGTATTTTTTGATGCCACGCTCGGGTTCTTTCACTTTCTGTTGCTTCGCGGCGGCGCGCCTGGTTTGGTGATCTACCTTTTTTATATTGGTTTTGCTTGCCACTTCAGTGCTCATGTTCATTTGGCGCTGAACTAAAAGGTGACGTCGTGAATTCATGGGATCGCGAGAAGGTCATTGAGAAGGTCACGTTCGCAGCCGATGAGCTTTGCGCATCAAACTCGCAGCAGCAGCGGCAACTCATTTTCAGCTGCGGCAACGCACCTGAAAGAGAGGTCTATTTTGGCCTCATGTCGTTCTTCTATGATCCGCGCCTGCAGGAAAATCACTATGAGCGGCAGAAATTGGCAGCCATCATATTGCTAGAGGTCGCCCCTTCATCTCCGCTGGCTCTAGACGCGTCTGTTTATGCGTCGGCACAACACTGGAATGTAAGCGTCGGCGAGCTACCTTCGTATTGGTGCAAAGCTTTTGGAAAGGATGAGGTGATCGCATTTTTGAACGATCTGATTGGTAGCTGTAGCGAAACGAAGTTGAAACGTAGTGTCGAGACGATGCTTTTCTGGGCTAAAAGGTATGAGTAGCTAATATCCGCTTCCGACTGCCTGGCGGACCTAAGCTCTGCACGGGGCTGTAAGCAATGGTCTGACTTTGCGTGCTGCGTCGTTAACTCCATGTTCGCAGCAAGCAACGCAGATAACCCCTCAGGAGGAGGATGAAGTTGAAAACACCCGACGAATTTGCGGAAGCGATGAAAGGAAGGGGAACCCCTTCTTCTGGAAACATCAATGGTTCCAACGCCGCCCCTGGCACGAAGGGCAAACACTACAGCCCGTACCCCCGAACGCGCGTGTTGAACACTTTGGCGCTCTTGGTCTGCGGTGGTATGGCCCTGTGGTTGGCATGGCGGGGGCTGGGCAACCACCATCCTCTGCTGGCTGGCGTCTTCGCTTCAGGCGCCGTGGTCACCATCGTTGGCCTGGCGTATGCGGCGACGGTCCGCGTTCTTATTGATGACCGAACACTTGTACGCACTTGGCTCCTGGGCCGACGGGTCATCGTGTTGGAGGACATCGCGCAGCTGGGCCTCGTCCAATACAAGGGCACCGTGTCGCTGATTATCCGGAAAAGCCGGTGGCGCCAACTGTCGCTCAGCAGTAATACGTTCGATTGGCAAGATGTGCGTCGTATGCATCGCGACATTTTGCTGGCCCTGGGCTTGGACACTGAGCCGATGTGGCCGACTGCTCCTCGCTGGCTGGGCATGCTGGACGTGGCTGCGGTGCTGAGCTACCGGCGCTTTCAAGCGGAGAAGCAAGGAAGCAATGGCGGGCCGGCTCTACGCTAACGAAGCCCAGAAGGGAAACGGCCGGACGGTTCCTGCCAATGGGCGGCCATTGATAGGTCCGCTGCCCAAAGCAGACACTATTGGCTGCCAGAATTGTGCCCGGGAGCGTCATGAATTCGATCATCGAGGACATTGAACAAGAGGCCGCCGAGTTCGTTAGGGCCAAGTCGCTTCCTGCCCATGCCAAGCCGTCATATGTCGCGATGTGCGAATATGTCAGGGGCCTTCCAGTGGATCAGGCATGCCCATACTGTGGCGGTGCCATATCGGTGGAATCACGCGGGGCCGCCTGGCTTTTAGATTGTCCATGCGGCCAGTGCAAGGACACTTGGAGGGGCTTATAGGCGTCCGCTTTCGACCCGGAGCGGACATGCGCATAATTCAGCGTGAATGAAATTTGATATTTAGCAGTCGGAAGCAGACGGAACTCAATCTAAGGACGCTTGCCAAGGAGAAGTGATGTCACTCGATCGTCGCGCAGTGGAACAATTCAAAAAAATCTATGAGACGCTGGCCGACGAGAGGCTTGTTTTCCTTGCTCGTGAAAAGTACTGGGATCTTACGGAAGAAGCGCAAACTGCCCTCAAAGAGGTCATTTGCAACCGCCCCGTTGAGGCTTTTGAAGGTTTGTCGTTCGACGATAGCGAAAGCCAACTGGAAAACTCAGAAGAGCGTCTCTCGGGGAAGGGGCGTAGTGGGCTTGGGCTGGGCGCCGTCTTTGGATGGTTCCGCAACGAGAAGCTTCTAGATCACGACTTGGTCGAATGGCAATTGCGATGCTTTGAGTGGCTTCTCAAGCATACGGGCGGCATGGAAGCTTATCGTCAACGCAGGCTGATTCTCCCTACGCGAGAGTTCTTTCCGAACGATGGATTACGTGACCACGATTTAGCTCAACGAATATTTGAGCAGGTGAAAGTATGGGCTGGCATGGAAGCGTGGCCGTGCCGGCTGCAACAGCAGGACGAAAGTCAGAAAACCCTGATTGCTTCCAAGCATCTCCTCATGCCGCCATCTGACCATTCGCCGGCTGGCACATTCCGCATGCTCAAAGAAGGCGGGGCCATCATTAGCTACCACCCCCGAAACTTGCAAAACCCCATGTCGCTGGTGGCCACTTATGCACATGAATTGGCGCATTACCGGACCGCAGGATTTCCAGAGCCTCCACCAGGCGGTTGGGAAATGTGGGAGCCAGCGACAGATGTCGCGGCAGTCTTTCTTGGCTTTGGAGTTTTTCTCGCCAATTCGCGGTTCCACTTCGAACACTTCACGGAGGACAGCGGAAAGGGGCTTAGGTGGCAGCGGTCAGGATACCGATGGCAAAACCAAGGATATATCTCGGACGCTGAGGTCCTGCATATGCACGCGCTTGTGTCGAAGACGATAGGTGCGAGCGTGGGGGAGACGTTGCGACACCTCAAGTCCTCTCTACGCGGGATCTATAAGCGCATTTACAAAGACGTTTCTAATCATGAAATGATCGCAAAGATTGGACACTTTCAGAATACTTCCGACTGACATGGTTCCAGTTTTCGACGCCAACAGACCTTTGGACAAGTCCGCTTTCGACCCTAAGCGGACAGTTCAACAAAGCAATGATGGAGGCGCACTTGGTTCTCTTCGCACTCACCAAGCATGGCTTGACCGAAATGTTTGATCTCGCCAGGGGGAATCCCGCACCAATCTGGGTGAATCAAGGTCTCTTGGACACCGCCGATCTGAATAGGCTTCGGTCTGAAGGTTTTAACTTGACTGATTTCGCGTACTGGATTGATCCATCCGACGAGTCCTGCGTCCAGGAGGCGGTAGGGACAATTAGGGAGCATCACCCGAACCAAGTTCTGTACATTGAACGAATCTGATCGCGATGTCCGTTTCCAACATACGGCGGGCATCTGGCACTCACTGTGAAACTCACAGCCGTGGCCTGACAGGGGAAGCCATGACCGAAAAGAATTTCAGCTCGCTCAGCATCGAAATGGTGGAGCAGATACAGCTGATCATAGGGAGAGAAATTCCTCCTCTTCGCTCCGTGCGAGGCTTGGCGAATTTGCCACCAGCTGTCCTCCAGGATGCAGAGGTACTCAATAGGATTTCTGGCTCCATTCTCGCCTTCAGCTATCTCTATCACGTGACAGATGCCAGCTTTGGCGATGTAAAGGTATACATCTCCGGCAGAGGATGGAGTGAAAGCGTTGACTAACTCAAAAGGGCTAGCGTCACACGCATGGCTTGTTTGGAGCGTCCGCTTTCGACCCGAAGCGGACCCGGCGGAAATGCTTGGCCACAACAAAGGAGGGTTGTGTTATCGGAAAAGAATGCAGTAAGGGTGAAGGGCAAGGGCAGTGCTCAGTAGCGGGCGTTGATGTATAACTGGATGCACCCGTCTGTCGACGGTTGTGAGGGGTTACAGGCAATGACAAATGCGAACTTACCGCGTCCAAAAAGACTTTGGGCGGCGGCAATCATGAATATTCTCGTTGCTTTGATCAGTGTTATTGCAGTTGCGTATCTTTTGCTTAGTTCGAACCCTAATATTCCCGATATCGTCAGGCCTGGGCTGACAACAACGCTTGTTGCCCTTGGTACCGCTGGCCTGCTCATCGTTGCTTCTGTACTTGCGCTGCTCCGCATACAGTTCTCACGCTGGCTTATGTTGGCCGGCGCACTGATTTTCTTTGGCATCCTTGGATTTCAAAGTGCGGTCCTTCTCATTTCTTCTACCGTTCCTCTGGTTACTGACGCGGTTCCAAAGCTCTGGGCGAACGTCATTCGCAATGCCTTGGAAATTTCGATCAATGTGTGGGCGCTTCTTAGCGCAAAAACTACTGCGTTCTTTTCGGATGCAAATAAAAACCGGCCATTCAACGCCAACGCTTCCGGCGCTGCTTAATGCATGTGCCTATTGTCCGGTTTCGACCCGAAGCAGACCAAATAGAACAATGTTGGAGATCCGCCTTGATATCGAATAGGAGATTGCGTGGTTAAGTGTTACCACCCTTCGTTGGCTTCGAGATTTCTCACGCTTTCAGTCGGACTTCCCGGCGCAGTGCTGTTCGTTTGGGCGGGCGTAAAAGGCGTGAGCCAAGCCCCTGTCTTTGTTGCCTGCGCTCTCATTGCGCTGGGTATCGTTCTAGCCATAAAGATTTTGTTTGATTTGACGTTATGTGTGGAAATAGATGCTCATTCAATAACTCGCTCTTGGTTGTTCGGCCGAAGGGTAGTTCCCATCAATGAAATTCACCGTCTTTCATGGGGCGGATCTCGTGGCGTACTCGTACTGATTATTCACTACGGGGCGAAGCGAACCATTCAAATTCCAAGTAGTTCAATCGCAAAGGGCGAGCTGCGAGCGCTACATGATGGTGTACTCACCGCTCTCGGGCTTGAAGGGATTCCACTGAGGCCCCGTTTCGCTGAGTACGTCGGCTACGTCGATATCGACGAGATGCTTAAGATGAAGGGCCTTACCTAAAAAAGTCGACAATGTCCGCTTTCGACCGATTGTGTTGAAAAAGTCAGTTGAACCGGCCGTCTGAAGCTGATTCACTGCCGACCCATCGATCAAGTGGACGTTGCCACGATGATGGGTCGGCAGCAAGTTGCGCAAGCACCGCTGTTCTACGCCTTCAACCTCGATGACCACATACCGGCCAACCATTTGTTGCGCGGTATCGACCAGTTTCTGGACCTCAGCGAGCTGCACGCGCACCTCGCGCCGCACTACAGCAGCACCGGTCGGCCGTCGATCGATCCCGCTTTGATCATTCGCATGCTGATCGTCGGCTATTGCTTTGGCATCCGCTCCGAGCGCCGGCTGTGCGAAGAAGTGCACTTGAACCTGGCGTATCGCTGGTTCTGCCGACTGGGCCTGGAAGATGCGGTGCCGGATCACTCGACGTTCTCGAAGAACCGGCATGGCCGCTTCCGCGATAACGACACGCTGCGCTTCGTGTTTGAGAAGGTCTTGCAACGCTGCCTGGCCGAGGGCCTGGTCGGTGGCGAAGGCTTCGCCACCGATGCCGGCGTCATCAAGGCCGACGCCAGCCGGCAGCGCGGCATCGATGTCGACGCCGGCATCATCTTCGATGTGGAGGCCTCGCCCTCGCTACGTTCGGCGGAAGTGCAGGCCACCCGCACCATGGTCGAGCGCGTCGAGCAACGGTTCGACCTCAAACCCACGCACCTCATCGGCGACACCGCCTACGGCAC
>Ga0209148_1000143_pt1 | contig 162184 bp, 159 predicted proteins | sample AraplaCol_mMF_r2_2_FD_184288 | JGI IMG/M metagenome (GOLD analysis project Ga0209148, IMG submission 184288) | Arabidopsis root microbial communities from North Carolina, USA - plate scrape CL_Col_mMF_r2 (SPAdes) (version 2) | ecosystem: Host-associated > Plants > Roots > Endosphere | place...
CGAACCTTAAGTCTGGTCGTCGACACTATTCAACGATCAGGCTAGGCATGGAAGTGCTCAAGCGCAGACTCTGGTGGCCACCTGAGAACGAGTTACGACGATTTATTCACACCATCGCCAAGGGACCTCTCACTTGGTTATAGGCCCAGTCGACACTATGAAAAACGTGGGGATACCTCAGCCCCAGCCCTCCCCTGCCATCGCAGGGGAGGGAGTGCATCACGGCAAAGTGAGTTGCGCGCTTCGAACGCCACACTCAATCCGGATCTTTCTCATACCGAACCACACTCTCCGGCAACTGCACCCACGCATGCCGCCGGCACTCGTACACCGAATCCTGCGGCGGCGGGAAATGGGGATCGGCAAACGCCCCCACCGCCACCATCACGTGTTGATCGTTGCCTTCTTCGGTATGAAACACGTTGCTTCCGCAAACCGGGCAGAAACGGAAACGGAACTTCGCACCTAGATCGCCCGTGCGCACGAACTCGGTAGCGCGGCCGGTCACCGTGAAAGGTGCCGCAAAAGCCGCAAGCGTGGCAAAGACGCTGCCGGTGCGCTGCTGGCAAGCCAGGCAGTGGCAAACGCCTGCACCTAATGTTTCTCCCTGCACTTCGATGCTCAGCTGCCCGCAATAGCAGTAGGCGGTTCTGCTCGACATGGCGACCCTCGATGGCGGTGACAACGCGTGAGGATGGTACGCCTTCGAACATCAGCCGCGAAGGCTGGGATGACGATCCCAGCCTTCGTTGCGCGGCATGCGGAGATCAGTGCTCACCTTGCTGGCGAATGGCATCGAGTTCCGCCAACACATGTTCCGGCAGCTGCAACGCTGCAGCCCGCAGGTTTTCACGCAAATGCTGCACCGAGGACGTGCCGGGAATCAGCAGGATGTTGGGTGAGCGTTGCAGCAACCAGGCAAGTGCCACCTGCATGGGTGTGGCCTTGAGCTCCGCCGCAAGCTTGGAAAGCTCCGACGATTGAATCGGCGTGAAACCGCCCAGCGGGAAGAACGGCACATATGCAATACCCTGTTTAGCCAGCTCGTCGACCAGCGCGTCGTCTGCGCGTTGCACGAGGTTGTAGTGGTTCTGCACGCAGACGATGGGCGCGATGCCTTGCGCTTCGCGGACTTGCGTCGCCGTCGCATTGCTAAGGCCGATATGGCGAATCAACCCTTGTTGCTGAAGTTCGGCCAGCGCTTCGACCTGTTTGGCAATCGAGCCTTCACTGGGCGCATGCACGTTGCCCATGATGCGCATGTTGACGACATCCAGCACATCCAGACCGAGATTGCGCAAGTTGTCATGCACGCCGCGCTTGATGTCGTCGGCGCTTTGCGCAGGCAGCCATGAGGCGTCATCGCCGCGTACCGCACCGACCTTGGTCACGATCAGCAAATCCTGTGGATAAGGATGCAATGCCTCGCGAATGATCTGGTTGGTGACGTGCGGCCCGTAAAAGTCGCTGGTGTCGATATGGTTGACGCCGGCGGCCACGGCTTCACGCAACACCGCGATGGCCATGTTGCGATCCTTGGGCGGGCCGAATACGCCTGGGCCGGCCAGTTGCATGGCGCCATAGCCCATCCGGTTGACGGTGCGGCCGGCGAACGAAAAGGTACCTGCGGCGGAAGCGAGTTTGGACATGGGGGAATCTCCTTGGGGTGAGTAGGCACCCACTATGCAGGCGGCGGGTTTGTTAGATAATCCGTGGCAATGTGCACGGGCTGTGCAAGGAAGTGGACAATGGCCGTAGAGTTCAACGATCTTGCTGCCTTCCTCTCCGTGACCCGCGCCGGCGGTTTCCGCGATGCTGCGCGGGTCAGCGGCGTGTCCGCCTCCGGCTTGAGCGCGGCAGTGCGCCGGCTGGAAACCAAGCTGGGCGTGCGGCTGCTCAATCGCACCACGCGCAGCGTTGCGCCCACCGAGGCGGGGTTGCGGCTGATCGAGCGATTGGCCCCTGCCCTGGCCGAAATGGAAGCCGCCCTGGATGTGTTGAACCGCTTCCGCGACAGCCCCGCCGGCACACTCAAGCTCAACGTACCGGCGGGCGTGGCGCGCGTGGTATTGCCGCCGATCGTCACGGCGTTTTTGAAAGCCTATCCGGACATCCGCATCGAAACGGTGGTGGAAGACAGTTTCGTCGACGTGCTTTCCGCCGGGTGCGACGCCGGCATCCGCTACGACGAACGGCTCGAACAGGACATGGTGGCGATTCCCATTGGCCCGCGCGTGCAGCGTTTCGCCACCGCCGCCGCCCCAAGTTACCTGGAGCAACACGGCCGCCCGCAACATCCGCGCGATCTGCTTATGCATGCCTGCCTGCGCGGGCAATTCGCCAGTGGCGCCCTGCCGGTGTGGGAATTCGAACGCGATGGCGAAGTGATTCGCGTGGATCCCACCGGGCCGCTTCTGGTCAGGCCGGGGCCTGCATTCGACCTGGCGATCAATGCCGCCGTCGGCGGGCTTGGCATCGTGCACCTGTATGAAGAATGGGTGCGTCCGCAGCTGGAAAGCGGCGCGCTGGAGCCCATTCTGCAGCCATGGTGGCAAAATTTTTCCGGGCCGTTTCTCTATTACCCCGGGCACCGCCATTTGCCCGCACCGTTGCGCGCCTTTGTGGATTTTGTGAAGGAGAGCAACGCAGCGATGCGCTGACGCTAAGGGCACTTCTATAAATTACCGGCCACTCATCTGACGGCCTAGCAACACGGTATGACTTGACGCTCGCCATGATGCACTCCCTCCCCTACGGCACCCTGCAAGCAGGGGAGGGAGTGGACTTTCGCGATCATCCAGATGTCTGCTTCGCTGCGAAGCAATTTATAGAAGTGCTCTTAGAGCGATTCTTCCACTTAGCGAAAGACTACCTGCCATGCGCCGTAGCTTCGATCCCCATGTCAACGCGCGTAAAGTTGCGCCGGTCTCCCACCGTCCCGCATAGGAGTTCACGACCATGGCGACCTCCCTTTCTTCGCCATTGCTCGATCGCATCGGCATGCGGCTACCCATCATCCAGGCACCCATGGCCGGTGTGTCATCGCCGTCGATGGCAGCAGCCGTCGCCAATCATGGTGGCCTTGGGTCGCTGGGCGTGGGCGCCATGACGGCAGCGCAAGCGCGTGAAGCGGTCCATCAGTTTCGCGCACTGAGCAACGGGCCGCTCAACGTCAACGTGTTTGTGCATCGGCCAGCGCAGGCCAATGCGCAAAAAGAGGCGGCGTGGTTGCAACGTTTGCGTTCGGAATTCGAGCGCGCAAAAGCGGCACCACCGGAAAACCTGCACGAGATCTATACCTCGTTTCTCGCCGATGACGACATGCTGGCGATGCTGGTGGAAGAAAAACCCAAGGTGGTGAGCTTTCATTTCGGCGTGCCGCGCGCGGAGCAGATCGCCGCACTGCGTAGCGCCGGCATCGTGTTGCTGGGATCGGCCACCAGCCTGGCGGAAGCCAAGGCGCTTGAAGCGGCGGGCGTGGATGCGATCGTTGCGCAAGGCTATGAAGCGGGCGGACATCGCGGCGTGTTCGACCCGAATGGCGAAGACAGCCGCCTGGGCACCTTCGCCCTCACGCGTTTGCTGGTACGTGCATTGAACATACCGGTGATTGCCGCGGGCGGCATCATGGATGGTGCCGGCATTGCCGCCGTGTTGAAGCTGGGCGCGGTGGCGGCGCAATTGGGCACGGCATTCATCGCCACGGATGAATCGGTGGCCGATAAAGCTTTCCGCGCGCTGCTTTTCAGTGATGCCGCGCACCACACCGTGATGACGCGCGTAATCTCGGGCCGCCCTGCGCGCAGCCTGGCGAATGACTTCACGCGCTGGGGTGCGAACGTGCCGGACGAAGCGGTGCCGGACTATCCCGTTACTTACGATGCGGGCAAGTCGTTGAACGCGGCCGGAAAGGCGGCGGGATTGACTGGCTACGGTGCGCATTGGGCAGGACAAGCTGCGCCATTGGCGCGCGCGTTGTCCGCGAAAGCGTTGATGGAAGCGCTGGAAAGCGAGTTGGAACAGACGTTAACCCGTAGGTTGGGTTAGCGCAGCGTAACCCAGCACCATGCGGCGTTATCGGAAGACGTTGGGTTACGCTGCGCTAACCCCAATGGCACTGACTTAAGCCGAGAAGCTTGATGCTTGCCGAGATCAGCTCCCTCCCCTGCGACAGTAGGGGAGGGTTGGGGTGGGGTTGCTTGGGCTTTAGCGTGCAGACAAATGTTGCCGTGATATTTGCTGATAAGAACCACGCGATGACGTCCATTTCGCCACGACGCCTGCTCCGCGCCGCTCGCTGCGCTCGCACCCCACCCTAGCCCTCCCCTGCACGCAGGGGAGGGGACATATCCCTGCGAGATTGAAGAAGCATGCTTAAGTTAGTGCCATTGGCGCTAACCCAACCTACGTATATCTCGTCCCGCATTTCGCTAGGCGTGACGAACGAGCTGTAGCAAACTCCCCGCAGCCGCTCCACTTACTTCTGCGAGGCTCGCCGTATGGATCGCATCGACGCCATGAAAGTGTTCGTAACGGCGCTGGATGAGGGCAACCTTGCCGGTGCGAGCCGCCGGACCGGTCGATCGGCGGCGGCGGTAAGCCGGGCGATTGCTTTTCTGGAAGCGCATGTCGGCGTGCCGCTGCTGCATCGAACCACGCGTTCCATCAAGCTGAGCGAAGCCGGCGAACGTTACGCCATGGCGTGCCGCAAAGTGCTGGCCGATCTGGAAGAAGCCGATCGCCAGGCCGCAGGTGAAAAATCCGTGCCGCGCGGCACCTTGACCATCACCGCCACGGTGTATTCCGGTGTGGAATTGCTGCGTCCGATCGTCGATGCCTTCATGGAGCAACATCCCACCGTCAACGTACGCATGTATCTGCTGGAGCGGCCCGTCAATCTGATCGATGAGGGCATGGACCTGGCCTTGCGCATTACGCATCTGCCGGATTCCACACTGGTCGCGCATCGCGTCGGCGAGGTGCGGCGGGTAGTCATAGCATCGCCGCGTTATCTGGCCACGCATCCACGCATCGATGAACCGTCGCATCTGTCCAAGCACCCGGTGATTGCCCTGCAACACAATGGCGTGGATTCGTGGACGTTTCCGCCGCTGGAAGGCTCATCGGTGCCACGCGCCGTGCCCATCACGCCACGCCTGGTAGTGAACAACGTGCGCGCGGCCATCGCCTCGGCGGTGGATGGTCATGGCGTGACGCGTTTGCTTTCGTATCACGTGGCGGCGGAAATCAAGCAGGATTTGTTGCGCATCGTGCTGGCGGATGCCGAACCGGCACCGATTCCCGTCCATCTCGTTTCACCGTATGGACGTCTTTCCGTACCGAAGGTGCGCGCCTTCGTGGATTTCGCCCTGCCGCGCCTGCGTGCGCAATTCGCCAGCCTGGCCAAGGATGCGGAAACCAAACCCGCCGCACCGATTCCACCGCGGCGCGGAAGAGTGTCTGCCGGCTAGCAGGGATTCGCTATCGCTCATGACGAGCCTAGATTGAAGGCGTCGGCGCTCCCCACTCATTCGGTAGCGCGCTGGCTTCCCTTCCCTTTAGAGAGATCGACATCATGAGCAACTCACGCAAAGTCGCCATCGTTACCGGCGCATCGCAAGGTATCGGCGCAGGCCTGGTCAAGGCATTTCGCGATCGCGATTATCGCGTCGTGGCCAACTCGCGCTCCATCAAGCCGTCCAGCGATCCGGACGTGTTGGCCATTGCCGGCGACATTGCCGACCGCGCCGTGGCCGAGCGCATCGTCAAGGAAGCGCTGGACCGCTTCGGCCGCATCGATACCCTGGTCAACAATGCAGGCGTGTTCGTAGCCAAGCCGTTTACCGCTTACACCGTGGAGGACTACGCCAACGTTCTGGCGATCAACCTCAATGGCTTTTTCCACATCACGCAATTGGCTGTAGCCGAGATGGAAAAGCAGCGCAGCGGCCATATCGTCAACATCACCACCACGCTGGCTGAGTACGCCATCGATGGCGTGCCGTCGGTACTGGCATCGCTGACCAAGGGCGGGCTCAATGCGGCGACCAAATCGCTGGCGATCGAATATGCCAAGCGCGGCGTGCGCGTGAATGCGGTGGCGCCGGGCGTGATCAAGACGCCGATGCATGCGCCGGAAACACACGAAACGCTGGCCTCGCTGCATCCGGTTGGCCGCATGGGCGACGTCAGCGACGTCACCGATGCCGTGCTGTTTCTGGAATCGGCCGGATTCGTCACCGGTGAAATCCTGCACGTCGACGGCGGCCAGAGTGCCGGTCATTAAACCCACTGGGGCGGGCATAACGTCCGTCCCCGTTTTTTTTGGAGAAAACCCATCATGCCCATCGTCAATATCAAAGTGACCCGCGAAGGTACCGCGCCAGGTCAAAGCGCCATCACCGCTGAGCAGAAAGCAGCGCTGATCAAGGGAGCCAGCCAGTTGTTGCTGGACGTGCTCAACAAACCGCTCGATTCGACCTTCGTCGTGATCGACGAAGTGGAACTGGAGAACTGGGGCTGGGGCGGATTGCCGGTGCCCGAATATCGAAAGCAACTGCAAGCCACGCAGAAGTAAGCGTTCGGTAGCCGCTCCCTGGTGGTGCCCACCCCAACAATCATAGGACTGCGAGGCACCCGCCGTGGTGAAACCCTCTCAGAGGCCTTCATTCCCGCGAAAGCGAGAATCCATCTTCGCTTTTGCATCAGAGCGACATGGATTCCCACTTTCGCGGGAATGACGGCCATGAGGCGGGGACGTGTTTCACGGCAACCTGGCGTTTGAAGCTTTTCGTAAGGTTGGGCGAGGCATCATGCGCCGAACCGCTTCGCCAGAACACCACCATGGGAGTCGTCACATGAAGAAAAAACTTGCGCAGGCACTTGCGCTGGCCACGCTGCTCTGCACACCGTTGTGGGCTGCAGCGCAAGGCGCGGATGCTTACAAAGTCACGCATGAATATGCACTCGGCGGCACCGGCGGCTGGGATTACCTGAGCCTGGATACGGCCGGGCATCGCCTGTTCATCGCGCGTGACGACCGCGTCATGGTGGTCGATTCGGCCACCGGCAAGCTGGTCAAGGAAATTCCCGGCATGCAGCACGTGCATGGCATCGCGCTGGTGCCCAGCCTGCATCGCGCCTATGCCAGCAACGGCCACGGCGATAATGTCAGCGTGATCGACTTGAACACGCTCAAGGTGATCGGGCACATCGCAGTCAGCGGCAAGGATCCGGACGCCATCATCTACGATCCCGCCACCTCGCACGTGCTGACCATGAATGGCGATAGCAACAACATCAGCGTGATCGATCCGGTCGCCGGCAAGGAACTTTCCACCATTGCGCTGGACAGCAATCCGGAATTCGCCGCGAGCGATGGCCAGGGCAACGTCTACAACAATCTGGAAGACAAGGCCGAACTCGCGCATATCGACATCAAGAGCGGCAAGGTGCTGCACATTTGGCCGCTGGCGCCATGCGAAGGCCCCACCGGCCTGGCGCTGGATGTAGCGAACAAGCGCGTATTTTCCGCGTGCGCGAATGGCTGGCTGATCGTGACAGACGCCACCGACGGCCACCAAGTAGCTAAGCTGCCGATCGGCAAGCGGCCCGATGCAGCGGCCTACAACCCGCAGACGCATGAGGTGTTCGCTTCCAGCCGCGATGGCGTCCTGAATGTGTATCACCAGGATTCGGCGGATCAGTACTCCAAGGTGGCGGATGTGCCGACCATGAAGAGCGCACGCACCATGGCGCTGGATGAGGCGTCGAACCAGGCGTATCTGGTGGGTGCGAAGGTGGCGGAGAAAGGCAAGCCGGTGAGTGGGTTTACGTTGCTGGTGGTGGGGAAGTAATAAGCGCAAGGCCTGGTTTGCTGTAAAGCTCGATACATGGGCGGCCCGGCAGAAGCCCACTGCTGCCCGAGGAAAAACTCGCAACATTCGCGAGAGCTAAGGCCATGCTGAGAACCAGCTCCTCCCCCTGCTTGCAGAGCCTGTCCTCGACTCGATCGGGGAGGGGGTTGGGAGGGGGTGAAGCCTTGCGGGAAGGTTTTCCGGCAAGTACTTACCCCACCCCAACCCTCCCCTGCAAGCAGGGGAGGGAGCTGTTCGCGGTGAACTCATTGATCTCGCTTCAAGCACATCTTCACCCGCCTGCGTGTGCATCCAGCAGCCAGCCCCTGTTCACCCATGGGACATCGGGAACCCGCCAGACTTCACGGGTTCATACCGTCTCCAGCTTTAAAAACAGGGAATGCTCGTGCTTTACCGCCATACCTTTCGACGCCGCCTTCACGCTTTGGCGTACCTACTGCTATCGACCTTTGGCGTGATCCACGCGGCGCAGGCGAAAAGCACGACGCGCGAGCAGACCGCCAACCAGCTCAACATCCAGGTCAACGACGACCGCATGACGCTGAGCATGGCGCGCGTGCCGCAGATCTACCTGTATGGCCCGATCGATCCCGATGCACCGCAGCGCTTTGATGCGCTGATCAAGTCCGGCCGCATCAAGCCCGGTTCGGACGTCTATTTGAATTCGCCCGGCGGCAGTGTCAGCGCTGGCATGGCACTGGGCCGGCTGATCCGGCAAGGCTCGATGGTGACGCACCTGGGCGTGCCGCGCCTGCCCAAGCAGACCACCACCTTCAACCGCTCCGCCCTGTGCGATGGCGCTTGCGCCTATGCCTATCTCGGCGGGCTGTATCGCTGGGCGGTAAGCGGCAGCGATCGCATCGGTTTTCCAACCTATCCTGCGCAGCAGACGCCGGCGGACGTGGCTACCTATCTGCAGGAAATGAATATTGATCTCGGCGCGCTCACCGCCGCTTCCACCGGAACGGCTGCACCTACTGGCCCGGCGCAAGATCCAACCCTTTGGCCCAATGGCGAGGAGATGATCGCCAAGGGCCTGGCCAATAACGGCCGGCAGAATCTGATCGCCACTTACAAATATCAACAAGGCACGCCGTATCTGGAGCTCAAGCAACAGGACCGCAACGGCGAGCACAAGATCAGCTTCCTGTGCAAACCCCATGGTGCGGAACTCACCACTTACGACACGATCGGCGCGGTGCGTGCACGCGGCATCGTCACGCGCGAACAGCGTTCGTATTTCGAGCTTGACCAGCAGGAAACGCTGCCGCAGGAACGCGGCGGCGTCACCGTGACGGACGATTCGGTAGTCATGCAACGCCTCTATCCGTTGAACCAGTTGCAACAGCTGGCGTCTGCCAAGGCGATGGGCGCGTGGGTGCGCGATCGCAACGGCATCCGTTTTGGTTTTGCGTTTGAAGTGACCGGCGTGAAAAAAGTGCTCAATGATTTTTATGAAGCATGCACGTCGGTAACGCAGCAACATTCCTGACATCGTTTTTATATCGCATTGGCTTGCGTATACCTGACATAGCCATGGCTGCCTGATCAGCCATGGCTTTTTTCGGCATTGCTAAGCGTCCCCTAAGCCTTGCAACGAAAGCGCGCTAGTGCCGCTTCGCGCACTCCCTCTATATAGACAAAGGCACAACCGCAGCCTGGCGTCATGTCGATCAACGCCGACATGTCATCGTCTTGCAACAAGACACGTCCTCCGGGGCTGTGCCCATGACGGACCGGTTCGCACTCGACCATCACAGCGTCTTTGAGGGATTTCTTAAATGAGCACATGCAAGCAAGGCCGGAAACATCTGGCCGCACTGATTGCCATCGCCTTGATCGGCGGCAGCATTGCAGCGCCTGTCCACGCGGACGCTCAGGGCGCCGCTCCGACGTCAGGCCAGGACAACTCGTCATCGGCCACGGCGGCGCAGCAAAGCGATGTTCGGCAACTCAAGCAGGTATCGGTGAGCGCCACCGTGCAGACCGTTCCGCCGACTGCGACCTATACGCAGGGCCTGATCGACGAGGACACGCTGCGCAATCTGTCCCCCGCACCCACCGTCACCGTGCAGACCATGCTTAACCAGCAGCCCTCGGTCTTCGCGTATGCCAATGGCCCTAACGGCGTGGAGACCACCATCTATCTGCGCGCCTTCAACTCCAGCCAATTCTCCGAAACGTTCGATGGCGTGGCGCTCAACGACGTATTCAACGGGGGCGTCACCGGACAGGCTGAAAACCGCAACAACGTGCTGCTGATTCCGGCCAACCTGCAGTCCGTGGAGATCTATCGCGGCATCAACAACCCTGCCGTCAATTCGTACAACTCGCTGGGCGGCACCGTCAACTTCGTACCGCGCGAGCCGGACGAAACCATGAACGGCAATATCGGCGCCAGTTATGGCAGTTTCAAAAGCTGGGATTATCACGGCACGTTCAACACCGGCAACTGGAACGGCTTCAAGCAGGTGTTTTCATTCGAGCATTCGGCCAGCCGCGGCTGGATCGACAACACCGGCGACCATAACAACAATTTCTATTGGGGTCTGACTTACGACTTCAACGACAACAACCATGTGTCGAACTATCTGCTGTTCAACAACAACAAGGGCTTCTCGCCTTACAACATGCCCGCGCCACTGCAGCAGCAGTATGGCCGCAATTATCAATGGCCATTGAACTGGACCAGCGCGCCGATCAAGGACACCAACTGGATGGACATCATCGACCTGAAGTCGGCTTTCAGCGATGACATCCTGTTCCAGAACAAATTCTTTTTCGGGCGCAACGACTATTTGCGCACGTCGTTCTCCAACCCGGCATTCCAGCAGAGCGCAACGCAGCCTTACAACCTGGAAGATGATCCAAGCTCCTACGCGTTCTGGCTGAGCAACCCCTACGGGCCCACCTACGATCCGGCCGCTGTATTTGGCTCGGTGCAAAATGGCACGGCCTATCACTTCTACGGCTACACCACCAAAGGTATCGGCGATTCGCCGAGCCTTACGCTCAAGCTGCCGCAAAATGACGTTGTCATCGGCGCCAATGCCACGTACGGTGAGCTCTACTCGCGCGAATATTGGTATGGCTCCTCTCCGGTGCCGAAAATCCTCGGTTACAACGACACGTGGGATGAACACGATCGCCGCACGCTGACGTCGTTCTTCGTGCAAGACACCATCAGCCTGCTCGACAACACCCTGCATGTGACGCCGGGCGTGAAATACATCTACGCCAGTACGACAGATCGCGATTCGGTGGGCATCTACTATCCGATTCCCGGCGAAGTGCACGATACCGAACACTTCGTCTCACCTACGTTCGGCATCAACTACAAGCTTGTCGAGGGCTTGAACGTCTATGCCTCGTACGGCAAGAACTTCAAGCTGCCCGACATATCCGCTTATTACGGCGCGTTCCAGACCGATGCCAATGGCAATCCCACGATCGCTCCGCCGCACGTCAAACCGGAATACGTGCAGGATTATGAAGTTGGCCTGCGCTACCAGGCCGGCGGTTTTAGCGCCATGGCGAACGGCTACCGCGAAAATTTCCGCAACACCTTCATTACCGTTACCGATCCGGTCAGTTTGCTCTCGACCTTCACCAATGGCGGCAGCTCACGCTACCAAGGCGCGGAACTGCAACTGCAGAATAATTTTGGCTCGGTGGGCGTGGGCGATCTCGGCGCTTACTTCAACTACGCACACAACCAGGCCAAATTCACCTCCGGCTTTACATCCGACTACGCCGGGCAGGTCAATGCCGGCCAGCCACTCGCCGGTGTGCCTCAGAACCTGATCAGCGGCGGCCTGGTGTGGAAGTACGAAGGCTGGCGCTTCAATCTGGATGCGCGTTTCGTCGACAAGCAGTACATCGACCAGCTCTATGCCGGCACGCCGACCGCCTCGACCATCAAGCCGTATACGGTGGTGAACCTGGGAGTCAGCGATACGATCCGCTTGCGCGATTCCGGCTTCGGCAAACAGGTCCGCATCGGCTTGAATGTCGACAACCTGCTCAATCGCGAATACTTGAACACGGCGTTTACCGATACGGATTATTTCGGCAACAGCTTCATTCGCGGCGTCATTGCGCCACCGCGGTCCATTACGGGAAGTGTTGACGTGGATTTCTAGCGGGTGTTGCTGCAACCCCATGGCGCTAACTTGGGCCGCATTTCACTCGGATATTGCAAAAAGCCTTAAACCGTCGTCCCGGCGAAAGCCGGGACCTAGCGACGTTTTAGGCGCTCAAAGTCACTGGGCCCCGGCTTTCGCCGGGGCGACGATATGTCAATGCATTGAACTCAATCCATCATCGCCAGCACACATTCATCCGCACCGCAGCTGCGGCAGCACACCGCAAAGATCGACAAGCCCTGCGACGCCACCACCGGCCCGAGCAGACCTTCCAGATAACCGCTGAAGAACTTGCAGTTGGAACGCCCTTCTTCCGTGCACAACGGACTGTGGCGGATATGCAGCTGGTTGGCGGAGTAGTCCACCTCCGTCAGCACCCGCAAGGCCGGCACGCCGATGCGTTCCATCGCTTCGTCCAGCGCCATCTTCGATGTCACGCCGTGATTGCGCTCGAACAACCACGTGCCGATGCGTTGGCCAGCCAGTGACAGCGACGATTCGCGCGCACCCTCTTCCACCGCTTGCTCCAGCTTTTTCAACAAAGGGAAGATCTGCGGGTAATCGCCCATCAGCTTCGGCAGCAGTTTTTCCACCGCGGCTTGGTCGGCATCCAGTTGCAGCACTTCCTTGAACGGTTCGACTGGCACCACGGATGCCGCGGGCGCAGGTGCGGGCGCGCGCATGAAGACGAATTCCGGCTCGGCCTCCGGCTCCGTCTGCAGCAAGGGCTTCGGCTTGACGAAAGGCTGTGCGAATTCGGCAGCAGCGGGCGTCCGCGCCACCTGCGGCACGGCATCAGGCGCTTTGAATACCGGCTTGGCCTCGACCGGCTTGGGCGTTTCGGCGGGCGGCGCGGGTGGCGGTGGCGGCACATAATTGGCGGCCACCGAACGCGACGCGGCGAAGTGCGGTTTGGTCTGCCCCTCGACCACTGGCGACACTTCGAAGCTGACCAGGCGCTCGAGTTTTTCCAACGCCGTTTCCAGGCCGCGCTGTTTGCGTGCAAGCCCGCGCACGACCATCGTCAGCAACACGCCATGGCGGTCATCCGCCAGACGCTGCCGCACCAAGGCGAAACCGCACGCAGCAGCACATCGACCCACGTCGACAAGTAGACCCTCGCGCGACAGCGCGAGTGCCTGGATTTCCAGCTCGATCATTAGGCCCCCCTGTGTTCGATGCTGGTGATGATAGGAAGACGAAAAGCATGACTGATTTCGCCTGTCATTACCGTGACGCGTCTCAACCGTCGTGCAACGTTGCTTTACGCATTCGGCGCACACCATGCCAGAAGCTGTCTTTCAAGGCCAATATCGGCCTTTTGACGCCGATCGGGATGGCTTCTATGCATGCTCCGGCGCGGGTTCGCCGCGCCAGAACGAAAGCACCAGCAACACCGCCGCCAACGCTAGATACGCGCCGGCGAACTGGAAGGCCATCGCGCGCAGGGCGGGCTCAAGCGTCCATGGCAAATACAAATTGCCCGCCGGCATCACCGAGTGGATGATGCCGAACAAGGTCAGCACGCCACCGAGCAAGGCGATCCACGCGGCGTGGCGCGGCTTGCGATCGATCATGGCGACGACAAAGCTGGCCCAGATCATCGAGGTGATGATGAAGCCGTTGCCGAGCACGCTGATCACCGCCAATTCGGAAACGCCTTGCGAGGCGTCGTTGTACAGCGCCATGAAATGGTCCGGCGCCACGTAAGTGGGATCGCCCAGCTTGATCGCCACCATGCGCGCAATGGCGGGAAAGAAACTGAAGACCACTGCCGCCGCATGGCGCAGCGGCGTGGCTTCGAAGGCTTGCGTGGTGATGCTGATGGCAATGAAGACCAGGATCGGCGCCAGCACCGCCAACGGCAGCATTTCCACCAGATTGGAGAGGTAACCAAACACGCCGCCAAGGCCGACCACGATGCCGGTGATCAAGGTATAGCCGGTGCGCGCACCCATCGCGCGAAACGCCGGCTGGCCGATGTACGGCGTGGTTTGCGCCACACCGCCGCAAAAGCCGGCGACCAGCGTGGCCAGCGCTTCCACCAACAAGATGTCGCGCGTGTTGTAGTCGTCACCCGCGGCGCGTGCGCTCTCGGTGACGTTGATGCCGCCCACCACCATCAGCAATCCGAACGGCAGAATCAAAGAGAGATACGGAATCGTCAGCGGCAAGCCATGCAGCCATTGCAAGGTCGGCCACGGCAACGCCACGCGCCATTGCCACGCCGCCATCGGGTGATAGCCATGCCCCAGCCAACCGAGCGGCCCCAGCACTTCATACAGCAGCACGCCAACGACGAAGGCCACCAGCACGCCGGGCAAGTTCCATGGCATGCGTCCGCGCGCGACCAACGCATACAACACCACGCCGAGGCCCGCGAAACCGACCACCGGCATTTTCATGATTTCCACCAACGGCAGAAAACCCATCAACACCAACGCGATGCCGGCGATGGAACCGAGCAAGCCCGCGCGCGGCACATGCCGCTGCACCATCGGTCCGAAAAACGAGAGCACGGTCTTGAGCACGCCCATCACCACCAGCGAGGCCATGCCAAGCTGCCAGGTGGCGATGGCCGCCGCGTGTTCATCCATGCCCGATTGCTTGTAATGCACAAAGGCCGGACCGAGCACGAGCAGCGCCATGCCGATCGTGGTGGGTGTATCGATACCCAATGGCATGGCCGTGGCTTTTTCGTTGCCAGTGCGCTTGGCGAGGCGGCGCGCCATCGCCGTGTACGCCAGATTGCCTAGCAGAACGCCCAGCGTGGTGCCGGGAAACATGCGTGTGTAAATCAGATCAGCGGGGAAGCCGAAGATGCCGATCAGGGCGGTGGCGAGAAAGGCCATCACGGAGAGGTTATCCACCAAGAGGCCCAGGAAGCCGTTGAAGTCGGCTCTGACGATGTGGGGGAATTTGTTGGTGGATTGGGTCACAGTGTGTCTCGATATGCAGATGATAGAGCTTGCGTGAAAATCCTCGGTCCCTCACCGTCGTCATTCCCGCGAAAGCGGGAATCCATTTGCTCTGATGCATCACTGAAAATGGATTCCCGCCTTCGCGGGAATGACGGCCTTCTGGATTACCCAACGATCGGGATGTGCTTCAACATGCGAGACGTTGTCAAAACGACACATCCGCCGGCTGCGTCACCCGCAACACCGATTGATCACCCGTGCGTTGTTTCCACGCCGCGCGGATCGCATCGATCTTGCCGCGGTTGTCGCCGGTATCCGGGTAATAGATCACCAGCATTTTCGAATGCAGCCGCTCGGGCGTGGTTTCCTGCTTGCCTTGCCATTGGCCGTATACGTCGATCACGCTGAGGCCATCGGGAAAACGCGGCGTCACTTCCTTGTCGAGAAAGGCGCGCCATTGCGCCTCGCTGATGCCCTGCTCCGGGTGATCCGCCGGCCCCAGGCCGAAAAACAGCCTGGTATCCACCCAGCCTTGCGTCTGCGCCGGATGCGCCGCATCGCCTTGCAGGGTGGAAGAAACGGCAGGCGCCGGCGTGGTGGCGCAAGCGGCGAGCTGCAAGGCAAGCACGGCGGCGAGCAGCAAACGATGGATGGTCATGCATTCCCCTTGAAAACGTTTGGACGTCCAGACGCGTGCGCCCTGCCCTCGAGTATTGATGACAGCTCGGCGCCTTAGCAACCGCTCGTGGGCGGTCGGACAGGCCTGCGTTTCAAACAACTCATTCGTAATTTGTTGCGTCAGCACACCGTAAGCCATTTTTCATTTTTGCCATAACGCCGCTGGAGGAAAATTTCTTCCAAAAGGTTTATTGCGGCAAATTCAAGGACTTTCCCGCGCCATCTCGACAGTTAGCGCACTGTGACAAGCATGCGCGCTAGACAAGCCTGCGTCATTACGATAAACAAATTGTTACATCGCAGCATTGGGAGGGAGCCGGCGGGTAGACCGGCTTCTGCGGTGTTTTTCGTTTGTCATCACAGGCCATGCAGGCGCCGGCAAAGACTAGGCGCACGCTGTTTGTCGACACATTTCGTTTGGGGGAAGTCCTGGCATGCATACATCCGCAGTTCGTCGTCGCAAACCGCTTTGGCTTGCATTGACCGCCACCTTGATCATCGCTGCCGCCGGCACCGCGCACGCGGACAACAACGCGCCACCAACCGATGCCGGCAGCAACAACAGCACCAACGACAAGACGCACAAGAGCACTACGCTCTCCACCGTCAACGTCAATGCGCAATCACTCGCCGGCGGCTTGATGGCGGTGCAGGACCAGCCCAAGCAGGTATCCACGATTACCGCGCAGGCGATCGCCGAAGTGCCGATCACCGCCGATTACACGCAGATGATCAACAGCGCACCGGGCGTGAATTCCGCTTCCAGCGACGGCTTTGGCCTCACCGACGCCAGCAGTTATACGATCCGCGGCTTCAACGCGAGCGAGATCGGCGTGACGCTCGACGGCGTGCCGGTGAACGATGCGGGCAACTACATTCCCTACGCATCGGAATACGGCGAAGCGCGCAATTACGAGTCCATCAACGTGACGCAGGGCTCGGCCGATCTGGACATGCCGGATCTCGGCGCGGTCGGTGGGCACATCAGTTTCATCACCCGCACGCCGACGGAAAACTTCAACGTCTACGCCGGCCAGACCTTCGGCAGCAACGATGCGCGCAGCACCTATTTGCGCATCAACACCGGCGCGACCGGACCGGTACGCAGCTGGATCTCGATCTCGCGCAATTCGGACAACAAGTGGCGCGGCGGCGGCTATAACCACATCGACCGCATCCAGGCCAAATCGGTGTGGACGATCGACGAGAACGACAGCCTTACCGCCAACTTCAATCTCAACCGCGAGCACAATTATTTCTACATGCCGCTGACCAAGGCGCAGGCGACGCAATACGGTTACACCTACGACTACGGCACCACCTGGACGCCGACACCGGCTGGCGGTTTCCCGGCCAGCGCGCTCTACAGCGATCCGGCCACGCTCACTCAGGTGGGGTACTACCGGTTGTTCCAGAACCCGTTCAAGTCATGGGTGGCCAGTCTGGATGGCGAGTTCAAGTTCGGCAGCCATCTTTCGCTCTCCATCATTCCCTATTTCCAGTTCGGCGATGGCAACGGCAGCTTCGGTGGATTTCTGCCACTGCAGTTCAATGCGAGCGGCAAGCCGATCGTGCAGGCGGATCAATTTACCGATGGCCAATACACCGTGTACGAAGCATACCGGCCGATCACCTATCGCCCGGGCATCAATGCGAAGTTCACGCTGGAACTTGGCCTGGACAACACGCTCGACTGGGGTATCTGGTATGAGCGCTCGCGCCAGCTGGAATACATCGATGCGTCGTACGTGGATCCGAACACCGGCGCGCCGCTGTCGGTCTGGGGCGACAACAAGCTGCTGACGTACAGCAACGGCCAGATCTGGAAAAACTATTCCGAATACGACGTCACCACGGTAAAGAAAGCCTTCGTGGAAGACACCTGGACGCCCAACGACGCATGGACCTTCAACGCGGGCGTGGCCTATCTGCATACCGATCGCGCCAATCAGTTCGTGCTGTTCCCCGGCAATCCCGATCCGGTGGACTGGACGTCCTACCAGAATTCCGACGATCGCTACCATCGCTTTCTGCCGGCAGCGAGCGCGTTGTGGAAACTGGATGACAGCAACCAACTCTACTACAGCATCACCCGCACCTTCCGCGCGCCGCCGGATGCCGCCACTTTCGGCAATGCGCGCATCGGCTTGCCGGCACCCTTGCCGGAAAGCGCATGGTCGAATGAAATCGGCTGGCGCTTCACGCAAGGGCCGCTCACGCTGCACACCGATGCATACCTGGCCAACATGGGCAACCGCACCGCGGTGGGCCTGGATCCGAACACCTTCATCAACTACTACATCAACGCCGGCCGCGTGCGCATGGCGGGCGTCAATGCGGAAGGCAACCTGGACGTGGGGCACGGCTTTACGCTGTACAGCTCCTACACGTATACGCAAGCGAAGGTGGAACAGGATCTCAACCTGCCTGCCACGACCGATACCGCTGCCGCGTTCTACGACACCAAGGGCAAACAGTTTCCCGGCACGCCGCGCAACATGGCGTATGTCGGCGCGCGCTATTCCGCGAACGGATTGACGTTGAACCTCAACGGCAAGTTCACCGGCAGCGAGTACGGCGATTTCCTCAACACCGAACGCGTCGCATCCAATTTCACCTTGAACGGCAGCGCCAGCTACGAATTGCCGGATTTCAGCGTGCTGCACAAGCCGACGATTGCGATCAATGCGCTGAATCTGCTCAACCGCCGTTACCTGATGCTGCCGTCGAGCCCGACGATTTCCGCGGCGCAGTCGTCACCGACGTATTACGTGGGCGCGCCGCGGCAGTGGTACGTGACGCTCAGCACGGAGTTGTTCTAGGCGATCAGCCGCAGGTTGGGGTGAGGCGTAGCCGAACCCCAACATGGCATGCGTGTAGCCCGTAGGCTGGGATGAAATCCCAGCATCGCCATGCCTATCCATGCTGGGATTTCATCCCAGCCTACAAAGCAATGCATAGCTGCATCTGGCAGGCTTGTGTCGGGGTTCGCGTTCCGCTCACCCCGACCTACATGCGCGCACGGCGGAATGCCCAGCACGCGGCCACCGCGCATACACCGATCACCACGGCGGTGCGCGCACGCGGCGATTGGCGCAGGTCCTCCACCAAGCCTTCTGCTGCATCCACGCGATCGGCCATCAACAACATCATCCAGTGCCGCATGTCGTTTTCGCTGTGCCGGAACGCCTTGCGCCGAATCCGCCCGCTCAATCCGCGCGGCGGCACGCTGGTACCGAACACGGGCGTGATGCCTTCGCGTTCCGTGGAATGGAGAATCTCCACCGTGCGCGGCTGCTGTTCGGGCTGCTCGCGCTCGGCCTGCGGCGGCATGTGTTCCATCGGTACGCCGGGGCGGTTGGCGCGGTCAAGGTCGGCACCCCAATCGGGGATGTGCGAGTGATCGTCATAGGTATTCATCGTTGTGCTCCTCGGCTCAATGCACGATCGGTTTCGGCTCGCCCATGGATGCCGTGCCGGGTGGTATCAAGACGGTCTTGATGCAACCGTCGCGCTTGGCCGAGAACAGCTGATATGCCTCATCCACCTCTTCCAGCGGAACACGATGGGTGATGATCTCGCGCGGCTTCAGCCGACCGGCGCGCACATGTTCGATCAAATGCGGCAAATGACGCTTCGCATTCGCCTGGTTCATACGCAAGGTAAGGCCCTTGTTGAGCGCGTTGCCGATCGGCACGGCGTTGAACGTGGGGCCATACACGCCGACGATGGAGACGTTGCCGCCCTTGCGTGCGCAGTTGATCGCCCAATACAGCGCCGTCGCCGCACCGGCCTGCAGTTTCAGCGAGACACCAGTGAGCCGTTGCATCAGGTTGCCATCCGCTTCCGAGCCGACGGCATCGATGCACACATCGGCGCCGCGTCCGTCGGTCATGCGCTTGATGTGAATGGCCATGTCGCCCACGCTGCGAAAATCCACGGTTTCGCACTGCGCATAACGCCGCACGAAATCCAGCCGGTAATCGACCTGGTCGACCACGATGACGCGCCCCGCGCCCATCAGCCAGGCACAGCGCGCAGCGAGGATGCCAATGGGACCGGCGCCGAAGATCACGACGGTGTCGTTCTCCTGGATGTCGCCCATCTCGGCGGCCTGGTAGCCGGTAGGCACGACGTCGGTGAGCAGTACCGCATCCTCGATATGGATGTCCGACGGAATCACCGAAGGCCCTACATCGGCAAATGGCACGCGCACGTACTGGGCCTGGCCGCCGTTGTAACCGCCGGCTGTATGCGAGTAGCCGAAAATGCCGCCCACGGCGCTCGCTTCCGGATTCACGTTGTCGCAATTGCTGTGCAAACCGCGCTGGCAATAGAAGCAGGCGCCGCAGGCGATGCTGAAAGGCACCAGCACGTGATCGCCCACCTTCAGCTTCTGCACCGCCGGGCCCACCTCTTCCACGATGCCGGTGAACTCGTGGCCGAAGATCGAACCGACGCGGGTATCGGGTACCAGGCCGTGATACAGGTGCAGATCCGAACCGCAGATGCAGCTGCGCGTGACGCGCACGATGGCGTCATCAGGGTGTTCGATCACCGGTTCCGGCACGTGCGCTGCACGCACTTTGTAAGGTCGCCGATAAGTGGTGGCCAGCATCGTCTTGCTCCCGTCGCACGTGGGCGAGCTACGTTAGGCTCGGCAACGTGAGTGCGTCGGGAAATATTCGACAGCTTGATGCGAACGGCATCGCGCACGCAGCAGCGTTTGCGCGTGTGCTCAGCTCTTGCGGCTGAGAATGATCCGCGCCGCACGCTCGCCTTTCATGTACAGCCACAACCAGTTCAACGCCACCATCAGGCGGTTGCGCACGCCGATCAAGAAATAGATATGCGCCAGCGCCCACACCACCCATGCGCTACGCCCACGCAGTTTCACCTTGCCGAAATCGACCACGGCAGTGTGCTTGCCGATGGTGGAGAGGTTGCCGTAGTTGCGGTAATGGAATGGCCCTGGCACCGGACGCTTATGCAACCGCGCCTTGATCACTTCCGCGGCGTATTGCCCTTGTTGTTTGGCCGCAGGCGCGAGCCCGGGCACCGGCTTGCCGTTTTCCTGCTCCACCAAGGCGGTGTCGCCAATCACGAAAATATCCGGATGCGCGGCCACCGTAAGATCGCGTTCCACCTTAACGCGACCGGCTCGATCCGCCGGCACATTCAACCATTGCGCAGCGGGCGAGGCGCGCACGCCTGCCGCCCAGAACACCGCGCCGGCATCGATGCGTTTTTCCTTGCAGACCACCCCGTCGGCATGACATTCGGTGACCGGGCAATTCAACATCACCTCGACGCCCAGCTGTTGCATGGTCCGCAATACATAATCCGATAACGTATCGGGAAAATTGGACAGCACGCGCGATGCCGCCTCCACCACGATGACGCGCGCCTTGCGCGTATCGAGCTGACGAAAATCGCCGGGCATTTCCTCGCGCGCCAGCTCGGCAATGGTGCATGCCAGTTCCACGCCGGTGGCGCCAGCGCCGATCACCACGAAGGTCTGCAGCTTCTGGCGCTTGGCCGGATCGCGCTCGCGCTCGGCCTGCTCGAACACCGAGAGCAGATGCTGGCGGATCGACAGCGCATCGCCCAGGGTTTTCAGCCCCGGCGCGAACTGCGCCCATTCGTCATGACCGAAATAAGCGTGCGTGGAACCGGTCGCGATCACCAGCGTGTCATACGGTATGCGGCTGCCATCGGTAAGCCGCACCGTCTTGCCGGCGGCATCGATACCATCCACTTCGGCCATCAGCGTGGTGATGTTCTTGAAGCGATGCAGCACATGGCGGATCGGCCAGGCGATCTGCGAAATATCCAGCGCCGCACCGGCCACTTGATAAAGCAACGGTTGGAACACGTGATGGTTGCTGCGATCGATCACCGTGACGTCCACGGGCTGGTTACCCAGGCGCCTGGCCGCTTCCAGACCGCCGAAGCCGGCGCCAATGATGACGACGCGATGCGGATGTGCGGTGCCGTTCAAGTGACTTCTCCTTGGCTGTCAAACATGGGGCGCCATTGGAGAGTACATGGCGCAGGATGTGGTGCGCGTGCATGTGTCAGATGGGGTTTGGAGCTCGGCAACACAATGTGCGCAGGTAATGCACTCCCTTGGATTCAAGGCACGCGCCAATGCCATTTCAAAGCGACCGTCATTCCAGCGAAGGCCGGAATTCATCGTAAATGCGAAGCGTAGATTCCGGCCATCGCCGGAATGACGTCAGGCAGGGAATGTCCAGCAGCGAGTGTTGAGTTCGGAGCGTTGCCCACGGTCTCTCCCTCCAAAGCAGGAAAAGGAACAGATTGCTGGGAGCATCAAGATGCGCGGTTGCTTTTGCGCCCACTACGCATCCTCAGGGCTCTCTGCTACCGTCACGCAGCCGACAACCCCTGGGGAAACCGCTTATGCGCCTGCGCCGTCTTCAAGCCGGTCTGCTTATCGCCATCAGCCTGCTTGCCTTGCCTGCCATGGCAGACACGCCCAAAGCCACGCCCACTGCCAAAGAGCTGCTCGCCAAGTCCCAACCGGACGAATGGCGCACGCCCGATCCGAACAACCTGCTGTATATGCAACTGCCGCAGGGCCGCGTGGTGATCGAACTGGCACCCGATTTCACGCCGCTGCACGCCGCCAATATCCGCACGTTGGTGCGCGAGCATTATTTCGATGGGCTGGCGATCATCCGCGTGCAGGACAACTTCGTCACACAATGGGGCGATCCCAATGACGACGACAACGGCGACAAGAGCAAGATCAAGTCGCTGGGCAGCGCCAAGCACACGTTGCCGCCGGAGTACACGCGCGCGATTGACGCCAAGCTTCCATGGACGCCCTTGCCCGATGGCGATGTGTACGCACCGCAAGTGGGTTTCAGCGAAGGCTTTCCCGCCGCGCGTGATCCGGCCAGCGGGCGCGAGTGGCTGGTGCATTGCTACGGGATGGTCGGCGTAGCGCGCGACGTGGCGCCGGACAGCGGCAGCGGCAGTTCCTTGTATGTGGCCATCGGCCAGGCGCCTCGGCAGATCGATCGCAACCTGGCGATTGCCGGCCGCGTGCTGGAAGGCATGCAGTATCTGTCTGCCCTGCCGCGCGGCACCGGGCCGCTCGGCTTCTACACGCAGGCAGCGCAGCGCACGCCGATCCTATCGGTGAAGCTGGCGGCCGATCTGCCGCCTGCGCAGCGTGAGAAGCTGCAGGTATTGCGCACCGACAGCACTACGTTTGCTGCCATCATCGAGGCCAAGCGCAACCGCCACGACGCGTTTTATACCTTGCCGGCCGGAAAGGTCGATATCTGCAATATCGACGTGCCGGTACGCACGGAACCTACCGCCAAGGCGGATCATTGATGAGTTGGCATCCCGTTGAACAGCGCAGGCGTATGAATCGAGGTTAAGCACGACCACGAAAACTACACGCGATCTTCGCCTGATTCGTAGTTACTTGAGCACACGCCAGCCGTATAGCGTGCGGCGCTCGGCAAAGGCAGGGAGTGATGCGGCTCAGTCTGAAAATACTGGCGTGGATCGTGGGCGTGCTGATGGTGCTGGTGATCGTGCTGGTGCTGTTCGTGGCGCTGTTCAACTGGAACCGGCTCAAGCCGACGATCGACGACAAAGTCAGCGCGGCCATCGGCAAACCGTTCACCATCGACGGTGACATCAGCGCTGCCTGGAGCCGCGAACCGAGCGAGCCCGGTCTACGCAGCCTGCTGCCGTGGCCGACCTTTACCGCACGCAAGATCCGTATCGGCAATCCAACGTGGACCAAGCAGCCGCAACTGCTGCAACTGGATGCGGTGACGTTTCGCATCTCGCCGTTGCCGTTGCTGCTGCACCACATCTATGTGCCATCGGTGCAATTGTCCGGCTTGCACGTGGATCTGGAACGGGACAGCAAAGGCCAGGCCAACTGGGACATCAAACTGCCGCAGAACAACCCGCCATCCAGCTGGAAACTCAGCATGGGCACGATCGGCCTCGACAAGGGCGAGATCGCGCTGGACGATGCACAGACGCGTTCCAATTTGCAGATCGGCATTACGCCGCTGCAGCAAGCGATTCCCTATGAACAGGTTGTGGCCCAGGCCACCAGCGAATCGCGCGCCGACGTGGGACACGACGTAGGCCGTGTGGTGGACAGCAACCAGACCATTCCCGATGTATCCAGCCATGCCAAGCGCAGCGCGTATCAGTTTGCCTGGACCGTCAACGGCACCTACAAAGGCACGCCGGTGGATGGCAGCGGCAAGAGTGGCGCCGTGCTCGCATTGGAGAGCGCCACGCAGCCGTTTCCGATCCAGGCTCGCGTGCATATCGATACCAGCAAGATCGCCGTGGTCGGCACGCTGACCGATCCCATGCACTTGTCCGCGTTGAACATGCGCGTGTGGTTTGCCGGCGCAAGCATGGCGAAGCTGTATCCGATTCTTGGCATCACGCTGCCGGATACGCCACCCTTTGCGACAGAAGGCCATTTGTCGGCGGAAGTGCACTTGCAGGGCAGCCACTATACCTACCGCAACTTCCGTGGGCGCGTGGGCGAGAGCGATATCGGCGGCAATCTGCAGGTGGTGACGGGCGGTCCGCGCATGAAGCTGACCGGCGATCTGCATTCGCAGTTGCTGCGCTTTGCCGATCTCGGCGCGCTGGTCGGCGCGGGCAGCCAGACGGAAAAAGAGCAACGCGGCGACACGACACCCCAACCGGGCAACAAAGCACTGCCGGTGGAGCAGTTTCATACCAATCGCCTGCAAACCATGGATGCTGACGTCACGTTCGAGGCAGCGCGCATCGAGCGTCCGAACACCTTGCCGATCAATGCGCTTAGCACGCATATCCGGCTGGACAATGGTGTGTTGAAACTTGATCCCCTGCATGCGGGCGTGGCCGGCGGCACCGTCGAAGGGAACGTGCAGATGGATAGCACGGTGCAGCCGATGCGCACCGCCCTCGATCTGCGCGCACGTCGCCTGCAGTTGAAGCAGATGTTCCCAACCGTGCAGTCGATGCAGAACAGCTTCGGCGAAATCAACGGCGATGTAACGATGAACGGCGTGGGCAGTTCCACGGCGGGTTTGCTCAGCCATGCCGGCGGCGATGTGAAGCTGCTGATGGACAACGGCGTGATCAGCAAGACGCTGCTGGAGTTGGCCGGCTTGAATGTGGCCAATGTGGTGGTGCGCAAGCTGTTCGGCGATCAGGACGTAAAAATCAATTGTCTCGCCGTGGATATGACCGGCAACGATGGTCTGTTCACCAGTCGCCTGTTTGTACTGGATACCTCGGACGCCACTATCAACGTCGATGGCACGATCAATTTCCGCGATGAGCATATGGATCTCAATGTCGTGCCGCATACGAAAGGGCTGCGTGTGTTCTCGCTGCGCTCGCCGCTGTATGTGAAAGGCACCTTCAAGGATCCGGATGTGGGTGTAAAGCCGGGACCGTTGATTTTGCGCGGTGCCGGCGCGGCGGCGTTGGCGGCCTTGGCGGCGCCGGCCGCGGCGTTGCTTGCCGTGGTGGTGCCGAGTCATGACCAGCACAACGATTGCCAGCAGGTGTTGACCCAACTGCGCAATGCGCCGCCGGCGGGGAAGGTGAAGTGATGCGCACGCGTTCTCCCTCCCCTGCTTGCAGGGGAGGGCTGGGGCAATGCTCCGAACTTAAGGTTTTCCCGCCGCCGTAGAACCCCAGCCCGTCATTCCGGCGAAAGCCAGAATCCAGTCTAAATACGTCGTGCGAAGCACTCAAAACCTTTATGTCGTGTGCTGCGCACGTCATTTTTGACTGGATTCTGGCTTTCGCCGGAATGACGAATGTTGAATCTGAGGCGGCTGAAACATCCTTAAGTTCGGAGCATTGAGGGCTGGGGTGGGGTGCGAGCGCAGCGAGCGGCGGGCTTCACGCGTACTTGCAAGACGTCTATCGCGCGTACTTTTTGTTGAAGCCATTCGAAGAGCTTGGATAACACGCTAAAGCACAAGCAACCCCACCCCGACCCTCCCCTACACACCCGGTGCACTGCACATGACGAACACAGTGTGGCCTTCGCTGCTGCAGCAATCAGAAAAAGTTAGTCGCCGTAGGGAGCCATATCGGCAAAAGCGGCAGCGCCATGTCATACCCGTCATAGAATACCCACTCCCTCACTCATCCCGCGTCTCATGCAGCCCGTCACCAAGGCCCGCCTGCAAATCCACTTCTGCGTAGTGCTATGGGGCTTTACCGCCATCCTCGGCAAGCTGATCACGCTGCCGGCCACGGCGCTGGTGGGTTGGCGCATGTTGCTGGTGGGCGGCAGTTTGCTGTTGATGCCACGGGTCTGGCGCGGTCTGCGTGCCATGCCGATGAAGCTGCGCCTGGCGTACGCGGGCATCGGTGTATTGGTGTCGCTGCACTGGCTGACCTTCTATGCCTCCATCAAGCTGGCCAATGCTTCCGTGGGCGCTACCTGCATTGCCTTGGGGCCGGCGTTTCTGGTGTTTATCGAACCGTGGATCGCGCGGCGGCGTTTCGATCCACGTGAACTCTTGATGGCTATTGCAGTGGTACCCGGCGTGGCGATGGTGGCGGGTGGTGTGCCGGCACATATGCGCGTCGGCATCGCCGTGGGTGTGGTGTCGGCGCTGTTCGTGGCGCTGTTCGGTTCGTTCAACAAGCGCATGGTGCATCACGGCGACCCGCTGACGGTGACCTGCATTGAACTGGGCACCGGAGCGATATTCCTGGCATTGCTCGCGCCGTGGTTGCCGCACACGGGCCCGGCCTTTCCGATGCCGAATCTGCATGATGCTGTGCTGTTGTTGATTCTGGCGTTCGGCTGCACGTTGCTGCCGTTCTCGCTGGTGCTGGTCGCGTTGCGTCACGTCAGTGCGTTTGCAATGCAGATGATCACCAATCTGGAACCGGTCTACGCGATCGTGCTGGCGATGGTGTTGCTGGGCGAGCAGCGGCAACTGGATGGCTGGTTCTATGCAGGCGTGGTGGTGATTCTTGCGGCGGTGTTTGCGCATCCGTGGCTGCATCGCAACGAGCAGACGCCGGTGCAGGCCGAATTGCTGGGAACGGCAGAGAGCCACAATCTGGATTAGCGCTTCGCCAGGCGATCGCGCATGAAATCAATAAACGCCCGCACCTTCGCCGGCGGTTGCGGATCGGGATACACCGCATGGATGCCGCCTTCCTGCAGGCGGTACTGTGCAAGCACTACTTGCAGCCGTCCGGCCTGGATATCTTCCTGCACCAGATAGTCCGGCAACACGGATACACCGGCGCCAGCAAGCACCAGCGCACGAATCGCCGCGGCGTTGTTCGCCTGCATCACCTGGCACATGCGCACAATGCGGCGGCTGTTGCCGCGCGTGAAAGTCCAACGCAACGGTGTCGCCAGCGCGGACATCGCAATCCAGCCGTGATGCAGGGCGAGATCTTCGGGCCGGCGCGGTGTGCCGTGTTCGGCGAGATAGGCTGGGCTGGCCATGACCAGCTGGCGAAAGCTACCCAGGCGCGTAGCGCGCAGGCTGGAATCGCGTAGCCAACCGATGCGGATGGCGAGATCGAAGCGTTCGGCGATCAGGTCGTTGATCTGGTCGTCGATCACCAGATCAACGTGCAGCGCCGGATACAGCCGCCGGAATTCGACCAGCGCCGGCGCGACTACCGCCGTGCCGTAATCGGTGGACGTGGTAAGGCGCAGCGTGCCGGCTGGCTTGCTGCGTTGATCGCCGATGCGCTCGATCGCTGCCTGCGCCTGTTCCAGCAATTGCACGCAATCGGCATGGAATGCCGCGCCCGCTTCGGTCAGGGCCATGCGGCGCGTGCTGCGCACGAGCAAGGTGGCGCCCAGTTCACGCTCCAGCCGCAGCAGGTGCTGGCTAACCATCGCCTTGGTCATGCCCAGATGCTCGGCGGCCGCGGTGAACGAACCGGCGCGCACCAAGGCCACAAAAACGGCCAGTCGATTGAGGTTGACGTCGCGTGCCATGGCGAGATGATTGTCAACCTTTTCTTGACAGTCAATTCCCTATTAGTCCGTTTATCGAACCGGTGCCCAGCGCGCATGCTTGCACGCTGTTGCTTCCCTCCACGGAGATTTCCATGAAATTGGTTCTGTTCGGCGCTACTGGGCATATCGGCCATGCCATCCTCGACGAGGCGCTTGCACGCGGCCATGACGTCACCGCCATCGTGCGCGAGAAAGGTCGCTTGACGTCGACTCATCCACGGCTGCACGTGGCGGAGGGCACGGTAGAGGAAACATCGCTGTGGCTTGCCTACGCCAAGCATGCCGACGCCGTGATTGCAGCCATTTCCCCACGCCGCAATGGTACGGTCGACACACTGCCCCATGCCGCCCAGACCCTGCTGGAGACGCTCGACGGCACCAACCTCAAGCGGCTGCTGTGGGTGGGCGGCGCCGGCTCGCTGGAAACGGCGCCGGGCGTGACGGTGCTCGACAATCCCCATTTTCCCGAAGCGTGGAAACCGGAAGCGCAAGCCCATAGCCGTGCGCTGGATGTATTCCGCGCCAGCAAGGCCAATGTCGACTGGACCTTCATCAGCCCCGCCGCCCTGATCGAGGATGGCGAACGCACCGGCAAGTACCGCGTCGGCGGCGATCAGTTGTTGGTGGATGCGAAGGGCGTCAGCCGCATTACGGTGCCGGATTACGCGGCGGCGCTGCTGGATCAGTTGGATAACAAGGACACGTTTAGGAAGCGCATTACGGTGGCGTATTGAGCAAGGCACCTTTGCGCTTGCAGTGATCCGCTCCCTCCCCTGTGAAGGCAGGGGAGGGTTGGTGTGGGGTTGCTTGAGCTTTAGCGTGCATCCACTCCAGGCTTCCGCCGCTCGCTACGTTCGCACCCCACCCTAACCCTCCCCTACTACGCAGGGGAGGGGACATATCCTGGCGAGCACTAAGATCGCACTTGGACTTATCGCCATTGGAAAGGCGAATGTCCTCGCAGGCAGGGACTTATACTGGCGCACCCCAGCCTGCCGACCGCCATGAATTACCGCCACGCTTACCATGCAGGCAACTTCGCCGACGTCCTCAAGCACAGTGTGCTGTTTGCGCTGATCGAAGCCTTGAAGGCGAAAGACACGCCGTTCGCACTGATCGACACACATGCCGGCAGCGGCTGCTATGCGCTCGATAGCGAAGAAGCCGGCAAGACCGGCGAATACCGCGATGGCATTGCACGCTTGTTGTTTCCTGACCTGCACGGCGCCGGACAAGGTCCCCTGCCCACCTTGCTGCGTCGTTGGCTCGACAGCGTGCTTGCCCTGCCCGGCAACGAACATGGCTTGAAGCTGTATCCCGGCTCGCCGTTGCAGGCCGCGCAAGCGATGCGCGCCACCGACAGCGCGCAGCTGTGCGAGCTGCATCCGGAAGAAGCCTCGCGCTTGCGCGAATTGTTCCATCCCGATCATCGCGTGCACGTACATCACCGCAATGGTTACGAAGCGCTGAAGGCGCTGCTGCCGCCGAAGGAAAAGCGCGGTCTGGTGCTGATCGACCCGCCTTACGAAGCGCAGGAAGAGGAATACCGCCTGATCGAAGCGGCGCTGAAGGCCGCCTTGCAGCGCTGGCCGAACGGCATCTACGCGGTGTGGTATCCGATCAAATTGCGCAGCCAGGTGCAGCCGTTTCTGCGCTGGTTGCAGCGCTGTGGTGCGCGCCGCGTGTTGCAGGCGGAATTGCTGGTGCATCCGGATGACTCGCCGCTGCGCTTGAATGGATCCGGCATGGTGATCCTCAATGCGCCGTGGAATCTGGACCAGGTGCTGCGCGAACCCTTGCAGGCGATGGCGCGGTTGCTGACGCAGGAGCGCGCGGCCAGCTGGCGGCTGGATTGGCTGGTACAGGAAGGCGATACGCCGATCTCACAAACACGTCACGTCCGGCCGCTACCGCAATCAAAACGTCCCGGCTAAGCTCGGTGCTGCTTCGTGCTGAAAGGACATCACCATGCAATTGCGTACCGTTTTTCGCCTATCCGCGCCATTCGCGCTGCTGCTGTTGGCGGCCTGCGCGCCGGCTCCCATCTACAAGGCAGCGCCTGGCGCCATTAGCGCGCCGCCCATGCAAGTGGCGCATGCGCCGGAGCAGTACGGCAACGGTTCGGTGATCTGGGGTGGCAGCGTGGTGGCCGTGCGCAATTTCCCCGATCACACCGAGATGGAAGTGCTCGGCTATCCGCTGGATTCGTCGCAGCGCCCGCAACCGAACGCGCAAGGCGCGGGACGCTTTATCGCGATCTTCCCCGGCTATCTGGAATCGTTCAATTATCCGAATGGCAGGCTGGTCACGGTGGCCGGACAACTCAGCGGCACGCGCGCCGGCTCGGTCGATCAGGCGCCTTACACCTATCCGCTGGTGACCGTGGCGCAATCGCATCTTTGGACCCAGGACGAATTGCGCCAGGGACACCCGAACATCAGTTTCGGAGTCGGCGTGGGCGTAGGCATCCACTGATCGCATGAGCGGACAAGGCAATTCGCTCAAGGCCATTCTGCTGGCGCTAGGCGCGAATTTCGCGATTTTTCTGTCCAAGCTGGCGGCCGCGTTGATCACCGGCTCCGGCGCGATGATGGCCGAGTCGATCCACTCGCTGGCCGATTGCGGCAATCAATTATTGCTGTTGCTCGGCATGCGTCAGGCAAAAAGGCCGCCGTCCGACGAATACCCGCTGGGCTGGGGCCGCGCGCTGTACTTCTGGTCGTTCGTGGTGGCGTTGCTGTTGTTTGCAGTGGGCGGCCTGTTCTCGATCTACGAGGGCGTGCACAAGCTGGCGCATCCGGAGCCACTGCGATGGCCATGGCTGGCACTGGGCGTGCTGGCCTTTGGCATCGTGATGGAAAGCATCTCCATGCACGGCTGCTTGCGCGAGGTGAACCTGGCGCGCGGCACGCAAAGCCTGTGGCGCTGGTTTCGCGAAACACGCTCCAGCGAATTGCTGGTGATCTTCGGCGAAGACCTGGCTGCGCTGCTCGGCCTGTGCCTGGCTGCCCTGGCGGTCGGCGCGACCATGCTCACCGGCAACCTGCTGTTCGATGCGCTGGGCACCATCGCCATTGGCGTGTTGCTGGTAGTGGTCGCGGTGATGCTCGCCAACGAGGTGAAAGCTCTGCTGATCGGCCAGGGCGTGGAGCCGCGCCGTCGCGCGGAGCTGCTGGCCTTTCTGCGCAGCCAGCCGGAAGTGGCCGAGGTGCTCAACCTGATCACCCTGCAGATGGGGCCAGACGTGATGGTGGCGGTGAAGGCGCGCATGGAGCGCACGCCTGACGACCTCAGCCTGATCGAGGCGATCAACACGGTGGAGCGGGCGATGAAGGCCCAGTTCGCCGACATTCGCTGGAGCTTCTTCGAGCCGGATGTGGCGGACTGACGCGGCCTTTTGTCGCATCGCAACATATTCCCGCGATGCCTGTGTCGACATTCCCTACATGACGGTAAATTCGGCCCGAATCGCGATCCGCCGTTCATGCTGCACCGCAAACAGTACGCTATAGTATGGGCACTATGCCTACAAGTACTGTCCGCGAATTCCCGAACTACCCTCGCCATGCCGAGCTGCCGCCGCGCAGCCGCGAGCGGTACGCGCCCGTCCCTTCGCCGCTCTCCCATGCGCCACGCGGCGAAGCGGTGCACACCGCCGATGGACGCGAGCTGGTCCTGCGCAGCATCGAACCCGGCGACGTCGCCGCCGTGCAGCGCTGCTTCAAGCGCCTGCCGCCGCAGGATGTGCGCCGCCGCTTCATGCACGCGATGTCGGAGCTGCCGATGTCGATGGCGCAGCGGCTATGCCGGATCGATCCGGAACTGGAAGCCGCCTTCGTGCTGATCGACGAAACGGTAAAGCCCGCCGAGCTGCGTGGCGTGGGCCGCATCTTTGTCGACGTCGCCAGCAATAGCGCCGAGTTCTCGGTGCTGGTGGAACGCGAGTGGACGCGTATCGGTCTTGGCGCGTTGCTGATGCAGCGATTGGTGGATGAATCGCGGCGACGCGGCCTGGATGAAATCTGGGGCTACGTGCTGATGGAAAACCGGCCGATGTTGCAGCTGTGCAAGGAGCTTGGTTTTGTCGCGACGATGGTGCCGGGTGAAGGCAGCACCGCGCAGATTCGCCTGAAGCTCTAAACCACTTTGTAGGTTGGGTTAGCGCAGCGTAACCCAACAGGGTTTGGGCGCCAGCATCGTTGGGTTACGCTGAGCTAACCCAACCTACGATTACCGCGCTGCAAAACACACCACCTTGCCATGTTGCACAAGCTTCACCTCGGCAAAGTGTTCGCGCAATGCCTGGTCCAGACTTTCCAACGTATCGGCGCGGTTTCCGAAGATCCCTTTCTTGTTATAGACGTCCATCAGCTTGCGGCCAAATGCGTTATGCCCGACTGCATCACCGAGGATCGTCGCGCCGTACAGCACGCCACCTTCGGCCAGATGTGGTTTCAGATTTGCAAACACGCGCGCCTTGTCTTTCATCTCGCCCGGCAGGCAATGCAGTAAATAAAACAGCGCGATCGAGTCGTACTGGCGATGGTCCAAAGCCGTCAAAGGCTGCATCACATCCTGCACGAACCAGCTCACATCCTCGCGCCCCAGGCGATGGGCGGCGGTGCGCAGGCTGTTTTCGTTGAGATCGAGCAAGGCCACCTGCTGCTCCGAGCGAAAGCCCGCATGCTGTAGATAGAAGCCTGTGCCGACGCCCACATCCAGGTGCCGATTGCCAATGTGCCGTCGATAGAACGGCAACAGCACATCTTTGGTGGAGCACTGCCAGGCCCGGCGGTTGGACACGCTCAGCACCCACCAGTCATACAGCTTGAGCACCCACGGCGAGTACACGGCCGCGCCGGCCTGGGTGTCGAGAGTGGCTTGGGTGGACATGGATCGGGCGTGTTCCAGGGGAAAGCGGGCAAGTTTGCATTAGGCGGGTTGAAGCGCAATGACCAGGCGTCCACATTTCCTGCCTTTGATGGGTCCCCATCATCCGACGCGCTAAACTTGCGCGCTCGATCGGCCCAGGCCGCCGGCCCTCGCCCTCCCACGCAAGATCCCCATGTCGACCTCGATCAGTCATCCGCCCCTTCCCACCCATCCCAAGCAGCGTCGCTTCTGGACACCGCCGCACGGCTCGGCCCGCGCCTTGCTGGTGGCCGAAGCCGCCCGTTCGCACGATGGCCTGCTGGTGGTCGTGACGCGCGATACGCAGCGTGCGCATGCGCTGGAAGATGAGTTGCGCATCTTTGCGGGCTCACTGCCGGTGCTGCACTTTCCGGATTGGGAAACGCTGCCGTACGACGTATTCAGTCCGCATCCGGACATCGTCTCTCAGCGCATCGCCACGCTCTATCAATTACCCAGCGTGAAGCGCGGTGTGCTGGTGGTGCCGGCCGCCACGCTGATGCAACGGATTGCGCCGCGTACGCACATCACCGGTTCTGGCCTGATGTTGCGCAAGGGGCAGAAGCTTGATCTGGCCAACGAACAGCGCCGGCTGGAAGCCTGCGGTTATCGACACGTGCCGCAAGTGGGCGAGCCGGGCGATTTCGCGGTACGCGGCGCGTTGATCGATATCTACCCGATGGGCGCGGCCGAGCCGTACCGCGTGGAGCTATTCGACGACGAAGTGGAATCGATCCGCAGTTTCGATCCGGAAACGCAGCGCTCGCAGCAGCAAGTGGAAAAAGTGGAACTGCTGCCGGCGCGCGAATTTCCTGTCACCGACGAAGCCGCAAAGGATTTTCGCAACCGCCTGCGCGAGCGCTTTCCCATCGACGTGCGCCGCTGCCCGCTTTATCAGGACATGAAGGAAGGCGTCACACCCGGCGGCATCGAGTATTACCTGCCGCTGTTTTTCGAGCACACCGCCACGCTGTTCGACTACCTCGCCGACAACGCCCTGTTCGTGCTTGGCGAAGGCGCGCAGGAAGCGCCCGAGCAGTTCTGGACGCAGACGACCGAACGCTACGATCAACGCGCGCACGATATCGAACGCCCTGTGCTGCCACCAGCCGAGTTGTATCTCTCGCCCGAGCAATTGCGCGAGCAGCTCAACAAACGCTTGCGCGTGGAAGTGGTCCCCAGCGGCCATGAGCATGCCGTCGATGCCGGGACGCAGCCCGCGCCGGACGTTCCGCTCAATCGCAAGGGTGAAGAGCCCGGCACCTCGCTGCGCCATTTCATTGAAGCGTATCCGGGCCGCACGCTGATCGCGGCCGATTCGGCCGGCCGTCGTGAAGCATTGCTCGAACAACTCGCCACGGTCGGCCTGCGTCCGCAGAACGTGGATGGCTGGTCGGTATTTCTTGCCGATGGCAAATCCCTCGCCATCACCATCGCACCGCTGGAGCAAGGCTTTGCGCTGAAACAACCGGCGATCACGGTGCTGACCGAACGCGAATTGTTCGGCGAGCGCGTGCGTACCGAACGCCGCCGCCGGCGTGGTGCGGCGCGCGATCCGGAAACGATCATCCGCGATCTCACCGAGCTTTCCATCGGCGCGCCGATCGTGCACGTCGATCACGGCGTAGGTCGCTATCAAGGCCTGGTGTCGATGGAACTGGGCGGCATGACCGGCGAATTTCTGGTCATCGAGTACGCCAAGGGCGACAAGCTGTACGTGCCGGTGGCGCAGTTGGGCCTGGTCAGCCGTTATTCCGGCACCGCGCCGGAACTGGCGCCGCTGCATTCACTCGGCGGCGACGCCTGGGAACGTGCGCGCAAGAAAGCCGCCGAAAAAGTTCGCGATGTCGCTGCGGAATTGCTGGCGATCTACGCGCAACGCGAAGCGCGCGGGGGCGAATCGCTGCCGATCGATCGCCAGATGGTGGAAGAATTCGGCAGCACCTTTCCGTTCGAGGAAACGCCCGACCAGCTGCAGGCGATCGACGCCGTGCTCGGCGATCTGGCGCGACCGCGCGCGATGGATCGCGTGATCTGCGGCGACGTCGGCTTCGGCAAAACGGAAGTCGCCTTGCGCGCCGCCTTCGCGGCCGCCACCGCCGGCAGGCAAGTGGCGGTGCTGGTGCCCACCACCCTGCTGGCGCAACAGCATTACCGCAACTTTGCCGACCGCTTTGCGGACTGGCCGGTGAAGGTGGATGTGCTGTCGCGTTTCCGCTCGACCAAGGAAGTGAACGAAGCACTCAAGCGCCTCGCCGACGGCCAGATCGACGTGATCATCGGCACGCACAAATTGCTGCAGTCGGATATCAAGTTCAAGAATCTCGGCTTGGTGATCGTCGATGAAGAACAGCGCTTCGGCGTGCGCCAGAAAGAACAGCTGAAAAAGCTGCGCGCGGAAGTGGACCTGCTCACCATGACTGCTACGCCGATTCCGCGCACGCTGAACATGGCGATGAGCGGCCTGCGCGATCTTTCCTTGATCACCACGCCGCCCGCGCATCGCATGGCGGTGCGCACGTTTGTCTCCACCTGGGAACCGGCGCTGATCCGCGAAGCGTTCCAGCGCGAATTGCAACGCGGCGGTCAGGTGTATTTCCTGCACAACGAAGTGGAAAGCATCGAACGCACCGCCCGTGAAGTGCAGGAACTGATCCCCGATGCGCGCATCGGCATCGCGCACGGGCAAATGCCAGAACGCGAACTGGAACAGGTGATGGCGGATTTCCATCGCCAGCGTTTCAACGTGCTGGTGTGCACCACCATCATCGAGACCGGCATCGATATTCCAACCGCCAATACGATCATCATCGATCGCGCGGATCGCTTTGGCCTGGCGCAGTTGCATCAGCTGCGTGGCCGCGTGGGGCGTTCGCATCATCGCGCTTATGCGTATCTGATCGTGCCGGATCGGCGTGCCATCACGGCGGATGCCGAGAAACGCCTGGAAGCATTGGCCTCGCTGGAAGAACTTGGCGCCGGCTTTACGCTCGCCACGCACGATCTGGAAATTCGCGGCGCGGGTGAGTTGCTGGGCGATGAGCAATCCGGCCAGATCCAGGAAATCGGCTTCGGTCTTTATACCGAATTGCTGGAGCGTGCAGTGCGCGCGTTGAAATCCGGCAAGGTGCCTGATTTCGATTTGAGCAGCGAACATGAAACCGAAGTGGAACTGCACCTGCCCGCGCTGATTCCGGATGATTACCTGCCCGACGTACATGCACGCCTGACCTTGTACAAACGCATTGCCAGCGCACGCGATGAAGAAAGCCTGCGCGAGCTGCAGGTGGAAATGATCGACCGCTTCGGCTTGCTGCCGGATGCGGTGAAGAATCTGTTCGCCATCGCCAGCCTGAAATTGATGGCAACGCCGCTGGGCATCCGCAAGCTGGACTTCGGCGCCAATGGCGGGCGGATTACGTTCCGCGACAAGCCGGACATCGATCCCATGGCGATCATCCGCCTGGTACAGAACTATCCGCGTGTGTACAAGCTGGATGGGCAGGACAAGTTGAAGATCAACCTGGAATTGCCGGGTTCAAGCGAGCGAGTGCGCGCGGCGCAGGAGCTGCTTGGCCGGCTCGGGGCGCGCAAGGCGGCGTGAGCTTCAAGCCCCTCTCCCGAAGGGAGAGGGGAGTCAAGTCATACGGCGCGGGTGAGGTACTGCAGGCTAAACATCCGCTCCGGATCAAACCACACATGCTGCACGGCCAGCCCTGCCGTTGCCGCGAGCGCGGCAAAGTCTTCCAGCGAATACTTGCAGCTGTATTCCACCAGCATCGCTTCGCCCTCGCGGAACAGCACCTGCAAGCGGCCTACGCGCACGCGTTGATCCTGTTCACTGACGATATGCGTTTCGATGCGCCCGGCAATGGCGTTGTAGCGCGCACGATGGCGGAACGCGCTTAACTCGAAATTGCAGCCAAGCTCGCGATTCAAGCGCACCAGCATGTTGAGCGTGAACGCCTCAGTGACGCCAGCACGGTCGTTGTAGGCCGCTTCGATGGTGGCGCGGTCCTTTTTCAAATCCACGCCTACGAGCACGCCGCCGTTGTCACCCATTTCGCTGCGCATCTTGCGCAATAGCTGCGCGGCGTCGCGATCTTCGAAGTTGCCGATGGTGGAGCCGGGAAAGAACACCACTGTGCGGCGCGGGGCACGCGGTGGCACCGGCAAGCGCAATGGGCGGGTGAAATCCACCGCCAAGGGCTGGATCGGCAGATGCGGAAAGTGGTCGGCCATGCGTTCCATGCTATGGCGCAGCGGCTCGCCGGAAATCTCGATCGGCACCCATGCCACGGGCGTGGTCAGATGCTCCAACAGCAAGCGCGTCTTGATCGCATGGCCGCTGCCGTATTCGACCAGGCGCACATCGGGGCCAAGCACCTCGGCGATGTCGCCCGCATGTTGATTCAGCAGCGCGATCTCGGCGCGGGTCAGGTAATACTCGGGCTGCTCGCAGATCTCCTCGAACAAAGCGGAGCCCCGTTCGTCGTAGAACAGCCAGGAAGGCAGACGCTTGGGTTGTGATCGCAAGCCACGCTGCACCACTTGCAGCAGCAAGTTGTCGGGTGGGCGTTGTTCGTCACGTACTGCATAAGCTTGAACACTCATCGGTCCTGTCCCAATCGGATGCCCGCAAATTGCCAGCGGGCATGGGGCGGAAAGAAATTGCGGTAACTGGCGCGGATGTGATCGCGTGGCGTCGCGCACGAGCCACCACGCAAGACCCATTGGCCATTCATGAACTTGCCGTTGTATTCGCCCAGCGCACCGGGCAACGGCTTGAAACCGGGATAACTGACGTAAGGCGAAGCGGTCCATTCCCACACGTCGCCGTACATCTGCAGAAACCCATCGCCCGCTGGTGCTGCGCAGGGATGAAAACGCATATCGTCCTGGAAGTTGCCGTGGATGGGCAATGACGCCGCGGCATCTTCCCACTCCGCTTCGGTAGGCAGGCGCGCACCGGCCCAGCGTGCGAACGCATCCGCTTCGAAATAGCTGATGTGGCACACCGGCGCATGCGGATCGAGCGCGCAGACACCGGCCAGCGTAAATTCGCTCGCCAGATCTTCCTGCCAATACAGCGGACGCTGCCATCCTTCGCGCTGCACCTGCGCCCAGCCATCCGACAACCACAAGCCGGCTTCCTGATAACCGCCGTCGCGCACGAAGGCGAGGTATTCACCATTGGTGACCAGGCGGTTGGCCAGTGCGTGCCCGGCAAGCCAGGTGGTATGGCGCGGCGTTTCGTTGTCGTAGGTGAAGTTGCCGCCTTCGTGCCCGATGTCGACCGGGCCTTGTCGCCCCGGCAGAAAACGCAAGGCCGCTGTTCTGGTTGGGCCGAGTGCTGGCGCTTTGTGATATGCCGGCAGCAGTGGATTGCAGGACAGCATGTGCTTGATGTCGGTCAGCAACAGCTCCTGATGCTGTTGCTCGTGATGCAGGCCAAGCTCGATGCGCGCCGCAAGTTCTGCATTGACACCGCGCATCAAAAGTTCGCCGACGGCTTCGTCGACGCGTGCACGATAATCACGAATCTCATGGAAGCTCGGCCGCGACAACAGGCCGCGCTGCGGACGCGCATGCATCGGCCCGACCGACTCGTAATAGGAATTGAACAGGTAGTGCCAATCGGGATGAGGCGCCTTGTAGGCGGGGTCATGACCCAGCACGAATTGCTCAAAGAACCAGGTCGTATGTGCAAGATGCCACTTGCCCGGACTGGCATCCGGCATGGACTGCACTTGCAGATCTTCGGCGCTCAACCCCGCGCAAAGCGCGAGTGTCTGACGCCGTATGCGCATGAACCGTGCAACGGCATCCTCGGTATATAGGGTGAATGTGGGGACATTCATGACGCAGACTCGATGGCGGCAACCGTGCTGCGATATACCTTGTGGAGCGCGGCGGAGCGGACGATCATACTGCCACCATGCCGCAGCAGTTGTTCAGATTCTGTGACAAGGACGCCACGCATGGCAGCACTATGGCCTGGACCAGCACGAGGTGACCTCCATGAAGATCGTCATTTCTGCAGTACTGCTTTTTACGCTTGCCGTTTTCGCAACAAGCGCATGGGCGCAAGCCACCCCAGCGCCCGGCACCCTACCGTACAAGGATTGCATTCGTATTGACCAGATCAACGAATGGCATGTCGTCGATCCCAAGACGGCCATCGTACGTACCGGCCCATATCAACGTTATCTAGTGAAATTAAAGGCAAGTTGCGACAAGTTGGGCATCGGCAATCCGGGCCTGATGTTCGTGCCCAGCCAGGCCGACAAGGCCATTTCTCCACTTCGCATCTGCGGTGGCGTGGGTGAAAAAGTGCGTGCCAGGGATCAACCCGGCTGCGCGATTGAATCGGTCAGCCTGATCGATCAAGCAACGTTCGATGGCTATCGCGATCACGCCAAATATCACAGTGTGAGAACGCAGCAACCGGGCAAAAGCCCTTGAGGCAAAGATAAAAAAAGAGCCCGGCAATGCCGGGCTCTTTTCTATTGGGTCAAGCAGCGGTCAGTAGGCTGGGCCGATATAGCGCGTGCCATACGGATCGGTGGTGGTCACCGTGGTGGTCGTAGTCACCACTGGCGGCGGCGCGGACTGGTAAACCACGGTACCCGGCGTATACACCACGGTCGGCGGCGGTGCGTAGTACACCGGCGGACCGGCCACGGCGCCGGCGACGACGCCGGCCACGGCACCACCGATGATGGCGCCGGCGATCCAGCGACCGCCGCTCCAATAACCACCGCGATAGCAGCAGCCGCCACGGTAATAACCACCGCCGCGGTAATAGCCACCGTGATAACCATAACCACCGTGCCAACCCGGGCCGCCCCAGGGATGCGCCGAAGCGCTGAGCGGCACTGCAGCCCCGGCTGCCGCCAAGGCCAGGCCGACCGCAACGAACTTGCCGACACTACGTTTAAACATGACACACCTCCGTCTGTACGACGTGAATGGTGAGCCTGATGTACTTAATTTGTACTGAAGGGTTTCGTTTCTTTACACAAGCGCCGGCAGTGAATTTAACGCTACCTCAGCCATGCATCGCGTTCACTTTTTGATGCGCGCGTTTTGCCACGGATTCGCCTGTTCTTCCGCAGCGTGCGGACGCAACAGCCAGCAATCGTGAATGTTCGCGCGCCGCGAAAAATCGAACGGAATGCTCCCGGCACCCCAAGCTTCGATCGCAAGATGCGGCTCCAGCGCTTCGCGATCGAGCGAGAAGCGGCGGAAGTTGTTGGAGAACACGATCACACCATCATGCGTAAGCCGGTCCGCGCAAGCCAGCAGCAGCTTGACGTGATCGCGCTGCACGTCGAAATCCTCCGCGCGCTTGGAATTGGAAAACGTCGGCGGATCGACATAGATCAAGCCGTAACGCTCGTGCGTGCGCTGCAGAAACTGCGCAGCATCCGCTTGCACCAGGCGATGTTTTTCGCCGGCAAATCCATTCAAGGCAAGATTGCGCGAGGCCCATTCGAGATACGTACCCGAGAGATCCACACTGGTCGTATCGCGCGCACCACCCGCCGCCGCATACACGCTGGCGGTGGCGGTGTAGGCAAACAGATTGAGGAAGCGTTTGCCCGCTGCCAGCTCGCGCACTTTCGCGCGGACCAGGCGGTGATCGAGAAACAAGCCGGTATCCAGGTAATCGTAGAGATTCACCAGGAATCGCAAACCGCCCTCTTCCACTTCGATGAATTCGCCTCGCTGGTCGAATTGACCGTACTTGGAACCACCCTTGCCGCGCTCGCGGGTCTTGATGGCTACGCGCGCGCGCGGTGTCTCGAACACTTCACCGGCCACGCGCGCGATTTCGCGCAGACGCGTGCGCGCCAGCTCGGCGGGCACGTCGGCGGGTGCGCGGTATTCCTGGATGTGCAGATGCGTGTTGCCGGACGTATCGCCATACACGTCGATGGCAGTGGCGTATTCGGGCAGATCCTGATCGTAGGCGCGCCAGGCGTGGATGCCTTCGCGCTCCAACCGCTTGCGCAGATGCTTGGCGTTTTTTTCCAGCCGGTTCTTCAACATCTGCGCGCCCGGTGAAAGCGGCGGCTTTTCGCGCGGTGTTTCGCTGCGCGGATGCAGCTCGAAAATCAACAGCACGGTTTCCAGCGCACCGTTGTAGAGCGTGTATTTCTTTTCCGCACGCAGCGTGGTGGCGCGGCCGAGTTCGGCATCGCCGGCAAGCACGGCGGCGTGCCAGCCCGTGAAATGATCGCGCAGGGTTTCGCCCAGGCTGCGATACAGCTTCGGCAGGTTTTCGCGCTCACCCAATCGTTCGCCATAGGGTGGATTGGTGATCACCAGTCCTTGCGTGAAGCCGGCCGGCGGACGCACGTGCTGCGCATCGTGACGATCCAGCGTAAAGAACCCGGCAACCCCGGCTTCCTGCGCATTGCGCTTGGCCATCTGCACCATGCGCGCATCCGAGTCGGAGCCGAAGAAGCAGCTGCGCAGCGCAGGGAGTCCGGCTTCTGCGCGCTTGTTCGCTTCGTCGAGCACACTGCGCCACAAGGCAATATCGTGCTGCTTCCAGCCCAGGAAACCGTAGTAATCGCGACGCAAACCCGGCGCGACATCCGCCGCCATCAAGGCGCCTTCGATCAGCAGCGTGCCGGAGCCGCACATCGGATCGAGCAATGCGCCACCTTGCGCGTAGATGGCCGGCCAACCGGCACGCAGCAACATCGCCGCGGCGAGGTTTTCTTTCAGTGGCGCTTCGCCCTGCGTTTCCCGCCAGCCGCGACGATGCAACGGCGCACCGGCAAGGTCGATCGAGACGGTGGCGCGATCGCGCCGCAAGCGCAGGTTGATGCGCACGTCGGGCTCTTCGGTATCCACATCCGGACGCGCCTGGCCGCGTTCGCGGAACTGGTCGACCACCGCATCTTTGACGCGCTGTGCCAAGTACTGGCTATGCGTCAGCTTGCTTTGCGCGGTGTTGGCGTCCACTGCCAACGTGGCGTGCGGTGCGAGATGTTCCGACCAGTCGATCGCTTGCACGCCGGCGTACAAGGCCTCGTCGGATGCCGCATCGAACTCGGCCACCGGCAGCAGAATGCGGCTGGGCAGGCGCGACCACAGGCAGGCGCGATAGGCGGTTTCCAGGCTGCCGGAAAAGCGCACGCCGGCCAGTGCTTCGTGCACGTCGACGGCGCCGAGCGACATCAGTTCGTCGCGCAGCAGATACTCGAGGCCCTTGGGGCAGGTTGCAAAGAACAGATTCAAGCGTGATGGGCCAGTTGTTCGAGAAAGAAACCGAAATGTTTGCTGATCGCGTCGATGTGCGCGCTCAGCCGGTGGTCGTCATCCAGGATGAGCAGCGGCAGTTCGCGGCGGCCGGCGAATTCGTAGATTTCATCCAGCGGACAGACGTCATCGCGCCAGCCGTGAATCATCAGCGTCGGCACGTCCAGGCGAACGTCGAAGGCGAGATCGCTGCCGGGGATGAGTGCTGGCGCAGCCAGCAGGAACAGTCCGGCAACGGGCACTTCGAGCGAGGCCAGGCCGGAAACAAAAGCGCCCATGCTCGATCCGACCAACACCGGCGGCGCCGCGCTGGCAGCAATGCGTTGATGCAAGCGGGCGATGCGCGGCTCGATCGACTCGGCATGGCCCAGCTTGTCGTCTTCGCGGTAGTCCGGCCGCTCGCTGGTCCAGCCCATGGACTCGGCGACCTTCGCCAATACGCTGACCTTGGTGGCATCTGGACCGGTGTCCGAACCGTGGGAAAGGATGACATGGCCGGGCATGGCGCTCTCCGTGTTTGCTCCGCGGGACGTGCATGATAGCGGTTTGGTGATGCGCGAGATGAGGCGTGGCTGCGGTTATGGTTGGGTTACGCTGCGCTAACCCAATGACAATAACTTAGGCTGCAACTCACTCGGAAATTGCGAAATACCTTGAACCGTCGTCCCGGCGAAAGCCGGGACCCAGCGACTTTTTAGATTCTCAAGTCACTAGGCCCCGGCTTTCGCCGGGGCGACGATACCTAATGGCGCTAAACCAACCTGCAAGCTGGGATTTCATCCCAGCATACGAAGCCTTCCCCTCCATGCCGAACTTGACCATCCACGACCAGCCCTTGCCTTATGTCACCAAGTTGCCCGGACGCGCGGCCGCCGATGTCACGCTGGTGGTGATCCACTGCACCGAATTGCCCGACCTGGCGACCGCACGCGAATACGGTGAGCGTGTGCTGTATGACGCCGGCACCGGCAATAGCGGCCATTACTACATTGATCGCGATGGTGCCGTCTATCGCTACGTACCGGGCACGCGCGTGGCGCATCACGTGCGTGGCTACAACCCGGCGTCGATCGGCATCGAGCTGGTCAATCGCGGGCGTTATCCCAACTGGTTCGATTCGCACCAGCAGACCATGACCGAGCCCTACACCGACGCGCAGATCGCCGCATTGTGCGCACTGCTGGCGCAGTTGCGCACGGAATACCCGAACCTGCAGCAGATCGCCGGCCATGAGGATCTGGACACCGCGCGCGTGCCCGCCAGTGACGACCCGAACCGGGAAGTACCGCGCAAGCTCGACCCCGGCCCGCTGTTTCCCTGGCCGGACGTGCTGGCCGGCAGCGGTTTGCAGAGGATCCACGCCCATCACTGATGGTTAAGGGTTTTCAGCCACGGGAAACTCCTGTTCGTCATTTCAGCGAAAGCTGGACGGAGCGCGAAGCGCGGAGAACGTCCGAGTGGACGGCCCCGGAGGGGTGAGCAAAGCGAATCATCCAGTGCCTTTTCAGCCTCAAAGTCGCTGGATTCCAGCTTTCGCTGGAATGACGGGTTGGGGTTCTACTGCGACGGAAGAAGCCTTAAGGTCGGAGCCTTGATCACTAAGAGTGTAGGACTACCCCCGCTATAATTCCCGGCCATTTACCTCAGGGGCTAGCCGCGATGCCGGATACACACGTCAAGGAACTGGTCGAGCTGCTGCAGCTCGAGCGGCTGGAAGACAACCTCTTCCGCGGCCAGAGCCGCGACATCGGCACGCGCTTCGTGTTCGGCGGCCAGGTGCTGGGCCAGGCCTTGTCCGCCGCGCAGCAGACGGTGGATCCCTCGCGCGAAGCGCACTCGTTGCACGCGTATTTCCTGCGCGCCGGCGATATCGACGCGCCGATCGTCTACAGCGTGGAGCGCGCGCGCGATGGCGGCACGTTCTCCTCCCGCCGCGTGGTGGCGATCCAGCATGGTCAGCCCATTCTCAACGGCGCTATTTCGTTCCAGGTGCCGGAAAAGGGGCTGGAGCATCAGTCCAGCATGCCGGAGGTACCGGAGCCGGAAGACGTGGAACCGATGCACCGCGTGCCGCTGGAAGAACTTGCCCGCCTGCCGGTGAAGCTGCAGCGCTGGCTGGGCGCCAACGGCCCGTTCGAATTCCGCCAGGTGTGGCCGCGCGACGAGCTGCATCCGGCCAAGCGCCCGCCGATCCAGCACATCTGGCTGCGGCTTACCTCCAAGGTTGAAGACTCCCCCGTATTGCACCGGGCATTGCTGGCCTACGCCTCGGATTTCCATCTGATCGGCACCAGCACCTTGCCGCACGGCATTTCCTACCTCACGCCCAATCTGCAGATGGCCAGCCTGGACCACGCCATGTGGTTCCATCGCCCGTTCCGCGTGGACGAATGGCTGCTGTACTCCTTCGACAGCCCCACCGCACAGGGCGCGCGCGGATTGGCTCGCGGGCAGATCTTCAGTCGCGATGGCGCGCTGGTGGCTTCCACGGCGCAAGAAGGGTTGATCCGCTTGCGCGGCGAGTAGAATCAACCCATGCGTCTGCTCTACACATCCCCCCGTCAAGAAAACATCGATCGCGTGGCGGCCTTCATGGCCGAGAACGGCATCGAGACCGCCATCACCAATCGTTCCAACTGGAACCGTCCCAGCTACCAGCGCTTCAGTTACGCCCAGCGCAACCAGAATCGCGACGCATGGCCACAGGTGTGGGTCAGCAAGGCCGACGACTACACCAGGGCTCGCGAACTGATGCGCAATCTCGGCATCGAGCCCGAGGTTCGGCACGCCGAAGAGCTGAGAATCGCGCGCGATCCGGTCGCCTCCATGTATGCCCGCCGTGAACACACCGTGGCGCGGGCACGGCGCATCGTGCTGCTGGCGATCGTGGGCGTGTTCATGGTGCTGGGCTTGCATTACCTGCACGTCATCTAGACCGGCCGGTATACCTACAAAAACCTTGCCAAAGCGGCCGGCTGCAGTCATAGAATCAGGCCATGCGCTCAGATCATGTCCGCTTGTTCCAGACGCTGCCGCATGCCTGTGGTTATTACCCAGGGCGCACGGCACAGAATCTGGTCATCGATCCGGCTGCCCCGCAGCTGGATCGCCTGTATGGCGCCGCACTGGATCACGGCTTCCGCCGCGCGGGTGGGCACCTGTATTTTCCGCACTGCCCGAACTGCCACGCATGCACGCCATGCCGCATCGACGTGGCGAACTTCAAGCCCGACCGCTCGCAACGCCGTTGCCTGAAGCGCAATGACGACTTGATCGTGCGCGAGTGCATGGCCGGCTACAACAGCGAGCGGCATGCGCTGTATTCACGCTATCTGCGCACACGCCACCCCGGCGGCGGCATGGATGAAGCGGAAGCCAGCGATTTTCGCCGCTTTCTTACCGCGCCGTGGAGTCCCACGGTGTTCCTGGAACTGCACAAGGGCGATCGCCTGCTCGCCGTGGCCGTGACGGACGTGTGCATCACCGGCATTTCAGCCGTCTATACGTTCTACGATCCCGACGAACAGGAACGCGGCCTGGGCACCTTCGCCATCCTGCAGCAGATCGAGCTGGCCAAGCGCCGCGGTATTCCGTGGGTGTATCTGGGCTTCTGGATCGAAGGCCATCCGAAGATGGATTACAAGCGGCGCTTCAAGCCGTTGCAGGTGCGCACGGCGGAAGGGTGGGTGGAGTTGAAGCGGGATTAGTCCCCGGCGAGAAGCAGCGTAGGTTGGGTTAGCGCAGAGTAACCCAACGATGCCGTCCAGATATGTTGGGTTACGCTGCGCTAACCCAACCTACGACGACAGCAGGCTCACGCCTTTTCAGTTGTCTCCACCTGCGGATACGGAAACAGTTTGATCAACGGTACCGATACACCATCGTTGGCCATCACGCGGCAATGCGTACGATCCAGCTCACGCGGATCATCCACGCCGCAACTGTGCGCGATGATGCCAACTTCCTTCATCACGTTGCGCGCGTAATTCGCCACGCGCTCGCTCTTGTCCATCACCACCAGGCCACGCTGCAAACGCGGATTCTGCGTCGTAATACCCGTGGGACACGTATTGCGATTGCACTGCAACGACTGGATGCAACCCAGCGCCAGCATGAAGCCACGCGCCGAGTTGACGAAATCCGCGCCCATCGACAAGGCCCACGCCACGTCATACGCGGTAATGCACTTGCCTGAGCAGATCACCTTGATGCGATCGCGCAGGCCGCGCTCAATCAACGTATTCACCAGCTCTGGCAGGGACTCGCGCAACGGCAGACCAACGCCTTCCATCAGCGTTTGCGGCGCAGCGCCAGTGCCGCCTTCGGAACCGTCGACGATGATGAAATCCGGCGCGCTTTCCATGCCGCGCCTGGCCACTTCATCGCACAACTCGTCAATCCAGCCCATATCGCCGAACACCGCCTTGAAACCGGTGGGTTTGCCGGTGAGATCGCGAATGTGCCGGATCGAATCCATCAGCTCCGATACGTTGGCGATGTCCAGATGGCGATTGGGGCTCTGCGAATCCGTGCCGACCGGAATACCGCGAATCGCCGCAATTTCCGGTGTCACCTTGGCAGCGGGCAGCAAGCCACCCATTCCCGGCTTGGCGCCCTGCCCCAGCTTGATGCTGACCATCTTCACCTGCTTATGCGCGCAGATCGCCAGCAGCTTGTCGTCATCGAGCTTGCCGTCCGGCGTGCGCACGCCGTATTTGGCGGTGCCGATCTCGAACACGATGTCGCAACCGCCTTCGAGGTGATACGGCGCCAGCCCGCCTTCGCCCGTGTCCATCCAGATACCCGCCTTGGCGGCGCCGATCGACAACGCGCGCACGGCGGGCGCGGATAATGCACCGAAACTCATCGCCGAGATATTGAAGAACGCTGCGTGATTGTACGGCTCGCGCGCATACGGCCCGATGCGCACGGGTTGCGGTTTGACGTGTGTCTCGCCCAAGGCTGGAAATGCCGCATTGACGAAGAACGGCACGCCTTCCAGATGCAGATCGCGCGTGGAACCGAACGCATTGGTGTTCTCGCTGTTCTTGGCCGCGCGATACACCCACGTGCGCTGTGCGCGATTGAACGGCATTTCCTCGCGATCGCTGGAATACAGGTATTGGCGGAAGAACTCGCCCAGATGCAGGAACCAGTAGCGGAAATGCCCGATCACCGGGTAATTGCGCAACACCGAGTTATGCGTCTGGTTGCGATCGACGAACCATGTCACCAGCACCACCAGCACGGCGATCACCAACAGCAGCATGAACAGCGCCGCGAAGGTTTCCACCAGCACCACCAGCCAATGTGCGAAGCCTGTCGATTCCATCGTTGTACTCCGTTGTGTGATGCAAGCCCCTCTCAAAGAGGGAAGAAAGCAGGTAGCTGGCGTTACAGCTCGATGCGAATGGCTTTTGCCGCGCGTATCGCTTTGGCCTTGGCCGCTTCAACATCGTTATCGCGCGCCAGTGTGACGGCCATGCGGCGACGTCCTTTCACTTCCGGCTTGCCGAAGATACGCAGTTGCGTGTCCGGCTCCATCAGCGCTTCGGCAATGCCGTAATAACGTGGCGCACGGCCTTCGCCTTCCTTCAGCACGGCACACGAAGCGGAAGGCCCCTGCTGGCGAATGACCGGAATCGGCAAACCCAGAATCGCGCGCGCATGCAGCGCAAATTCCGACAGATCCTGCGAGATCAGCGTGACCAGGCCGGTGTCGTGCGGCCGTGGACTCACCTCGGAAAAGATCACGCTGTCGCCTTTGACAAAGAACTCCACGCCAAACACGCCCCAGCCGCCCAGTGCACCGGTGATCGCTTCGGCCTGACGCTGTGCTTCGGCCAGGGCGGCATCGCTCATCGGCTGCGGCTGCCAGGATTCGCGGTAATCGCCATCTTCCTGACGGTGGCCGATCGGCGCGCAAAAGCTGGTGCCGTCTTTGTGCCGTACGGTCAGCAAGGTGATTTCGTAATCGAAGGGAATGAAGCCCTCGACGATCACCCTGCCCTTGCCCGCACGGCCGCCGGATTGGGCGTAATCCCAGGCGTGCTGGAGCCCAGCCGCATCGCGCACCGTGCTCTGGCCCTTGCCGGACGAGCTCATCACCGGCTTGATCACGAAGGGGTAGCCAACGGCGGCCACGGCGTCGCGGTAATCCGCCTCGCTGTCGCAGAAACGGTAGGGCGAGGTCGGCAAACCCAGGTGCTCCGCAGCAAGCCGGCGGATGCCTTCGCGATCCATGGTCAGCCACGCGGCACGCGCAGTGGGGACCACCTTCAAGCCTGCTTTTTCCAACTCCACCAAGGTGGGCGTGTGGATGGCTTCGATTTCAGGCACGACCAGGTCCGGCTGTTCCTGCGCAATCAACGTGCGCAAGGCATTGCCGTCCAGCATGTCGATGACGTGGCTGCGGTGCGCCACCTGCATGGCCGGCGCATCGGCATAGCGATCCACGGCAATCACCTCGACGGCAAGGCGCTGCAATTCGATCGCAACTTCCTTGCCAAGCTCGCCCGCACCCAGCAGCAGTACTTTGAGGGCATGGTCGGAATGGGGCGTGCCGAAAGGCTTCATCGAGGTCTCCAGACAAAGCGCCATTGTACGTCGAGGTGGGATGACCCAATCCCTGCCGCACCGCAGATTGACAAGCCCTCATGGCAGGTATTGAGTAGCCTTGACTCCGCTCCCCACGGATCACTTATGCGCAGCAGGATCGCCCCGCTTTTGCTGGTGTCGATGTTGTGCCTTGCCCCTAGCCCCGCCAGGGCCGCTGCCGATCCTGCGCCTGCTCAAACCACCTGGATGACCGTGCTGCTCAACGGCCGCAAGATCGGCCATGAGGAAATTCAGCGCGAACAAAGCGGCAATACCGTTACCACTACGCAGACGCTGGTGATGGCTATCGAGCGCAGTCACAAGGTGGTGCCGTACATCAACGTCAGCCGCAGCGTGGAGACCGTTGCCGGCGTGCCGATCAGCTTCACCATGACCAGCACGATGTCCGCCACTGAAACCAAGGTGGAAGGCACTCGCTTGGCCAATGGCACGCTCGAACTGACCAACACCGCCGGCGGACATGCCCGCCAGACCGTTTCTACCTGGCCGGATGGCGCCGTGCTGGTGGAAGGGCAACGCAAGGCCATGCGGGCGGCGGCGACCCACCCGGGCATGCACTACCGCCTGCTGGTGTACAACCAGGCCAGCCAGCAGCCGATGGATCTAATGGTCCAGGTGATCGGTGATGAACGCGTGTCGTTTCCCGATCACGTGGAAACCCTGAGCCATCAACAAGAAACGCTGAGCTCTGTCGAGAACACCCAGACCGTCGATCTGTGGCTGGATGCGGATGGCAACATCCGCAAAGGCTCGGCTTCCATGCTCGGCCGGCCGATGGACATGATTGCCTGCAGCGAAGCTTGCGCGGAAGCACCAGAGCAAACCTTGGACATGATGAGCGAAGCGATCGTCGATTCACCGCGTGCCATCACACCGGAAATGCTCGCTGATTTCCTCAGCTATCGCGTGCACGTTACCAACAAGGCCATCTTCAAACCTTTCATCAGCACCGACCAGCAATCAGTGACGGATCTGGGCAACGGCGAGTGGCTGATCAACGTCTACCGCAGCGAACTGGATGACGAACTTCCGCCCACACCGGCCGATACCCAACCCAATGCCTGGCTGCAATCCGACGCGCCACAGATCAAGGCACTGGCGATGCTCGCCGCCGGAGGCGAGCGCAACAAATCACACATCATGGGCAACCTCAACGCGTTCGTCAGCCGCTATCTTTCCAAACACGGATTGGATATCGGTTACGCATCGGCGCTGGAAGTTGCGCGTGATCGCCGTGGCGATTGCGCCGAATACGCGGTGCTGCTTGCCGCCTTGGCACGCGCGGAAGACATCCCGGCACGCGTGGTCGTCGGCATGCTCTACACAGACCGATACGACGGCAAGCAACGCGTGTTCGTGCCGCATGCGTGGGTCGTCGCGTGGGTGCGCGGGCGCTGGCAGAGTTTCGATCCGGCCACGGCGCGTTTCGACACCGGCCATATCGCCCTGGACGTCAGCGACGGCAACCCATGGCATTTCTTCAATGCCACGAATGAATTCGGCAGCATTCAGATCGATGCGGTGAAAACCTTTGGTGAGATGTATGGCTTGATGCCAGGGAACGCGACCGGGGGTTCTGCTGGTGCCAGTGGTGGTGGGGCCAAGTAAGGGGCGTGCTCCGAACTTAGGGTTTTCAACCGCCGGAAATTCTTGCTCGCCATTCCGGCGAAAGCCGGAATGGCGAGTATTGGATCTGAGGCGATTGAAAACCTTAAGTTGGGAGCAGTAATCGGCAGCCCCGGCCGAGCCACTTGAAGTAGATATCACTTTGATATCTAATCCTCCCAACTTGGGAGGATTCAGCCATGAACGAACGCACTGGGTTTAATGAGCGCAGCGGGTTTTCGGTCCCCGGCATTCCTTTGATATTTCTCTTCCTGGCGCTCGTTTTGGTCGGCTTCGGGTGTTACGTCAGCAAGGCCCATGGCGGCGCGCCATGGCTGGTTGGCCTGGGCATTTTCATCCACGTGCTGTCGCTCTGGCTCCTTGTCGGTTTCTTCCAAGTTGCCCCCAATCAGGGGCAAGTCCTGCAGTTGTTCGGCAAATACGTCGGCACCGTGCGTCACGAAGGCCTGCGCTGGACCAATCCCTTCTATAGCCGCAAACGCATATCGCTGCGCGTGCGCAACTTCGAAAGCGGCAAGCTGAAGGTCAACGACAGCGACGGCAACCCCATTGAAATCGCAACCGTGGTGGTGTGGCAGGTCATGGATACGGCTGAGGCCGTGTTCTGTGTCGACAACTACGAAAACTTCGTCACCATCCAAAGCGAATCCGCGCTGCGCCAGATGGCGCAAAGCTATCCGTATGACGCGCATGACGATGGCAAGCCCTCGCTGCGCAGCCATGGCGACATCATCAACAATCACCTGCGCGACGAAATTCAGGCGCGTCTTGACCGTGCTGGCGTGCAGGTGATGGAAGCGCGCATCAGCCACCTCGCCTATGCACAGGAAATCGCGCAGGCCATGCTGCAACGGCAGCAGGCCGGCGCGATCGTGGCGGCGCGCACGCGCATCGTGCAGGGCGCGGTCGGCATCGTCGCCATGGCGCTGGAAAAACTGCGCGCCCAAGGCGTGGTCGACCTGGATGAAGAGCGCAAGGCCGCGATGGTCAGCAATCTGCTGGTCGTGCTCTGCGGGGAACGTGGCACGCAACCTGTGATCAATGCCGGCACGCTTTATCACTGACGTCTCATGGCGGTTGAAAAAAAAGCCTACCCATTACGCATCAGCCCGGTCGTGCTGGAAGCGATGCAGCGCTGGGCCGATGACGAACTCAGAAGCGTGAACGCGCAAATCGAATACGTGTTGCGCCAGGCCCTGCACGCCAGCGGCCGGCTCAAGCCGGGTAAAGTAAAACCGCTGGCCGACGACGAATCACGCTGAATCCGGCCACGTTCGCAAGCTGGTCCCGAGTGCTAACCAGCCCACGATAAACGCCACGCCACCGAAGGGCGTCACGATGCCAACCCATCGTGGCGCGCCCAACGCCAGCGCATACAAGCTTCCACTGAACATCACGATGCCAAGCGCGAAAGCCCACGTGCTCACGCGGCGTGGTTTGCTCTCCTGAGTGAGCGCGGCAGCGGCAAGCGCCAAGGCGTGCCAGAAGTGATATTGCACCGCTGTATGCCAGAGTTCGCGCTGCGTGGCGTCCAGCACATCCTTGAGCGCATGCGCACCGAAGGCGCCCAGCAAGACGGCGCTTGCTCCGGCAAGGCCAACGAGCAGTCCATTGCGGGATTGGACAAGTTGTCGCATCAACAGGATTCCCGGTGACAAGGAAAGCGCTGAAACGGCGATACCTGGCGTATCCTGAGCGGGTTCCAGCGAAGGAATTCTTGCATGAAGCTCTTGCGTTTCGCCCGCCTGGCCGGCCTGCTCGTCATCAGCATGGTGTTGGCCGCATGCCACTCGCAGCAAGCGGCGCCGTGGCAGCTCACGGATATCTCCGGGCACATGCCGGATCTCACTTTCCGGCTCACCAACGATCAGGGCAAGTCCGTCGCGGCGGCGGATTATCAAGGAAAGGTCACCCTGCTCTATTTTGGTTATACGCATTGCCCGGACGTCTGCCCGCTGACACTCGCGCATCTGCACGTGGTGATGCAGCGCCTGGGCAAACTGGCCGATGGCGCGCAGATTCTGTTCGTAAGCGTGGACCCGGCGCGCGACACGCCCGAGGCATTGCATGCGTACGTCACGGCATTCGATCCGCATGTGGTGGGCCTGACCGGTTCACCCGCCGATGTCGAAGCGCTCACCAAGCGATATCGTGCAGCCTTCAGCCGCGAGCCTGACAAGGCCGGCGGCAGCTATGACGTGAGCCACAGTTCCGGCATCTATATCTTTGATGCGCATGGCAAGGCTCGTCTGCTCGCCACGCCGACCGATTCGCAGGACAAGCTGGTGCATGATCTGCATCTGCTGTTGAGCTCTGGAGGCGCGACATGAAACGCCGTGCATGGTTGTTGGGTTTGATAACGTTGCTCGCACCTATCGTGCATGCAGCGCAAGCAGATCAGATCAAAGCCAATCACGCCTGGATTCGCCTGCTGCCGGCTAATCTTCCCGCCGGTGCTTATGTAACGCTGGACAATCAAGGCGCATCCGCCGCCACGCTGGTTTCCGCACACAGCACCGCGTATGGATCAGTGATGCTGCATCAAAGCACCACCGATCCAGCCGGCAACAGCGACATGCATATGCTCGATCGCCTGGTCGTGCCTGCGCACGGGCAAGTATCGCTGGCGCCGGCCAGTTACCACCTGATGCTGCAACAGGCGACACATCCATTGAAGCCGGATGACACGGTGGAGATCACCTTCGACTTCGCCGACGGCAGCCACCTTGCCGTGCCTTTCCTGGTTCGCCCCGCCAACGCAGCCGATTGAACGCCATGCGTGTTTTCGCCATTTCCGATCTGCACCTGGACTATGCAGCCAATCGCGAGTGGCTTCAGCAATTGCCCATGCACGAATACAACGATGACGTGCTTTTGCTTGCTGGTGACGTTTCCGATCGCCTCACCTTGCTTGAAGACGCCTTCAGCGCATTGACCAGGCGCTTCTCCGCCGTGCTGTTCGTGCCCGGCAATCACGATCTATGGATCAACCGCGAGCGTCTCCCCGATTCGTTTGCAAAGCTGGATGCGGTGCTTGCGGCAACCCGAGAGCATGGCGTACGTACAGACATTTATCGCGACGGCGAACTCGCGATCGTGCCGCTGCTGGGCTGGTATGACTATTCCTTCGGTGCCGCCGATGACTACCTCAAGGCCGCGTGGGCCGACTATCGCAACTGCCTGTGGCCTGGGCACGACGAAACTGGCTTGGCGCGATTTTTCACAGAACAGAATCCCTCGCTGTCGTCACCGGCACTGCAGGGCGCGCGCCAGATCATCACGTTTTCCCATTTCCTGCCGCGCATCGACCTGATGCCGGAACGTATTCCTGATAAGCACAGGAAGATTTATCCAGTGCTTGGCACCACGGTTTTGGAATCCCAACTTCGCAAACTGGGTTCAAGCGTTCACGTGTATGGGCATAGCCATGTGAACCGCCATGTGACGATCGATGGCGTTACCTATATCAACAATGCGTTTGGTTATCCCTCGGAGGCGCATTTTACGGCGCGCCAGCTCATGCAAGTGTGGTGAATCAGCCGTTGGCACCGCCCGGCGCAATCTGTGACCGCGCCAGGATTTGCGCTCGCGACTGCCGCCGAATACGCCCGCTGCGCGACAGCCGCAGCCATTGCCGCATGGCCAGCAAGCCACCGATGGTTTCAATGGTCGCCGCCGGCACCCAGATGATGATGCCGCCGATCAACTGGCCAGTGAACACGTTGAAGTTGAAAGCGCGGCCGCAGATTTCAAAGATCGGGTAAAGATCGGTCTTGGAGAAAGTGATGATGGCGCCGGCCAGGATCTGCGGTGTCATGGTGATGCCTGGCGAGAGCACACGCAGGCCAGGAATCATGCGGCCTGGCGGGCGCGGGCGATGATCGAGCACCAGCCACCAGTACACGAAACCGCTGATAATCATCGACCAGTTCATGAAGCGATACACGCGCCAGTCGAGCATGGCCAGGGTCTGTGCCGAAGGGATCAGCCACACCAGGATGAAGGCCACGAACAGGATGGTGGCGATGGCGGGATTGAGCAGGGTGGCACTGACCAGCCGCCACGGCCAGCTGCGCAAGACCGGACGCAGCATCCGGATGCGCCACGTCAACGGCAAGCCGGCGCGCAATACCGAACCGGGGTAAGACGCCACGATAATCAGCGGCGCGAGATGGTGCAGCAGCAATTGCTGGATGCGATGCATGAAGAACTCATGCTCGGCATAGAAGTCGAAATAGGTCTGCAGGCTGAGATAGACCATCGCCATGCCGATCCAGAAAGCCAGCTTGCGGCCGGCGCTTACTTTCAGCTTGCGACAGCCGCGCCAGTACAGCACGCATGCACAAAGGAAGGTGGCGAGGAAGACCCAGGAAAATTCCCAGGGGGTGAGCCATTTGAGAAGGATGGCGGCCATCGATCGCTACATCAGCCCCTGTGGTTATATCGAAGCGCCTCGTCATTCCGACGCAGGCCGGAATCCAGTTCAAACATGACGTGCGCAGCGCACGAGCTCGAATAGTGAGTGCTTCGCACAACGTATAAAACTGGATTCCGGCCTGCGCCGGAATGACGGGTATCAAGCATCACGCTAGTCTTAACGGTAGTCGGGTTCAAGCGAATCACCGCGGCTTTCGCCTGCGGCATATCGCCCTCACCCGCTCCGCTGCCGCCGATTCCGCCGCGTACGCCGCCAGCCATACATCAATCCCACCAGCGTAATCAGCGCCGGCAGCACCACGATATTGATCACCTTAAGCCGCGTGCCCAAGGCGTCGATCTCCGCATTGAGCTGATGCTGCACGTCGCGCAGCTCCTTGCTGATCGCCAGCTGGCGCTGCAGGAACTGTTCGATTTCCTGCTTTTGTTCGGCACTGGTCGAGGTATCGCGTGCGCCCTTGTTGGGTTGCAATTCCTCCAAGCGGCGCTTGGTGTCGGCCAGTTCGCTTTGCAGTTCCCGTTCTTTTTGCAGGAATTTGCGGTCCGCCGCGCTGCGCAGCGCCTGCACGCGCGTGAACGGGCGTTGCGAGCTGGAGCGGCCACGGATGGACAGCAGCGCAGAGGAGCCCGTCAGGTTGTCCACCATGTTGCCGATGAAATCACCGTTGTTGGCAAAGGCGCTGAAAATCGGCTGGCCGAAGTAACTTTGCTGCGCCTCCACCCACAGGCGATCGGTCAACAGATCGGTGTCGGCAACCAGGATGACTTCCGCGTTCGCCGGCGACTGGGCGATATGCCCGGGCCGCTTGGCGAATTCAGGAAAGGCACTCGCGAATGTGCCGCGCAGGCGCGCGGCAATCACATAGTTCTGGTTCTGCGGCTGATAACCATCCAACAGGTTAGATGGATTGGAGCTGGCTTCGATCACGCGTTGCGTCGGCACCACTTCCGCATCCGAACTGCTTTGCATCAGCGGAATCAGCCGGCTGTCGGTATTCGGCAATAAATCGAAGTGCCCTGCGCTGGATACATTGATGCGCTGCAGGCTGGCAGTGATGACATCGTCACGGTTGAGTTCCGATGCCCCGAGCCCGAGCATGGCCGGATGCGCCAGATTGGTGCCGGCCAATTCGATCTGCAACGCACGCGCACGATCGAGCACTACCTGGTCCGGGCTGAAGGAGACGCCCCAATCGGCAAACAGGCGCGGCAGATTGGAGCTGTGGTTGTTGGTGGCGCTGGTCGGATCGTTCACCAAGGGTATCGGGTCGGATTCCGAGAACGGATCAACGAACACCACCAGATGCCTGCCGCTCAGCACGTACTGATCAAGCGCGTACTGCACGTTGGCGGGCAAGTCCTTGGGATGGATCAGCAGCACCACCTGGATGCTCTTGTCGACCTGCTTGAGCTTGCTCGCGTCGATCATCTGCACGTCGAACTGTTGTTGCAATTGGAGCACCACTTTCCATGGCTGAGCGTTCTGGGCAGCGTCGCCCATCACCGGCAGCTCGGTGATGATGCCGATGCGCGGCCTTTCCGGCTCACTCAACTGGTACAGCAGCTTGGCGACGTCGTATTCGAGAAAGGTTTCCCGGGCGGGATCGAAGAACGGAATCGGCAGCGTTCGATCCGTCGGTTTGCCTTGCTTCGCCTGTGCGTAATCAGCCTGGTAATCGGCCGCCGCTTCGCTGGTCGGTGGCCGCGTGGTGCCGACGAGGCCGAAAAATATGCGTTCACCATTGCTGCCGCCGCTGATCGGTGTAAGGCCGTTGCCTTCCGCACTGGCCTCATCATCGGAATAAGGGACAGGGTCTACGATCTGCAGTCGTATACGGCCGTGCGAACGGGCCACGATTTCCTGCAGCATCTCCGCTACGCGCGCTTCGTAACTGCGCCACTGTGGCAGATCCTTCGTGGCGTGCTGCGAGAAATACAAGGTGAGCCATAGCGGACGCCTCACGCCGTCGACGATCTGCCGCGTTCCTGGCGACAGGGTGTAAAGGCCATCCTGGGTGAGGTCGAAGCGTTCCGGGGCCAGCCAGCGGCTGGTGACAAGCGTGATGCTGCAATAGGCCACGATCAGCGCGATCAGTCCGCTGATTAGTACAGTACGTCGACGCAGAGGGAGTCCGAACATCTCAATGACTCCGCTTCATGTCGAGCACCAGTACGCCAGCGGACAACCATGCGGCAATAGTGAGAATGAAATACAACAGATCGCGCACATCGAGCACGCCGCGCGCGATGGCTTCGTAATGCCGCACCATCGACAAGTGCGCCACGCCGTTCACCAGCTTGCGCGGCAGGCTGCCCTGGAAGAAGTCCAGCACTTGCGATTGGCCGGCGAGAATCAGCAGCACGCACACCACCGCGGTCAGGATAAAAGCCACCACCTGGCTGCTGGTGACGGTGGACAGGCATGCGCCGATCGCCAGAAACGCGCCGGCCATCAACCAACTGCCGATGTAGCCGGCGATGACGATGCCGTTGTCCGGTGACCCCAAGTAATTGACGGTGATCCAGATGGGAAACGTCAGCAGCAAGGCAAGACCGATGAACAGCCACGCGGCAAGGAATTTTCCGAGCATGGCCTGCCATAGATTGATCGGCAGCGTGAGCAACAGTTCCAGCGTGCCGGACTTGGCCTCTTCCGCCCACAGTCGCATCGACACGGCCGGCACCAGGATCAGATAGAGCCAGGGATGCATCACGAAGAACGGTTGCAGATCGGCAATGCTGCGGTCGTAGAAATCGCCGACGTAGAACGTGAGGATGCCGGACAGCACAAGAAAGATCACCAGGAACACGTACGCCACCGGCGTCACGAAATAGCTGCGCAGTTCGCGGCGCATGACTGCCGTGATGGGGTTCATGCCTGCACCCCCGCGTCACTGCCAAGGGTGATCTGGCGAAACACTTCATCCAGGCGTCCGCGCTCCAGCTGGATTTCGGAAATCTCCAACCCTTGCTGGCGCAACAAGGCTTCGACCGGCTCGAGGATCCGTTCGCCGGGCTTGGGGAAAACGGTGATACGCCCGTCCAACGGATCCACTTCGATACCTGCGACCTGTGGCAAGCGGCCAAGCATTTCCTGCGATACACCGCTACCTGCCGCGCTGAAAGACACCGCGCCGTGATAGCGCGAACGCGCTTCCAGTTCGGCGGGGGTAGCATCGGCGCGCAGTTGTCCGCCGGCAATAATCACCACACGATTGCACAGCGCATGCACTTCTTCGAGCAGATGGGTGGAAATCAGAATGGTGCGCTCGCGCGCCATCGCATCGATCAATCGGCGCACCGCGTGTTTCTGATTGGGATCGAGACCGTCGGTGGGCTCGTCGAGCATCAGCACCGGCGGATCATGCAGGATGGCCTGTGCCAGGCCGACGCGGCGGCGCAAGCCTTTGGACAAGGTGTCCACGCTGACGCCCAGCGCCTCTTCCAACTGCAAATGGCTGACCACTTCATCGAACCGGCGCCGCCCGATGTCCGAGCGCAGCCCGCGCATGCGCATGATGAACACCAGAAATTCGCGCACCGTCATTTCGCCATAGCTGGGCGCGCCTTCCGGAAGATAGCCAAGCGCGCGCTTGGCCTTCATGGGCTCCTTGAGCACATCGTGGCCACAGACACGCGCGGTGCCCGCACTGGGCGAGAGAAAGCCGGCGATCATGCGCATCGCCGTGGTCTTGCCGGCACCGTTGGGGCCTAGCAGGCCAAGCACCTGTCCGGGTTCTGCGTAGATGCTCAGCGCATCCACCGCAGTCAAATGGCCGTAGCGCTTGGTGAGCTTGTCGGTCTCGATCATGGTCGCTCGCGAAAGGAACCGCAGCCCAATGTACCCAGAAATGAGCGCACCAGGCTGCCCGACTTGAGAAAATTATCGCCAAAACCCGACAAACCGGCGTCAAGCCGCATCGTGGAATTGGATGCGCTGGATCTTGGCGCGGAATTTTTTCTTTGCCTGCCACATGTCGTAATCGCATTGCATGTGGTACCAGCTGCCGACCGTGGTGCCCAGCGCCTGCGAGAGACGCAAGTCCATTTCCGGGCTTACACCCATGGAACCATTAAGCAGGCGAGATAGCGTGACGCGCGATACACCCAGCTTTTTGGCCACCTCGGTGACTGACATGTCTGCAAACCATTCGCGCAGAACCTCGCCAGGATGCGGAGGATTATGCATGGCACCCATGATGTCGCTCCCTCTTCATGCCTCAGTGGTAATCCTGGTACACGTATTTGTATCGCCGTACGATACAACGCGATCTGATTTCAACAAGATAGGTCTGGTCCGCTCATCTCCAAAAGGGCGCTTCTATAAATTGCTTCAGGCGAAGTAGGCACCTTACTCATCGCGAAAAATGGCTCCCTCCCCTGCTTGCAGGGGAGGGCTGGGGTGGGGTGAGTACTTGCTTGGAGCTTTCCCGCAAGTGTTCACCCCCTCCCAACCTCCCCCTGCAAGCAGGGGGAGGAGCTCGTCCTCCGCAATGATTAAGATGTTTGCTCCGACTCGACGCAATTTATAAAAGTGCCAAAAGAAAAAGCCCTCCACCAGGGAGGGCTTTTCCGAATCATGCAACGAGTGGCGACTTACTTCGCCGCGCTGCTGGCCGGAGCCGGTGCGCTGCTGCTGGAAGCGGGCTGCGGGTTGTTGCTCAACACGCCCGGCTGCTTCATGCCGGCCTGCTGTTCCGGCGTCTGCTGCGGCACGGCGCCACCTGCGATGCCCTGAAGGTCAGCCACCGGCAGATAGACTTCGTACTGAGCGTACGTGGTGATGTTGCCGGAGTTGTCCTTCACCTCAGGCTGCACTTCGATGTCGTAGCTGCTGTCGGTGATCTCGTTGAACTTCAGGCCATGCGTCTGCGCATAGGCTTCGAGCTGCTCGCGGGTGTTCTTCACGCCGACGATGGTGCCGTTCCACTTCGCCATCAACGCGGGCTTGCCGAAGGCCAGCATGCCGCGCACGTTGTTGTCGATCACCAGGCGGCCATTGCGATCCTTGTCGCCCGGATTGAGCGCCGGCGCATTGGCCGGGTTCGCGCTGGTGCTGGCGGAAGCCACCTGGCTTTCCAGCGACGGCGGCGTTTGCGCCGCCAGCTGGTAGCTCTGGCCATTGACGTTGAGGCTGGCGTTGTCGATCGGCATCGCCACATCGAACGAATAGGTCTGGTCGCCAAAGTTGGTGGTGTAGATGATGCGCGGACCGGTGATGTTCACGCCCAGCTTCTTCGCCGCAGCCTTGATTTCGTTCTCGGCGGCCGGGACGGCATCGTTCATGGCGTCGATCAGGCCACCCTTGAGGTTGATCTGGGTGGAGACCAGCAGCACTGGCGTCGCCTTGGGCTGTTCCATGTACGGAATCAGGTCACTGTAGTCGACGTTCGGCACGCTGGCCAACGCGTTCTGCAGGTTGTTCAAGCTGTACTGGATGAAGGCGTCGGGCTGGCCGTGGATGTACAGGTTGGAGTAGCGATCCATCAGGTTGAAGCCGTAGCTCACGTCATACGACCAGGTGACCTTGGTCAGCTTGCCGGTGTTGCCCTGGCGCAGCAGATCGAGCGTGAAATGCTTGTCGCTACCGCGCCAGGCGTTATCCACGTTCCAGGTGAGCTGTGCGCTATTGACGGTGCTGTCGATCTTGTTGAACGCCGGCGTGGCGTTGGCGATGGTCAGCTTGCCATCACCCACTTTCTCGTCCTGGCTGCTCCAGCTGATCTCGGAACCGGGTCCGAAGCTGCTGCCGGAAAGGGTGTACTGAGTCCTTGCGTCATACGCGCGCAGCACGCCGTAATCGGGGAAAGTACGGAAGTTGGACACCATGTCGTAGACCTGGCGCAGGTCTTTGCTTACCACCAATGACCGTTCAACGTGGCCACTGCCGGGCATGATGATGCCCACCACGACGCCGACAACGACGACGATGATGAGGGCAACGATGAATTCCAGAACACGCGTCATTCCAGGTTTCTCCGAGACGTCTCTCTAAGGCGGTGAACAGCGCGTCGAAACGAGACCGCCAAAAAGAGTCTTCCCTCGAGGGAAACCGCATCAGGACGGGGGATCGGCCGGCGCCTAAGCTGCCGATGGTACTTGCTCACGCGCAGGAACGCTACGGGCCGAGACGGCCCGTAGCCGCGTTGCGAAGCAGCATTTTCCGACGGCCTAAAGCTACCGGACGATCAGACGATACCCAGTTCCAATGCCTTCAGTACGGCACGGGTTCGATCGCGCACGCCAAGCTTGGAAAGAATGTTGGAGACGTGGTTCTTCACCGTGCCCTCGGCGACCTTGAGCGAATTGGCAATTTCCTTATTGCTATAGCCGCCGGATAGCAGACGCAGGATCTCCGTCTCGCGCTCGGTCAATGGATCGGGCTGTTCCAGGCTCGTGAACTGATTGTGGATGCGACCCACACCGGCCAATAGGCGCTGCGTGACCATCGGCGCGACCAGCGAACCACCCTGCGCAACGGTGCGCACGGCTTCCACCAGTTGCTCCAGCGAGACGTCTTTCAATAGATAGCCACGTGCGCCGGCCTTCAGGCCCTGCAGCACAAGTTGGTCATCATCGAAGGTGGTGAGGATGATGGTGGGCGGCAACTCATTGCGCGCCGACAATGCCTGCAGCACTTCCAGGCCGCTCATGTTGGGCATGCGCAAGTCCAGCAGCACGACGTCGGGCTTGATGCGCGGAATATCTTGCACAGCCTGCACGCCATCGGCGCACTCGGCTACCACGCGAATGTCCTCGGCCAGATCAAGCAGTGAGCGCACACCCTGGCGCACCAGGTTCTGGTCGTCGACAAGACAAACGGAAATCATTGCGGATCCTCGCAGCAGTAATGACTTGTCGGGCTTATGACATTCTGGCAAGTCATCAGGTCAGGCTCAATGCAGGGGGCTCGAACCGGGATGGGGTGTGGGCCAGCACCGATGGTTCCCCTAGTGGAAGACGGATGCTGAGGGCAAAACCCTGCCCTACTCCGCTTTCCATGGTGACGTGGCCGCCAAATTCGGCCAAGCGCTCGCGCATGCCTGATAGCCCGTTGCCCGGCGTGATGCCGGTGGCACCACGGCCATCGTCCCGCGCGCACAGGCTGAGCAGGGTCTCATCCTCATAAGTAAAGGTAAGCCACAGGTTGCGGGCGCCGGCGTGGCGGGCCGTGTTGGTGATGATCTCCTGCACGCAGCGCAGCAGCACCTGGGCGCGGCGCGGGTCTTCCACGCTGAAGCGCGGCGGGATGGTCAGGTGCACGTGCAGGCTTGGCACGCCATCGATCAGGCTTTGCAGCGCCTGGGTCAGGTCGATGGCATCGTCCTGGCGCAATTCACTGACTGCTTCGCGCACGTCAGCCAACAGCAAGCGCGCCGTGCTTTGCGCTTTGCGCACGTGCACGGAGGCCGATTCGTTGCTCAGATGGCTGGCCACTTCCAGATTGAGGCTGAGCGCGGTGAGGTGATGGCCGATCAGGTCATGCAGCTCGCGCGCGATGCGCATGCGCTCGGCGATGCGGGTGGATTCGGCCAGCAGTGCGCGAGTAGCGCGCAGTTCGGAGTTGAGCCGGCGTTGCGCTTCGCGCTCATCCGCTTGTTGACTGGCCACCAAAGAGGTGACAAAGCCCAGCATGGAGAAGCCCGTGTAGATGCTGGCCTGCAGTAAGCCGACGGCAAAGCTGTGCTTGTAATCGTCAAAGGTGGCAAACAACGCAGCCAAGCAAAAGGTCTGCAGCACAATCCAACCGATCCCCACCCAAAACGGCGCCAACCAAGGCAGGATCACGGAGACCACCACCAGCAGAATGGCCGACAGCCCACTATGGCTATACCAACCCACCAGCAGGGCCGCGGCGGTCATTACCAATAACCCGAGCAGCCGCCCGCTCCCGTGCGCCCGGGACCCAAGATTGTTGGTGATCAAGAGATAGACAATCCCGAAGATCAGATAGAACAGCGTAAGCAGCAGCAAGGCGAAGTTGGGCCGATGGAGCAAGTCGAGCCGTTCGGTCGCCCATTTGGTGAACAACGGCGTGCCATCGCACAGATAGGCAACGAGCCCCGTAATGCGCAAAAGCCGTATGTGATTGAAATTGGTCATGGCCATGATGCGCATCATAGGCCTGCGCGGGGGCGGGGTGTCATGCGCGGGAAGTCACGTGTGAGGCGATGCAAACCGGAATCGCGCCGCACGGCCCTCAGCCTCCAATTTCCGCTTTTTACAAACCTTTTACATGCCGCAATACGGGATGTGCCGCCCGATATCACATGCCATAATGCCCAGGGATGCTCTGATCCATTTTGCGTAGGTGGCATGATGTCCAGAAGGCTTGCAGGGTGAGCTGCGCGGCGCCGGGAAGACTGGCCGTCTTGCCAAGCCGCGCGGCACAGCATGCAAGCCTTCTGGACATCACCCTACGGGCCGGCACTGTCCGTCCACAGGCCTTCGGCCCATCGTCTCGACAGACGGCCAGTCTGCCTTCGCCGATGGTCCTGTGGCCTGCGAACGGACAATGCCGGTGACACCTACGCAAAATGGATCAGAGCATCCCTCAGCTGGGCCGTCAGTCGGTCTTGACTAGCCACTACTTACTGCGGAGCAACGAATGGCCCTTGCCATCCGCGACGTGCGCGAGCACGACCTGGATGCCGTCCTGGCACTCAACAACACTGCCGGTCGCTCCATCCTCGCCCTGGACGCCGAACGGCTGCGCTACTTCTACGAACACGCCGACTACTTCCGCGTGGCCGAGATCGACGGTCATCTCGCGGGCTTCCTTATAGCCCTGCGCGACGGCCGCGATTACATCAGCCCCAACTACCTTTGGTTCGGCGAACACTATCCGTCGTTCGTCTATATCGACCGCATCGTGATCGCCAATGCCTACCGCCGCCATGGCCTGGGCCGCATCTTCTATTGCGACGTGAACAGCTACGCCGAAGTGCGGGTGCCGCTGCTGACCTGCGAAGTGTTCCTGGAACCGGCCGACGATGTAGTCGTGCTGTTCCATGGCACCTACGGCTTCCAGGAAGTCGGCCAGCAGCGCATGGGTGAACGCGGTCCACAGGTGAGCCTGCTCGCCAAGGATCTGCCCAGCTACACCTACGTGCGTGACACCTACCTGGAACACGATGGCCTGCCCGACCTTCCTTGGCTGGCGGGTCGCGATGTGCACTTAGCTAATCAAGACTCCCAAGCGCGCCGCCTCGCTGGAGAGCGGCGCTCATGAATGCAAAAATGGAAGCAAATGAAGCCTGCGATCTGCGTTTCGGGCAGGTCGGTATTGCCTGTGTACGTATCCGGCGCCCTGATGCAGCAGCGCTGTGCGAAGAACTGGAACGCCGCGTACGCGCCGCGCCGCAGCTGTTTTCGCGCGCGGCGGTGGTGCTGGATCTGAGCCACCTGCTCAACCTGCCGGACGACGGCACCGTCGACGCCCTGCTCGAAGCGGTGCGCAGCGCCGGCATGTTGCCGGTCGGCCTTGCCTACGGCACCAGCGCCACCGAAGCACTGGCGCAGCGCATGGGCCTGCCGTTGATCGCCAAGTTTCGCGCCGCGTATGAGCCCGCCGACGGCGGCAACATTGCGCCGCCCGCTCCATCGGCTCCGTCTGCTGTTGCAGCGCCCGCACCAGCTCCGGCGCCGATACGCGAACCGGTGTTGTCCGAGCCGGCCGGCTCGGTGGGTGCGCAGCGCCACGATGGCACGGTCCGTTCCGGACAACAGGTGTATGCGCGCGATCGCGACTTGATCGTGGTTGGCGCCATCGCCAACGCGGCCGAAGTGATCGCCGACGGCAGCATCCATGTTTACGGCAGCCTGAAGGGCCGCGCGATGGCGGGCGCGCAAGGCGATACGAAAGCGCGTATTTTCATCTCGGACTTCCGCGCGGAGCTGGTCGCCATCGCCGGCCATTACCGCGTGTTCGAGCAAATACCCAAAGACCTGGAAGGCCAGTCCGTGCAATGCTGGCTCGACGGCGAAAAACTGCTGATTGCACCACTGAAGTAATCGATGTTCTGATTCATCAGAACACCAACTATTAGAAGAACATATTTCCGGAGATGAGCCTTGAGTGCTGAGATTATCGTTGTGACGTCCGGCAAGGGCGGCGTTGGCAAGACCACCACCAGCGCGTCGCTTGCCACGGGCCTGGCGATGAGCGGCAAAAAAGTGGCCGTGATCGACTTCGACGTCGGCCTGCGCAACCTGGACCTGATCATGGGCTGCGAGCGCCGCGTGGTGTATGACTTCGTCAACGTGATCCAGGGCGAGGCCACCATCAAGCAGGCGCTGATCAAGGACAAGCGCCACGAAAACCTCTTCGTGCTGGCCGCCAGCCAGACCCGCGACAAAGACGCACTCACCCAGGAAGGCGTGGAGAAAGTGCTCGATGAGCTGGGTAAAGAAGGCTTCGACTACGTCATCTGCGATTCGCCCGCTGGCATCGAGAAAGGCGCGCACCTGGCGATGTATTTCGCCGACCACGCCATGGTGGTGGTGAATCCGGAAGTGTCCTCGGTACGCGACTCCGACCGCATCCTCGGCCTGCTCGCCAGCAAGACCCGCCGCGCCGAACGCGGCGACGGCAACGTCACCCAGCACCTGCTATTGACGCGCTACAACCCCGCGCGTGTCGAACAAGGTGAAATGCTCAGCGTGAAAGACGTGGAAGAAATCCTCGGCATCAGCGTGATCGGCGTGATTCCGGAATCGGAAAACGTGCTGGCCGCGTCCAACTCCGGCGTGCCGGTGATCCTGGACGAAAACTCCAATGCCGGCCATGCCTACCGTGACACCGTCGCCCGTCTGCTCGGCGAAACCCGCCCTATGCGCTTTCTCGATGCACCCAAGAAGGGCTTCTTTCAGCGCGTGTTCGGAGGTTGACCGCCATGGGGATTCTCGATTTTCTAAAGCGCAAGCCCGAGCCGACCGCCGTCGTGGCGAAGGAACGCCTGCGCATTATCGTGGCGCAGGAGCGCTCCACGCGCGGCGCACCGGATTACTTGCCGCTGCTGCGCAACGAACTGCTCGAAGTCATCAAGAAGTACGTCAACGTCGACCTGGACGCGATCAACATCAATGTCGAGCGTGACAGTGGGCATGAAGTGCTGGAGCTGTCGGTGGCATTGCCGGATGGCAAGCCGGCGGGGAATCCGGCGACTTGAAGCATCACCTCTCTGCCCTACGAACTTAAGGTTTTTTGCAATCGCCGGAAATTTTTGCTCGTCATTCCAGCGAAAGCTGGAATCCAGTGCCTTTCAACCTCGAAGTCGCTGGATTCCAGCTTTCGCTGGAATGACGAATGAGGATTTTCGGAGAGGAGAAAATCCCTAAGTTCGAAACATTGGGGCTAGCGGGCTACATCATGCCAACCTCCATCCTCCGCCTCGCCGACATCGACCGCACCGCCCTCGAATCCCTGCTCGCCCGCCACGGCCTGAACCTCACGCTCGTCGCCGACGGCGAAGCAATCCCCGGCAGTTTCTGGGGCGACGACGAAGCCGGCATCATCGGCCATACCGTTTACGCGCGCGGCGATACTCCTGTGCACTCGGTACTGCACGAAGCCGGCCACTTGATCGTGCTGCCGCCCGAACGTCGCGGGCAGGTACATACCGACGCCACCGATTCGATCGAAGAAGAAGACGCCGTCTGCTACCTGCAGATCATGCTGGGCGATGTACTCCCAGGCGTGGGGCACGACCGCATCATGACTGACATGGACGCCTGGGGTTACACCTTCCGGCTCGGCTCCGCCCGCGCCTGGTTCGAACACGATGCCGAGAACGCAAGAACCTGGCTGATCGAGCACGAGTTATTAACGCCAGCCGGCGAACCGGTATAGTGCGCGACGCCTGATTGCCGCGAAACCCACCGTGCTAAAGAACACGCGCTACTACGACCCGATCAACGATTTCCGCCGCCGCATCGCGCGCCGGTTGATGCGCATGGTATTCGGCAGCCACGGGCAGCCAACGTCGGAACCGCTGCCGGCGAAGGGCATCTATCGCATCCTGGTCTGCCATGTCAGCCACAGCCTGGGCAACACCCTGCTGCTGACGCCGCTGCTGTCGGAACTGGAAAAGGTCTATCCCGCGGCGGAAATCGACATCCTCACGCGTAGCCCGATCGCCAAGACGGTCTATGGGCACTTCTTCAATGTGCAGCGCATCTTCCGGCTGCCGGCGCATGGCGTAGGCCATCCGTTTGAATTCCTCGGCACGCTGCGGCGCATGCGCAAGATTCGCTATGACCTGGCGATCGATGCCGATCCCCTGTCGCAAACCGGCCGCCTGCTGACGCTGCTGTCGAACTCCACGTACACGCTCGGTTTCAGCAGCCCGAAAAAGCACGGCGAGATTACGCATGCCGTGCCGCTGCCGGAAAACCTGCAAAGCAAGGGACAACGCCCGGTCTACCTTTTGCGCCATGCCATGGGGCGCGACGTGACGGCCGACTACCCGGTGCCGGATATTCGCCTAAGTGCCGGCGAACGTGCGCAAGGCAAAGCTGCGCTGATGCGCTCGCTCGCCACCAGCGGCATCACCACAACCGGACGCGGCATTATCGGCATCTTCGGCAACGCCACCGGCGACAAGCTGCTGGGCGATGTGTGGTGGACGCGCTTCATGCAAGTGCTGGAGGCGGTGCATCCCGAGCATCGCTTCGTGGAAATCCTGCCGCACTCGGGCGAGTCGATGCTGGGTTCGCGCTATCCGGCGTATTACTCCACCGATCTGCGCAAGCTCGCGTGCGTGCTATCCGGTTTGGACGTCTATATCAGCGCCGATTGCGGCGTGATGCATCTGGCGTGCGCCTCGGATGTGCCTACGATGGGCATCTTTACCGTCACCAACCCGGCCGAATGGGGGCCGTATGGACCGAACCGGCATGTGATTCATGCCGCGGGCAAGCAACCCGAAGAGGTGGCACGCACCATCGCCGCGATGCCGGAGTTGAACGCGTAGGTTGGGTTAGCGCAGCGTAACCCAACGATGCCGCTCGATTACGTTGGGTTACGCTGCGCTAACCCAACCTACCCACAGTCTTCCGCTTCGGCTAGCATGCCGGACATGAGCATGAGGGAGATGGCATGCCTCCCGTTCCTTGGGAATTTTTCCTGTGGAACGAACCACCGCAAGGTTGATGATGCCTGCACCACCGGATTCCGGCGGCGCAGGCGTGCCTGTGTTGCCGGACCTCTACCCATGGGAGACGACACAGTATGAGTTGGAGTGGTTTTCTTGCCGTCGGCATCGGCGGCGCGATCGGATGCTGGATACGCTGGATGCTCGGCGTCCTGTTCAACCCGATCTTCCCCACCCTGCCCCTCGGTACGTTGGCAGCCAATCTCACCGGCGGCCTGATGATGGGCTGCATGCTGGGCATCATCGAACACTTCCAGACGCTGCCGCCGGAAGTGCGGCTGTTTGTGATGACCGGCTTTCTCGGCGGCCTCACCACCTTTTCGACCTTTTCTGCCGAAGCGAACACCTTGCTGCTGCGCGGGCAGCTGTTATGGTTTGGCATGCATGTCGCGGTGCATCTGATCGGCAGTCTGGGCATGACGATCCTGGGCATTTTTCTGACACGCGGTCTGTTGCGTCATTGATACGGAGTCGGCAGCGTCATGAGCATCGATGTCTCATTTCGTAATACCCCGGCCAACGGCATCTTCCTGCGCTTTTATACGCACGTGCACACCAGGCACGGTGGACTGTTGATGTCCGAGTGGCTGCTGGAACTGGCCAAGAGCAACCAACTCGGCGGCGGCTCGGTGTTCCGAGCCACAGCAGGCTTCGGGCGGCACGGGGTGCTACACCATGAAGCCTTCTTCGAACTCGCCGACGACTTGCCGCTGAAGGTGGAATTCCTGCTCAGTGAAGCCAATGCGCAAACCTTGTTGCGCCTGGTGCAGGAAGCGGGTGTTGATCTGGTGTATGCGTGGTCGCCGGTACATTTCGGCATCCTTGGCGAGGACCCAGAGGCATGAGTCAAGATTCATTGCGCCAGCGCGCCGCTGAACTGCTCGAACTGGCCGGCGTGCAGATCAACGGCTCCGCTCCTACTGATTTGCGCGTCCACAACGAACAACTCTATGCACGCGTTTTCGCCCACGGCTCGCTGGGCCTGGGCGAAGCCTATATGGATGGCTGGTGGGATGCGGACGACCTTCCCGGCTTGTTCACCCTGATTCTGCGCAACCATCTGGATGAACACTTAAAGACGCTCGACACGCTGATCGCGCATCTGAAGGCTCGCTTCATCAACATGCAGCGCGGCCAGCATGCGTTCGAGATCGGCAAGGTGCATTACGACCGCGGCAATGACCTGTTCAAGGCCATGCTGGGCAAGTACATGATGTATTCCTGCGGTTACTGGGCCAACGCCACCAATCTGGACGACGCGCAGGAAGCCAAGCTCGACCTGATCTGCCGCAAGCTGCAATTGAAGCCCGGCATGCGCGTGCTCGACATTGGCTGCGGCTGGGGCGAAGCGCTGAAATTTGCCGCGGAACGCTACGGCGTGGAAGGCGTCGGCATTACGGTTTCCAACGAGCAGGCCGAACTGGCGCGCGAGTTGTGCCAGGGGCTGCCGATCGAAATCCGCTTGCAGGATTACCGCGACGTCGACGAACCCTTCGACGCCATCATGTCGATCGGCATGTTCGAACACGTGGGCGGCAAGAATTACCGCGAATACTTCGAAGTCTCACGCCGCTGCCTGAAGGACGATGGCCTGTTTCTTCTGCATTGCATCGGCACCAACCAGGCGCCGGGGCGACCCGATCCGTGGATTGAGAAATACATTTTTCCCAATTCCATGATTCCGGCCGCCAGCCAGGTGGCTGCAACCCTGGAAGGTTTGTTCGTGGTGGAAGATTGGCATAACTTCGGCGCGGACTACGATCACACGCTGACAGCGTGGCGCGCGAATTTCGACGCGGCATGGCCGACGCTTTCCGCCCGCTACGATGAGCGCTTCGGCCGCATGTGGCGTTTCTACTTATCCGTATCTACTGCCGTGTTCCGCAGCCGCCGCGATCAGCTGTGGCAACTTACCTTGAGCCCGTACGGCGTGCCCGGCGGTTATCGCGTTCCGCGCTGAGTCCTTTCATGACCGTCTCTTATATGACCCGCCATCGACGCTTGCTGGTGCTGTTCTCGTTGCTGTTTCTGCTGTGCGGTAATGCCATCGCTCACCCTGCGCTATGGCAGGCCAAACTCGGCGACAGCACGGTGTATCTCTTCGGCACCGTGCATTTGCTGCCGAACGATACGGATTGGCGTTTTCCCGCGCTGGATCAGGCGCTTTCAAAAAGCCAGTCGCTGTACATCGAGCTGACCGACGATGATCAAGGCACCATGACCTCGCTGGTGCTGCACTATGGCATGGACACCGAACACCCGCTTTCATCGCTGCTCAACGAAAGCGACAACGTTGCCTTGGCGAAAGCCGCGCAGCTGGCTGGATTGCCAGGTGGCACCACCGCGCTGCAACCGATGAAGCCCTGGCTGGCCGCGTTGACGCTTACCGTCGCGCCTTTGATGAAAGCCGGGCTTGATCCTGCGGAAGGTGTGGACAAGCAATTGCAGGCGCAAATGACGCATGCCGGCAAACCGGTGCATGGCTTGGAAACCGCGGAGCAACAGATTCGTTTCCTCGCCGATCTGTCGCAGCCGCTGCAAATCGCTTTTCTGCGCGACACCTTGCGCGACGTCGAAAAGGACAAGGAAGAACTGCTGTCCCTGGTCGATGCGTGGAAAAACGGCAATGTCGCCGCCATCGCCAAGCTCGAGAACGACGAACTGAAAACGCAGGAGCCCGCGCTCTATCAGAAGCTGCTGGTGCAGCGAAATCAGAACTGGGCGGCCAAGATCAAGGATCTGTTGCGGCAACCCGGCACCACCGTCTTCGTAGCGGTGGGCGCGGCGCATCTGGCCGGACCGGATAGCGTGCAGGCGCAGCTGGCGAAGATCGGCGTTACGGCGCAGCAGGATTAAATCGCCTCAAACTCCCACGGCCGTCATTCCCGCGAAAGCGGGAATCCATTTTCGGGATGCATCGGAGCAAGATGGATTCCAGCTTTCGCGCACTGCTGTCCAAGAAAATTTCGCAACATTCGCCAGAGCGAAAATCATACTTGGAACCAGCCCCTCCCCCTGCTTGCAGAGCCTGTCCTCGACTCGATCGGGGAGGGAGGTTGGGAGGGGGTGAACCCTGGCGGGAAAGCTTCCGGCAAGCACTCACCCCACCCCAGCCCTCCCCCCGGATCAAGTCCGGGGCAGGCTCTGCAAGCAGGGGAGGGAGTCGTTCGCGGAGAACACATCGACCTCGCCTTGAACGCATCTTTTGCGAGTCATCTGCAGCCAGAATTCGCACGAAGGCATTGCCATTCAAGCATCGGCCGGTTCGTTCGCAAATTTTCCTTGGACAGCAGTGAGCTTTCTCGGGAATGACTGCCTGAGGCATGCTGTATTTAGTGGCAGCCCACGCGTCAAAACGACGCCGTAATCGCCTTCGGCTGCAGCGGGAAGCGCGGCATGTGGATGGTGTAGGAATCCATCTTGCCCAGATCCTTGTACTCCGCCGTCAGCATCGCGCCGTTGTAGCCCACGTCGATGCGATACACGTGCCCGGCTTCGACATTGTCGATCGTGACCTGCTGGCGGTTGAGCAGCTTCGAATTGGACAGCGTGAGCTTGATCACCTGCTTGCCAGGCAGCACGCGCACCCAGGGTGTCTTGCCGCCGTTGAATTTTTCCCAGGTCGCGACCTGGTTCACGCTGGTGATGCCGCAGATGTATTGCGAGGGCTGACCACAGACCATCAGGGCGGTATCGGCTTGCGGGTGATCCTTGTCCTTGTAGCCCAGCAACGGATGCCGGCCCGCAAAATACGCGCAGCCCGCCATGAGCGAGCAAGCCATGAGCACGGCAGCGGTGCGTAGATAGCGCATGAGTCACCCGGGCGGAAACGATCGGATGATTCTAGCCCAAGCGCCTCGGCATCTGGCACCATCTCAGGGTTGTAGTAGGCCGCCATCCCGGCGTTGCCCCTGGCAGTTATCCCCATGACCCTGCAAGCCAATTACGAACAGATCCCGCTCAAGGAATACGCCGAGCGGGCCTACCTCGACTACTCCATGTACGTGGTGCTGGACCGCGCTCTGCCCTATGTAGGCGACGGCCTGAAACCCGTGCAGCGGCGCATCATCTATGCGATGAGCGAGCTTGGCCTGGCCGCCAGCGCCAAGCCGAAGAAATCCGCGCGCACCGTCGGCGACGTGATCGGTAAGTTCCATCCGCACGGTGACAGCGCCTGCTACGAGGCGATGGTGCTGATGGCGCAGCCCTTCTCGTACCGCTATCCGCTGATCGACGGCCAGGGCAACTTCGGCTCGCCCGACGATCCGAAAAGCTTCGCGGCGATGCGTTACACCGAATCCAAGCTCAATCCGCTGGCCGAAGTGCTGCTGGCGGAACTCGGCCAGGGCACGGTGGATTGGGTGCCGAACTTCGACGGCACGCTGGAAGAACCGAGCTGGCTGCCCGCGCGTCTGCCGCACGTGCTGCTGAACGGATCGATGGGTATCGCTGTGGGCATGGCCACGGACATTCCGCCGCACAACCTGCGCGAGATCGCCAGCGCGTGCATTCGCCTGCTGGATGATCCGGACGCCACCGTCGCCGATTTGTGCGAACACGTGCGCGGCCCGGACTACCCGACCAAGGCGGAGATCATCACCCCGCGCAACGAACTGATGCAGATGTACCAGACCGGCACCGGCTCGATTCGTGCGCGCGCCGTGTACACGCAGGAAGACGGCAACATCGTGATCACCGCGCTGCCGCATCAGGTCAGCCCATCGAAGATTCTCGAGCAGATCGCCGCGCAGATGCGCGCGAAAAAACTGCCGATGATCGAAGACCTGCGCGATGAATCCGATCACGAAGATCCGATCCGCTTAGTTGTCGTGCCGCGTTCCAACCGTGTCGACGTGGACGAGGTGATGCAGCACCTGTTCGCCACCACCGACCTGGAAAAGAGCTTCCGCGTCAACCTCAACATGATCGGCCTGGACCTCCGGCCGCAGGTGAAGGATCTCAAGCGCATTCTTTCGGAATGGCTGCGCTTCCGCATCGACACGGTCACGCGCCGGCTCAACCATCGCCTGGCCAAGGTCGAACGTCGCCTGCACTTGTTGGAAGGCTTGCGCATCGCCTACCTCAACCTGGATGAAGTCATCCGCATCATCCGCACCGAGGAAGAACCCAAGCCAGTGCTGATGGCGCGCTTCAAGCTCAGCGAGGAACAGACCGACTACATCCTCGAAACCAGGTTGCGGCAGTTGGCGCGCCTGGAAGAAATGAAGATCAACGCCGAGCGCGACCAGCTTGAGGAAGAACGCGCCAAGATCAATGTGCTGCTGAAATCGCCGGCCAAGCTCAAGGGTTTGATCAAGGAAGAATTGCGCGCCGACGCGGCCAAGTACGGCGACGATCGCCGCTCGCCGCTGATCGAACGCGAAGCGGCGCAGGCGCTGGACGAAAGCGCACTGGTCGCGAGCGAGCCAGTGACGGTGGTGCTGAGCCAGAAGGGCTGGATTCGCGCCGCGAAGGGTCATGACGTCGATGCGGAAGGTTTGTCTTACCGCGAAGGCGACAGCCTGCTCGCCGCGGTGAAAGCGCGCACTACGCAGCAGATTGCGGTGATCGATTCCACCGGCCGCAGCTATTCCACACCGGCGCACACGCTGCCTTCCGCACGCGGCAACGGCGAGCCGCTTACCGGCCGCTTCACGCCGCCAGGCGGCGCGCGGTTCGATGCCATCGCCGCTGGCGACAACGACACGCGCCTGATCCTTGCCACCGACTTCGGCTACGGCTTCGTGACGCGTTTCGAGGCACTGACCGGGCGCAACAAAGCCGGCAAGCAGATCATCTCGTTGGGTGACGGCGCACGCGTACTGGCACCGCAAGTCAGTGCCGATCCGGCGCGCGACCGCATCGTCGTCGCCACCACGGATGGTCACCTGCTGATGTTCTCGGTGGCCGAACTACCCGAACTCGACAAGGGCAAAGGCAACAAGCTGATCGAGATTCCAAAGGCCAAGCTCAGCAGCGGCGACGAACGCGTGGCAGGCATTGCCGTAGTCACCGAAGGCAAGGGCGAAGTCACGCTGTATGCCGGCCAACGCAAGCTCACCCTGCGCTGGGCCGATCTGGTCGAGTACGGCGGCAATCGCGCCACGCGCGGCAACGTGTTGCCGCGTGGCTTGCGCCGGGTGGAACGGATCGAGACCAGCGGTTAAGGGGCGGAAATCATGCGCAGGTTGGGTTACCCCGGACTTGATCCGGGGATAACCCAACAAATCCTTCCGGAATGACGTTGGGTTACGCTGCGCCAACCCAACCTACCCTCCAAAGATTTCACGCTTGAACGGAACTCAAGCTGCCCGCAAGTCGTCTGACAGCCATGTGCACGACCGACAACCGGTGTGCGTTATGTGCGTGACGAACCCCGGAGCACCCTCATGAAACGCCGTGCCATCGCCGCCCTGGCCGCCACTCTCCTGACAGCCGCTGCGTGGGCGCAGACAGGCAATCAGCCGTTGAACCTGAAGCTGCCCGCTGGCGGGTATCAGGGTTACCCGGCATCGGGCGCCACCGCTGCACTACCGGCCTCGTCCAGCTCTGCCGCCGGCAAAAGCGGCGTGACGGTAAACGGCCATCCGGCCACCACCAGCCCCGCCCCCGGCGTTTATTACGGCGACACCAGCGGCGTGCGTGGCAACCGCGAAGCGGCCGTGCCGGTGTGCGACGACTCCACCTATACCAAGCCGCAGGTGCACGGCGATCTCGGCATGGGCGTGGTCAGCGGCAGCCATATCGGCACCGGCACCTATCAATCGGGCGCGGTCAGCGTGGTAAAGAACACTGGCAGTTGCGACCATCCCACCGGTTCGGTCGGCATTTCCATCGGCGTAAGCCGATTGGGTGGGCTAAACGGGCACTGATCGGTCGACCGCGCCATCTGTGAAAGCAGATGGAAAGCCGCTCCCCACACACTGCAAGGCCATTCCGCCCACCGCCCGCAGTCGAGCTCCCTAGTGATTCAAAACGTCGAATTCCGCTTCGAAGGTGGCCGTTGTGGCGTGCTTCTCATCCATGGCCTTACCGGCACGCCCACCGAAATGCGTTTGGTGGGCAAGGGGCTGAATCGCGCCGGCTTCAGCGTCTACGGCATGCAGCTGGCCGGCCACTGCGGCAACGTGCAAGATCTGCTCGCCACCGGCTGGAAGGACTGGTACGCCAGCGTGGAAGCCGCGGCGGAAACATTCCGGCACGAAGTGGACCATCTGTTCGTTGCAGGTCTGTCCATGGGCGCGATCCTTGCGCTCAAGCTCGCCGCAGAACGCCCCGAATGGGTGCGCGGTGTGGGCGTGTACGGCGCCACGTTCCGTTATGACGGCTGGGCGATTCCGTGGTACGGCCGGTTCTCCTTCATGTTGCCGCTGCTGCACCGTTTCGGGATCGGCAAGCACCGCATGGTGCATGAAAACGAACCCTACGGCCTGCGTGACGAACGCCTGCGCGCGCAGATCAGCGGCCTGATGCTGGGCGGCGATAGCGCGGCAGCGGGCTTGCCCGGCAATCCATGGCCGTCGTTGGCCGAGATGTACAACATGGCTGCGGTGGTACAGAATGAATTGCCTAAAGTCACCGCGCCGTGCCTGGTCGCGCATGCGACCGAAGACGACGTGGCCAGCGTGGAAAATGCCCACCTGGTGGCACGCTCGGTATCCGGCCCCGTCGATATGCTGTTGTTGGAAGACAGCTATCACATGATCACCATCGATCGCGAACGCCGCGTGCTGATCGATCGTTCCGCCGAGTTCTTTTCCAACGTCGCCGCAAGCTGCACGCCCGGTGCGCTCGCCGTCGCCTGAAGCAGCCCGCACGTGTCTCCTCTCGTCGCCACGCTGTGGTTGGTCAACGTGACCCTGGATACCTGCGGCCAGCTCGCCTTCAAGGCTGCGGCCAGCGATCCCGATGCCGGTGACGGCGCCGCGCGCTGGCGCCATATGGCCAGCCGTCCCTGGCTGTGGCTGGGGCTTTCGGCGTACGCGCTACATCTTGCGTCGTGGATCGCCTTTCTGTCGCTGGTCGAGCTTTCCAAAGGCATGTTGCTGGCGTCCATCAACATGGTGGCAATCATGATCGGCGGCCGCTTGCTGTATCGCGAAAAACTCACGCCGCTGCGCGTGGCAGGCATTCTGCTCGTCAGCACCGGCGTGGCCATCGTGGGAGCGGCCGGATGAGCACTACGCTGCGCACCTGGCGCTTCTATCTTGGCGGCTTCGCACTGCTGCTGGTGTTCGACACCCTGGTGCAAGTGAGTTTCAAATTGACTGGCGAACATGCGTTTCCGCCGGAAGCAAGCTGGGCGTGGGTGCTGCGCATCGTCGGGCATCCATGGATCTACATCGCGCTGATCGGCTATGTCGGCAACTTTTTCACCTGGATGAGCTTGCTCAAGCATGCGCCGATCGGGCCAGCCTTCGCCGCCTCGCATCTGGACGTCGTCAGCGTGATGTTGGCCTCTGCGTGGCTGTTCCACGACGCACTCACGCCGATGCGCATGCTTGGCGCGGGCGTGATCGTGCTGGGCATTGTGTGCCTCGCCTTTGCCGAAAGCGGCACGCAACCCGCGCACGGGGCGTCTGCCGACGGTGCGGCAACGGTCCGTTGAGCCATTCTCATACTGCAAGGTTTAGCTAATCCGCGCGACGATGTCTTCGATGCGAGTTATGCTGTGGCCGCGCTCAAGAAATTACGTTCCTGCTTTTATGGACAAGGCGCACGCTCTTCGTCAGGCTTGCAGTCGGGAATTATTGGGGACATTTTATGAGCAACGTGCAACAAGAAGTTTTCGAGATCATCAGCAAACAGGCAAAGATCGATATCGGCGCCATCAAGCTCGAGTCGACCTTGAAAGATCTCGGCGTGGCTTCGCTGGACGCCATCGAAGTGATCTTCGACATCGAAGAGCACTTCAACATCAACCTTCCCAATGAGGAAGTCGATTTCGAAAGCGGCACTGTCGGCCACCTGATCGAAGCAGTGGAACGCCAGCTCGCACAGAAAGCCGGTTGAGCATGCGTCGTATCGTCATCACCGGCATGGGTGGCATCTGCGCGCTCGGCCAAAATACTTCCGACATCTGGCAAGCCATGACCGAGGGCCGCAGCGGCATCGGTCATGTGCATCACATTGAAGCCAAATACCTGCGCAACAACGCGATTGCGGCGGAAATCAGCGATTTCGATCCGCTCAAATACATCGATGAAGCCCGCGTACCGTTCCTCGATCCGCTGAGCCAGTACGCACTGGTGGCGGCCGGTGAAGCCATCCGCCAATCGGGCCTGGATTTCCGCGGCGAACGCGCGGCACGCACGGCGATCGTGGTGGGCGTCGGCTCCGCCGGCGAGGAAACCCGCGAGGGGCTGTATCGGCAGCTTTATGCCGAGAATGCCAGTCGTTTTCATCCGCTCGGCATCGTGCGCATCATGAGCAACGCGCCAGCCAGCCACATCAGCATGGTGCACGGCATTACCGGGCCCACCTTTGTCGTGTCCAGCGCGTGTGCATCATCCAACCATGCGTTTGCGCAAGCGGCGATGATGATACGCGCCGGTCTGGTGGATACGGCGATCGCCGGCGGAACGGAAGCCTGCATTACGCTCGGCGTGCTGCGCGCCTGGGAAGCGATGCGCGTGATGGCGCCTGATACGTGCCGTCCCTTCAGCGCCAAGCGCCGCGGCATGGTGCTGGGTGAAGGCTCGGGAATATTCGTATTGGAAACGCTCGAGAGCGCGCAGGCGCGCGGGGCCACCATCCTGGCGGAATTGGCTGGCGTCGGCATGAGCGCCGATGCAGGCGATATCGCCGCGCCCTCCGAGGTCGGTGCTGCCACTGCCATGCGCCTGGCCTTGCAGGATGCAGGCATGCAGCCGGCGGACGTCGATTACATCAACGCGCATGGCACCGGCACTGCTGCCAACGATGCCACCGAAACGCGCGCGATCCACAACGTCTTCGGCGAGCACGCATCTCGCCTGGCGGTAACGTCCACCAAGCCGATGCATGGTCATGCATTGGGCGCAGCCGGCGCGCTCGAAATGATTGCTGTCCTCGGAGCATTGCGCGATAACATCGTGCCGCCGACGCTCAATTATCTTGAGCCCGATCCGGCTTGCGATCTTGATTACGTGCCGCACAAAGCGCGTGCGATGAACGTGCGTGCGGCACTGAGCAATTCGTTTGCGTTCGGCGGACTTAACGCCGTAGTGGCGCTGCGCAAACCGTAGGTCGCAGGCTGAGTTAGCGCAGCGTAACGCAACATTTCCGCGCGATTCGCTGGGTTACGCTACGCTAACCCAACCTACGGGTACGCGTATCTCGTTCAGATCAATGAAGAACACAGCTGGCGCACATGCTGCGTTACCTGCTGCACCCACTGCGGCGACAAGCCCATCGGCTCGCTGGAAAGCAGCATTTTCGAATACAGCCGGATCAGCTGCCGCTTGTTTACGGCGTCGTTCTTCCGCAACTGGCGTGTCTTGGAATCATCCACGATGCGGTAGCCGCCCAATAGCTCCGGGACGAATTGGAACGTCGCCTGGCGGATCCAGTTCAACCTGATCCACAAATCCCAATCTTCCAGATAATCGAAATTCTCGTCGAACGGGTTGTCCAGCAGCACGGACCGCTTCACCAGCGAGAAGTTGTCCATGAAGTTGTCGTGCAGCAGTTGAATCGATCGCGGCAACAGGTTGGCTGCCACGTCCACTTGCACGATGTCGCGGTAAAAAATCCCGGCAGGCGCACCCTGGGCATCGATAAGACCCATGCCGAGGATGAAAACATCCGTTTCGGGATGATAGGCCGTCTGCGCATTCAAATGGTTGAAGAGGGTTTCATCGACCGTGTTGTCGGCATCCAGCAGCAAGACGTAATCTCCTTGCGCGTGCCTGATGCCGGTGTTTTTCGCGGCCGATGAACCGCGATTGGCAGGATGCCGGAGGACGTGCATCGCAAAACCGGCCTCGCGCTGGTATGCAGCCAAGACTTGCTGCGTGTCGTCCGTGGACGCATCGTCCACCACCACGACCTCCAACTCGGACTCATATCCCTTTGCGGCTTTGGCCACGCTTTGCAGCGCCGTCACTACATGCTGCGCCATGTTGTAGGTCGGGATGACGACGGAGTACCTCATGTGCTCGCCTCCAAAAACAGAATGGAGCGATACATCTCCAGCTCGTTCTCTGCCTGATGCAGACGGTTGATGTGGTGGATGTCGTTCATGAATCTGAGTTTCATCCGCCCGCCTACAAACAAGCCCATGCATCCAAGGTAATGCATGAGCCGGTGCGTATTTTTCACGTGCCTGACCAGTTGAAAGCCATGTTTGCTGGCCAGCTCCAGAATGAATTCAAGCTTGGGATGATCCATGGCCAGATGTTCCAGCAACCAATCCGGCAGGCTGCCGTTCGGATTGAGGAACGTGGCAGTTTCCACGTCGAACTGGTAGCCCGCGCCATCGGTGGGAAACGCGAGAATCAGATAGCGTCGCGCAATTCTTCGCATCGCCACGAAGAAATCCTCGCGGAGGTTGACCGGCACGTGCTCCATCACATCCATCGCGCAGACCACGTCAAACGTGTCCTGCAGCGAAAACGGATGCACGCCGTTGATCGGCTTGAGATTGGGCACTTCGGGCGTGATCGGCGTGAGGTCGATACCGAAATAATCGCCCGAGAAAACACTGCCAAGGCCGACGTTGCCGCAGCCGTAATCAAGTATTTTTGAATCCGTGAGCTGGTTTTCAAGGAGAAAATCCAGCACCGGCTCGTAACGGTAAATCCAGTCGATGGAAACCTGCTGACTGCTGATAAGCGGATTGTCCGCGTCGTACTTCAAGCGTGTTTCCTTCATAGGCGGCTGAACGTCCACGACTGCATGCGGCCATCCTTGTACGGCATCACGCCGTGAAAGGGACGCGGATCGCGGTCAAACACCAGCGGCAGAAAGTGGCGATCGCCTTCCCACATCGGCAGTTCCATGATGCGATCGATGTCGATCCACTCGAGCGTGCCTTCCGGATTCTGGGTCAGCGCCTCGCCGCTGAAGCTGTCGATGACGAAGATGAAACCCAGCCAGTCCTCGCCCTGCTTGCCGAAGCCCGGCCAGTTGAGCGTGCCGCGCAAGTGCATCGTCTCGCATTCGAGGCCGGCCTCCTCGTGGATCTCGCGGCGCATGCAGGCGGTGATGTCTTCGCCAGGTTCCATCTTGCCGCCCAGGCCATTGTATTTGCCCAGGTGCTGGTCATCGGGCCGCGCATTGCGGTGGATCATCAGGACCTTGCGCCGGTCTGGAGACAGGACGTAACCGAGCGTGGCGACGATGGGTGTGTAGGGCATAGGTATCCCTTACGATCCAAAAGCTGAAGTTTACGCCCTGACATTGTGTAGATGCTCTTGCATCCATCACGCTCAGCCAGCGACCATCCACAGATGCGCTCGTCCACCCACACCCGACGGTTGCATCGCAGCCTGTCATCCCGCCTGCTTGCCCTGCTGGCGGCGCCGGCGTTGCTGGCCGCCTGCGGCAATCAGCTGCAGCCGATGGAAAGTCGCGAGGTGACGTTCCAGGGCCAGGACTTCACCCTGGTGAGCCTGGATCTGCATCGCGAAGCATTGACGTTGCATTGGAAGAATCCCGACGATGGCCAGCCCTACGGCGATATCCAGAGTCTGCGCGAATGGGGCGCGGCCAACGGCAAGCGGCTGATGTTTGCGGCCAACGCGGGCATCTACAACCAATCCTACGCACCGCTGGGGTTGTACGTGGAAAACGGCAAGACGTTGGTGCCGTTGAATCTGTACCGCGGCAACCCCGCCGCAGGCAATTTCTCGATCCAGCCCAACGGGGTGTTCGCCATCTATCGGGACGGCCACGCCGCCGTGCGCACCAGCACCGACTTCAAAGCCGATGGCAAGCCGGTGGACTGGGCCACGCAGTCGGGACCGATGCTGGTGATCGACGGGAAGATCAACGATCAGTTCGTGCATGATTCGACCAGCAACAAGTGGCGCAGCGGCGTTTGTGCACGTACGCCGTATCAGGTGGTGTTTGCGGTAAGCGAATCACCCGTGAATTTCCACACGTTTGCGCAATTGTTCCGTGACAAGCTCGACTGCAAGGACGCGCTGTATCTGGACGGCACCATTTCGCAGTTCTACATCGACGGCACCGGCTATGCCGGCGCTCCCACCTTCATGGTCAAGCCCTATGCGGGCATCTTTGCGGTGTTTGCCGAACAATGACGACGAAACCTCGCTTCCGTTGGTTCCGCACGCTGTTGGTTCTTTTGGTTGTCGTGGTGCTCGGCTTGTTCGCCGCCGGCTGGTGGCTGCTCGCCGGCAGTCGCGCTCAGCTTGATGGCCGGCAGCGTGTGACCGGGCCGCAGCATCCCGTGACCATCGAGCGCGACGCACTCGGCACCACCACCATCACCGGCCAGTCGCGCGAGGACGTGGCGTACGCGCTGGGCTACGCACACGGGCAGGAGCGGTTCTTTCCGATGGACCTGATGCGCCGTGTCGCGGCCGGCGAGCTCTCAGAACTGGTCGGCGCGGCGGCGCTCGACACGGATATCAATCATCGCCGCCATCGCCTGCGCGCCGTGGCGCAAGCCGCGTATACCGCGCTCGCGCCCGAGCAGAAGCACATGCTGGATATCTATCGCGATGGGGTGAACGCGGGTCTCTCGAATTTGCGCGAGAAGCCATGGGAATACCTGCTGCTGAAAGCCAAGCCAGAACCCTGGCGTTCGGAAGACAGCTTGCTGGTGATCGCCGCGATGTACCTGGATCTCAACGACGACGGCCGCAACGAGCGCGAACAGCACATCGCCGACATGCGCGCGGTGCTGCCCGATGCGTTGGTGGATTTTTTGATCTCGCCCGATCCGAACTGGGAAGCACCGTTGCAAGGCGGCGCCTCGCCCTCGCCGGTTATCCCTGCCGCGGAGGTGTTCGATTTGCGCAAGCTCGGCGCACCACCTGGCGAGGCGAAGGTGGCCGAAACATCGATACCCACAGTGGATCGCTTCTACCCTGGCAGCAACAGCTTCGCGGTGGCGGGCAACATTTCCCGTTCGGGCGCGGCGATGCTTGCCAACGACATGCATCTGGGTTTGCGCGTGCCGGACATCTGGTTCCGCGCACGCCTGCGCTATCCCGACACCACGGCACTCAAGGGTGAGCGTGACGTTGTGGGCGTCACCCTGCCCGGCACACCCGCGTTGGTGGTGGGCTCGAACGGACAGATCGCCTGGGGCTTCACCAACAGCTACGGCGACTGGATGGATTGGGTGCGCATCCAGCGCGACCCGCACGATCCGGTCCGCTACAAAGTGCCGGAAGGCTGGGCGACGATCGAATCGCACGATGAAATCATCGGCATCAAGGGCGCCGCACCGCATAGCCTGCACGTGGAAGACACGCGTTGGGGACCGATCCTTGCCAAGGACAGCGACGGCACGCCGCTCGCGCTAGCGTGGATCGGCGATCAACCGCGCGCCTACAACCTGGCATTGATGCAACTGGAGCACACCGGCAACACGTCCGCCGCGTTGGATCTGGCGACCAGCTTCGGCATGCCGCCGCAGAACTTCCTGGTGGCCGACAGCGCGGGCCACATCGGCTGGACCATCGCCAGCAACAGCATTCCGCTGCGCACAGGTTTCGATCCGCAACGGCCTGCCGATTGGTCGCAACCGAACGTCGGCTGGACGGGCTGGGCTGCGCCAGCGCAATACCCGCGCATCGAAAATCCGGCGGATGGACGGCTGTGGACGGCCAACAATCGCACCGTCGGCGGCGATGAAGACGCGCTGCTTGGCGAAGGCGGACACGACGTCGGCGCTCGCGCGCAGCAGATTCGCGACGACTTGCGCGGCCGCGCCGATTTCGGTCCCGGCAATCTGCTGGATATCCAGCTCGATGACCACGCACTGTTCCTTGCACGCTGGCAACACCTGCTGCAAACCACATTGGCCGATACGCGCGATCCCGCGCTCGGCCAGCTGCGTCAACTGACCAGCGCATGGCGGAACGAGGCGGCGCCCGACAGCGTGGATTACCGCCTGGTGCACGCCTTCCGCGATGAAGTGCACAAACTGGCGCTGGCCCCGTTTGCCGCACGCGTGCAGCAACGCTTTCCGGATTTCGAATGGCCCGGTCCGGGCAATCAGGAAGCGGCCGTGTGGATGATGATCCAGCAACAGCCGCCGCAACTGCTGGACACTGCCTATCACGATTGGCATGCCTTACTGCTGCAAGCCGCGCACAACGTCGTCGACACGTTAGGCAAACAATCCGGTGGACTGGCTGCTCGCACCTGGGGCGAAATCAATCACGCCGGCATCCGGCATCCGCTCTCGCGCGCCCTGCCCGGCTTTATCGGCCAATGGCTCGACATGCCGGAGGATGAGTTGCCTGGCGACAACAACATGCCGCGGGTGGCTCGCCCTGCACAGGGTGCATCCGAACGCATGGACGTATCGCCTGGACATGAAGCCGACGGCATTCTGGAAATGCCGGGCGGACAGAGCGACAACCCGCTATCGCCCTTTTATGGCGCCGGTCACGAGGACTGGGTGCATGGGCGGCCGACGCCGTTGTTGCCGGGGGTGACGAAGTACACGTTGGTGCTGGAGCCGGCGCCTAAATAACGGTGGTCGTACCGATTCGCAGCGTCTTGCAGCAATGCTATTTCGAAGCGAACCGTCATTCCGGCGAAGGCCGGAATCCAGTTCAGTACGCTGTGCGCAGCACGCAAAACCATGTATGTCGTGTGCTGCGCACGTCATTTTCAACTGGATTCCGGCTTTCGCCCACTGCTGTCCAGGGAAAATTTGTAAACGAAGTGGCACAGCGTTGAGAAGGAATGCTTCCGCGCAAATCCATACGGGAGGCAACTCGCAAAAAAGTATGTTCAAAACGAGATCGGTGAGTTCACCGCAAACAGCCCCCTCCCCTGCTTGCAGAGCCTGTCCTCGACTCGATCGGGGAGGAGGGTTGGGGTGGGGTGAGTACTTGCCGGAAGCCTTCCCGCAAGGGTTCACCCCCTCCCAACCTCCCCCTGCAAGCAGGGGGAGGAGCTGATTCTCCGCATGATTTTCGCTCTCGCGAATGTTGCGAAAATTTCTTGGACAGCAGTGGGCTTTCGCCGGAATGACGGTTCGCTAAAGATCAGACTTCAAGGCAGCAAACCTTTCCCTCAAAGTACGCCTCAACACATCAACACAACGGCCGTATCAACATCCGCTCGCAAATCGCCGCGTAAAGATCCGGCAACCGCTCCAACTCCGTCACATCAATGCATTCGTCCACCTTGTGAATGGTGGCATTGACCGGCCCCAGCTCCACCACTTCCGCGCCCAGCGGTGCGATGAAACGACCGTCCGACGTGCCGCCGCCCGTACTTTGCTCCGGCTCCATGCCGCACAACTCGCGGCACACTTGCACCACGGTGTCGCGCAAGCGGCCACCGGGAGGACATAGAAACGGTTCGCCCGACAACATCCATTCCAGCGTGTAATCCAGGCCGTGCTTGGTGAGGATCGCTTCGGTGCGCTTGCGCAGATTTTCCGCCGTGCTTGCCGTGCTGTAGCGAAAATTGATCAGCGCGACGAGCGAGCCGGGAATGACGTTGGATGCACCGGTGCCGGCATTGAGATTGGATACCTGGAACGAGGTCGGCGGAAAATCCGCGTTGCCCTCGTCCCAACGCTCCGCGGCCAGTTCGGCCAATGCGGGCGCAAAGACGTGAATCGGATTGAGCGCCTTGTCTGGATAGGCCACGTGCCCCTGCACGCCGCGCACCGTCAAGGTTCCTGACAAGGAACCGCGGCGGCCGACACGAATCAGGTCGCCGAGTTTTTCCTTGGAGGAAGGCTCGCCCACCACACACCAGTCGATCTTCTCGCCGATCTCACGCAAGTAAGCGGCGATGCGCCGCACGCCATCCACATTGGTCGGGCCTTCTTCATCGCTGGTGAGCAGCAACCCCACGCGGCCAGGATGATCCGGATGCATGGTGACGAAGCGCTCCAGCGCCACGGTCATCGCCGCCACGCCACTCTTCATGTCCGCCGCGCCGCGGCCGTAAAGACAGCCATCGCGCACGGTCGGCTCGAACGGCGGACTCTGCCAGGCTTCTTCCGGACCACTGGGCACTACATCGGTGTGGCCGAGAAAAATCAGCAGCGGACCCTCGCCCGGTGCGTTGTTCGCACCGTGCGTAGCCCAGAAGTTATCGACGTCGCCATAGCGTAGATGCTCGATGCGAAAACCGAGCCGCGCCAAGCGCGCGCCGATTTCCGGCAGGCAACCGGCATCTTCCGGTGTGATGGAGCGGCGGCGGATCAGGTCGACGGCGAGATCGAATACCTCACTCATAGGGGGTGCTCTGGTCCATTCTGCGTAGGCGTCACCGGCACTGTCCGTTCGCAGACCATAGGGCCATCGGCGAAGGCAGACTGGCCGTCTGTCGAGACGATGGACCGAAGGTATGCGGACGGACAGTGCCGGCCCCTACGCATTGAATTTTAAATGATGGGGTGATGTCCAGAAGGCCCGCAGGCTGCGCCGCGCGGCTTGAACAGACGGCCAGTCTGCCCTGCGCCGCGCAGCACAGCCTGCGGGCCTTCTGGACATCATGCCGTCTACGCAGAATGGACCAGATCACCCCGGACGTCCGAACAGCTTTTTGAAACCGTTATCGGTGAATCCCACGCTCACGGCGCCATCCGCTTGTACGAGCACCGGACGACGTACCAGCGCGGGATATTCTTTCAACAGCAACGTCCACTCCGGATCAGAACCGGGGTTCTTGCGCTGCGGCAACAGGTTGCGCCAGGTGGTGCCGGCTTTGTTGACCAGCTTTTCCCAGCCTCCGAGCTGCTGCGCCCAGGTTTTCAGCATGGCTGGCGGCACGGGATTCGCCCGGTAGTCGATGAACTCATGTGCGACGTCAAAACGTGTCAGCCAGTTGCGTGCCTTCTTGCAAGTATCGCAATTGGGAAGGCCATACAGCGTGACGGTGGGCTGGCTCATTACTCACCGCTCCGTAGCAGTTCGTTGATGCCGGTCTTGCTGCGCGTTTTCTCGTCGACCTGCTTGACGATGATCGCGGCGTACAAACTGTGGCTGCCGTCCTTCGCCGGCAGATTGCCGGCCACCACCACGCTGCCCGCGGGCACGCGGCCATAGCTGACTTCGCCGGTGGCGCGGTTGTAGATGCGCGTGGACTGGCCAAGAAACACGCCCATGCCGATCACGCTGCCGCGCTCCACCACCACGCCCTCCACCACTTCGGAACGCGCGCCAATGAAACAATTGTCTTCAATGATGGTGGGATTGGCCTGCAGCGGCTCCAGCACGCCGCCGATGCCGACGCCGCCGGAAAGATGCACGCCCGCGCCGATCTGCGCGCAGGAACCGACCGTAGCCCAGGTATCCACCATCGTTCCGGCGCCGACGTAAGCGCCGATGTTCACGTAGCTGGGCATCAGCACGGCGTCTTTCGCCACGTGTGCACCGCGGCGCACCAGCGCGCCGGGCACCACGCGTGCGCCAAGCGTTTCCAGTTCCGCATCGTTGCCGTGCTGGAAACGCAGCGGCACCTTGTCGAAAGCCAAAGCCGGACCGCCATCCACGACGCGGTTGCCGTTGATACGGAAATACAGCAATACCGCTTTCTTCAACCATTGATTGACGAGCCAGTCACCTTCGCCATTGGGAGCGGCCACGCGCTGCTCGCCTGATTCGAGCAGGTCCATCACTTGCGTAAGCGCCGGTCGCAGATGGGTTTCGATTTCGGCCTGGGTCAGGTCGTTACGGCGCTCGAAGGCGTCGTTGATAAGATTTTCGATGGACTGCATCAGAAGGACTCGTTGTTCAATCGATGACGAAGATTACAACCACCGCCGCGGAGGATGCCGTAGGTTGGGTTAGCGCAGCGTAACCCAACACGTTCGGCGGGGCATTGTTGGGTTACGCTGCGCTAACCCAACCTACGAATTCAAAGCAGCGTAAGTACGATGGGGAATATCGTTCCCGCCACCAGCAGCACGCTGATCACGACATGCTTGCGCGTATAGCGGTACGCCATGTACAGGCCAAGCAAGGTCGATATGAACAAACCCAGCGATACGAACGCGGAGAAAATCTTCAGCGGCAAGGGATGCCGGACCGTCGCCGCCGGTTTGTTCGCCAGCTCCGCGCTCACCGCCGGCGCAGGTGTCGCCGCAGGCTGGGCATTCTCCACGGGACGCACGCGGCGCTGAGGCAACACATCCGTTTGCTTCTTGTGCAATTGCGCCGCCACGGCCAGCCAGGCCGGCGGCTTGTAGTCGCTGCCACGGGAGGATTCATGCAGGCCGAATACCTGCAAGCCACCGGTGAACGCGAAGAACAGCACGGCAGGCGCGATGAACACGCCGATGTAGAGATGAAGCTGTCGGGCAAGTTTGAGAAATGTATGCGATGCAGACATGAGGGCACAGCCTTGAATGGCAGTTTTCAGCCAAACGGAAAGGGGGGATTGAGGATGACCGCTGACGCGGCCTGGCGGGAAATCATCCCTTGCGAGCTTGCGTAGCGTTGGGTAGGTACGGCTGTGCCTGGGCTACGCAGATAAGCTCTGTGGTCCGATCCGCTCCCGCAAAGCCTGCCACAAACGTTGTTGCTGTGTCTCGCTCAGCGGTGCATTGCGCCGGTCGGTAAGCTGGAAAAAGTCCTCCACGCGCTCGCCGAAGGTGGCGATGCGGGCATCGTGCACGCGCACTTCGCAGGCCATCATCACCTGCGTGACGGCGGCCAGCAGGCCAGGACGGTCGCTGCAGACCAATGCCATCTGCGTGCGGCCGTCGGATTGTTTGAAGTCGATGCGCGGCGTCATCTGGAAGTGTTTGAGATGCCGCGACATGCTGCGCCGCGGAGGCATGATCGGCGCCGATTGCGACAAGGCGCGATGCAGGCGTTGCTGCAATTCTTCCGCGCGCTCGTGATTCGCAGGCTTTTGCGTTTCCGCTTCCAGCAGCAGAAAGGTATCCATGGCCTTGCCATCCGGTGAGCTGAGCACGCGCGCTTCCATCACCGAAAAATGCAGGCGATCGAGCATGGCCGTGACGTTGGCGAACAAACCATCGCGATCGGGCGCATAGACGAACAGTTCGGTGCCGCCGCGCACCGATAGCGGGTTCACCGCAATCAACGGCAATTTGCCTTGCCCGTGCAGAATCTGCGAGGTCTGCCAGGCGATTTGCTCCGGTCGATGACGCAGAAAACTGACCATCGGGAAGCTATCCCAAAGCTGCGCCACGGTGGTTTGATCGTTGCCATCCGCAACCAGCATGGCCATGGCTTGCTCGCGGCATGCCTGCGCACGCGCAGCGGCGCCCGACGAGGGTTTTGCATCGCGACGCAAGGCATAGCGCGTGGCCGTATAGAGGTCCGCCAACAAGCGGTCCTTCCAGGCGTTCCACAAGCGCGGGCTGGTGCCGATGATGTCGGCGATGGTGAGCAGATACAGCTGGCCAAGGCGTTCGCGTCCACCGACGAGTTCGGCGAAGCGATGCACGACATCCGGATCGGTGATGTCTTGACGTTGCGCGGTGGTGCTCATCAGCAAGTGCCAGCGCACCAGCCAGGCGATGCGTTCGATGTCTTCATCCGGCAAGCCAAGTTTTTTGCCGAACGCGCGTGCGTCCTCTTCGCCGAGCACCGAATGATCGCCGCCGCGCCCTTTGGCGATGTCGTGGAATAGCGCGGCAAGCAGCAAAATTTCAGGCTTGGGCAGCGTCGACCACACTTCGCATGCGAGCGGAAATTCAGCTTGTGTCGCCGGATCAGCAAAGCGCGCAACGTTGCGCAGTACGCGCAGCGTGTGTTCGTCCACCGTATAAACGTGGAACAAGTCGTACTGCATGCGGCCGAATACTTTGCCGAAAGCAGGCAGGATCGCTGCGAGCAAGCCGTGGCGATTCATGCGCCAAAGCGCATCGACCGCGGGTGCGCCATGACGCAGCAATTGCAGGAAGGAAGCAATGACCGCCGGATCATCGGCCAATTGCGTACCCAGCGCCGCTGTTGCCTGATGAACGCGGCGCATGGTGTCGGCGGTAAAGCCGATCACGCCCTTTTGATCTAGTCTCGCAATAAAAATGTCCACCAGCGCCGCTGGGCGATGTGTGAACAAATCCGGATCACGCACGGCGATGCGTACGCCGTAGCGAATGAAATCCTCGCCTACTGCCTGTGGTTCGCTCGGTGGCTCCAGCATTTCCACGAAGCGTTCGGCAATCTGCATCCCCAGGCGTTCTACCTGGCTGGCAGCGCGGTAGTAGCCCTGCATGAATTGCTCGACGCCGAGGTTTTTTTCGTGCTCATCCTCGAAGCCGAGGCGTGCGGCGAGTGCGCGCTGGTAATCGAACAGCAGGCGTTCTTCCGGCCGCCCTGCTTCCAGATGCAAGGCAAAGCGATAGCGCCGCAGCGTGGCTTCGGCATGCAGCAAGGTGTCGCATTCGGCCGGATCGAGCAGGCCTTCGGTGACCATGTCGGGGAAATCGGGCGCATGCGCCAGGCGCTTGCCGAGCCAGCGCAGTGAATCCAGCATGCGCAATCCACCGGGGCCATCCTTGAGATTGGGCTCCAGGTTGTATGCCGTATCGTCGTAACGTGCGTGGCGCGCGTTGCGCTCGTCCAGACGCGCTTGCAGATAAGCGCGCGGTGGCCACATGTCCGGCGCTTCGACGATCGCGCGCAGACTTGCATCGAGCGCGGGATCGCCGGCCAGCCGGCGTGCATCGAGCAGGCTGGTGAACACACTGGCGTCCGCAGCGGCGAGTGTCTTGCATTGCTCCGGGTCGCGCACCGCATGGCCCACTTTGAGGCCGATATCCCAGAACGTCGCGAAGCATTGTTCCAGCGCGCGCAGGCGCGATGAGTCCGCGTGCCGGACCAGCGCCAGCAGGTCAATGTCCGAATACGGGAACAGCAGCCCACGCCCGAAACCACCAATGGCGAACAGCGCGGCGTCGTTCACTTCGCCCAGGCAAGCCATCCACACATGCGCCACGATGCGCGTGACCGATTCGCTACGTCGCTGGGCGAGCGCGGTGGCATCGGCGCCATCGCGGAAAGCCAGTGCGATGGCGCGATCAAGGTCGCCGACGAGTTGGCGCAGCGCGATGCGTGCTTCGGTGGACACACCGGAACGCGGCACTGCGACAGGTAGACGAGGTAAGGGCGGGAGGGAAACGGCGGACGGTGTCATCCGGAAACTTGCCTGGCGCATGGGTTGGGTGAACCCCAACATCATCGTCCAGATTGGCTTGGCGATGTTGGGGTTTGCACCCCAACCTGCGCGAATCAGGCATCCGGCCAGGGGGTCAGGATCTCGAAGCCGTCATCCGTCACCGCAATGGTGTGCTCCCACTGCGCCGACAAGGAGTGATCCTTGGTCACCACCGTCCAGCCGTCCGGCAACTGCTTGGTCTGCGGCTTGCCCGCGTTGACCATCGGCTCGACGGTGAAGGTCATGCCCTTTTGCAGCACCACGCCCGTACCGGGCTTGCCGTAATGCAGCACCTGCGGCTCGTCGTGATAGACCTTGCCGATACCGTGGCCGCAGTACTCACGCACCACCGAGAAACCAGCGGCTTCCGCATGTTTCTGGATGGCGTGGCCGACATCGCCCAGGGTGGCGCCGGGGCGCACGGCCTGGATGCCGCGCATCATCGCCTCGTAGGTGGTCTCCACCAGGCGCTTTGCCAGCACGCTGGGCGTGCCGACGTAATACATGCGGCTGGTGTCCCCGTGCCAGCCGTCCTTGATGACGGTGACGTCCAGATTGATGATGTCGCCTTCCTTCAGCACCTTGCCGGGGCTGGGAATGCCGTGGCAGATCACATGGTTGACCGAGGTGCACAGGGTCTTGGGGAAGCCGTGGTAGCCCACGTTGGCGGGGGTGGCCTTCTGCACGTTCACGATGTGCTCGTAGGCGAGCCGATCCAGGTCCTCGGTGGTGACGCCGGGTTTTACGTGCTCCTTGAGCATGGCCAGCACTTCGGCGGCCAGCTGGCCTGCCACGCGCATGCCTTCGAGGTCTTGGGCGGATTTGAGGGTGATTGCCATAGGTCCGTAGTGATATGGCGGCAAGCGAGCCAAAAACCAGCTCAACTTGCCGCGAAGCGATGGTCCCGGCTACAATTTCCGGGTTTTGCAGACCGCTTCCGGCCCATTCAGGCCCACACGGCGCAAAGCGAAGCGGGATTGTAACCGCCATGCGGTACAAGCCCAACCAATGCCACACACGTATCGGCACCGTCTTCGGGGTGCTGTAGCTGCCCTTCTCCAAGCCACGGGCACTACGGTCGAAGCTGGGGATACGTGGAGGTCCCAACCCCCGGGCCACTCGAAAAAGGCCCACTGCAGGAGTACTACCATGGCTCAAGTCACCATGCGCCAGATGCTGGAAGCTGGCGTGCATTTCGGTCACCAGACCCGCTACTGGAACCCGAAGATGGCCCCGTACATCTTTGGCGCCCGCGGCAAGATCCACATCATCAATCTCGAAAAGACCCTGCCGCTGTTCACCGACGCGATGAACTTCCTGTCGGGTCTGGCTCAGAAGCGCGGCACCGTGCTGTTCGTGGGCACCAAGCGTTCCGCCCGCGAAGCCCTGGCCGAAGAAGCCGCCCGCGCCGGCATGCCCTTCGTTACCGCCCGCTGGCTCGGTGGCATGCTCACCAACTTCCGCACCGTCAAGCAGTCCGTTGGCCGCCTGAAGGAGCTGGAAGCCGCCGAAACCGATGGCAGCTTCGAAAAGCTGGTCAAGCACGAAGTGCTGGCCCTGCGCCGCGAGCGCGCAAAGCTGGAAAACTCGCTCGGCGGCATCAAGAACATGAATCGCCTGCCTGACGCGCTGTTCGTGGTCGACATCGGCCATGAAAACATCGCCGTGCAGGAAGCCAAGAAGCTCGGCATTCCCGTCATCGCCGTGGTTGACACCAACTACAACCCGGAACTGGTGGACTACCCGATCCCGGGCAACGACGACGCCATCCGCGCCATCCAGCTGTACGCCCGCGCTGCTGCCGATTCCATCCTGGAAGGCAAGGCTGCCGCGCCGGCCGCCGCACAGGGCGACGCTAACGAGTTCGTCGAACTGGACGAGGCAGGCAACCCGGTTGCGAAGGAAGAGGACGATCGCCGCTCGGCTCCGCCGCGCCGCAACGCACCGGCCAAGAAGGGTTCCGGCCGTGGTGACCGTGACGGCGGCCGTGGCGGTCGCAACGACCGCGGTGGCCGTGGAGGCCGCGTGCAGCAAGACACCGCTGACGCCGACTAAGTCTTACAACAACGCCGGATGCAACAGCGCCCGGCGTCCCAAGTTTTCGAGGATCCCATGAGCAATATTTCCGCCCAACTGGTCAAGGAACTCCGCGAGCGTTCCGGTGCCGGCATGATGGAATGCAAGAAGGCGCTGGTCGAAAACAATGGCGACATCGAAGTCGCCATGGAATGGCTGCGCAAGTCGGGCCTCGCCAAGGCCGACAAGAAGGCCGGCCGCGTGGCCGCCGAAGGCCGCATCGTTGCCGCCCAGGCCAACGGCCATGCCGTACTGGTCGAAGTGAACTGCGAAACCGACTTCGTCACCAAGAACCCTGACTTCGTGACCTTCAGCGACAATGTCGCCGAGATCGCACTGAAGTCCGGCGCCAAGGACGTCGACGCGCTGAAGGCAGCCGCCTATCCGGGCGGCGGCACGGTTGAAGAAGCCTCCAAGGCCCTGGTCGCCACCATCGGCGAGAACATCCAGGTTCGCCGCATGGCGCAGGTGTCCAGCGATGGCGTGATCGCCAGCTATCTGCACGGTGGCCGCATCGGCGTACTGGTGGCGCTGAAGGGTGGTTCCGACGAGCTGGCCAAGGGCATCGCCATGCATGTGGCCGCCATGAATCCGCAGTTCGTGCGCGCTGAAGACGTACCTGCCGATTTCCTGGCGAAGGAAAAGGACATTGCGCTGAGCCAGATGTCCGACAAGGAAAAGAACAAGCCTGCCGACATCCTGGAAAAGATCGTCAGCGGCAAGGTTGCGAAGATCATTTCCGAAGTCACCCTGCTCGGCCAGGCCTACGTGCTGGACACCAACGTGACCGTTGCTGACGCGCTGAGGAAGGAAGGCGCCGACGTGGTCTCGGTGGCACGCCTGGCGGTCGGCGAAGGCATCGAGAAGGTGGAAGAAGATTTCGCCGCTGAAGTGATGAAGCAGGCAGGTCTGGCGTAATCGCCAAGACATCGCTTGAATGAAAAGGCCGCGGGAAACCGCGGCCTTTTTTTGTAGGCTGGGTTAGCGCAACGTAACCCAGCGCACTTCAAACGAAGCGGTTTGTTGGATAGCTCGACGCTATCCAGCCTACGGAACACCACGAAGCAAAACAGGCTCCGACTTCACTCTCGGCTGCAGCAGATCCCACTTATTGCCGTACAAATCCTCAAACACCGCCACGATGCCATACGGCTCTTCGCGAGGCTGTTCCATAAAACGCACGCCGCACGCTCGCATCGCTTCGTAGCGTGCATAGAAATCGTCAACGTGCAGGAAGAGGAACACGCGCCCACCACCCTGCTCTCCCACGCAAGCATCCTGCCCAGCCGTACTTGCTTGCGCCAGCAACAGACGTGTTTCGCGCGAACCAGGTGGCGCCACCAATACCCAACGCTTACCCCCGCCCAGCGGCGTGTCTTCGATCAGCTCAAAATCCAGGCAACCGGTATAGAACGCAATGGCTTCATCGTAATCACGCACCAGCAGTGCAACGGCGGCGATGGCATGGCGCATGGCGAACTCCGGCTGTGAGTGCAGTGTGAAACCTCATCAAGCATAAAAGCATGCGCTGACGTCTGCGACGGCCTCCGCTACAATGCGGCCGTTTTGCTCAAGGCATTTGTACGCAATGCCTGATAGCAATCGAGAAATGCCCTATGCGGCGTTTTCCAGCCTTCACCCTACAACCGGAGCCCTCATGAGCGACCAGCCAAAGTACCGACGCATCCTGCTCAAACTCTCCGGCGAAGCACTGATGGGCGAAGCCGACTACGGCATCGACCCCAAGGTGATCGGCCGCTTGGCCGACGAAATCATCGAAGTGCAGAAGATCGGCGTGCAGGTTGGCGTCGTGATCGGCGGCGGCAACATTTTCCGCGGCGCAGGCCTGGCAGCAGCCGGCATGGACCGCGTCACCGGTGATCACATGGGCATGCTGGCAACAGTGATGAATGCACTGGCCATGCAGGATTCGATCGAGAAACGCGGCGGCTTTGCCCGCGTGATGAGCGCCATCCAGATTCATGACGTAGCCGAGGATTTCATCCGTCGCCGCGCGATTCGCCACATCGAAAAAGGTCGCATCGTGCTGTTCGCCGCAGGCACCGGCAACCCCTTCTTCACCACCGACTCGGCCGCTGCGCTGCGCGCTGTCGAAGTGGGCGCCGATCTGTTGCTCAAAGCTACCAAGGTCGACGGCGTCTACACCGCCGATCCGGCCAAGCACAGCGACGCCAAGCGATTCGAGCGGCTCACCTACGACCAGGTGATCGAACGCAAGCTGGCCGTCATGGACACCGCCGCCATTGCACTGTGCCGCGACCATCGCATGCCGCTGCGCATCTATGACATGACCGTGCCGGGCAACCTGATGCGCATCATGCATGGCGAGCCGATCGGCACCTTGGTCGACGCAAGCTGACCACCTACCCTGTTTCCCACTTCCTCCCTGGGGAGGGGGTGGGAAGTTACTGTTATACTTGCCGGCTTGCACGCCATCGGGTGATTTCACATGCTCAACGACATCAAACGCGATGCCCAGACCCGCATGGGCAAGAGCATCGATGCCCTCAAGCACGACTTGTCCCGCCTGCGCACCGGTCGCGCGAGCACGACGCTGGTTGATGGCATCAAGGTGCCTTACTACGGCTCGGACATGCCATTGAATCAAGTGGCATCGGTGTCCCTGGCCGACGGTCGCTCGATCGTCATCACGCCATTCGAAAAGAACATGGTCGGCCCCGTCGAGAAAGCCCTGCTGGCTTCCGATCTCGGCATCACGCCAACCACCGCCGGCACGGTCATTCGCCTCAACATGCCGCCGCTCACCGAGGAGCGCCGCCGCGAGCTGGCCAAGCATGTGTCGCACGAAGGGGAGAATGCGAAGATCGCCATCCGCAACGTGCGCCGTGATGCCTTGCAGCAGGTCAAGGATCTGCTCAAGGAGAAGAAGATCACCGAAGACGAAGAGCGCAAGGCGGACGAAGAAATCCAGAAGCTCACCGACCAATTCGTCAAGGAAGTCGACAAATTGGCCAAGGCAAAAGAAGAAGAATTGATGTCCATGTAAGGCCATCGCAGCATGCCGAGTCAGTCAACGGCCGGCATGCGCGTCCACGCCGCTTGACGGAGGAGCAAAGAAGGGTGAGAGGTCCATCTTGCACTGCCACCGTCCCCACGTGGGCTCCGGGCCGACGGAACGCGTGAACCCGCTTCCGCCATCATTGTCCCTGCAGCGGGGGCAGAACAGGGCCTATATGTGGCCTTTCGCTGGCGAATGCGCTTTCGGCAAGCTCCCGGACGCAGCAGCGTAGCCGCCACCGTTACTCTCCATCCATGACCACGACCACGCTCAAACACATACCGCGCCACATCGGCATCGTGATGGATGGCAATGGGCGCTGGGCGAAAGCCCGTCATCGCCCTCGCAGCTTTGGCCACAACGCCGGCCGCAAAGCCGTGCGCGAGGTTGTGGAAGGCTGCATTCGCCATGGCGTGGAGGCGCTGACGCTGTTCGCCTTCTCCAGTGAAAATTGGCAGCGGCCACCGGACGAAGTCAGCGCGCTGCTGGATCTCTTCATGCGCGCGCTGGACAAGGAAGTGGACGAGCTGGACGAAAACGGGGTGCGCCTGCGCTTCATCGGGGACCTGTCCGCCTTCGACAACGTGCTACGAAAGCGCATGGTCGACGCGATGCATCGCACCTCGGGCAATATCAAGCTGCATCTAAATATCGCGGTGAACTATGGCGGCCGCTGGGACGTCGTCCAGGCGGCGCGCAAAGCGGCCATGGCGGTGGCGCAAGGCGAATTATCGGTGGATGACATCGACGAGGCGTCATTCGACCGCTGGACCAGTCTGTCCGAGGTGCCGCCGCTGGATCTGTTCATTCGTACCGGCGGCGACCATCGCATCAGCAATTTCTTGCTGTGGCAGTTAGCCTATGCCGAGCTGTACTTCACCGAGACACTGTGGCCGGACTTCAACCAGGCTTCGCTGCAGCTTGCCATCAACGACTTTGCCCGTCGCGAGCGGCGCTTCGGCCGTACCGGCGACCAAGTCGCCCAGGCAGCGGTACGTTGAATCTGCTTGCGGTGCGCCGGCGGCCTGGTCTGAATCTTTCTGCTCAAGGGGCGAGGAGTAACCACGGCATGCGTGCCGACATGCGACGACGTGTAAAACCGGCCAGCGCCCGTGTCTTCTGCCACTCCCTTTCACGCGTAGCAGCTGTCGCTGCGGGCCACTAGGAAACCCCATGCTGCGACAGCGTGTCATTACCGCCCTGCTCCTTGCGCCGCTGGCGATCCTGCTGATCCTGCTGCTGCCGACCAGCGTATTCGCCTGCCTGCTGGCCGCAGCCTTTTTGGCCGCGACCTGGGAGTGGTCACGCTTGGCCGGCATGACAAGCCGCGTGGCGCGCGGTGTCCTGCTCGGCTTCGCCCTGCTGGTCTTCATTGCTCTGTGGGTGTTGCAAGGCACACCGTGGCTATGGCCCGCAGTGATCGCGGCCGGCGTGGCCTGGTGGCTGCTGGTGTGCGTATGGTTGCGCCACTTCGCCTTCGCGGCGGCGCCAACCCCTGAGAACCGCAATCTGAAACTGCTGGCCGGAGCCTTCGTGGTGTTCCCTGCCTGGGTGGCCGCGCTGGATATTCACGGCAGCCCATCGCACGGCCATGCATGGACGTTCCTGGCCATGCTGCTGGTGTGGGCGGCCGACACTGGCGCTTATTTCGCCGGCAGCTGGTTTGGCAAGGGCAAGCGCAAGCTGGCGCCGCAGATCAGTCCTGGCAAGACCTGGGTCGGCGTATACGGCGCGTTCGCCACCAGTTCCTTGGTGGCAGCTGCGGCCGGATGGCTGCTGGGCGTGCATGATCTGCGCCTGCTAGGCCTGATCATGGTCACCACCGTGACGGTGGCCGCCTCGATCATCGGCGATTTGCTGGAAAGTCTGATGAAACGCCACGCGAACGTGAAAGACTCCGGCGCCCTTTTTCCTGGCCACGGCGGCCTGCTGGACCGCCTCGACAGCGTGTTCGCAGCCTTGCCGGTGTTTGCGCTGGGGAAGCTCTTGCTGGGGCTTTGAGCCTGACCGCGCCTTTCGTCGCCTCCGGCAAGCAGGCGAGGAGGAAGGAACGGAACTGCCGCTGCCGACCGCGGTCGATATCCCATCCCGAGCGTACGCCACCGCGCAGCTTTTCTGGTCGCCCGGCGGGTACTTCGCAACGCTTGCTGATAAGCTTTGAATTCCTAAGAAGACGTACCTGCTTTGATGAATCCCTTTTTCGGCTCGGTGTTCTGGTTACTGGTCACGCTCGGCGTGCTGGTCACCTTTCATGAATTCGGACACTACTGGGTCGCCCGCCGCTGCGGTGTGAAAGTCCTGCGTTTCTCGGTCGGCTTCGGCCGTGCGATATGGAAGCGCATCGGCCGCGACGGCACCGAATACCAGATCGCCGCGATTCCCCTCGGTGGCTACGTCAAGATGCTCGACGCGCGCGAGGGTGAGGTTGACCCTGCCGAACGCCATCAAGAGTTCACCGCGCAGCCGATCTGGAAGCGCATCGCCATCGTCGCCGCCGGCCCGGGTTTCAACATCATCTTCACCATTGCCGCGTTCTGGCTGATGTTTGTCATGGGCCGCACCGACTACGCGCCTATCGTGACCGCTGCGCCGCAAAGCCTGGCCGCTGAAGCGGGCATCCATGCAGGCGATCGTCTGCTGACGGTGGGCGGACAACCGGTCACCACCTGGAGTGGCTCGTACGACGCCATCGCCAACGCGCTGCTAGGCCGTACTCCCCTGGCCCTCACCGTGCGCGGTACAGATGGCACGCAACGCTCGCTGGTACTACCGCTCAATCGCCTGCCCCCTGGCGAAGACGTGGGGCAATACCTGGACAAGCTCGGCTTGGAGCTGGCACCACCGCCGCCCATCGCCGCCACCGTCGAACCCGGCGATCCTGCAGCACTGGCTGGCTTGCAGGGCGGCGATCGTATCCTGCGCATCAACGGCACCGCAGTGAAGAATGATTTCAATGACATCGGCACGCTGGTGAAGGCTGCGGCGGTGAAATCACCACGGCTTTCGGTGGACGTCGAGCGTCATGGCAAGCCGATGAACTTCATCGTCACCGCGCAGATGAAATCCGAAAAAGGCCTGCCTGCACAGTGGATCATCGGCATCACCAGCCCGGCCGCCGAAGTCGCCGTCCAGCATTACGGCCCGATCAAGGCAATGGTTGAATCGCTGAGCCTCACCTGGCAGCGCACGACCGACACCTTCAGCATGGTCGGCAAGATGATCACCGGCGAGGCGTCGACGAAGAACATTTCTGGCGTCATCGGCATTGCGCAGGTCGCCAACGCGGCAGCGCAAATGGGGCTGGATCGCTTCCTGGAGTTCCTCGGCCTGGTGTCGCTGAGCCTGGCCATCATCAACCTGCTGCCCATCCCGGTCTTGGATGGCGGCCATCTGCTGTATTACCTTATCGAGCTGATCAAAGGCAGCCCAGTCAGCGAACGGACCATGATCGCGGGCCAGTACGTGGGCATCGCCTTGTTGTTCACGCTGATGGGGTTGGCGTTCTACAACGACATCCATCGCATCATCCTGCCCTCGTGAGACGGATGCGCGCCGCCTGCAACCTCATGGTTGAGTGCTGGCCGCGGTCATCCTGTTGCGTGGCAAACCTCGCGCCTTGCGCGGTAACCGGTGCCTCTTTGCCGGCCATGCCAGCGCAAGTGGGGAACAACATGAAGCCGGCATGATGCCGGCTTTGGAAAAAAATGCAGCGGGGCGGCCGCATGGCCGCCCCGTCCGAATAACACAACGGAATCGACGATGAAGCGTATCGCCGCCCTGATCCTGCTTGCCTCCCTATCCACCAGCGCGTTTGCGCTGGACCCTTTCGTCGTTTCCGACATCCGCATTGAAGGCCTGAACCGCATTTCCGCGGGCACCGTGTTCAACTACCTGCAGATCAACAAGGGCGACCGGCTCACCACCGAAGAAGCCCAGCAGGCCATTCGCGCCCTGTATGGCACCAAGTTCTTCAGTGACGTGGAACTGGAGCGCGACGGCAACATCCTGGTGATCAAGGTGACCGAGCGCCCGTCGATCGCCAAGCTGTCGATCCGCGGCAACAGCGACATCAAGACTGACGACCTGAAAAAGGGCCTGAAGGAAATCGGCCTGTCCGAAGGCGAAACCTTCGACCGCCTGGCACTGGACCGCGTGCAGCAGGAGCTGATCCGCCAGTACTACAACCGCGGCAAGTACAACGTGTCGGTGATCCCGCACGTCACCACGCTTGACCGCAACCGCGTGTCCATCGACATCGAAATCCGCGAAGGCAAGGTTGCCAAGGTCAAGGAAGTGAACATCGTCGGCAATACGGCGTTCACCGACAAGGAAATCGAAGACAACTTCGAGACCGGTACGACCAACCTGCTGTCGTGGTATTCGAAGAACGACCAGTATTCGCAGGACAAGCTGTCGGGTGACTTGAAGAAGCTGCAGTCCTACTACATGGATCGCGGCTACGCCGACTTCGGCATCGATTCGACCCAGGTCACCATTGCGCCGGACAAGCGTGCGATGTACATCGCCGCCGACGTGGTCCAGGGCGACATCTATCACATCTCCGGCACGCACCTGCTCGGCCAATTGATCCTTCCCGAAGACACCCTGCGCAAGCTGGTGTTCGTGAAGGATGGCGACCTGTTCAACCGCCGCGCCATCGAAGCCACTTCCGATTCGATCAAGGCACTGCTGGCCAACATCGGCTACGCCTTCGCCAAGGTCAACTCAGTACCCAAGCTCGATAAAGACAAGAAGACCGTTGACGTGACCTGGTACATCCAGCCGGGTCCGCGCGTGTATGTGCGCCGCGTGATCTTCCAGGGCAACACCCGCACGGAAGACGACGTGTTGCGCCGTGAAATGCGCCAGCTCGAAGGTTCCTGGTATTCGCAGGCGGCGATCGACCGCTCGAAGATCCGCCTGCAGCAGTTGGGCTACTTCAAGACGGTCACCATCGACAAGCAGACCGTGCCCGGCAGCGACGATGAAGTCGACTTGACGGTAAAGGTGGAAGAACAGTCCGCCGGCAGCCTGACCTTTGGCGTGGGTTACTCGCAGTACTCGGGCATCATCCTGTCCACCTCGGTATCACAGAAGAACTTCCTCGGCACCGGCGACCAATTCAGTATTGGCGCGCAGCGCAGCGACTATCTCACCTCGATCAATGCGGGCTACTACAACCCGTATCTGACCGAGAACGGCATCGGCATCGGCTACAACGCTACGTTCTCCAAGGCGGACTACAGCAGCCTGGGTAGCCAGTACGCCAGCTATTCGAATAGCACCAAGTCGTTCTCCACCACGCTCGGCATTCCGATTACCGACTTCGACCGCCTCAGCGGCAGCCTTGGCATCGGCAGCACCAAGATCAACACCTACGAAGGCTATACGCCACAGGTGCTGATCGACTACATCAACGCATTGGGTCATCAAACCATCCATACCTGGACCGGTTCGCTGAGCTGGATTCACGACACGCGCAACTCGTACTGGGCACCGACGCACGGCGGACAGCTCACCGCGGGCGTAAACGTGGCGCTGCCAGGTTCCACGGTGCAGTACTGGACCTTCAACGGCGAGGCCAACCATTACTGGCCGCTCTGGAAGGGCTTCGTGCTGTACCTGGACGGCAAGGTGGCCTACGGCGATACCTATGGCACGCAAAAATTCAAGAGCACGACGGCCGACTACGACCCCGCCACCGGCGTGGGCTACAAAGCCGGCGACAAAGTCACGTTCCCGTTCTGGATGAATTTCTACGCAGGCGGCGTGACCGATCTGCGTGGCTTCCAGGACAACACGCTCGGCCCGCGCGCCTGTGCCGGCTTCGACACCAGCACCGGCAAGCCCATCCAGCCGGCAGCCAATGGCTACTGCCAAGGCAGCGCCTACACCTATGCACAGCCGATCGGCGGTGCCTTCAAGGTGCTGGGTACGGCCGAGCTGTATCTGCCGCTGCCGTTCCTGAAGGACATCAACACCGCACGCGTGTCGCTGTTCGTCGACGTGGGCCAGGCATACAAGGACGTGCAGAGCTTCAGCGCCAGCCAGCTCGATGCATCCGCCGGTGTTTCGCTGCACTGGCAAGCACCCATCGGCCCGCTGATCATCAGCCTGGGCATGCCGTTCCGCACGCAGCCCGCCGACCGGCAGTACGAAGAACGTATCCAGTTCACCTTCGGCAGCCAGTTCTGATTGCCATCAACCTACGACGCCGCGGCCCAGTCCGCGGCGTCGCGTTTTTCAGCCTGAAAAACGCACGCTCGCGCACACCGGTTTTTCCAATCTGATCGCCCTGCCATCGCTCCGTGGCATTCCCAAGTTCGACGCTCTGCTCGCGAAGTGAGGGAACGATGCAAGCTGTCCGCTCCGTGATCGCCAACTCATCCAACCTGTCACGCAGGCAACGGACGCTTGTCTGGGGCGCTGCAGTGGCGCTGCTTTTGCTGTTTGCCATGCAGGTATTCAACGTGGTGCGGCAGGAGTCGCTCAGCTGGGACGAAGGCGACCACATCTTTGCCGGCTATATGGGATGGAAAACCCACGACTTTGGGTTCAATCCCGAACATCCGCCGCTGATGAAAGCCGTGGCGACGATCCCGCTGCTGGGATTGCCGTTGAGGGTGCCGACCGACCAGCATCGTTTCTTCAAGGACGAGGCCTATCTTGATGGCCGCGCCTTGTTGTTCGACAACGCGCCATTCAGTGCGCAGTCTTTGACCTTGCGTGTGCGGCTGGCAGCCGGCGTGGTGGCGCTGTTGCTGGCCGTGCTGGTGTTTGCGGCAGCGTGGGAAATGTTCGGCGCTGGCGCGGCGTTGCTGGCACTTACGCAGCTGTGTTTCGAACCGAACGTGCTGGCACATAGCGCCCTGGTCACAACCGACATCGGCGTTTCCTGTTTCCTGCTGGCCTCGGTGTACGCGTTCTATCGCTACAACAAAACCCCTTCACCGTGGCGCTTGTTGATCGCAGGCGTGGCGTCCGGACTCGCCCTGGCGACGAAGCACTCCGCCATCCTGCTGGTGCCGATGCTTGCCGCACTCGCCGTTGTGGAGCTCGTCTGCCCGGCTGATCGCAACACCCTGCTCGACGCACCTTTACCCAAGCGCATCTTGCGGCTGGGTGGCGTCCTGGTCGCTATCGGTGCCATCGGCCTCGTGGTGCTGTGGAGCTTCTACGGTTTTCGCTATGCCGCGCGCCCGGATGGACTCCAGCTTGCTCCGTCATTGATCGATTATGTGAAACCGCTGCGCCCCCTCGAGGCCAAAGGCATCCTGCTGCTGGCGCGCTGGCATGTGCTGCCGGAATCCTATCTCTATGGCCTCACGGACGTGCGCTCGATGGCCAATGGCATGCCGAGTTTCATCTTCGGCAAGGTCTACGACCATGGCGTCTGGTTCTACTTCCCGGCCGTCTTGGCGATCAAATCCACGCTCGGCTTTCTCGGCATGCTGCTGCTTGCGCTCATCGCACTCGTTGCGCGCAGATGGCAACGCCCACGCGAAGCGCTGTACCTGCTGCTGCCCGCGCTGATCTATCTGTGGGTGGCGATGCAGTCCAGCCTGAATATCGGCGCACGCCACATCTTGCCGGTGTACGCCTTCCTGCTGGTGTTTACTGCGGGCGGTTGCTGGGCATGGATCCAACGCGGTGGTGCCTGGCAACGCAAATCGGCCGTGCTGGTGGCCGTCTTGCTGGCCACGCATGTGACATCGTCGGTACGCGCCTATCCCAACGACATGGCCTATTCGAACGAACTGTGGGGAGGCCCGTCACAAACCTACAAGGTTCTGACGGACTCAAGCGCGGATTGGGCACAACAACTGCTGGCCGTGAAGCAATATCTGGACAGCCGCGGCATCAAGGACTGCTGGTTCGCCTATTTTGCGCAGCCTTTCATTCGGCCTGCGGACTACGGCATTCCGTGCAAGCTGCTGCCGACACCCGATGGCATCTGGCAGAAGATGGACACCGACGTGCCGCCAGTCATCCACGGACCAGTGCTGATCAGTGCGGGCGACTGGACGTGGTACGAGATGGGCCCAGCCTCGCCCAACCCTTACCAGGCGTTTCAACACCTGCAACCGGTGGCCAACATCCAGGACGGCGTGCTGGTTTACGAAGGCGACTTCCACGTGCCGCTGGCTTCGGCGCTCGGCCATATCCAGCGTTCCAGCAACCTGCTGGAGCAGAAGAAAACCGCCGAGGCCGTCGCCGAGGCACGCACTGCCGTGGCCATCGCGCCCGATGCCGTGCAAGCCCAGTTGGCGCTTGGCGACGCGCTGGCGGCGCAGGCTGACAGCGCCGGTGCCAACGCCGCTTATCAGGCCGCATTGAGTGCGACCGCACAGATGGCGCCAGACGCACGGGAAACCTGGAGCGAACGCATCCGGCAGAAGATACGCAAGACGACCTCGCCATGAACGCAGCAGGGGGCTGAGCCTCTACAATGCGGCCGCTGCCTTGGAGTTTGAGGAATGAATCCAACCCGTTACAGCGTTGCCCAGCTTGCCGAACGTTTCGCCCTGGAATTCCAGGGTGACGGGGCGCGCATCATCGATGGCGTCGGCACGCTCGCCGGTGCAGGTCCAACCCAGCTGAGTTTTCTTTCCAACAACAAGTACGCCGCACAACTGGCAAGCACGCGCGCCGGCGTGGTGGTGGTCCATCGCGATGCCGCGGAAAGCTGCCCCACCGCGGCGCTGATCGCACGCGACCCCTATGTGGCCTACGCGCACATTGCCGCCCTGTTCGAGCGCCTGCCGGCCGCGACGCCGGGCGTCCATGCCACGGCGGTCGTTGCGCCGAGTGCGCAGGTCAGTCCGTCGGCAAGCATCGGCCCCTGCTGCGTCATCGAAGACGGTGCCGTGGTGGAAGACGGCGCCATTCTCGGGCCGCACTGCATCATCGGCCCTGAGTGCACGGTCGGCGCGCAATCGCGACTGGTCGCGCGCGTCACCTTGGTGATCCGCGTGACGCTCGGCAAGCGCGTGCTGGTGCATCCCGGCGCCGTGATCGGTTCGGATGGCTTCGGCCTGGCGTTCGATCGCGACCATTGGGTGAAGCTGCCGCAGCTGGGGGGCGTGCGCATCGGCGACGACTGCGAAATCGGCGCCAACACCACCATCGACCGCGGTGCGCTGGATGACACCGTGCTGGAAGAAGACGTGCGCCTGGACAACCAGATCCAGATCGCCCACAACGTTTACATCGGTGCACATACCGCCATGGCCGGCTGCGCCGCCGTGGCCGGCAGTGCGAAAATCGGCCGTTATTGCATGATCGGCGGCAACGCCGGCGTGCTTGGCCATCTCGAATTGGCCGACCGGGTTACCATAACGGCCAAGAGCCTGGTGACGCATTCGATTCGGGAGGCTGGCGAGTATTCCTCCGGGGTGCCGCTGCAGGAGAACCGACAGTGGCGCCGCAATGCTGCGCGCTTCAAGCACCTGGACGAATACGCGCGCCGATTGTCGGCGCTGGAAAAGGATAAGAATGATGAGTGATAACGTTACCCCGATCACGCTGCCGGTAGGCGTCGAGCAAATCCAGCAGTTGCTGCCTCACCGCTATCCGTTCCTGCTGGTGGATCGCGTAATCGAGATCGTGCCCGAGCAAAGCGTGGTGACGCTGAAGAACGTCACCATCAACGAGCCGTTTTTCAATGGCCATTTCCCCGGCCACCCGGTGATGCCCGGCGTGCTGATCGTAGAGGCCATGGCGCAATCTGCCGGTCTGCTTACCCAGATCAGTGCGCGCCTGAAGGGCAGCGCGGCCAGCCCGCTGTTCTACCTGGCCAAGGTCGACAACGCGCGTTTCAATGCACCGGTGATGCCGGGCGATCAGCTGCGCATGGAAGTGAAGCTCAAGCGCCTGTTGCGCAGCATGGGCCTGTTCGAGGCGCGCACTCTGGTCGATGGCCGCGAAGTGGCCAGCTGCGAATTGATGTGCGCGGCGAGGTCGGAGAAATGATCCACCCCACTTCGATTCACCCCACCGCGCAGATCGATCCCTCGGCCGTCATCGGCAAGAACGTAAGCATCGGCGCCTTCACCGTCATCGGCGCCGAGGTGGAAATTGGCGACAACACGGTGATCGGCCCGCATGTGGTGATTCAGGGCCCCACCAAGATCGGTCGCGACAATCGCATCGCGCAGTTCGCTTCGCTCGGTGGCGACCCGCAGGACATGAAATACGGCGGCGAACGCACCGAACTGGCCATCGGTGATCGCAACCTCATCCGCGAATTCGTCACCATCAACCGCGGCACCGGCGAAGGCGGCGGTGTTACCCGCATTGGCAACGACAATTGGCTGCTGGCTTACGTGCACGTCGCGCACGATTGCAAAATCGGCAACCACACCATTTTCTCCAACTACTCGGCGCTGGCCGGTCACGTGGAAGTGGGTGACTGGACCGTTTTCGCGGGTTATTCCGGCGCGCACCAGTTCTGCAAGATCGGCGAACACGCCTTCATCGCCATGGGCTGCCTGCTCGGCGCCGACGTGCCGCCGTTCCTGATGATGGCCAACGACCAGGCAGGCCGTCCGCGCGGACTCAACACCACCGGCCTCAAGCGCCGCGGCTTCGAGCCGGAACGCATCACCGCGATCAAGCGCGCCTACCGCACGCTCTACACCTCCGGCCTGTCGCTGGCCGAGGCGCGCGAGCAGCTCGCCACGCAGGCCAAGGAAAGCGAAGACGTACGGGCGATGCTGGAATTTCTGGAACGCAGCGAACGCGGGTTGGCCCGTTGATATGCGCCTCGCATATCAACCAATCAAATACCAGCTTTTGCTCTAGATGCCACCATGCATGCTGATGCCACAGCTCCGCTGATCGCCCTGATCGCCGGCGAAGACTCCGGCGATCAACTCGGTGCCGATCTGATCAACGCCCTGCGGCGCCACTATCCCGATGCACGCTTCGTCGGCATCGGCGGCCGCCGCATGCAGGAGCACGGTTTCGAATCGTGGTACGACATCCGCGAGCTGTCGCTGTTCGGTTTTGCGGAAGTGATCAGCCATCTGCCGCGCCTGCTGAAATTGCGCAAGGAACTGATCGCGCGCCTGCTGGCGGCCAGGCCCGCCATCGTGGTCGGCATCGACGCACCCGATTTCAATCTTGGCCTGGAACACCGCTTGAAGCAGGCTGGCCTGCACACCGTGCATTACGTCAGCCCATCCATCTGGGCTTGGCGCGAAAAGCGCGCGGACAAGATCGGCCACAGCGTGCATCGCGTGTTGTGCCTGTTCCCGATGGAACCGCCGATCTACGCGCGCCATGGCATCGATGCGCGTTTCGTCGGCCATCCACTGGCCGATCGCTTTCCGCTCGTATCGGATCGCGTACCGGCACGCCGTACCTTGCAATTGCCGCTCGACGCGCCTGTATTGGCGTTGCTGCCCGGCAGCCGCCATTCCGAATTGGAACGCATGGGCGCGATTTTTGTGGATGCAGCGCGACGCATCGCCACGGCCATGCCTGGCTTGCGCGTGGTGATTCCCGCCGCCAATTCGCGTGCGCTCGCCACGCTCAAAACCATGCTTGCACGCGGACCACACGACGACGCCTCGCCTATCCTGATCGACGGCCACGCCCATGAAGCGATGCTTGCCGCTGACGTGGTGCTGCTGGCATCCGGCACCGCCACGCTGGAGGCGATGCTTGCCAAGCGCCCGATGGTGGTGGGTTATCGCGTGTCGCCCTTGAGCTATCGCATAGCGCGCTTGTTCAACATGCTCAAGACCGACGTGTACGCCCTGCCCAACATCCTCGCCCGCGCCTGCGGCATGGGCAAAGACGCCATGCTGGTGCCGGAACTGATGCAGGATGATTTCACCGCGGAGAAACTCACGCACGCCACGTTGCAGCTGTTCCGTGACAGCGAACGGCGCGGCGCCATCGTCGCGGCCTTCGAACAATTGCACGAAGCCCTGCGCGGTCATCTGCCCGGCCACGCGGGCGACCATGCCGCCGCGGCGATCATTGAATTGATCGACACGCCGGCTACGATAAAGCGCTGAGATACGGGTTTCCCCTCATGGAACTTGCCGAAACCGCCAGCCCCTTGCCTGCCGCGATCGCGGACATCGCCAACGGCGCGCCCATCCAGCAGATGCTCGTCGCTGGCGTGGACGAAGCCGGCCGTGGACCACTTGCAGGTCCGGTCGTGGTGGCGGCCGTGATCCTCAACAAGAAGCGCCGCATCCGTGGGCTGGACGATTCCAAGAAACTTAGCGAAGCCAAGCGCGAAGCCCTCTTCCCGCTGATCATCGAGCGTGCGCTGGCCTACAGCGTGGTGGTGATCGATCGCGAGGAAATCGATCGCATCAATATTTTCCAGGCCACCATGGTCGGCATGACGCGCGCCTTGCTTGGCCTTGCGCCGGCTGCCACACATGCGCTGATCGACGGCAATCAATTGCCCAAAGACCTGCCCTGCCCGGCACGCGCCATCGTCGATGGCGACGCCCTGGAGCCGGCGATCAGCGCGGCATCGATCCTGGCCAAGGTCAGCCGCGATCGCCTGATGGTGGCGATGGATGCGCAATACCCGGGTTACGGCTTTGCATCGCACAAGGGTTATTCCACCCCCGCGCATCTCGCCGCGCTTCAGCGACTGGGTCCTTGCGTGGAACATCGGCGCAGCTTTGCGCCGGTCAAGCTGTTGCTGGATCAAGGGCAGCTTTTCTGAGCAGCTGTTTTTGCTGCGGTTTGCGGGCGGGAATCGCGCCGTGCAACCTTCCCTCTTGCGCACGCATCCGAGCAGGTATAGGAATGGAATCGGAAAGCCGCTGCGCGGAAGTGACGATCACAACGCCCCGGCCGCCCCGCACGGACGCATAACCGCCCGGTGCCATTACAACGATCAGACACCGGACTTTTTAAGGAGGGTGTCATGATGTTCCCGTTCCGTCGCCGTGCAGCGCCAAAACCCACTGCCGAACAACACACGCCAAAGCTCGGCACCGACCGTCCGCCCGACGTCACCGAACTGCATCTGCAGCATCTGGACTACAACGGGCAGCCGCTCAATGTCGAAGGCCTGTCGCATTACATCGCGCCGATGGTGGAGAACGAACGGTTCAGGGTGCACTGAAAGGGAAATCGGAAATCGCAAAACACACCAGGCTTGGGTGTAACCGCCGCTCACGCGTTAGGGATGCTCTGGTGATCCCCGATTTACGGCCGCTGTCAATGCTTGCCCGCACCCGGCAGGCTCGCTAGGCTGAGCTATTGCTTCGCGTGCGAGCCATGTCCGTCCGTTTCGCTCATCTGCATCTGCACAGCGAATATTCGCTGGTCGACTCGACCATCCGCATCAAGGCGCTGGTGGCTGCTTCCGTGCAGGCCGGTGCGCCCGCTGTCGCACTCACCGATGAGTGCAACATGTTCGCCTTGGTCAAGTTCTACAAGGCGTGCAGCGCGGCGGGCATCAAGCCGATCGGCGGTTGCGACTTGTGGATCAGCTCGCCGGACGACCCGCGCCCCTGGCGCATGACCGTGCTGTGCCAGAACCGCGACGGCTATCTCAACCTCTCCCGTCTCGTCTCACGCGCCTGGCGTGAAGGCCAGCAAGGTGGGCGCGCGCTGGTCGATCCCGCATGGCTCACGCCGGCGGCGTCAGATGGCTTGATCGTGCTGCTCGGACGCGAAAGCGAAGCAGCGCGCATCGCCGTCAACCAAGGAACGGATATAGCCGCACCGCGCCTGCAAACCTTGATGCAGTTATTTCGTGAGCGCCTGTATCTCGAACTCACCCGCTGCGGCCGTGAGGGCGAGGAAACCTGGAACAACGCCGCGCTCGCGCTGGCCACTGCGCTCGATCTGCCGGTGATTGCCAGCAATGACGTGCGCTTCCTTAAACAAGACGACTTCGAAGCGCACGAAGCACGCGTGTGCATTCACCAGGGTCGTGTACTCGCCGATCCCAAGCGTCCGCGCGATTACAGCGACCAGCAATATCTGAAAACGCCGGAACAGATGGCCGAGTTGTTCGCGGACATCCCCGAAGCGCTGGAAAACACCGTCGAGCTAGCCAAGCGCTGTAACCTCGAACTTACCTTCGGCACCTATTACCTGCCGAACTTCCCGGTGCCGGAAGGCCACGACCTGGCCAGCTACATCCGCGAGATCGCGCGCGAAGGTTTGAAAGAACGCCTGGCCAACGCACCGCTGGCGGCCGGCCACACACTCGCCGATTACGAAGCGCGCCTGGAACGCGAGCTGGACGTGATCATCAAGATGGGCTTTCCCGGCTACTTCCTGATCGTGGCGGACTTCATCAACTGGGGTAAGCAGAACGGCATTCCGGTCGGCCCAGGCCGCGGTTCGGGCGCAGGCTCGCTGGTGGCGTGGGTGCTGAAGATCACCGATCTGGATCCGCTGCAATTCAACTTGCTGTTCGAGCGCTTCCTGAATCCCGAGCGCGTATCGATGCCGGACTTCGACATCGACTTCTGCATGGATCGCCGCGACGAGGTGATCGACTACGTTGCGCGCAAATACGGCCGCGATCACGTGAGCCAGATCATCACCTACGGCTCGATGGCCGCAAAGGCCGTGCTGCGCGATTCCGGCCGCGTGCTCGGCATGGGTTACAACGCGGTCGACAAGATCGCCAAACTGATTCCGGCGCGTCCGCTCGATCTGACTCTTTCTTGCGCACTCGGCCGCTCGGAAAAAGCGCAGAAAGAACCCGAGCGTGTGGTGAAGGAATTCTGCGAGCTCTACGAGCAGGATGAAGAAGCCCGCACGCTGATCGACCTGGCGTTGAAACTGGAAAGCCTCACGCGCAATGCCGGCAAGCACGCCGGTGGCGTGGTGATCGGCCCCAAGCCGCTGACCGAATTCGCACCGCTGTACTGCGAACCGGGCGGTGGCGGCGTGGTGACGCAGTACGACAAGGACGACGTGGAAGCCGTCGGCCTGGTGAAGTTCGACTTCCTCGGCCTGCGCACGCTCACCATCATCGATTGGGCGGTGAAGGCCATTAACGTACGTCGCGCGAACAACGGCGAGGAACCGTTGGACATCGCCACGCTGCCGCTCGATGACACCAAGACGTACGAGCTACTGCAGCAAGCCAAGACGGTGGCCGTGTTCCAGCTCGAATCCTCCGGCATGCAACGCATGCTCAAGGACGCGCGCGCCGACCGTTTCGAAGACATCATCGCGCTGGTGGCGCTGTACCGCCCGGGTCCCATGGACCTGATCCCCAGCTTCGTCGCGCGCAAGCACGGGCGCGAGGAAGTGGTCTACCCCGATCCACGCGTCGAGCCGATCCTGAAAGAGACCTACGGCATCATGGTCTACCAGGAGCAGGTGATGCAGATGGCGCAGATCGTCGGCGGCTACTCGCTTGGCGGCGCCGACCTGCTGCGCCGCGCGATGGGCAAGAAGAAAGTCGAGGAAATGGCGAAGGAACGCGCCAAGTTCCGCGAAGGGGCCGCGAAGGACGGCCTCAGCGCGGAAAAGGCCGACGCCATCTTCGACTTGATGGAAAAGTTCGCCGGCTACGGCTTCAACAAGTCGCATGCCGCTGCGTACGCACTCGTCTCGTATCAAACCGCATGGTTGAAGACGCACTACCCGGCTGAATTCATGGCCGCGACCATCTCGTCGGACATGGACAACACCGACAAGGTGGTGACCTTCCTCGACGAATCGCGCGCGATCGGGCTGAAGATTCTGCCGCCGGACGTGAACGCGTCGGAATTCATGTTCGAGGCAGTCGAACCCAGGGTCATTCGCTACGGCCTGGGCGCCATCAAGGGCGTCGGCCAGGGCGCCTGCGAAGCGATTGCCGAAGAACGCAAGAAAGGCGGCCCCTACAAGGACCTGGCCGATTTCTGCCGCCGCGTCGATCCCAGCAAGCTCAACCGCCGCGTGCTGGAAGCGCTGATCTACTCCGGTTCGCTCGACGCCCTGGCGCCCACCCGCGCCAGCCTGATGCTGCAACTGCCGGATGCGATCAAGGCCGCCGAACAGCATCTGCGCGACCGCCAGTCCGGCCAGAACGACATGTTCGGCGCGATGGTCGGCGCCGTCACCCCCGTCGTGCAGGTCGACCTGCCTACCGCGCCCGAATGGCCGCTGGAGCAGAAACTGCAAGGCGAGCGCGAAACCCTCGGCCACTATCTTTCCGGCCACCCCACCGACCCGTGGCGCGAAGAACTGGCCCAGCTCTCCACCTGCCCGCTCGGCGAGATCGCCGACCGCTACCAGCCACCGCGCCCGCGCAAGAACGACGGCGACGACAACCGCTTCCGCCGCGGCCCCGACACGCCCTGGACCGTCGCCGGCATGGTGGTGGCCGTGCGCAAGCGCGGCGACAGCGACGCCTTCGTGCGCCTGGAAGACAGCACCGGCAGCATCGAGGTGAGCTTCTTCGGCGAGCTGTACCAGCAGGCCGCCCCGCTGCTGACCCGCGACGAGCTGATCGTGGTCGAAGGCGGCCTGCGCATCGACGAATTCTCCGGCGGCGGCTTCCAGCTGCGCGCCCGCAACGCCATGTCCATGGCCGATGCCTGCCGCCGCTACGCGCGCCTGCTACGGGTGAAGGTCAACGGCATCGGCCCCGACTTCATCAGCCAGTTCCGCCAAGCCCTCGCTGGCCACCGCGGCGGCAATGCGAGCGTGCTGCTCAGTGGCTACCACAATGCCGTGGCGCAGGCGGATTTCGAGCTAGGGCAGGAATGGAAGGTGCATGCCATTCCGGAGCTGCTGCGCACTGTGCGCGGTATGCCGGGGGTGCTGGGAGCGGGTGTGCGGATCGTAAAGTCAGATCCGTAGCGTTCGGTGGCCAACCCCAACGTCACCCTCTTCGTACATCGTAAAAGTTGGGGCTTTCACCCCAACCTGGAAACTACATGGATTCGGGCAGGTAACCGGTAAACCGGTTTTTGATCGCTGTCGGCAATGCCGAATAATCATCGACGTTGCCGAACCATCGCGTAGAGACGCGATTGTCCTGTCGCTCAAAAAAGCCAACCCACAACCTTGGCTTGTTCAAATCAATGACGACCATCGCAAAGGCTGCAGGACAGTTGTGCGGCATGCATTGATGGATAACGAGAAAATCACCCTGCTGCTCGATTTTGTCTTCCACGTCGTAACTGGCGAGTGCTTTCCGGTCTGCTGGTGACAACAGGCTATGCAACGCGGCTTGGATAGAGGGCTGATACAGAAATCCACCCTTTTTTCCATTGGTGTAGACCGAAGGATATTTCCCTACCCAGGATAAAAGTGCCGCCTTGTGCCAGGTGTGCGCACTGTCGGCTGCAGAAAGCGAAACCGGCATAAGCAGCACCAACATCAGCGTAAGCATCATTCTCATCGGGATCACCTGTGATTGATCTGCAGCGCGGCCATAGGGTGCGTGCCATCGTTTTTCAGCGCCTTTTCACAGGCACAAATGGATTTGGAATAGCCCGCTCCCGTGCCAAACGACTTATCGACGCCGGCAAGTTTGGTCTTGCAGATATCCAGATAATAAGTGCCGCACTGGATATTTTTTGCCGCATCGGTCATTTCATCGTGACTGAAATGAATGCCTGCCGGACTGTTTTTGTTGACCAGGTCGACCGCTCCTTTCGTAAGCTGCATAAGCCCCGTCGCGGTAGATCCTCCATTGACGACTTCCGGGTCAAAATTCGTTTCCTTCCATGCCAGACAGATCACGAATTCATCGGAAAAGATCTTCGATCTGTTGTTGTCCCTGACCAGCTTTACCATCTGCTCGTAACTGAGCCCGCTCATCCCACTCTCCTTAAGCGATATCCAAGAAACATCCATAGAAAAGGGCGCCGTTCAGGGCGCCCGCGCAGATCATGCGGCAGGCGTCGAAACCCTGGCAACCCCTCCATCAGGGCTCTCGAAACCCAAAAGCCGCCCAAGCCGCCCCGGCAGATCAGTCAGCGACCGGCGCCGAACCAGAGGCGGTGACAAACCGCTTCCCCGGCCCCATACGCCCCCGTTCCCGCCCCGTCACGCGGCCCGGGTATACTGCGCCGCTTCTGTGCCACGTAAGTGACCGAATGAACCCGAATTTCCTCGATTTCGAACAACCGATTGCCGAGCTGGAGGCCAAGATCGAGGAGCTGCGGCATGCCAGCTCCGGCCAAGCGTTCAACATCGACGAGGAAGTCGCCCGGCTGCGTGAGAAGCTCAAGCTGAAGACGGCGGACATCTTCCGCACCCTCACGCCTTGGCAGATGACCCAGCTGTCACGCCACCCAGCGCGTCCGTACACGCTCGATTACATCGGTGTGATGTGCGAGGAGTTCCACGAGCTGGCCGGCGATCGCGCCTACGCCGACGATGCCGCCATCGTGGGCGGCCTTGGGCGGATCAATGGGCGCTCGGTGATGATCATCGGTCACCAGAAGGCGCGTGATACCAAGGGCAAGGTGCGCCGCAACTTCGGCATGCCACGGCCGGAGGGCTATCGCAAGGCGCTGCGCCTGATGAAGATGGCCGAGCGTTTCAAGCTTCCGCTGCTGACGCTTATCGATACACCCGGTGCGTATCCCGGCGTCGGCGCCGAGGAGCGTGGACAGAGCGAAGCCATTGCGCGCAATCTGCTGGAAATGGCCGAATTGAAAGTACCGATCATCTGCACGGTGATCGGCGAAGGCGGTTCCGGTGGCGCGCTGGCGATTGGCGTGGGCGACCGCACGATCATGTTGCAATACTCGACCTACTCCGTGATTTCGCCGGAAGGCTGCGCTTCGATTCTCTGGAAGAGCGCCGAGAAGGCGAAGGACGCCGCGGAAGCCTTGGGGTTGATCGCACCACGCCTGCTGGAACTGGGCCTGATCGACAAGGTGGTGCGCGAACCGCTCGGTGGCGCCCACCGCAATCCGCATTCGATGGCCGTGCGCCTCAAAGCAGTGCTGCTCAACGAACTGGACAGGCTGGAAAGCATTTCCACGCCGGAATTGCTGGAACAGCGCTATCGCCGCCTGCGCAATTACGGCGCCTATAACGAATAGGTGTGGGCGTCATGGCGGGTGTGCAGGGCATCGATCACGTCAACCTCAGCGCACCCGCCGAGCTGCTGGAACGGGTACGTCATTTCTACGTCGAGATCATCGGCCTGCATGAAGGGCCGCGCCCCACGTTTCGCTCTGGCTCACGCGGCTATTGGCTGTATGCCGGCGCCGAACCGATCATGCATCTGACTTCGCGCGGCAGAGGCGAAGCGTCGGCGCAAGACACTGGTTGGCTGGACCACATCGCTTTTGCTTGCACCAATCTTCCTGCCATGCGGGCGAAGCTCGATGCCGCCGGGGTTCCCTATCGCATCGACGTAGTGGACATGCCACCGCAAGTGCAGTTGTTTCTTACCGATCCCGCTGGCGTGGGCGTAGAACTCAATTTCCGCGCCTAACCCAACCTACGATCGTGCGCCCAAGCAACTGGCAACCCTCAGGCTTTTGCTGAAGAATCATGGCTGGGGTTCCAGACAAGCGATTCGTCCATGCAGGCATCTTCCTTTTTGCGCCACGCTCTCGTGGCGGCGGCCGTCATCCTTGCAACGCAGGTTTCGGCACAGGCCACGCCGTTACGCAGCGATAGCGCGGAGACGCGCACCGCCAAAGCCTTTGAAGCCGCGCGCCAGCAAGGTCCATTGGCGCTGCATGCTTTCCTTGCCGAGATGCCCAAGGGCGGCGACCTGCACAACCATCTCAGCGGCGCGGTGTATGCCGAATCGTGGATCGCCGATGCCGCTGCCGACGGACTATGCGTCGACATCGCCACATCCAGCCTGATCGACAAGCACGATGCCAGCGCACCGGATTGCGGCAACGGCCGACGCGCCGCTGCCGACGCATTGAGCGACCAGCACTTCTACGACACGCTGGTCGACGCCTTCTCCATGCGCAGCTTTGTGGCTTCCGCCGGCCGTTCCGGCCACGATCAATTCTTCGATACCTTCGGCCGCTTCCAGGCGGTGACGCCGCAGCAGCATATGGGCGACTGGCTCAACGAAGTAAGCACCCGCGCAGCCGCACAGAACGAGCAATACCTGGAATTGATGGTGACGCCACCTTTTGCCCACGCCAAAGAACTGGCCCGCACGATAGGTTGGCAAACCGACTTCGACAACCTGCGCAAGCAGTTGCTTGAGCATGGATTGAAAGGCGAAATCCCCACCGATGAGCAACTGCTCTCGCAAGCCCTGGCCGAGCGCACACACCAGCAACATTGCGACGATGCCAAGGCCGATGCTGCCTGCAAGGTGCAGATCCGCTTCCTTTATCAGGTGCTGCGCGGCGCGCCGCCTGAGCGCGTATTCGCGCAAACGCTGCTTGGCTTTGAGCTGGCGTCGGTCGACCCGCGCTGGGTCGGCATCAATTTCGTGATGCCCGAAGACGGCTATGTGTCGATGCGTGACTACAGCTTGCAGATGCACATGCTCGATTATCTCCATCGCTTGTATCCCAAGGTGCATATCAGCCTGCATGCCGGCGAACTGGCGCCCGGCCTGGTTCCGCCGGATGGCCTGCGCTTTCATATTCGAGAGGCGGTAGACCTCGGCCACGCCGAACGCATCGGCCACGGTGTGGACGTCATGTACGAAGACCACCCGGAACAACTGCTGCGAGACATGGCGGCACGCCACGTGATGGTGGAAATCAACCTGACCAGCAACGACGTGATCCTTGGCGTGCGCGGCGCCGATCATCCGCTGCCGCTCTACATGAGATACGGCGTGCCAGTGGCGCTGTCCACCGATGACGAAGGCGTCTCGCGCATCGATCTCACTCACGAATACGTGCGCGCTGCCGAAGATTTCGGCCTGAACTACTCGACGCTGAAACAGATGGCACGCAACAGCCTCACCTACAGCTTCCTGCCGGGTGAAAGCCTGTGGAACGCCAAGGCTTGCCAGGGCCAACTGCCCGGCGGCCATCCCAGCGCACCGTGCCAGTCATTCCTTTCGGCCAGCGAAAAAGCCTCCGCGCAGTGGGAACTCGAACGTCGTTTACGCACATTTGAGGCGGCGCACTGAGCACCGCCGCTACCACGTAGGCTGGGATGTCATCCCAGCCTACACCGTCGAACTTACCAGGCGGTCTGCGGCGACAGTGTTCCTGTCGCCGCGGCAAAGCAATGAGCGATAGAGCGCTTCATAGCGAGGAACAATCACTCTCTGCGAGAACGCCGTTTCTGCCTTCCTTTTAGCAGCCCGGCCCAGCCTTGCGCGCAGATCGGCGTCATCGATCATCCGCTCCACGGCGCGGGCCAACAGATCAGCATTACCGAACGGCGCCAGCAGACCACTGACCTCGTGCTCAATCACCTCAGGAATGCCGCCCACCCGTGTGGCGACGCTGGGACAACCAAAAAACATCGCCTCGAGAATGCTCAAGCAGAAGCTCTCGCTTTCCGAAGTGATCAAACCGATGTCGGCGGCTTGCAGATAGTCTTCGATATCGAGCACGTTCTCGCGCACCACGATGCGATCCTCAATGCCCAGACGACGCACGTCGCCAACGAACGGCGCAAAGCCCGCCCCTGCAAGAATAACCAGCTTGAATGCCTTGCGCGTACATACACGCGCGATCGTTTCCAGCAGCAAGTCAATGCGCTTGCATGGGCGCAAGTTTGACGAATGAAGAATCATCACCTCATCGTCGCTCACGCCAAGCTCGCGCCGCACCTCATTGCGCGAGCGCAGAGGCACTGCCGGCCTGAAGAAATTATGTATGACCCGGATCGGCCCATCGAATCCGAGTAACCGCCGCGTCTCGTTTCTCAGATCATGCGATACGGTCGTGACCGCATCGGACTGGTTCAGCGCATGAAGAATGGCCGGTCCGTAGCCGGGATCGCTACCCAGCAGGGTGATGTCCGTACCGTGCAAGGTGGTCACCACGCGCGGCCAGTGTTCCGACCGCAACATGCAACGCGCGAGAATGGTGGCCGTTGCATGCGGAACAGCGTAATGCACGTGCAAAATATCGAGCCGGTGGCGTCGGCTCACCTCCGCCATCTTGACGGAAAGCGGCAACGTATAGTCGGGATACCTGAAGAGTCCGTAGCCACTGATCGCAACCGGATGAAAATGGATGCGCGGCGCATGCCCAGGCAGGCGGAAGGGCTTTTCGTAGCTGATGAAATGCACGTCATGCCCACGGCGTGCGAGTGCTACGCCCAGTGTTGTGGCAAGAATACCGCTACCGCCAATGCCGGGGTAGCACGTGATGCCAATGTTCAACGCCCGCGCCGCGATCATTGCAATACCCGGCGCTTTCTGCTGGTTTGCGCGAGCGATTCGAATGCCAACGCATCGTTGGGATAGAGCGCCATGGCATAGTCAACGCCGACACGCGCTCCCATCAAGCGAGCACGGGTCAACTGCCATTCCACATATTTGCGCGCGACCGTTTGCGATGCATGCGCACTCATCGCCGCGGTCCAGGCCGCGATCGTTTCCGGCGCCGAAATATCGATCAGCACCGGCGTGATGTCACGGGGCTCGGCTTCGGGAGCCACCGCATAGAAAAACAGCCGCTCGATGGCGTGCGGCGGCTGCGCCTTCAGTTCTTGCAACCCGCCATAGCGCGCCAGCCGTGCCGCATCGCGCACGAGCCTTCCAAGCCGCGCATGGTCAGGATGCTGGTTCTCGACCGTACTGGTGGCAAGCACAATGGAGGGGCGAGTTCGCCGGATGATCTGAGCCAGCTTGATGGCGTGCGCGGCTTTCAATTCCAGATGCGAATCACCGTCCAGTTCAATCAGCTCAATGGTCGCTCCCAGCAAGGCCGCGGCCCGCTGTGCTTCAGCAGCGCGCTGCGCCGGCGTGCCGTGAGTTCCCGCTTCGCCTTTGGAACACACCACCAAGTGAACCGAACGGCCGCTGCGCGTTTCGGACGCGATCACGCCGCCGCAACCAAATTCGATGTCGTCAGGATGAGCACCAAAGACCAGCAGTTCGCACGCTGTGGATGTGATCGAGTTCGACATAAGCCTCCTCTGCTCTGTCTATGTCGCCGCGGTTTATGAATGTGATACCGCACGCATCCCCACGCTGAAGATAAGCCTGTTCGCCGGTGCCAACGATGTAATGCGTGCAATGCAATACCGACTGCATCCATTTGAGCCGGCTGTCTCGTGCGGGGCTGATCTGTTTCTTGTCAAAAGCCATTGCCGGCAACTCGATGTACGCATCGCCGCCTTCGTGCAGCCGCAATGCACCCTGCGTGTAGCGCGCACGCACCATTTCGCCGTCATGAAATACATCCACGAAGTAATCAGTGACGTCGCAAGCCGCCCGCCGGACTTCCGTGCTGCTGGACCTAACGACCCTTATGCCATCCAGCAAGCCCATTTGGCGGTACATGTCCAGACAGAAGTCAGCCACCGTCGAGCCCGCGGCCTGCTTGAACAGGTCGATCAATGGATGACTCACGTAGTTCGGCAATCTCGATGCCATTTTCTGTTGCCAATCCGTCGGGATTCGCTTGGCATACAGCGGTGAAAATTTTCGCTGCATCTTGTTTTCGAAGACAAAGTTCAGCGATTCCGGCTCATCGCTCGTCCGCCGGCGCAAGATGGTTCTGGTTTCGCGCGGATCGTGATCGCTGTCATGGTAGAAAAATACAATCTCGCCACCGATTTCGCTCTGCAAATACCTCGCCGTCTGTGCCTTGGCATAGAGATAGCGCTTCGGAAAAAAACCGCACGGCTGTTGACCGAAGCAAATGACCGGCGCACTCATGTGATGACTTCCTTGACCATCGTTTGTCTGGCTTCTCGGCTGGAATTTCCACCCAGGCTCAGGAATGCCTTGGCTGCATGGCCATGCTGGCGACCGGACTGCTCTCCTCCTGTCGCTGATCGCGATGCGCCGGCGGATCTTCGGTAAAGGGTATGCATGGCAGGCTGCAGCCGGCGGCTTCGAGCTGTGGCTTGATCTTTCGCAGCAAATCGCACTTGGTGGCGTAGAAATCTGCCCGCTTGGTCCACGCCATCAAGATCAATTTGGTGCCCAGATCGGTGTAATCGGACACCACTGCCATGGATGTCGCATCGGCCTGTTTCAGGATGCGTGGATCGGCGTCGATGATCTGCTTGAGCACGCTCAACGCCGCTTCGATGTCGTCATGACGCGCGATCAGCAACTGAATGCTCATCATGCGGTTGGGGCGCGCCGTGAGATTGGTGACCGGGTTGGACCACAGCTGGCTGTTAGGCACGAACATCATGGTGCCGTCGGACTTGATGAGATGCGTGGTAAACAGCGTGATGTCGGCCACCGTCCCGCTTACGGCGCCGGTTGCGCCAGTACCTTCGATGAAGTCTCCCACACCGAAAGGGCGCCAAAGCAGCAGCATCAATCCTGCCGCGATGTTTTGCAGCGTGCCTTGCAAAGCCAGCCCGATCGCCAAGCCTGCGGTACCTAGCATGGTCAGCACGCTGGCCGTCGCCACACCCAGCTGCCCCAACGCAAAAATGAAGGCAACGCCGCGCACCGCCCATTTCGCAAAATTGCAGACCACCGATGAAAACGTGGCATCCGTGTGCATCCTGCTCAACGCGCGCTGCAAAAACGCCACGATGCGGTTGGATGCCCAGATTCCTCCCAGCACGATCACCAGGGCAACCAGAAATTCCAGGCCGATCCTTGCGCCGGCGGCGATGGCGCCATGCACTTCGGATTGCCAACTGGATAGGTCCAACAACGGCACGCGCATGGCCGGCTCCTGTCAGAAGAAATGCTTGGCCGCGACAGCGCTCACGGCACGGAGTACGACAGCACCGGCCCTTGTTTGGGCGGCACGGAATGCAAGGCAATCAGCTGCGTCAGCAACACGAACGTGGCCTTGGATTCAAGATCGCTGTCGGCGATGTAGTACCAATGATCGCGATAGTGAACCGCGACGTCCGCGGCATTCGGCTGGTCTTTCGCCACATGCACGACGAACAGGCCGTCGAACAGCTGCTGCCAGTCGAATGGCGTGCGGCCATCATCCGCCAGTGTCGGCTTGATCCTGCCGCTGGAAACATCGTCCTGCGCATCCTGCACCGCCTCAGACAGATAGTTGATGGCTGACATCAGCGGACGCGTCGTAAGCACCAGGGTATGTCCATCCAGAGGATGGTCCTCGCCAGCCAGTGCAATGCGGTCGATATCTGGCGACAGGTGTAGCAATTGCTTCAATTGCATGGCATCCGTGCTCTTCTCGCTGCCGCCCAGAAAGCGAATGAACGCATGCTTGCCGTCCGCGTCATGCACGATCTCGAATGCGCCCCGGCTTTGCAGTTCGCGCATCCGCCGCGCTGCTTCGCGGAAATCGCGAAATTGCGGCTCGGATGCTGGCGAAGGACCACTGGCGCTGGGCGCATTCGGCAGCCCGTTCATTTCCTGCACGGCCACCGTCAGCACACGGTCCACCGACCAGCCCGAGCGGATCAGCAAGGCCAGCGTTTGCAGGTTCATCGGCGTCATCATCTGCCGCACGAACTTTTCGCCTTCGACCGGTGCATAGAAAATGGTCGGCTGGTCGTATTCCGTGATGCCAGCCGGACCAAGCCCCAAGGTCTGCGCGGCAGTGCGGCGCAACACCGATGATGCGGTGCTGGCTTTGTTGTAGGGCGTGTTTTCGGTCCAGCCCACGCCAAGATTGGCGCTGGCCGAGCGCAGCACTTCCTCGGAACTGACCACGTGCTCCACGGTGGTGAAGTACATGTTGTCGCGGTAGTGGGAGCGCACGAGATTGAGCAACAGCTCCTGGTCATTCGTGGCTTGAATGGCCAGGTTGTAGTCCGTGCGGTTGGCACGAATGCTGTGGGGACCGATGCTATTGCATCCGGTCAGCGCCATCGCGATGGCAACCCATCCAGCCAGTCCATAACGAAGCAACAACAGGCGCGGCAACACAAGCATGGCGGCGACTCCCTGGCGGCCTGAACGTGCGTTTCCTTTTGTCGCGGCCCTACCCGCAGGGCTTGCAAAGCATGGATCAACGCCGCTTCAACAACAGGTGAAGCGAGGGATGTGAAAACCAGCCTGCCTTCTCATTCCTGACAGGCACTGGAGCAAGCATCGAGTGCGCTACCATCGACGCGGGGCTCCCGGAGATACGCCATGGCCAACGATCCAACCGCCAAACTCGCCGTCCTGATCGATGCCGACAACACTCAGCCATCCATCGCCGACGGCTTGCTGGCCGAAGTGGCCAAGTACGGCACCGCTCACGTGAAGCGCGCCTACGGCGACTGGACCGGTCATCAGCTGAAGAGCTGGAAAGAGCAGTTGCTGACGCAATCGATCCAGCCGATCCAGCAGTTCGGTTACACCAGCGGCAAGAACGCCACCGATTCGGCGATGATCATCGATGCCATGGACCTGCTTTACTCCGGGCGCTTCGACGGCTTCTGCATCGTCTCCAGCGACAGCGACTTCACCCGCCTGGCTGCGCGCATTCGCGAATCGGGCCTGATCGTCTATGGCTTTGGCGAACGCAAGACACCCGGCCCCTTCGTCGCCGCCTGCGACAAATTCATCTACACCGACATCCTTGCCGCCAAGCCAGATGAAGAACAGCCGCTCAAACCGCGCTCCCCCGCACAACTGAAAAAAGACACCGGCCTGATCAATCTGCTGCGCAATGCCATTGAAGCGGCTTCCGACGATGAGGGCTGGGCCGGTTTGGGTGGCGTCGGGTCGATCATTACCAAGCAACGCCCCAACTTCGATTCACGTAGCCATGGCTACGGCAAATTGAGCGACTTGATCGCCGCCATCGACCTGTTCGAGCTGGACCGGCGCAGTCCAGGCGAAGGTCGCCCAAAGGCGATCTACGTGCGCAACAAAAAGAAGCCGGTGGCGCGTGACTGACAACGCGACGCTGCTTGCCCGCATGCAGCAGGCGCTGCATGCGCATCCCACGGGCTCGCTTTGTGTCGCCTACAGCGGCGGCCCAGACTCTACCGCCTTGCTGCATGCTTTGGCCCATCTGCCGGAGGCACGTGCACGCGGCCTGCGCGCCATGCACGTCGATCATGGCTTGCACCCGGAAAGCGTGCGCTGGGCGGCGCATTGCCGTGCGTTCTGCGCAACGTTGGGTTTGGCCTGCGAGGTACACATGGCGAAGGTGGACCGTTCCGGCGGCGTTGGCCTGGAAGCTGCTGCGCGGCACGCGCGCTATGCCATCTTTACGGAGCATTTGCAGGCGGGTGAGCGTCTGGTATTCGGCCATCACCAGGACGATCAAGCCGAAACCGTGCTGCTGAAATTGCTGCGCGGGGCGGGGCCGGAAGGATTGGGCGGCATGCGTGCGCAGCGCCCGCTGGGGCGTGGCATGGTATGGCGACCGTTGCTCGACACGCCACGGCAAGTGCTGCGTGATTATGTGGATACGCATGACCTGCCTTGCATCCATGATCCATCCAACGATGACCGGCAATTGGCGCGCAATCATCTGCGCCACGAGGTCATGCCTTTGCTGAAAACGCATTGGCCGCAGGCAGCGATTTCCATCACGCATAGCGCCATGCTGTGCCATGTGGCTGCCGACACCTTGCAGCAAGACTGGCTGGCTGTTTTTGAAGACTTGCGCGACGACACCACCAATAGCCTCGACGCGCGCGGCTGGCTCGCGTTGCCGCCTGCGTTGCGCGATCCGTTGCTGGCGCATTGGCTGCATGCACAAGGTCTCACCGCACCCACTACCGCGCAGCGTCGACAGATCGAACAACAGTGCACGGCACAGGATGGGCAACTTCCATGCATCCGCTGGCCCGGCGCGGAAGTACACGTCTGGAAGCATCGGCTGTGGGCGATGGTGCCGCGTGATCGAATGCCATCGCAGGCGGAAGTGCCGTGGCATGGCGAAGCACTGGTACTGCCCGATGGCGGCCTGCTGATGCTGGAGCCGACCACGCAACTTCCTATCAGCCTTACTGTGCGTTGGCGCAGCGGCGGCGAACGCATCAAGCCGGCAGGCGATCGCCATACGCGCGATCTACGTGCGTTATTTCAAAGCGGCGCGATTCCGCCTTGGCAGCGCGATGCCTGCCCACTTCTCTATGAAGGTGACGAACTCATTGCCGTGGCAGATCGCTGGTTAAGCGCCCGCGCGGAAGCGTTTTTCCATAACGCAAAAGCCCGGCCGCGTTGGCGACCGGGCTCGTGATGTGTCGCACGTAGGCTGGGATGAAATCCCAGCAAAACCGCTACTTGCTTTCCTGCGGCAACGGCGCAACCGCAGCAGCCGCACCGGCACCCGCCACCCTGCGATTGACGAAATACATCAACACGAACGACGCCAACGTAGTGCAGACAAGGATGTCGCCCAGCAAGTCGAAATGCAGCAGCCTGCCGCTGGACGCCTGCACCACCACCATGCCGCCGAGCATGGCGGCAAGGCCGCCGGACATCTGCTGCAGCGATGAACTGATCGACATATACGCGCCACGATCAGACGGCGAAGGTAGCGCGGACATCAACGCCGACGACGAAATGATGCGCGAGAAGATGCCGATCTGCAGCAACGCGCTCACCGTTATCAACGTCCACAAGGTGACATTGGACATCCGCGTATAGATCAGCACCATCACGATCGTCACCACGCAGCCGAAAGCGAACACACGGAACTTGCCGAAGGCGTCGCTGGCCTTGCCGAGCAAGGGTCCCATCACCGCCGATACCATGCCGGTAATGAGGTACACCACCGTCAGCATCGACATGGGAATGCCGAGGTTGTTGACGATAAACAAGGTGGAGTACGGCATCAGCATGAAGCCGCCCATGGTCAGCAGCGCCGTGGTGGCGAAGCCGATCAGATAGGAGCGCGTGGTCAAGGTGTGCAGCAAGTGATGCAGTGGCTTTTTGTCCGGACGCAACGCCAGGTGCGCATTGACCGGACGCAGCCGCCCGATGATCGCGCCACCCACGACCGTACATACCGCCACGATCAGGAAGAACGGCGCATTCCAGCCCCAATGATTGGATAACCACAGGCTCAACGGCAGGCCCAGCACGGTGCTTGCCGCGAATGCCGACTGGATGAATCCCATGACGCGTCCGCGCATCGACAGCGGAAACAGATCCGTGACGATGGCCATGGATGCCGCGCTGACGACACCGGCGAACAAGCCCGTGAACATGCGCGCCAGCAGCAGCAACACGTACGTATGCGCGAGCGCGCAGAACAACGTACCGAGCATGAAGCCGGCATAGAAAATCAGCAGCAGCTTTTTGCGGTCGAAGCGATCGGCAAAACCTGCGGCAACAATGCCGGATACACCCGCCGCAAAGGCATAGGCCGAAACGACATCGCCAAATTGCTCGGGCGTGATGTGCAGGGCCGGCACCACCAGCGCGCCGAGCGGGGCCAGCAACATGAAGTCGAGCACGATGGTGAACTGCAAAAAGGCCAGCACGGCCACGACAAACTTCTGATAACCAGAAAAGCCCATGCCGCCTGCTTCAGCGGCATGCGAAGGCGAAGGATTGGTCACAAAAACTCCTTGAAGCGAGCCGCTCCCGGCTCGTGCGGATGTGGGGAGCGTGCAGACTACTATTTCGATATATCGAAATCAAGCCTCTCATGACAAGCCGACGCGATCAACGGGACAACAGCAGATCCCGGGCCAGCGCAAACGTCAGGACCGTCACGCAGGTCCACTGCGGCGATTGATTCCGCCTCTTCGCTGCGTTAGCGTTGCCCGCCATGGCCAAGCCCACTTCCGCCCCTGCCGAAACGACCTCGGTCGCCGACTTCGAGCATTCGCTCGACGAACTCGAACAATTGGTGGCGCGCATGGAAGGGGGTGAGATGAGCTTGGACGAATCGCTCAGCGCCTTCGAACGCGGCATCGGCCTTTACCGCCACTGCCAGCAGGCACTCGATCAAGCCGAGCTGCGCGTGCGCTTGCTGCTCGACCCGGAATCGCCGGATAAAGCCGAGCCGTTCGAGCCGGAAGCCTGATCAACCTTGTTCGCTCTTTGCCGTCGTTCCCGCAAAAGGCAGGAACGACGGCGTGCAGATGCGTGCTTCGCCAAAGCCTTATTTGATCAACCGCAACGCGAACGGATAGCGATAGCGCACGCCTTCGTTGGCTTTCACGCCGGCGATGATGGTCAGCACCAGCCAACCGATGCCGATGATCACCCATAGCGGAATCGCGATAATCAAGCCGATACCAAAGGTGATGGCCGAGAGCACCAACAACACAACGCTGGCAATCGCCACGGAAATGTTGAAGTTCAAGGCCTCCTTGGCCTGATCGGCCACGAAAGGCATGGTGTCTTTCTTCACCAGCCAGATCACCAACGGGCCGATGAAGCAGCCCCAGCCCGCGCCAAGCGATGCCGTAAGCAAGGCACCCAGCAAGGCCGACAGATGCGCGAACATCGCCCAGGTGCGCTCTTCAGCGGGAATGTCACCGATGTGCTCGCTCGGTGGAGGGGGTACAACGGACTCGGGCGGAACGCTCATAAGCATCTCCTTTCAAGTCGTGCGAAACACCGGCGCATGCCGGTGAAAAGCATCCTAGCAGGGTGCGCAGGAACTTGCTGCGCACCTTATGACCTACTTGCTCGCCTACTCGCCGGCGATCGTCATGCGGTCGATCAGGATCGAACCGGTGAGCAGATGCGAGCGCTTGTCGATGTCCGCGCCCACCGCCACGATGCCGGTATACATGTCGCGCAGATTGGCCGCGATGGTGATCTCTTCGACCGGATAGGCGATTTCGCCGTTCTCCACCCAGAAGCCCGCGGCGCCGCGCGAGTAGTCGCCGGTGATGGTGTTGACGCCCTGCCCCATCACTTCGGTGACCAGCAGCCCGGTACCGAGCCGGCGCAGCATGCCGTCGAAATTGTCGGCCGCACCGCCATCGGCGTGGCCCGGCTCGACCACCATGTTGTGGATGCCACCGGCATTGCCCGTCGATTCCAACCCCAGCTTGCGCGCGGAATAGCTGCTCAGGACATAACGTGCCAGCACGCCATGCTCGATCAGCACGCTGTCGCGCGTCGCAACGCCTTCCGCATCGAACGCGCCCGAGCCTTGTCCGCGCAACAGATGCGGGCGCTCCACGATGTTCATCCAGGCCGGCATGATCTGCTTGCCGGCATGATCGAGCAGGAAGCTCGCGCGGCGATACAGCGCGCCACCGCTCACCGCACCAATCAGGTGGCCAATCAATCCGCGCGCGATTTCCGGCGAAAACAGCACCGCCGACTGCCGCGTCGACAAACGCCGCGCGCCCACGCGGGCCAGCGTGCGCTCCGCGGCGGTATCGCCCAGCACCCGCGCGCTCATGAAATCGTCGGCACTGCGTACGCTGTCGTACCAATAATCGCGCTGCATGCCCGCTTCATCGCCAGCAATCAACGCCAGCGACAGCGAATGCCGGGTACCGCGCTCGCGCCCGATAAAGCCGTGCGAGTTGGCGTAGACGGACAAGCTCTCGCCCATCTGCACGCTGGCGCCATCGGAATTGGTGATGCCCGCATGGGCGCGCCCGGCCGCTTCGATCTCCTGGCCCAGTGCAATCGCCCGCGGAGTATCAATGGCCCATGGATGCCACAGGTCCAGGTCGGGAAACTGCGTAGCCATGCGCGCGGCATCGGCAAGGCCGGCGGCCTCGTCTTCCTCCGTGTATTGCGCGATGGCGCAGGCTTGGTCCAGCGTGGCCTGAATGGAATCCGCGTTCAGGTCGGCAGTACTGGCCGAACCTTTGCGCTTGCCGAAATACACCGTCAAGCCAAAACCGCGGTCACGGGTGTGCTCGACCGTTTCCACCTCGCCCAGGCGCACGTTGACGTTAAGGCCGGTATCGATGCTGGCCGACACCTCCGCCTGGCTGGCGCCGGCCGCACGGGCGCGGCGGATCACGTCTTCGGCCAGCTCGGCCAAACGGTCGAGTTCGCGCTGGCTGGTGTCCTGGCTGATGGCAACGTCGCTCACTTGGGGCTTCCTGTAAGGGTGATGAGTACAATAGGCAGACGTGGGGCCGCCCGAACCCATTGCCAATATCTGAAACATCACAGGTTGCCATAGGAGCGGCCCATGTCCATAGCCACCGGCATCTACCGTCACTACAAAGGCCAGAGCTACCGCGTGATCGGCACCGCCCGGCACAGCGAGACCATGGAAGAACTGGTCGTCTACCAAGCGCTGTACGGCGACTACGGCCTGTGGGTACGTCCCGCCACCATGTTTGCCGAAACGGTGGAGCTGGAAGGCGAACCCATTCCCCGCTTCGCCCTGATCGAAGCCATGCCGGCCGAATTCCCCCAGGCCGACCGGAATATCCCGTGAACCGCACCTACACCGACGATCCCGACCACGACTACGGCCCCACCCGCACGCAGCAGCGGCGCGATGCACTGGCAGTGCTGGCGTTCGCCTCACAACTGGCCGAACTGCCACCCTCGAAACTGGCACGTGCAAACCTGCCGGAAGACGTGCTGCGCGAAATCGACAACCTCAAGCGCATCACCTCGCACATCGCCCGCAAACGCCAGCTTGGTTTTCTGGCCAAAGTAATGCGGCGGCATGATGATGAAGCGTTCGACGGCGCGCGTGCGCTGCTGGGTGAAAACCGCGAGCAGCAACGCAAGGAAACCGCCGCCATGCACCGCCTGGAAGCGCTGCGCGAACGCCTGCTGGACAGCGACGACGCCCTGCAGGCATTGATCGACCAGCATCCCGATATCGATCGGCAACACCTGCGTTCATTGATTCGCCAGGCACGCATCGAGCGCGACAGCAACAAACCGCCGCGCGCCTATCGCGAAATTTTCCAGCTGCTGAAGACGCTGAACGAAGACATGTAGGTTGCCATGAAACACATCACCCGCCTCATGGCCGTCATTCCCACGGAAGCGGGACGTAGCGCGAAGCGCGGAGAACGTCCGGAGGACGGCCCCGAAGGGGTGAGCGCAAGTGAACCCCAACGTCGCAGAATGGAGGTTACGATGTTGGTGTTCGCATTCGCTCACTCCAACTTACACGGCTACGCGGTCGGATTCGACTTTCTGCGTAAATGATTCATCACCCAATTGCGCGTGATAAAACGCCAGCGCCGGTTCATGGCGGCCAAAGGTCACCGTGGTTTGTACGCGCGCTTCATAGCCGCGCTGTATGTCTTCCGCCACGGCCAGGTCTTCCTCTACCACTGTGCGAATCAGCAGATCCATATTGCGCCGCCAATGCTCGCGTGCCGAATCCGTTTGCGTAGGTTCGGGCGTGTAGAGAGAAGCCTCGGCAACGCACTCGCCAGGCTCGCCGTTCTTATCCGGAAAAATGCGCCATATCTCCAGGTGATCGCCCTGCCAATTGACCAGTGTGTTCGGAAACAGCACGTAGAGCACGATGCTGTGTTTCAGCAGATCCCATGCCGATTCGGGTTGCCCGCGTAACTGGAGTACTGAACGGCGCGGATAAATCACACGCACATGTGGCCCAGAACGATCGGCCAAGCCAACGCCGGAAAGAAAAATGGGCGCAATGCTCTGCCGATGCAGCACGTTGAAATGCCAGCTTTCCAGAAAGCCATCCATCACCAGTTTCCAGTTCGTGCGCGCGTGCAGCACCTTGGTTTCGAAGTGAGAAAACCCTGAGAAACCGTACGCCGCCAACTCAGCATCCAAATCGCCGAACAGCCGCGTTTCATCGATCTGCGCGTCGGCCTTTGGCAACACCCAGACCAGTCCATGCCGCTCGACCACCGGCAGGCGCACCAGCCCATACCCATTTCGATGGAGGCCCGCGAAACCATCGCGCGGTACCAGGCTGCGCAATTGGCCGTCGAGGTCGTAACACCAGCCATGAAAGGGGCACACAAAGGACCGCGCGCCATGCCCACAACCACGCACAAGACGCGCACCGCGATGACGGCACAGGTTGGCAAAAGCATGCAATCGTCCTTCGCCATCGCGCGTGAGCAGTAGCGGGACGAAGCCGAGATCATCCGTCACGTAGTCGCCAGGCGCAGTCACATGACTGCTATGGGTGATCAGCAGCGGATAGCGGGAAAACACGTATTCGCGCTCCCACGCCAAGCGCGCGGCACTGATGTACGCCTCGGTCGATTGCTGCCGGCACGCATCATTCAACTGCGTGCCGCCGCTATCGATCAACGCGAATAACCGATGCAACAAGGCCACTTGCGTGCAGCGTTCCATGCGCTTCTCCGCATCAACGGAAAACCATTGCCACAAAGCAAACGCGGCAGTGTCGCCATGACACTGCCGCTGTTATGGAGGTCGCACAGAAATTAGGGACCGGTGCGTAACTTCACCGTCAAAACGCGGGAAAGAAGTGCTTAGGCACTCTGTCCCGCTTAAACTATGACGCCGTTCCGCCCACCGTCATGCTTTCCACGCGCAGCGTCGGCTGGCCCACGCCCACCGGCACGCTCTGTCCATCCTTGCCGCACACGCCGATGCCTTCATCCAGCGCGAGATCGTTGCCGATCATCGAGACGCGCGTGAGCACGTCCGGGCCGCTGCCGATCAAGGTGGCGCCCTTGACCGGCGCGGTGACTTTGCCGTCTTCGATCAGGTACGCCTCGCTGGCGGAGAACACGAACTTGCCGTTGGTGATATCCACCTGGCCACCGCCGAAGTTCACGGCATACAGGCCTTTCTTCACCGAGCGGATAATTTCCTGTGGATCGTGCTGGCCGGCCAGCATGTAGGTGTTGGTCATGCGCGGCATCGGCAGTTGCGCGAAGGATTCGCGCCGACCGTTGCCGGTCGGCGCCATGCCCATCAGGCGCGCGTTGAGCTTGTCCTGCATGTAGCCCTTGAGGATGCCGTCCTCGATCAGGGTGGTGCAGGACGTGGGCGTGCCTTCGTCGTCCACGCTCAGCGAACCGCGGCGGCCCGGCAGGGTGCCGTCATCCACCACGGTGACGCCCGGCGCGGCGACGCGCTGGCCGATGCGGCCGGCGAACGCAGAGCTGCCCTTGCGGTTGAAATCACCTTCCAGGCCATGACCGATCGCCTCATGCAGCAGCACGCCAGGCCAGCCAGGGCCCAGCACCACGGTCATGGTGCCGGCCGGCGCGTCGACCGCATCCAGGTTGACCAGCGCCTGGCGCACGGCTTCTTCCGCGAAGGCGTGCGCGCGGCCGTTTTCAAGCAACTCACGATAGCCATAGCGACCGCCACCACCCGCGTAGCCTTGTTCGCGGCGGCCGTTCTGCTCGACGATCACCTGCACGGACAACCGCACCAGCGGGCGTACGTCGGCGGCGAGAGTGCCATCCGAACCGGCAATCAGCACGGTGTCGAGCGTGGCGTTGATGCTGACGATCACCTGTTTCACGCGTGGATCGCGCGAGCGCGCATAGGCATCCACTTCGCGCAGCACGGCGATCTTCTCGGGATTGGGCAAGCTTTCTACCGGATCGATGGCCGGATAAAGCGGCTTCACGCCATGCACCGCCAGTGGCCTGCCCGCGCCGTTGCCGCCCTGCGCGATCGCCCGCGCAGCCTTGGACGCATCCAGCAGCTGCGGCAGCACGATTTCATCGGAATACGCAAAACCGGTCTTCTCACCGCTGATGGCACGCACGCCCACGCCCTGCTCGATGGAGTGGCTGCCGTCTTTGACGATACCCTCTTCCAGCACCCACGACTCGCTGCGCGAATGCTGAAAGTAGAGATCGGCGGCGTCGATGGACGGCCCCATCAGCTGGGTGAACACGCGCTCGAGGTCGCCGGTGGCCAGCCCGCCGGGGGCAAGCAAGCGGTTTTCGGCCTGGGCGATAAGAGAACTCATGGGATGGTTACCGTGGCGAGGGTTGAAAAACGAAGTATGGGCGATTCCCGCTGCTTAAAGAGCATGCCTACGGATGTTGCGGGCTGGGCGCCGACGCTGCGGGAGCTGGCGCCGACCCGCCGTCAGCGGGGGCACTGGGTGGAGCCTGCTCGTCGTCGTCCACGGACGTAAACACCGGCTTATCCCAGCTGCCGGTGATGTGGTAACGCTTGGTGGCAACGTGATTGAGCCCCTTGCCCAGCACGCTCTGCACGGCAAAACCCGCTGCGGCGCCGATTGGCCCGCCAACCACCGCGCCCACCACCGGCAGGCTGTTGCCGATGTGCGGGATCACCATCATCTGCTGGTCGTAGTCTTTTTTGCGCAATCCGGTGCGGCCTTTAACAGTGATCTCCGCCGCGGAGCCGTGGATTTTCAGATTGTCGGTATAGGCGCTGCCATCATTCAGCTTGAAATCGCCTTTGATCAGGTCGAAGCCAAACCCTTTGCCGAACACGTCGTTGAAATCGAAGGACAGGCGACGCGGCAACTCCGCGATCGAGGCCAAGCCAAACAGGCGGCCGACACCCGGCGATGCCTTCGGAATGCTGCCGTTGGTCACCTCCACAGCAAGCGTGCCGTCCATATTGCCCAGCTCGAACGCCCACGGACCGCCCGGCCAGCTGGCGTTGAGTACGTCGTGCGTTTTGCCGCCGTCGAAGATGCCAGCGAAACCGAACGTGGTCAGCATGTCACCCAGGTTGTTGGCGCGGAAATCCACTTGCAGATGCGTGCTGCTCTTGGTGGGCGTGCCGTTCCAATCGCCGCTGCCGCTGACCTGCACGTGGGACGATTGCGTGGAAAGCTGATCGATGTGCATGCCATCCGGCGTCGGCCAGGTTTCCAGACGCGCTTCACCAAGCTTGGCCTCATCAAGGCGCAGATCGTTCACCCAGAAATGCAGCGGCGGCATGCTGTGCGGATCGATACCGGTATTGCCTGGATCGGTCACCTGCGGCGGTGTTTCCCCGGGCTTTTTGGCCAGCGTCGGCTGCTTGGGCCAATACATGCGTTGCAGGCGCGCGGTGATGCCGCGTTTGTTGAGATCGACCGTGGGTACGCTGAAGTGGCCGGCGGCCGCGGCGCTGTCCACGTCGAGTTCGAGGGTGTCGGCCTTGGGTGCCGCCGTGACATGCATGTGCGCGAAATCGCGGCCGAACACTTCGGCGTGTTCAGTGTTCACGTCGATGGTTTCCAGGCTCATGCCATTGCCGCTGGCATTGCCGGCGATCGATTGCTTGATCCAACCGGTGACGTCCAGTTCCAGGGCATCGCCACGAATGCGCATGCCTTTGGCTGGCAAGGTATCGGCATCCGGCATCTGATCGCCGAAGACAAACGTCGCGGCCAGCGGCGAAGCCTCACCGTTCGCCAACCGCAACCGGCCTCGCGCTATCGACCCCAACGCCAACTGCATCTGTGCGCCAGGCGTAGGCACGCCGAGCGAGACATGCAAAGGCAGTTCGCTATCCGCCTGCTTGTTCAACGGCACGGGAAAACTCAATGCCACGCCGGACAATGGTGAATCGATGTTGAGCGTTTGGACGTCCGAAACGCCATCGTCACCATGCGCAATCTGGTAGCCGATCGCGAACTGGCTGCGCCCGTCGGCTATGTCGCCCAGCCATTTCAGCTGCGGATAGTCCTGCAGCAGTTCCTGCACGGTGTAATTGCCGTTGATCTTGGCAGCCAGCACGACATTGGGATCACCGGTCGCACCTGCAATCGCCAGATCGACCTGCGTCGGTTCGCCATGGAAACCACCGGCGAGCGGGCCTGCATGAAAACCGTGTCTATCGAACGTAGCCGGGCCATTGAGCTTATCGAGCTGAAGCTTCCACTCCGGTGCACTGAGATCGACATCCTGGAACTGCGCCGTGCCATCGAGCAGAAAATTGTGCATCTCGTGCGTCGGCAGCGACAGATGGAAATCGAAGCTGCCCGTGCCGCCCAGCTGCAGTTTGGCCAGCGCGTCAGCATGCTTGTTGGCGATCGGACTGTTGCTGACGAAGTTGAGCAGGTCGGACGCATTGCCCTCGCCGCTGACGTTGAGGTCCAGCGTGGTATGACCCAACTCCGGAATCACCGCCACCGCGCGCGTTATCTTGGCGCCCAGCGATTCACCGGTAGCCTCCACCAGCATGCCCGCATCGATGAAGTTGGCCGTAGCCTGTACATGTTCGGCAATCGGCCAGCTCTTTCCATAGTCCAACGTTAGGTCACTAATGTCGGCGCGCGCTTCGAAGCGCCCTTCGTTGTGATGGAAGGGCCAGTTCGCGAGACTGCCGCGCACCACGACAGCAGCATCGTCGATGCGACCGGATACGAACGCCTGGTCCAGCCATCCAATCGCATGTGGATTCAAGGAATCGATCGGCCAGAACTGCTTGGCCGCAGTGATGTCCGCATGCGTAAGCGCCAAGTACACATCCAGGAACGGACGTTCTCCGTCGGCCGGAAGATCGATCTGACCCTGCGCATTGCCGCCAAAACCCTGGCCTTCGAAGTCCAGGTTTGCGATGCCGATATGCGTGGCATCGTCATCGCGCCATGCTGCAATCGTGCCGCCTAACTGGCTCATGACGAATGGCGCGCGGAAGCTGTGGGGGTCGTTGATGGTGGTGGTTTGCGTGGGCAATTCCAGCGACACGGATTGCGCATCGCCACGCACTTCGCCACGCAAGTGATCCAGGCCCGGCAGCTTATCGACAGCGTTGATGCCGAGATTGTCAAACACGGCATCCAAGGTATTGAGCCCAGCCGCAGCGCTCCAGTGGAATACGGCATGATCGATCTGCCCATGCGGCGCGCCTGCGCCCAACCAATGCGCCAAGCCTGGCGACAAGCCCGGCTTCAAACCCAGCCACGGCATCAGCGGCCCAAGCTGCAGCTTGTTGGCGACCGCGCGGATATCCGATTGCGGCGTGCCGAAGTGATTCACATCCGCTCGCATCGCGCCGCCGTCCTGGTCAGCCCAACGTACGGTATAGCCATCGTCGTGGCGGCTGAGTTCGGCCAGCCCGTTCAACTGTGCGACAGTTACTTTGACGCCGGCGGGATTGGTGACGGCAAGATCGCGCAGGTTGAGCTGGAACAGCTCGCGCACGATCTGGTTCTCGTGCCAATCCATCCATACGGCGATGTCGCCGCGGCCGCTGTCGATGCTGTAGCCGCCCATGTCGAAGCCGGCGACCAGGCCATGCAGATCTGTGTTCTGCGCCGCCATCCAGAATTTGCCGCTGGCGCCATCGTCGCGGAACCAACCGGCCGCACGCAGCACCCCGGTGGCGCCGATGCGGTGAATACGCCCGCCCACACGTATGTGGCTGCCCTGATGCGTCAGGCGCAGCTGATCGGCCAGCATTGTGTAGCGCTCGTTGATGAGCTGATCGTCGATATTGACGCGCAGGTTGTCCAGCCACAATTCGACGGATAGACGTCCAAACGAAATGCGCTGCCTCTGCGTGCCGCCGGCGGTGCCAAGCCCATTGATTTGCCAGCGGCCGTTGGCATCGCGCGTAATATCCAGCTCAAGATTGCTGGCTTGCAGATTCAACAAATGCCGCGACGGCAGCAACCAGCCACCGAAATCCAGCTTGAGGTCCATCTCCGGCACCTGCAATGGCGTACCGCCCGCCTCGCCGGGACCGAAGGTGACGTTGCGCATGATGAAACGCGGGCCAGCAGGTTCCCAGTGGCCGTCCATCGACGCGAATGTCACCGGCCGCTGCAGCTTTGCACTCAACTGCTGTGCCACCCATTCTGGATGTTTTGCCAGCAGCGGCAGTAGCACTTGTGCCAGCGCTGCCGTCAGCGCAAGCGCAATCACCGCCACGCCAACCGTCCAGCCGAGCGCGCGCGTGAGGCGATGTGTCCAGACTTGCGACCGCATGCTTACCAAACGCCCGCTTCAAAGAAGTACAACATCAAACTGTTCCTGCGAGTAATGCTCCTCCGCCTGGAAGCGTATGCTTTTGGAGATGAACTCTTCCAATTCCGCCACGGCGGTCGATTCTTCTTCAAGAATGCGGCCGACCACCTTGGGACTGGCCATCACCAGCAATTTCTGCGCATTGAACTGTCGCACGGCGCGAGTGATCTCGCGGAATATTTCGTAGGTGACGGTCTCAGCCGTTTTCACCGTGCCGCGCCCCATGCATGCGGGGCATGGTTCGCACAGCTGGCGCTCCAGGCTTTCGGTGGTGCGCTTGCGCGTCATCTCCACCAGGCCGAGCGGCGACATCGGGTACACCGTGGTCTTGGCGTGATCTCGAGCGAGGCCTTTTTCCAGCATGCGAATGACCTGCCGTTTGTGTTCCTCATCGGTCATGTCGATGAAATCGATGATGATGATGCCGCCGAGATTGCGCAGCCGTAGCTGGCGCGCAGCCGCCTGCGCGGCCTCCAGGTTGGTGCGATAAACGGTTTCTTCCAGATTCCGTGTACCGAGGTAACCACCCGTGTTGACGTCGATGGTGGTCATCGCCTCGGTCTGGTCGACGATCAGATAACCGCCCGATTTCAGCGGCACCTCTTTGCGCAGCGCGCGCTGGATTTCGTCTTCCACGCCATACAAGTCGAAGATCGGCCGCTCGCCGGAATAATGCTCGACACGATCGTCCAGGCTCGGCATGAACTTGTGCACGAACTTGGCCACTTTCTCGTAGGTTTCGCGCGAATCCACGCGCACCTTTTCGATGTCCTCGTTGAGCAGATCGCGTAGCGCGCGCAACGGCAGCGAAAGTTCTTCGTAGACGCGCTCGCCGACTTTCGCCTTCGCAATATTTTCCTGCACGACGCGCCAGACCTTGCCGAGATAAGTGACGTCGAACGCCAGCGATTCGGCGGACTGTCCTTCGGCGTTGGTGCGTACGATGTAGCCGAGCGGGTTTTCGCCAATCAGCGGAGTCAGCACGTCTTTCAGGCGCTGCCGCTCGTTGTCGTCCTCAATGCGGGTGGAAATGCCCAGCGTGCGCGCATGCGGCAGCAGCACCAGGTAGCGCGAGGGAATCGACAGATGGGTCGAGAGCCGTGCGCCCTTGGTGCCAATCGGATCCTTCACCACCTGCACCACGATTTCCTGGCCTTCGTGCACCAGCTCGCTGATCGACGGCATATGGCCGTTGCCATTGCTGGTGCTCACTTCCGCCCCTTCCGGCAGCGGCGGACGCACGATGTCGGAGGCGTGCAGAAAAGCCGCCCGTTCCAGGCCGATGTCCACGAACACCGCCTGCATGCCCGGCATCACCCGCTGCACCCGCCCCTTGTAGACATTGCCGACGTACCCTCGCCGGGACGCCCGCTCGACATGCAACTCCTGCAGCATGCCGTTTTCCACCACGCCGACCCGGGTCTCGCGCGGGGTCATGTTGATCAGGATTTCTTCGCTCACTTAAATTCCCCAAAGCATCCAGGCATTTATAGCCTTTAGCTGAGAGAACTGTCGATGCGCAGCGCACGTCTCCTGCTGTACTGCCGAGTTCGGTAAAGTGATCGCCATGCGCCCGCTCAAAGTCCTGCCGAGTTCTTCCGACAGCTCGATCCTTCCCGACGTTCTGCGCCCCGGCTTGCGGCTGGTGTTCTGCGGTACCGCAGCCGGCAAGCGGTCGGCCCAGGAGGGCGCCTATTACGCCCATCCAGGCAATATGTTCTGGCGTGCGTTGTTCCAGGCGGGGCTCACCCCACGGCTCCTGCTGCCGCAGGAGTTTCCCCTGTTGCCGGATTTCGGCATGGGCCTGACCGATCTGGCCAAGCGCCATGTGGGCAATGACCATGAATTGCCCAAGGATGCTTTCGATGTTCCGGCGCTGCTTGCGAAGATCGAACGCCATGCGCCTGCCATCCTGGCTTTCACCAGCAAGCATGGCGCGCGTGCGGTGCTCGGCAACAACCATGTCACCTACGGGCTGCAGGATCGTGCATTCGGTTCGACGCAGGTGTTTGTGCTGCCGTCACCATCCGGGCAAGCACGTGGACATTGGGATCTCGCGCATTGGATTACGCTGGCCACTCACGTAGCGAATCGTAGGTTGGGTTAGCGCAGCGTAACCAACGGTTTTGCGGAAAAGCTGTTGGGTTACGCTGCGCTAACCCAACCTACGACGGCTACGCAAATCGCAAATAGATGCGGGAACCTGCATTGCCTTCGGCCTATGGTTGCCGTCAGGAAAATTGTCTAGGCTACTATTTTTCCGGCACCCTCCTAAAGTCAGTTGATGCAAACGGACGTCCGTTTCGCAAGGCTGATGGAAAGCATCGGTTATGTGGATCGTCAAAATCGCGCTCGAGCGGCCGCTTACCTTCATCGTGCTGGCGCTGCTGCTGCTGATCCTTGGACCGTTGGCGATCCTGCGCACGCCGGTGGATATTTTTCCCAATATCGACATCCCGGTGGTGTCGGTGGTGTGGAACTACACCGGTTTGCCTGCCGATGACATGAACAACCGCATCGTTACCGGTTACGAGCGCGCGCTGACGACTACCGTCAACGATATCGAACATACCGAAACGCAATCGCTCAACGGCGTCGGTCTGGTGAAGGTGTATTTTCAGCCGAACGTGAAGATCGACATGGCGGTGGCGCAAGTCACGGCGATTTCGCAGACGGTACTGCGCTCGATGCCGCAGGGCGCCAACCCACCGCTGATCCTGGTGTACAACGCCTCCACCGTGCCGGTGCTGCAATTTGCGCTGTCGTCAAAAGAACTGTCGGAAACCACGATCTTTGACGACGCCAACCAGATCGTGCGCACCTTCATTACCTCGGTGCGCGGCGCCGCCACGCCCTACCCGTATGGCGGCAAGCAGCGTCAGGTGCAGGTGGACCTCAACCCGCAAGCGTTGCTGGCGCATGGCTTGTCGCCCAGCGATGTTGTCGCGGCGATCGGCGCGCAGAACCTTATTCTGCCGGCCGGTACGGAAAAGATCGGCGAGACCGAATACAGCGTGCGGTTGAACGGGAGCCCGCAGCAGATCGACGAGCTGAATAACGCACCGATCCATACCGCCAATGGCGTTACCACCTATGTGCGCGATGTGGCGCATGTGCACGATGGCTCGCCGCCGCAAACCAATATCGTGCGCGTGAATGGCCAACGCGCGGTGCTGATGTCGATCCTGAAAATCGGCGATGCGTCCACACTGGATATCGTAGATTCCCTTAAAGATTCGCTGCCGGCGATTCGCGCGGCCATTCCGCCAAGCCTGGAGATCAACGCGCTTTCCGATCAGTCGCTGTTTGTACGCGCGGCGATCTCCGGGGTGATTCGCGAAGGCGTGATTGCCGCCGCGCTGACTGGCTTGATGATTCTGCTGTTCCTGGGCTCGTGGCGTTCGACGCTGATCATTGCCATCTCGATTCCGTTGTCGATTCTGGCCTCGATCATTGCGCTGTCGGCCTTGGGCCAGACCATCAACATCATGACGTTGGGGGGCCTGGCGCTGGCGGTGGGCATTCTGGTCGACGACGCGACGGTGACGATCGAGAACATCAACTCGCACCTGGAAGAAGGCAAGGAGGTCTACGACGCAATCATGGAAGGCGCGCACCAGATTGCCGTGCCGGCGTTCGTGTCGACTTTGTCGATCTGCATCGTGTTCGTGCCGATCTTTTTTCTCGGCGGGGTGGCGAAATATTTGTTCGCACCGCTGGCGGAAGCGGTGGTGTTCGCGATGCTGGCCTCGTACGTGCTGTCGCGAACGCTGGTGCCGACGTTGTCGCTGTTCTGGTTGAAAAAGCATAACCACGACAAGCAGGCGACTGGCCCGATGAGCCATTTTCAGCTGGCCTTTGAGCGCCGCTTTGAGCGCCTGCGCGCAGGCTATCGCGGCGCGCTGGAAACCACGGAACGGCATCGCGGTTTGTTTGCCATCCTGTTCTTTGCGAGCTGCGCCTTGTCCGTTGGCCTGCTGGTGCCCTGGCTGGGTCGTGACTTTTTCCCGTACGTGGATGGTGGACAGATCAAGCTGCATTTCCGCGCACCGGTCGGGCTGCGCATCGAAGAAACCGCGCGGCTTGCCGACGGCATCGAGGGCGTGGTGCGCGAGACGATTCCGAAGCAAGAGCTGGCCAGCATCGTCGATACGCTGGGCATTCCCTATAGCGGTATCAATCTTTCCTATAGCAACACCGGTGTGGTGGGCACATCCGATGGCGATATCTTCGTGACGCTCAATGAAGATCATCATCCTACCGTCGATTACGTACGCAGCCTGCGGCAACAACTCGCACAGAAATATCCCGGCGTCATTTTCTCGTTCCTGCCGGCGGACATGGTCGGACAGATTCTGAATTTCGGTGCGCCGGCGCCGATCGACGTGCAAGTGTCCAGCCATGATGCGAGCGCATCGGCCAAAGTCGCCAAGGAACTCTATGGCGATTTGCTGAAGATTCCTGGCCTGGTTGATCTGCGCATCCAGCAGGCGCTCAATCTGCCGCAGATCAATGTCAATGTGGATCGCACGCGCGCAAGCCTGGTGGGGCTGACCACGCAAGATGTGGCGAGCAACCTGCTGACGGCACTCTCCGGTTCATCACAAGTGAGCCCTACCTTCTGGGTCGACCCAAAAACCGGCATCAGCTACAGCATTGCCACGCAGACGCCGCAATATCGCATCGATACATTGCAAGCATTGAAGAACCTGCCCATTCGCAGTACCAACGGCAGCGTGGCGAGCAGCAATACGTCGGGAGGCTCGACCGTCAGCCAGACGCTGCAAAACCTTGCCGACTTCTCGCGCAGCAATGGACCGGCCATCGTGACGCACTACAGCACACGACCCACCATGGATTTGTACGCCTCGGTCGATCGCACCGACCTTGGCAGCGTGGCCAGCGACGTGCAGCGCGTGGTTGCCGAACATTCCAAACATTTGCCGCGCGACGTGAACATCGACGTGCGCGGCCAGGTGCAAACCATGCAGGCCTCCTACAAGGGATTGCTGGGCGGTTTGCTGTTCGCCATCGTGCTGGTGTATTTGCTGATCGTGGTGAATTTCCAGAGCTGGCTCGATCCGCTGATCATCATTGCGGCCCTGCCGGCAGCGTTGGCTGGACTGGTATGGATGTTGTTCCTCACCGGCACGCCGCTATCGGTGCCCGCGCTGATGGGTGCCATCATGTGCATGGGCGTGGCCACGGCCAATTCGATTCTGGTGATCAGCTTTGCGCGCGAGCGGCTGGCGCATCACGGTGATCCGGTGCAGGCCGCGATCGAAGCGGGCTTCCAACGTTTCCGTCCGGTGTTGATGACGGCGTTGGCGATGATCATCGGCATGGTGCCGATGGCGCTGGGCATGGGCGAAGGCGGCGAGCAGAATGCGCCGCTGGGCCGCGCCGTGATCGGCGGCCTGCTGCTGGCTACCGCTGCCACCTTGTTCTTCGTCCCTACTTTCTTCAGCTTGATGCATCGCAGCCACAAGGCGGACGGTGATGCAGCCACCGCGTGAGAGCACGACTATGTCCAGTGCAAGTAGTTCGCATCGTCCCGCTCGGCCTTCGCATGGTGCGCGCCTCGTGCTTATCGCGCTTGGCATCGTGCTGGTCATGCTGGGTGCCTTTGGCATCGTCAAGCGCGTGCAGGCGCGCCACGAATTGACCGCGGATACGGATCGCAATGCCATCGCGACGGTGGCCACGATCACGCCCAATGCTTCGCCCAAGGACCAGGGCCTGACCCTGCCCGGCACGGTCGCATCCTGGCAGGACGCGCAGGTGTATGCGCGCACCACCGGCTACGTGGCCAAGTGGTACGTCGATATCGGTGCCAAGGTGAAGAAGGGCCAGCGCCTGGCTGACCTGGATACGCCGGATGTCGACAACCAGTTGCTGCAAGGCAAGGCGCAGATGCGCACCGATCAGGCCAATGAGGCGTTCGCGAAAGTAACCGCCGATCGCTACGCGAAACTGGCGACGCAAGGATTGATCGCGCAACAAACGGCTGACCAGTATCTGGCGCAATACAAGGCGGATGTCGCAACCGTGCAGGCGGATCAGGCCAACGTAGCGCGCCTGCAGAATCTGGAAGATTTCAAGCACATCGATGCACCGTACGACGGCATTGTCACGCAGCGCAATCTCAATCTCGGAGCGTTGGTGGATGCTGGCGCCAGCGGCAGCAATCTGTTCGTGATTGCCGATACCAGCACACTGCGCGTGTACGTGGATGTGCCGGAAACCTATGCGGCCAGCGTACACGTCGGCATGCCGGCCGATGTCAGCTTGAACACTTACGGCGCCAGGCCGATCACCGGCACCGTGGCGCGCACTGCCGATGCGCTGGACCCGAACACGCGCACGTTGCGCACGGAAATCGATGTCAGCAATACCGAACAGCAGTTGCTGCCGGGTGTGTATGCCAACGTGAAGCTGCAGGTAGCCACCGCGACGCGTAACTACACCGTTCCCGCCAACGTGCTGTTGTTCCGTGCCGAAGGCTTGCGTGTTGCGCTGGTGGATGGACAACAACGCGTGCATCTGCAACCGGTGACGCTGGGGCGCGATTTTGGCAGCACGGTGGAGATCGCCGACGGACTGAGCGATGGCGATCGCATCGTGCTGAGCCCATCGGATTCGTTGGCTGAAGGTCAGCAGGTGAAAGTTGCCGAGCCCAACAAGGCGCAGCAACAACGGAATCCGTGATGGACTCAGTCGATCGGCGTATGCCGGTAGGTCGCCACATCGCGCTCCTGCACCGCCGTAGCGTGGTTCGACCAGGTTTGCCGGATATACGTCACTACCGACGCAACATCCGCATCGCTTAACTGCTGCGCATACGGTGGCATGGAATACGGCCGTGGATTGCCTTGCGTCACGGCAGAGAATCCGCCCAGCAACACAACGCGCGTTGCATTGATGCCGATCGGATCCACCACGGTGGCATTCCCATCCAGCGCCGGGTAGACGCCTGGCACTCCCTCTCCATCCTTGCCATGGCAATCCGCACAGCGCTTGACATAGACGGCATTGCCGCGATCAACCAGCGTTTGGCTGTCGAAGCTCGTGTGCACAGGTGTTGGTGCAGCGCGCGCCGGCAGCGAAAGCAGATAGTCGGCGATGGCTTGCAGATCTTCGTCGCGCAGGTATTGCGTGCTGCTGGCTACGACATCTGCCATCGGCCCCACTGCCGCGCTTTTCGAGGATTGCCCAGTCTTCAGCACGTCGATGATGTCTCGCCTGCTCCACCCTCGCAGACCGCCGTTGGCCTGCGTGCTGAGATCCGACGCATACCAGCCTTGCTCCGGAATCAGCCCGCCCGACAAGGCTCCATGGCTTTCCGAACCGCCCCATTGATCGCGCATGGCGTGGCATTCGTTGCAATGCCCAAGCCCCTGCACCAGATAGGCGCCACGGTTCCACGACGCAGACTGCGCAGCATTCGGTTGGTACACGCCTGCCTTGAAATACATCGCACGCCACGCAGTTAGCGTGCTACGTACGTTGTAGGGAAAGCGCAGCCCCAGTGCTGGGTTCGGCTGGCGCACAGATGGCAGCGAACGCAAGTACGCGAAGATGGCCATGGCATCGTCGCGCGTGACCTTGGTGAACGAGGTATACGAAAACGCCGGATAAAGTGGCTCACCCTGGCGCCCAATGCCATCGTGCAGCGCACCCCAGAAATCGTTGAACGTCCAATTGCCGATGCCTGTTTCTCCATCCGGCGTGATATTGGGCGCAGGGATATTGCCGAACGGTGTCGGCAGCATGCGGCCACCCGCATACGCGTGGCCATCGCGCGTGGTGTGGCAGGAGGCGCAATCGCCGGCCGTGGCTAAGTAGCGGCCTCTGGCAATCATGCCGGGATCCTTGAGCATGCTGGCGATGGCAGGGTCTTCCGCAGCAGCAGGTTGCTGTCGATGTCGCTGCGACAGCCACCATCCGCCGGCGAGCACGATCACCAGCAGCACGATCGGAATCCATAGCCAACGCAGCCGCGTCATGCGCCATCTCCTCGCGGTTGCAGCACTCCGCAGCGCAAGGGTGGCGTGATTGAACCTGCAGGCTGGGGATGTGTGTCAGCGGGTGTCTCCTGGCTTGCCAACCATGCCGATACGGCTGTGATGTCGGCGGGTGCAAGGCGATTGGCAATCTGCGCCATGCAATCCGGCGCGGCGGAGGCACGCGTACCCGTTCGCCATGAACCCAGTTGCGAGCTGATGTAGTCATACGGCAGGCCAACCAACCCTGGCACTGCAGGCTCGGTACCCGTCAGCTGTTTGCCGTGGCATGCCTGGCAGGGCGGTATCTGGCGCCCCGGATCGCCAGCGGTGACCAACTGCTGGCCACGCCGCAGCATGGATGGCGCGAGTGCCGGTACGGGTTTGCGTTCGTAAGGCACCTGCTGGGCAGCGAAATATGCAGCGATCTCGTGCATGTAGTCCGGGGTGAGCAGGCGCACGGTGTATTCCATCGGCGCGTATTTGCGCAGCCCACGTTGGAAATTCTGCATTTGCAAGGCGAGGTAGCCGGCCGGCTTGCCAGCCAGGCGCGGAAAGAAACCGCTGCCGGAAGAGCCTTCGCCATGCACGCCATGGCACGTCGTGCAGGCGGCGATGCGTTGCTGCAGCGTATCCGGCACGGGAGTTTGGTCGGCACGCGCAAGCACACTGCAAAACAGCAAGGCGAGCGGGATTATCCATCGCATCGACATCGACCGGCCCTTGGGAATGCTCTGATCTATTCTATGCATCCGTCACCGCACTGTATGCGCGCCTCGGTTCGCACCGACGGTGAAGGCAGATTGTTTGTATGTCGAGACGGCGGGGCAAAGCGAGGCGCGCATACGGTGTGGCCCCACAGGTTGGATTAAAACGATGGGGTGCATGGAATAGATCAGAGCATCCCTGACACCCATGCCAGAAGTATAGGGGTGGCGCATGCGCCAGCAGTGACGCCTGCGGTTATGCTGCGGCATCACGCCACGCCTACCCGGAGGTTGCTGTCATGCTTCGCCCGTCGCTGTTGTGCGCCGCACTTGCGCTTGTTGTTTTGCCCTCTGCGCCGCTTTTTGCCCAGGACCAAGACGTGACCTGGCAAAGCGTGACTGAACTGCAGCAACGGATGGATGCCGGCAAGCTCACCAGCCAGGGATTGGTGCAGGACGACATCACGCGCATCCAGCAGATTGATCAAGCTGGCCCCATGTTGCGCTCGGTGTTGGAGTTGAATCCGGATGCTGTATCGATAGCGGCCAAGCTGGATGCGAAACGCAAATCGTCGCATGGTCCGTTGTATGGCATTCCGGTGTTATTGAAGGACAACATCGACACCGGCGATCACACGCTGACCACCGCCGGCTCGCTGGCCCTGATGGGCGCGCCAGCGCCGCAGGATGCCGCATTGGTCACGCGCCTGCGCAAAGCTGGCGCGGTGATCTTGGGCAAAGCCAATTTGAGCGAATGGGCGGATTTTCGCTCCGCCCACGCCAGCAGCGGTTGGACTGGTCGTGGTGGGCAAACGCGCAATCCGTATGCCTTGGATCGCAATCCTTGCGGATCGAGTTCGGGCTCCGCGGTAGCGGTGGCGGCGGGTCTGGTGCCGGTCGCGGTGGGCTCGGAAACTGATGGCTCAATCATTTGCCCCGCATCGATGAATGGCATCGTGGGCATCAAGCCGACACTGGGCTTGGTCAGCCGCAGCGGCATCATCCCGATCAGCCATAACCAGGACACGGCCGGCCCGATAGCGCGCAACGTCACGGACGCAGCGATTTTGCTGACGGCATTGGCCGGTAGCGATCCGCATGATCCCGCCACGGCGGACGCGGACAAACACGCTACCGATTACACGCGCTACCTTGATCCGAACGGTTTGCGCGGCAAGCGCATCGGCGTGGTGCGGCAACTGGCCGGCAACGAACCGAATGCCGACCGCGTGCTAGATGAAGCGATTGCAGTGATGAAGGCGCAAGGCGCGATCATTGTCGATCCGGTGACACTGCCGCATCTGGCCGAACTCGGCGATCCGGAAATGACCGTGATGCTGTACGACTTCAAGCATGATCTCAATGCGTACCTAGCGGGGCGCAAGGGCCTGGAGGTCAAAAACCTCGCCGACCTGATTGCGTTCGATAAGCAGGAGTCCGCACGCGAAATGCAGTGGTTCGGACAGGATCTGTTTGAGCAGGCGCAAGCCAAGGGGCCGCTGACTGACCAGGCTTACGTGGATGCTTTGAACAAGGCGAAACAGTTGTCGGGGCCGCAGGGCATCGATGCCGCCTTGCAGGCGAATCATCTGGATGCTTTGCTCTCGCCCTCATGGGGACCGGCGTATCTCACCGATCTGGTGCTGGGCGATCACATCGTCAGCGGCAATCCCACTATTGGCGGTGCATCGCAACCGGCTGCGGTGGCGGGCTATCCGTCGATGACCGTGCCGGCGGGCTGGGCGCACGGCTTGCCGGTCGGCGTCGTGTTTTTCGGTACCAAGTGGAGCGAGCCGACGTTGATTTCCATTGCGTATGGTTTTGAGCAACACACACATGCCTGGCAAGCACCGAAGTTCTTGCCGACGGTGGATGCCGATTCGTATGCGCCGGTGCCTGCGCAAAGCCATTGAATGACCATGTCGCTGGCCGCAAGCCACTCGCTTCGGCCAGCTTTGGCACGTAACGTGGACACCTCCCTTTCGACATGGAGATGTCCATGAAGTGCTGGCTTGCTTTAGGCGTGATGGCCTTGGCGTGCGCAGTGGCGCATGCCGATACAAACACCGCCGCAACGGATCTCCGCGCAACCTGGGTTCAACCGCAAAAGCCGTTTCGCATCTACGGCAATACCTATTACGTCGGCTCGCATGGTCTTAGCGCCATTCTGATCACCTCGCCCAAAGGCCACGTGCTGATCGATGGTACGTTGCCGGAAAACGCGTCGATGATTGAATCGAACATTCGCGCGCTGGGCTTTCGCGTACAGGACATCAAGCTGATTCTCAACAGTCACGCGCATGGCGACCACGCGGGTGCGATTGCTGCGCTGGCGCACGACAGTGGTGCGCAGGTGGCCGCCAGTACGAAGTCGGCAAACATGATGGAGCGTGGCGGAGACGACCCCGACGATCCGCAACACGGCATGGCGCCGTTCTATCCCAAAGTCAGCAAAGTCCGCATCCTGGTCAATGGGGAAACGGTACATGTCGGACCGCTGGCTTTGCAGATGCATCCCATGCCGGGACACACGCCTGGCAGTACCGGGTGGACTTGGCGTTCGTGCGAAGACAATCGCTGCCTGTCGATGGTCTATGCCGACAGCATTACCCTGCTCAGCACGGATGATTATCGCTATACCGATCCGGCACATCCGGAACGCGTTGCGGGCTATCGACAGATGTTGACCATGCTGGCGGCGCTGCCTTGCGACATTCTCCTTACGCCACATCCGCGCGATGGTTTTTTTGAGAAAGCGGCAAGTATTGCGCCTGGCAAGCCCAATCCTTTAGTCGACACGCAGGCGTGCAAGGCTTATGCGAGCGAAGGGCAGCAGAATCTTGTCGAGCGCATACGAAAGGAAGCTGGCTCTACATAGACTGATATGGGAATCCCAGCATCGGGAGCTCCGATTAGCTGGGATTTCTCCCAGCCTACACTCAGCTCATGCGGCCGGATTTGCGCACGATCAGCATCGCCAGTTCCAACGATTGCTCGTAGTTGAGGCGCGGATCGACCATCGACTTGTACGCACGCTGTAGATCCGCTTCGCTCAAGTCGCGAGCGCCGCCCATGCATTCGGTGACGTCCTCGCCCGTCAATTCCAGATGCACGCCGCCCAGATGGGTGCCGGCTGCGGCATGGATGTCAAAGGCTTGGTCCAGCTCGCCACGAATGTTGTCGAAGCGGCGCGTCTTGTAACCGTTGGACGTGCTTTCGGTATTACCGTGCATCGGATCGGCCACCCATAGCACGCGTCGCCCGGATCGCTTCACGGCATCGAGCAGTGGCGGAAGCTTCTCGGCAACCTGTGCGTGACCCATGCGATGGATCAGTGTGAGGCGGCCAGGCTCATCTTCTGGATTCAGCGCATCGATGAGCGGCAGCAGCTGATCGGGCGTGACGGACGGGCCAACCTTCACCGCAATCGGATTGCGGATGCCGCGGAAATACTCCACGTGCGCGCCGTCGAGCGCGGCGGTGCGCATGCCGATCCACGGGAAGTGCGTGGAAAGATTGAACCAGCCGCGATGACGCGGCACCTGGCGGGTGAGTGCCTGCTCGTAATGCAGCAACAGCGCTTCGTGCGAGGTGAAGAAATCCACGCGTGAAAAGCCGGCGATGGGGCCAGCCAGCGTCTCCATGAAGCGCAGCGAATCGCCAATCCCCGCGACCATGCGGCGGTAATCAGCGGCCAGTGGTGAATGTTCCACCCAGGCAAGATCCCAATATTCCGGGTGATGCAGGTCGGCAAAGCCGCCATCGATCAAGGCACGCACAAAGTTCATGGTGAGCGCGGAATGCGCATGTGCGCGGATCAGGCGCTGCGGATCGGGGCGGCGTGCTTCGGCGGTGAATTCCGGGCCGTTGATCACGTCACCGCGGAAGCTGGGCAGCGTGACGCCATCGCGTGTTTCGGTGTCAGCCGAGCGCGGCTTGGCGTATTGCCCGGCGAAGCGGCCCACGCGCAGCACGGGCTGCTTGAGGCCGTGCACCAGCACCAGGCTCATTTGCAGCAGCACTTTCAGGCGGTTGGAAATGATCGGGCTGGTGCAATCAGCGAAGCTCTCCGCGCAATCGCCACCCTGCAGGAGGAATCGCTTGCCTTCCTGGGCCTCTGCCAACGACTGTTTGAGCGCCAGCACTTCCCATGAGGTCACCAGCGGCGGCAGATGCGACAGCTCAGCGAGTGCGCGATTCAGCTCGGCATGATCTTCATAGTGTGGCTGCTGAAGCGCCTTGCGCTGATGCCAGGAGGTCGGGGTCCAGTTCAATGACTCGACGGAAGATGCTATCTCGCTCATAGGCGCAACCTCGGCGTGGCGCGCTGCAGCGTCGCGCGGATCGCCAGTATCGAAAGGAGAACGAACCACAGCAGGGCCCACAGCGGAATGGGCAGGCCCAGAAGCGGCTGGATCTTGGCGCACTCGCCCGAGCCGGTGAACACCATCTTCAAGGCTTTCTGGAACGGGAATGCGTCAAACATGTACGCCAGGTTGGGGCCACAGGCCGGGACCTGATCCGCGGGCAGCGACATGATCCACAGATGGCGAGCAGCGACGACGATGCCGAACAGCGCACCAAGCAGCACAAAACTAGTGTAGAACCAGCGTCCGCCTGCACGCGGCCCGTGAATCGCGCCGATCAGAAAGAACACCGCCATGACCATAAAGCCGATGCGCTGGAAGATGCACAACGGACACGGTTCCAGCCCCCACTGATATTCGGCAAACAACGCGAACCCTAGCAGGCCGACACAGATGAGGAAGCCAACAAAGAAGCTGACGCGGTAAGACCAGCGGAGGGGATTCATGGAAAACCATGCCATCGGGGGTGGGGATGCTGACATTACCCGCTCCCCGTCACGCTGTCAGCAGGCGCATGCCCTGTCCTCCCAAAAGAACAAACCCCGCCTGGTTACCCGGGCGGGGTTCGCATTTTGGACGTCCAAACGGTGTTTGGATTATTCGTCAGCAGCAGCCTCGGCACGCGGACGATCCACCAGCTCGACATACGCCAGCGGCGCGTTATCGCCCGGGCGGAAGCCACACTTGAGGATGCGCAGGTAACCGCCGGGACGCTCGCGGTAACGCGGCCCCAGCTCGACGAACAGCTTACCCACGGCCTGCTTGTCGCGCAGACGCGCAAAAGCAAGACGGCGGTTGGCTACGCTGTCGGACTTGGCCAGGGTGATCAGCGGCTCTGCCACGCGACGCAGTTCTTTCGCCTTGGGCAGGGTGGTGCGGATCAGCTCGTGCTTGATCAACGATGCAGCCATGTTCTTGAACATCGCTTCGCGATGCGAACTGGTGCGATTAAATTTGCGTCCGGATTTTTGGTGGCGCATGGCTAAAACTCTCTTAGTGTCTGTTGTTATGAAAAACCGGCCAATGACTCGGTTTCCCGCGGTTGTCCGCTGTTAAAGCCCTTGCTGTGCCGGGCTTTTTAAGAGCGCAGTCATGAATGACTGCTTCGGATGCTTGGCTGAAAACCACACTCGCCAAGCTTTTCTTACGAGCGATCAAAGAGGATCGCCAAGCTATCTTCTGCGCGGCCATGGAGGCCGTCTTTTCGTATCCAGGAAAGGCTAAGCGCACTCCCCTATAACCGATTGCACCGACGATCAAGATGACCGTCGGTGCAAACCATCAACCTAGCTGCATGCCGTGCGACAAGCCCGGCGGCGGCCAGTTTTCAAGCTTCATGCCGAGGGCAAGACCGCGCACGCCGAGGACATCCTTGATCTCGGTGAGCGACTTCTTGCCGAGGTTCGGCGTCTTGAGCAATTCCACTTCGGTCTTCTGCACCAGATCGCCGATGTAGTAGATGCTCTCGGCCTTCAGGCAGTTGGCCGAACGGACGGTGAGCTCCAGATCGTCGATCGGACGGAGCAGCAGCGGATCGAAACCGCCCTTCTCCGCCTTGTCCGTGGCGCTCTCGCGGCGCGAGAAGTCGCCGAACACCGACAGCTGATCGTTGAGGATTTCAGCGGCCTTGCGCACCGCGTCTTCCGCACCGATGGTGCCGTTCGTTTCGATGTCGAGGACGAGCTTGTCGAGGTTGGTACGCTGCTCAACACGAGCGGCGTCCACTTCGTAAGCCACGCGCAGCACCGGCGCGAACGAGGCGTCCAGCTGCAGACGACCGATCGGACGTGCCTCATCGTCCGGATGCTGACGTGAGCTGGCCGGCTGATAGCCGACGCCACGACGCACCTTCAGACGCATATTCAGCGTGATGTCCTTGGTGAGGTGGCAGATCACGTGTTCCGGATTGATGATCTCCACCGAGTGATCGACGACGATATCGCCTGCCGTGACCACGCCCTTGCCCTTCTTGGACAAGGTGAGGGTGACTTCATCACCCGTGTGTTGACGAATGGCCACTTCCTTGAGGTTGAGCAGGACTTCAATGACGTCCTCCTGCAAACCTTCCAGGGTGGTGTACTCGTGCAGCACGCCATCGATTTCTACCTCGACGATGGCGCTGCCGGGGATCGATGAGAGCAGCACGCGACGCAACGCGTTGCCCAGGGTGTGGCCGAAACCGCGTTCAAGCGGCTCAACCACCACCTTGGCGCGATTCGGTCCGAGCTGTTCAACGCTGAGGCCACGAGGCCGCAGTACGCTGGTTGACGAAACTGCCATGCAGGGCTCCGGTTGATTACTTCGAATAAAGCTCGACGATCAGCGCTTCGTTGATGTCGGTCGGCAGATCGGCGCGATCCGGAACTGACTTGAAGGTGCCGGCGAACTTCTTGGCGTCTACTTCGATCCACTGCGGGCGCAGATCCATCGTGTCGAACACGGTGGCAGCTTCCTGCACGCGCAGCTGATTGCGTGCGCGCTCCGTCAGCGCGATTTCATCGCCCGGGCGAACTTGGTAGGACGGAATATTGACCTTCTTGCCATTCACCAGCACCGCCTTGTGCGAAACAAGCTGGCGGGCCTGGGCACGAGTAACTGCAAAGCCCATGCGATAAACGACATTGTCCAAGCGGCTCTCAAGCAAACGCAGCAAGTTTTCGCCGGTATTGCCCTTGAGGGTCGAGGCTTTGGTGTAGTAGTTGCTGAACTGGCGCTCGAGCACACCGTAAATGCGCTTGACCTTCTGCTTCTCACGCAGCTGGACGGCGTAATCGGACATGCGCATGCGCTTGTTGGCGCCGTGCTGACCGGGCTTGTTCTCAAGCTTGCACTTGGAATCGATAGCGCGCGCCGGACTCTTCAGGCTCAGATCCGAACCTTCGCGACGCGCCAGTTTGCAGGTAGCTCCACGATAACGTGCCATGGTTACGCTCCTTAGACGCGACGCTTCTTGGGGGGACGGCAGCCGTTATGCGGAATCGGCGTTACGTCGATGATGTTGAGAACCTTGTAGCCGAGCGCATTCAGCGAACGCACTGCCGACTCACGGCCCGGGCCAGGGCCCTTGATCCGCACTTCCACCGTCTTCACGCCGTATTCGCCAGCAGCACGGCCGGCCTTTTCGGCGGCGACCTGCGCAGCGAACGGGGTAGACTTGCGCGAACCGCGGAAGCCCGCACCACCAGCGGTCGCCCATGAAAGCGCGTTGCCCTGGCGATCGGTGATGGTGACGATAGTGTTGTTGAAGGAGGCCTGCACGTGAGCCACCGCATCGGTGACAACGCGCTTGACTTTCTTCTTGGTCTTAACTGCTGGCTTTGCCATGACTTATTCCAATTATTTCTTGATCGCGCGACGCGGGCCCTTGCGGGTGCGCGCATTGGTACGCGTACGCTGGCCGCGTACCGGCAAGCCGCGGCGGTGGCGCAGGCCGCGGTAGCAACCCAGGTCCATCAGACGCTTGATGGCAATACCGACTTCGCGGCGCAGATCGCCCTCCACGACATATTTGGCGATTTCGTGGCGAATCTTCTCCACCTCGCCCTCGCTCAGCGACTTGATCTGAACGTTCGGGTTCACACCCGCATCCGTGCAGACCTTCTTAGCCCGGCTGCGGCCGATGCCGTAGATGCTCTGCAGGCCAATCCAGACGTGTTTCTGGACCGGCAAATTGACACCCGCAATGCGCGCCATGATGTACTTTCTCCGATGCTTTCTTGCGCGGTAAACGCGCAATTCTAACCTTAATCAAACTGTCAGGAAAGTCCTGAGGCACCTGCGCGCCGCGGCCCTTCCACCGGAACCCACCTTGCGCCTCAGCCGCGGCGCAGGTTGGCCTTCTTAAGCAAACCTTCGTACTGGTGACTGACCAGATGCGCCTGCACCTGAGCGGTAAAGTCCATCACCACCACCACCACGATCAGCAGCGATGTGCCGCCGAAGTAGAACGGAACGTGCCAGGCGTTTTGCATGAACGTTGGCACCAGGCAGACCAGCACCAGGTAGAGGGCGCCGACACCGGTCAAGCGGGTCATTACCGAATCGATGTAGTCCGCCGTCGAACGACCCGGGCGGATACCCGGAATCAAGGCACCAGACCGCTTCAGGTTGTCCGCCGTGTCCTGCGAGTTGAAAACGATCGCCGTATAGAAGAAGGCAAACGTAATCACCAGGACCGCATAAATGATGTCGTAGAGCGGCTCGCCAGGAGTCAATGCCTGTACCAAATCCTGCAACCAGCGGGACTGGTGACTGGCGTTGCCCCAGGTCGCAGCCATCGCCGGGAACATCAGAATGCTGTTCGCGAAGATGGGCGGAATCACACCCGACATATTGATCTTGAGCGGCAGATGCGAGGTCTGATTCATGTACGAGCGTTGTCCGCCCGACCGTCGTGCGTAATTCACGGTGATGCGCCTCTGCGCACGCTCCATGAACACCACGAACGCTGTCACCGCCAGCACCAGTGCCACCACCATGACCAGCTTGATCGTACTCAGCTCGCCATTGCTTGACATCGACAGGGTGTGTCCCACTGCATTAGGCAAACCAGCGACGATACCCGCGAAGATCAGCAAGGAAATGCCGTTGCCGATACCGCGCTCAGTCATCTGCTCGCCCAACCACATCAGGAACAACGAACCGGCAGTGAGTCCCACCACCGAGGAAAGGATAAAACCGAAACCCGGCATGTAGACAACGGGAACTCCGCCGCTCGTCTGCTGCTTCATCAGGGCTACCGCAATTCCGAATGCCTGGAAGGCAGACAAGCCCACCGTACCGATACGGGTGTACATAGTCAGCTGTCGCTGGCCAGACTGCCCTTCTTTGCGCAATGCCTGCAGGCTTGGGATAACCGAGCCCATCATCTGCACCACGATCGACGCAGAGATGTACGGCACGACGCCTAGCGCGAATACCGAGAACCGCCCCAGCGAACCACCCGAGAACATGTTGAACATGTCCAGGATGCCGCCGCTCTGACCGATCAAGTTGGCCATAGCATCCGGATTCACACCAGGAACCGGGATGAACGAACCGAGGCGGTACACAATCAGCGCACCAATCACGAAGAAGATGCGCTGACGCAGCTCGGTCAACTTGCCGAGCGATCCGACCGATGGACCCTTGGCTGCAGCCACGAGTTACTCCACGCTGCCGCCGGCAGCTTCGATGGCGGTCTTGGCGCCGGCCGTAGCCAGCAAACCCGACAGCTTCACCGCGCGACCAATCTCGCCCTTGGCGACAACCTTAACCTTCTTGGCGCGGCTGTCGATCAGGCCAGCCTGATGCAACACAACCGCATCGATCACGTCAGCTTTCAGACCGGCAAGCTGATACAGGAACACCTGCTGGCTCTCGGCTTTCTTCTGCGAGCGAAAACCGACCTTCGGCAGGCGGCGCTGCAGCGGCATCTGGCCGCCTTCGAAACCCAGGCGGTGAGTGCGGCCGGTGCGGGCGTGCTGGCCCTTATGGCCACGGCCCGCCGTCTTACCAACGCCCGAGCCAATACCACGACCGACGCGTAGACGCGTCTTGCGCGAGCCGGCTGCCGGCTTGATGTCATTCAGACGCATGATGCTTACTCCTCAACCCGCACCAGGTAATAGACCGTGCTGATCAGGCCGCGGACCTGCGGGCTGTCCTTCAGTTCACGGACGTCATTGGTTTTGTTCAAGCCCAGCGCCTTCACGCTCAAGCGGTGACGAGCTTGTACACCACGCAGGCCCTTGACCAGGCGCACGCGAATGGTTTTTTCGGTATTAGCCATTGCCCAGTACCTCTTCCACGGTCTTGCCACGCTTGGCAGCGATCTGCTTTGGCGAGGCAACGGCCTGCAGGCCCTTGATGGTGGCACGCACCAGATTGATCGGGTTGCGTGAACCAACGGCCTTGGCCAGCACGTTCTTCACACCAACCACTTCCAGTACGGCGCGCATGGCGCCACCGGCGATGACGCCCGTACCTTCGGAGGCGGGCTGCATATACACGCGAGCTGCGCCGTGGTTGGCCTTGATGGCATACCAAAGCGTGCCGTTATTCAGGTCAATGCTCACCATGTTGCGACGCGCGCGATCCATAGCCTTGGAAATAGCCACCGGCACTTCACGCGCCTTGCCGTAACCGAAGCCGACCTTGCCCTCGCCGTCGCCGACCACAGTCAACGCGGTGAAGCTCATCTGACGGCCGCCTTTGACGGTTTTGGCCACGCGGTTGACGGCAATCAGCTTCTCGAGCAGGCCGTCTGTATTTTCGCGATCAGTAGAAGACATTATCTTTTTCCGTATGCCCAGACCATCTGGGACTTTTACTTGCGGCTGAGCCGCTTGGAGTTGTTGTCGTTACTGCTTAGAACTTAAGGCCAGCTTCGCGGGCAGCGTCGGCTAGTGCCTTGATACGACCGTGATAGCGAAAGCCAGAACGGTCGAAGGCTACGGATTCAATGCCAGCCGCTTTTGCACGCTCGGCGATCGCCTTGCCTACTGCAGCTGCAGCCTCAAGGTTCTTGGTACCTTTCAAGCCTTCAGCCACAGCCTTCTGCACCGTCGAGGCAGCTGCCACGACGTTCACGCCTGCGGCGTCAAATACCTGGGCATAAAGATGCTGACCAGTGCGGTGCACGGACAGACGAGCCACACCGAGCTTGCGGATATGGGCGCGCGTAGACTTCGCACGGCGCAGACGGGCTTCTTTCTTGTTCATCGTGTGTGTCTCCAGGAAACGGATCGGCTACTTAGCGGAATGATTCGCTATTAGGCCTTCTTGGCTTCCTTCAGGGTGATCTTCTCGCCGGCATAGCGCACGCCCTTGCCCTTGTAGGGCTCCGGCGGACGATAGCCGCGAATCTTGGCAGCGACTTCACCAACCAATTGCTTGTCGGAACCCTTGATCAGGATTTCGGTTTGCGATGGTGTTTCGAGGGTAATGCCCTCTGGTGCGTTGAACACGACCGGATGCGAGAAGCCGAGGCTGAGATTCAACGCTTTGCCAGCCATCGAAGCGCGGTAACCCACGCCGACAAGCTCCAGCTTACGCTCGTAACCCTCGGAAACACCCTTGACCATATTGGCCAGCAGTGCACGAACGGTACCGCCGAACTTATCTTCGGCACCCTCCGCCACCTGGACGTTCACCACGCCGTTTTCAACGGACACGGAAGCCCCCGGTAGTGCATGCACCGAGAGAGACCCCTTCGGGCCCTTTACGGCGATACTGTCGTCGGCGACTTTGACCTCGACGCCCTTGGGCAGGGTAATGGGTTTCTTGGCAACACGAGACATCGGAAACTCCTTACGCGACCAGGCCGATGACTTCGCCACCCACGCCCCGAGCGCGAGCCTGCGCGTCGGTCAGCAGACCAGCGGACGTCGAAATGATCGAAATACCAAGACCGCCGAGCACCTTGGGCAATTCGTCCTTGCCACGGTACACACGCAGGCCGGAACGGCTAACGCGCTCAATACGCTCGATTGCCGGGCGGCCTTCGAAATATTTGAGCTTGATCTCGAGCACCGGCTTGCCCTCTGCTTCGGAGGTTTTGGCGTCGAGAATGTAGCCTTCGTTCTTGAGAAGGTCGGCCAATGCCACCTTCAACTTCGACGACGGTACGCTGACAACCTGCTTGCCCGTAGCCTGGGCGTTGCGGATGCGCGTAAACAGATCGGCGATGGGATCAGTCATGCTCATGAAAACATCCTTCAGAGTGCACCGATATCCGATAAAACCGGAAATCAATTCTAGATTGTGAGCCGACGGACACCTCGGCCTGCGATGCGCAGACCGACAAGTCTATCAGCCTTTTCCAGCTTTTGCGAATACTAATGCGATGAAACGATCGTTACCCGCCCGTTCCCCTCCTTAAAAGGGTCAAGGCAGGCTTTTGGTAACGGCCTTTGACTGCTTGGCATTACCTTAACTCTGGCGAGGTCAAAGCTCGCCGACCTCTCTCCCCAGAGGAAGAGAGTTCGACACTGCAGGTGACTTACCAGCTCGCCTTGCGGAGACCCGGAACATCACCACGCATGGTGGCTTCACGCAGCTTGTTGCGGCCGAGACCGAACTTGCGGTACACGCCACGCGGGCGACCCGACAGTTCGCAGCGATTACGCAAGCGGCTAGCGCTCGAGTCACGCGGCAGTTTCTGCAGCTTGGCCTGCGCGTCCATCTTTTCCTCGTAGGAGGATTTAGGGCTCGCTACGATAGCCTTCAGCTCGGCGCGCTTGCCGGCGTACTTTTTGATGAGCTTGGACCGCTTGATATCGCGGTTAACCATGGAGGTTTTTGCCATAAATTTCTCGCGACTCTCTTAATTGCGGAACGGGAAGCTGAAGGCTTCCAGCAGCGCCTTGGCTTCCTCGTCGGTTTTGGCCGTGGTGGTGATGGAGATATCCATACCGCGCATGGCGTCAACGGCGTCGAAGTCGATTTCCGGGAAAATAATCTGTTCTTTGATACCGAAGTTGTAGTTACCACGGCCATCAAAGGCGCGACCGGACACGCCGCGGAAATCGCGAACGCGAGGCAGCGAGATATTGATCAGGCGATCCAGGAACTCCCACATGGTCGCGCGGCGCAGCGTGACCTTGCAGCCGATCGGCCAACCATCACGGATCTTGAACGAGGCCACGGACACGCGCGCCTTGGTCGTGATCGGCTTCTGGCCGGCGATCTTGGCCATATCGGCCACGGCATTCTCGAGCACTTTCTTGTTGCCCGCCGCTTCGCCCACGCCCATGTTCAGCGTGATTTTGGTGATGCGCGGAACCTGCATCACATTCTGGTATCCAAAACGCTCAGTAAGCTTCTGGATGACCTGTTCTTTGTAAAAGGTTTCAAGGCGCGTCATGTTCGTGTTCCTCACGCGTCCACGACCTCGCCGGACGAACGGTACACGCGGACCTTGCGCCCATCAGCGAGCGTTTTGGCACCGACGCGTTCACCCTTGTTCGTGGCGGGGTTGAACAGCTGCACATTGGAGATATGGATCGAGGCCTCACGCTCAACGATGCCACCGGCCTGGTTGGCCTGCGGATTCGGCTTGGTGTGACGCTTGACCAGGTTGACGTTGGAGACGAACACGCGATCGCCTTCAACGCGCAGCACGTCGCCGCGCTGACCTTTGTTTTTGCCGGTGATCACGATGACCTGATCACCCTTGCGGATACGGTTCATGGTTCTTCTCCGCCTCAGAGCACTTCGGGTGCAAGCGAGACGATCTTCATGAACTTCTCGCCACGCAGCTCACGAGTCACGGGCCCGAAGATACGGGTGCCGATCGGCTCGAGTTTGTTGTTGAGGAGTACGGCCGCATTACCGTCGAAACGGATCAGCGAACCGTCGGCGCGGCGTACGCCCTTGGAGGTACGAACCACCACGGCGTTATAAACCTCACCCTTCTTCACCTTGCCACGCGGAATGGCATCTTTCACGGTGACTTTGATGACGTCACCGATCGCGGCGTAACGGCGTTTGGAGCCGCCGAGCACCTTAATGCACATCAGTTCCTTGGCGCCGCTGTTGTCGGCGGCGGAAAGCGTGCTCTGCATCTGGATCATGGCTGCACCCTCCCCCTTACGCTTCGGCGCGCGTGACGATTTCGACCACGCGGTGATGTTTGGTCTTGGAAAGCGGACGGCACTCCGCGATGCGGACCACGTCGCCCTCGTTCGCGCCCAGGTCGTTCTGCGCGTGGAGCTTGGTGGAACGACGCACGATCTTGCCGAGCAGCGGATGCTGCACCTGACGCTCGATCAGTACGGTAACCGTCTTTTCCATCTTGTTGCTGATAACGCGACCCTCGAGGGTGCGCACCTGTTTTTGATTGTCGCTCATGTCGGCCGCCTCTTACTTCTTGCCGCCGAGCACGAACTTCGTGCGGGCGATATCACGCCGAACGCGGCGCAGTTGATGCGGCTGGCTGAGCTGGCCGGTGCCTTTCTGCATGCGCAGATTGAACTGCTCCTTGCGCAGGTCCAGCAGATGCTGTTTCAGCTCTTCGGCCGACTTGGTGGTTAGGTCTTTGATGTCCATCACATCACCGCCCGGGTCACAAACTGGGTCTGCACCGACAACTTGGCAGCGGCCAGGCGGAACGCCTCGCGCGCGGTAGCCTCGTCGACACCCTCGATTTCATAAAGCATACGGCCCGGCTGGATCGGTGCGACCCAGAACTCCACGCCACCTTTACCAGCGCCCATTCGGACTTCGATCGGCTTCTTGGTGATCGGCTTGTCGGGGAACACGCGGATCCACAACTTGCCGCCGCGCTTCACGAAACGCGTGATGCAACGGCGAGCTGCTTCGATCTGGCGCGCGGTCAGGGCGCCGTGCGTGGTGGCCTTGAGGCCGTACTCGCCAAAGCTGACGAGATTGGCGCTGAAAGCCAGGCCGTCATTGCGGCCCTTGAATTGCTTGCGGTATTTGGTTCGCTTGGGTTGCAACATGGCAACTCTCCTTACTTCGCCGTCCGCTCGCGACGGCCTTCACCGCCATCGCGATCGCGACGCCCTTCACGACGCCCCTCGCCACCCTCGCGCTCGCGGCGCGGTTGAGCGGCCTGCTCTTCCTTCGGCTCCTGGCCGACCTGGGACAGGTCGAAGATTTCGCCCTTGTAGATCCAGATCTTGATGCCAATGATGCCGTAGGTGGTTTTCGCTTCGGCGGTGCCGTAGTCGATGTCCGCACGCAGGGTGTGAAGCGGCACGCGACCTTCGCGGCTCCACTCGGAGCGAGCGATCTCGGCGCCGTTCAGACGGCCTGATACGTTGATCTTGATGCCCAGCGCGCCCAAGCGCATCGCATTGCCCACGGCGCGCTTCATCGCGCGACGGAACATGATGCGGCGCTCGAGCTGCTGCGCGATAGACTCGGCCACGAGCTGCGCATCGAGCTCAGGCTTGCGCACTTCGTTGACATTGATGTGCGCTGGAACGCCCATCATATCGCTGACTTCTTTGCGCAGCTTCTCAATATCCTCACCCTTCTTGCCGATCACCACACCCGGACGGGCAGTGTGAATCGTCACGCGGGCGGTCTTGGCCGGGCGCTCGATCTGGATCTTCGAGATACCGGCAGCAGCCAGCTTTTTGCGCAGCATTTCGCGGACCTTGAGGTCGGCAGCGAGATACTGGGCGTATTCGCCCTTATTGGCGTACCACTTCGAGTTCCAGTCCTTGGCAATGCCGAGGCGGATACCGGTGGGATGAACTTTATGACCCATCGTCTACGTCCTCTCAGTTACCAACGACCACGGTGATGTGGCTGGTGCGCTTCAGGATGCGCGAGCCGCGACCTTTGGCGCGGGCATACATACGCTTCATCGCCGGACCCTCGTCCACGAAGATGCGCGAGACCTTCAGCTCGTCAACGTCAGCGCCGAGATTGTTCTCAGCGTTGGCGACGGCCGACAGCAGCACCTTGCGAACGAGGTGTGCGGCCTTCTTGTTGGTGAACTGGAGCACGTCGCTGGCACGGCCCACGGGCATACCGCGGACTAGGTCAGCCACCAGGCGTGCCTTTTGCGCTGAAATGCGAGCGCTGCGCAGGATCGCTTTGGCTTCAGTGCTCATCTCACTTGCCCTTCTTATCGCCGCCATGGCCCTTGAAAGTACGCGTCACCGCGAACTCGCCGAGCTTATGCCCGACCATGTTCTCGTTGACCAGTACCGGCACGTGCTGGCGACCGTTGTGGATGGCGATGGTCAATCCGACCATTTCCGGCAGGATCATCGAGCGACGCGACCAGGTCTTGATCGGGCGCTTGGAATTGGTGGAAACCGCAGTTTCCACTTTCTTAATGAGGTGAAGGTCGACAAAGGGACCTTTCTTCAAAGAACGCGGCATGACGGTTTCCTTTACTTACGACGACGCACGATGAACTGCTGCGTGCGCTTGTTGTTACGGGTCTTGTAGCCCTTGGTCGGCGTACCCCACGGGCTGACCGGATGACGGCCACCGGAGGTACGGCCTTCACCACCGCCGTGCGGATGGTCGACCGGGTTCATCACCACACCTCGAACGGTCGGACGAATGCCCTTCCAGCGGGTGGCACCGGCTTTGCCCAGCTTGCGCAGGCTATGCTCGGAATTACCGACTTCGCCGATGGTGGCGCGGCAATCGACCGGCACCTTGCGCATTTCGCCGGAGCGAAGACGCAGCGTGGCGTAACCGGACTCACGTGCGATCAGCTGCACCGAAGCGCCAGCCGAACGAGCAATCTGTGCGCCCTTGCCGGGCTTCATTTCCACGCAATGCACAGTCGAACCGACCGGGATATTGCGCAGCGGCAGGCTATTGCCGACCTTGATCGGCGCATCGTGGCCGGAGACTACGCGATCGCCCACCGACACGCCAGCAGGCGCGATGATGTAGCGACGCTCACCGTCCGCATAGCACAACAACGCAATGTGCGCGGTGCGGTTCGGATCGTATTCCAGGCGCTCTACCTTGGCGGCAATGCCTTCCTTGTCCCGCTTGAAATCGATGATGCGATAAGCCTGCTTGTGACCACCACCGCGATGACGCGTAGTGATGCGACCGAAATGGTTGCGACCACCCGTCTTGTTCTGACTCTCGGTCAGCGGCGCGTACGGCGCACCTTTGTGCAGCCCCTCGGTGCGGACGCTGACGGCGTCACGACGACCCGGCGAGGTTGGCTTGTGATTAATTAGTGCCATCTGTCAGAACTCCTGGCTCAGGCCTTGGCCGCCACGTCGATCGTCTGGCCGGCGGCAAGACGAACGTACGCCTTGCGCTTGCCCTGACGGTTGCCCGCGCGGAAACGGAAGGACTTGGCCTTGCCCTTGGCATTGACGAGGTTCACTTGCTCGACTTTGACGTCGAACATTTTTTCCACCGCCGCTTGGACGTCAGCCTTGGTTGCTTCAGGAGCAACCACAAAAACGTACTGATTGTGTTCGGCCAAACGGGCCGCCTTTTCGGAAATATGCGGCGCGCGCAGCGTATTCAGAATGCGTTCGTTGCTCATGCCAGCCACTCCTCGACTTTCTTGACCGCTTCGACAGTCATGACCACATAGTCGGAACCAACCAAGCTGACCGGATTCAGCGCGAGCACATCGACCACATGCAGGTAGGGGATATTGCGCGAAGCCAGGTACAACGCTTCGTTCGCGTCTTCCGACACCAGCAGCACGCGGCCCGATACTTCGAGCTCAGCCATCTTCGCGACCATCGCTTTGGTCTTCGGGGCGTCGATGCCGAAGCCTTCGACTACCTTCAAACGACCTTGACGATTCAGCTCCGAAAGGATGGAACGGATCGCCACGCGATAAGCCTTACGGTTAACCTTCTGCTCATAGCTGCGGGGTTTGGCAGCAAACGTAACACCACCACCGACAAAGATCGGAGCGCGATAGTCACCGTGACGTGCGCCACCGCCCTTTTGCTTCTTGAACTTCTTGGTAGTACCGGACACATCGCTACGCGAAAGCTGCGACTGCGTACCAGCACGACCACCGGCCTGGTAGGCCACTACAACTTGATGGACCAGAGCCTGCTTGAACTCGCCGCCGAACACATCGTCCGACACGCTGAGCGGCTTGGCGCCAATAACATTCAGTTCCATGCCGTCTCTCCTCAACCCTTGGTGGTCGGACGGATGATGACGTCGCCACCGGTAGCACCCGGCACAGCGCCCTTCACCGCGATCAGATGACGATCACCGTCAACCTTGACCACCTCCAAGCCTTGCACGGTGCGATTCACTGCACCCATGTGGCCCGACATCTTCTTGCCCGGGAACACGCGACCTGGCGTCTGACGCTGACCGATAGAACCCGGCGCGCGATGCGACAGCGAGTTACCGTGGGTAGCGTCGCCCATGGTGAAACCATGGCGCTTGATCGTGCCCTGAAAGCCCTTGCCCTTGCTGACGCCGGCCACGTCGACGATCTGGCCGACCTGAAATACCTCGTCAGCCTTGATTTCAGCACCCACGGCATACTTGCCGGCGTCAGCCGAATTCAGGCGAAATTCCCACAGGCCACGACCCGGCTCGACCTTCGCCTTGGCATAGTGACCCTTTTCCGGGTTGGTCAGCAGGCTGGCGCGCTTAGCGCCCGCGGTGACCTGCACCGCGCTGTAACCATCGTTATCTTCCGTCTTCACCTGGGTAACGCGATTCGGGGTCGCTTCAATCAGCGTCACCGGAATCGAGCGCCCATCTTCAGTGAAGAGTCGGCTCATGCCGCATTTGCGGCCAACCAGTCCGATACTCATGTTCGTATCCTGTCTATCGCTCAACCAAGCTTGATCTGAACGTCAACGCCAGCGGCGAGATCGAGCTTCA